>Ga0233434_1000009_pt1 | contig 346791 bp, 281 predicted proteins | sample SI_122_August201_4_FD_182738 | JGI IMG/M metagenome (GOLD analysis project Ga0233434, IMG submission 182738) | Seawater microbial communities from Saanich Inlet, British Columbia, Canada - SI_122_August2016_120_MG | ecosystem: Environmental > Aquatic > Marine > Inlet | place: Canada: British...
TGTTATGATCAATATTTGTTAGATAAAACTGGTTACTATAAATTAATTGACCATTAAGGTTTGTCAAATCAAGGGTTACATTTTGATTTAAAGATCCTTCGCCAATTATATTTAAATTCCCTGAAGTCGGATTAGGAAATATAGTAAACGCTTCATTATTGGTTACTTCATTTATTTCTGAAGTCTCGGAATAATAATACTCCTCTTTCAGATATAAAACCCAATCGCTAATATCGGTATCCCAAGCAGATTTAAGTTTCAACATTAGGTTTTCATTAACATCATAGGTATACTCTATTTTATTAGAAAAACCCCAATCGTTTATATCAGCATTCCATAAATACTCATACCACAAAATCCAATTTCCATTTTCATTATGAGTTCCCCCACCTTTCCAACTATACATCCAATCGTTTATAGCAGTATTCCATACAGAATTTACAGCAACCGCTAGGTTTCCAATAGAATCATAAGTATACTCGTATTTATAATCAAAAACCCAATCGTTTATATCAGTATCCCAATCAGAATAAATTTGCGCCATTAGGGTTCCGTTAGAATCATATTGATGTTCCCATATTTGATATCTAACCCATTCGCTTAATTGAGTATCCCTAGTATACAAGATTGTCAAAATGTGATTCCCATTAGCATCACAAGTGATTTCCTCTTTCCAAGTATTATCCCAATCATTTATGTCAGTATTCCACTGGTAAAATAATAACAAAGTACGATTCCCATTAGCATCATAAGTGACTTCCTCTTTCCAAGTATTATCCCAGTCATTTACAGCAGTATTCCAAGCATAATCAACCCTCAAAGTTTGATTTCCATTTGCATCATAGGTATACTCGCTGCGATAATAAAAAACCCAATCGTTTATATTAGTATCCCAAAAGGAAGAAATATCCGACAATGTGTTTCCAAAAGGATCATAATTATACTCGTATTTATAATCAAAAACCCAATCGTTTATATCAGTATCCCAATGAGAAATAATATTCGACAATATGTTTCCATTTGCATCATAGGTATACTCGCTGCTATAATCAAAAACCCAATCGTTAGTAACAGTATCCCATACAGAGGAGTGTATAGAATCCAATGTATACAAATTATTAGCTCCTCTGGTTTTACTTTTATTGATATGATCTATATGATTAAAAGCATTAATAGTAAATTCACCTTTTGGTGATAGAATTGGTTTAATTAAAGAGTTATGCTCATACTTATTTTCTTGAGATAATCGTTTAGACATATGTGAAAAATCATTTTGAGCAATTAGTATGTTCACTAAAAAAGTAAACACTGCTGAAAACATAATTAATTTTTTCATTTTTTTTGGTTTTTACAATTAATTTTTTGTGAATATAATAAATAATTCTAATATAATAAATAGGGTCTTTTAATATGTGGGTACAATTGAACTAATAAACGAAAGTCATAGTTTTTTTTAAATTGGGAAATAATTGGCAGATAAATACATAAAATTATGTGCTTAGTAAGAAAAGTACGAGGCAACCGATTATTATTTACAAGGTTGTAATTATTTACCCCCACCTATATAAGTGTTTAGGAATTTATGAGGAAATTTAGGTTAATGTCATTAAATGTAGTTACGAATTACCTCATAATAAAAAAAGCAAAAAAAACGCCTTAACTATTGAAGTACAATTTGTTAAGACGTTTTAGAAAGTGGGCCCACCAGGACTTGAACCTGGGGCCACCTGATTATGAGTCAGGTGCTCTAACCAACTGAGCTATAGGCCCAATGAATTTTTTCAAATTCGGGGAGCAAAATTAATAATTATTCTTTATTATGACCAATGTATTCGAATTATTTTGTTCTTAATTATCTACCGCATGTTCCCTTTGATCCACCTCCAAAAAATATGGATATCCCTAATATAAAACCAAAGTTGTACCAGTTACCATTATTGTTAACTTCATAAATGGCTACATTTTCATTAAACAGGCTAATGATAAATGTAAACAGCGAGATTACTCCATGCCATAGGCCCATCCAGAATCCTGCTTGTGTTGTCTCATATCTGACATCGCCTGGAGCACATGAAAAAAGTGAAAATATTATTACAGATATAAGTATTGCATTTTTTGTTTTAGTCATATTATAATTCTAATTAATAGTATATTTATTTATTAATGGTTTTAATAATGCCTAATTGCTGAAGAAATAACAATAAGTTTGCTAAATGTACAAATTATTAGCATTGATAATATTATCTGTTTCCCTGCTATCTTGCAATGGACAGCAAAATATAAAACAACACGCAAGCATGAATAAATTGAAATACTCATCAAGTCCTTATCTGCAGCAACATGCACATAACCCCGTTCACTGGCAGGAATGGGGGCCAGATGCTCTTGATATGGCAAAAAAACTAAATAAGCCGTTAATCATAAGTATTGGTTATGCTGCATGTCATTGGTGTCATGTAATGGAACATGAAAGCTTTTCGGATAATGAGGTTGCAGCATTTATGAATGACAACTTTATATGTATAAAGGTAGATCGTGAAGAAAGGCCAGATATTGATCAAGTATATATGGAAGCTGTTCAATTAATATCTGGAAGAGGAGGTTGGCCATTAAATGCATTTGCTTTGCCAGATGGCAGACCATTTTTTGCAGGTACTTACTTTGATAAGCAAAAGTGGATGGAGGTAATGGGTCAAATAAATGATTTATACAATAGTGATTATTCGAAAGTTGTTGAGTATGCAGAAGAACTCACAAAAGGCATAAACCAGAACCCTATTGATGTTAGGAGTCAAACTGATGAATTAGCATTTTCAATGGATGATTATATAAGCCTTAAAAATCAATGGTTGAAAAATATTGATTTTAAAGATGGTGGATTCAAAAGAGCACCCAAATTTCCATTGCCTGTGGCGTGGGAATTCCTTCTTGAATATTATTATTATACGGATGATTTGGAAGCATTAAATGCTGTTGAACTATTGCTTAATAAGATGGCCATGGGTGGTATCTATGATCAAATTGGAGGAGGTTTTGCAAGATATTCGGTTGATGAAAAATGGGAAGTTCCTCATTTTGAGAAAATGTTATACGATAATGCTCAGCTAATTAGTCTTTATTCACATGCATATCAAATAACAAAAACTAAACGATATGGGGAAATAATAGACCAAACAATTGGATTTATAAATAGAGAGCTAAGTGATAAAAATGGTGGGTTTTACTCATCTATAAATGCAGATAGTGAGGGTGAAGAAGGGGTTTTTTATGTATGGTCATATGATGATATGGTAACTGCCTTGAATTCAAAAAATATAGAATTAATAACCGATTATTATCAAATAACCCGAAATGGTAATTGGGAAGAAGGAAAAAATATGTTGTTGCCTGTATCTAAAAAGAAAAAATTTGCCGAAAACAATGGTTTATCAATTGAAGAGTTTGACAGTATTCTAAATGAGGCTAATGATGCTCTATTTATAAAACGTTCAGAGCGCATAAGGCCCACTACCGATGATAAAATACTTACCTCATGGAATTCGATGATGATAACAAGTCTCATTGATGCATTTCATGCTGTTAATAATGCGGATTACCTGAAACTGGCAATTAGAAACTCAAATTTTATTAGGGATAACATGCTCCAACAAGATGGTAGCTTACTCAGAAATTACATGAATGGTAAGTCAGGTATTGATGCCTTTTTGGATGATTATGCCTTGTATGCTCAAGCATGCATTAATTTATACTCAGCTACTTTTGATAAACAATGGCTCGATATTGCTAAAAACCTCAGTGATTACTGTATTAAGCATTTTTATAATTCCGAATCTAGAATGTTTTATTATACCTCAAATTTAAGTGAAGAATTGGTTGCTAGAAAATATGAAATACCCGATAATGTAATACCATCATCAAATTCTATTATTGCAAAGGTATTGTATAAGCTTGGTCATTATTATGATGATACGGAATATCTGAATATATGTGAACAGATGTTGGTTAATGAAACTACAAATATTATGAGATCTGCCATATGGTACTCAAATTGGGCATCATTAGGTGGCTTGTATGCAAATGGAATTACTGAAGTTGCTATTACTGGAAAAAATGCTGTTCAGTATTCCAATGAGGTTCAAGATAATTATTTACCCGCATCCATATTTCTTGGTGGAAATTCTGAAAACCTTCCCCTATTAAAAAATAAGACAGGGAATACAGAAACAACATACTATGTATGTAAAGATAAAGTTTGTGATCTGCCAGTTTATAATGTTAATGAAACTCTACTTAGAATATATGCTAGCAAAATTGATTCAAAATAATGCTATTATTCACCCACCAAACTATTTAATTTAGCGACTGCTATTTGATAGTTTAATTCTGCAGCTAACTTATCTGCTTTTGCGCCGGCAATATCTGCTTTTGCTTTATACATCATTGATGATAATGCTTCTCCAGCCTCAACAGCATTTATTGTAAGTATAAGCTCTTCCTCTCTTGCCTCATATGCTTTTAGTGCTGTTAATATTAAAGATTCAGCATAACTAATATTTCTATAGGCCTGTTGTATTTCACCTTGTAACGTAAGCTTTTTATATTCTAAGTTATCCAATGCTTCATTGTAGATGGCATTTCTTTGTTTAACAACAGAAGATCGCTCACCAAAATCAATCAACGTCCACTTGAAATTCAGTCCTGTAAGTAAATATTGACTCGCATATAGAGGTATTCCATAATTATAATAATACTGAGCAAAATAGGATAATTCTGGAATGTATGCTTTCTTGGCAGCTGTAATTCCTAGCTCAGATTTATCAAGATTTGCAAGCGCAATTTTTAATCCATAGTTTTTTTCAGAACCTTGTATATAATATTCTTGTATTCCTCCTACTGGTTCAAAGCGTAGTGTGGGTAGAACTAAATCTGGTTTATAAGAATATTGAGCACCTATTAACTGGTTAAAAGAGTAGATATATTGGTCCTTTAGATTCTCTTCATTTAATAGATCCTGCTCGGCTTCAAAAATTTCTGCTTTAGCAGATGTAACATCCAGGAGTAGCATTTCACCTGCTTCATAAGCATTGACAGCATCTTGATATTCGGCCTTTTTATATTCAAGTTCTTGTGAAGCTTCATTAACTTTTGCATCCTGAATCAGGATTCCATAAAACAATTCTTTTACACCAAGTCTTATTTGTGATTTTACATCATCATAGTTTAACTTACTTATTTCAACATCTAACTCTGCAACTTTCCTGCCCGTATTAATCGATGTAAGTTGGGTTAAAGGTTGATATATCGCAGCATTTGATTTTACTGCGAAATCATTACCCCCCAGAAAAGTAATCTTTCGTGGAGGAAGTGGTGCGTTTTCCTTTAACCAATCATCAATAATTTCATCCTCCACAAGCTGATCATATAGATTATTTAATTGCCCCTTATTAATGTATAGGTTTGGGTCACTATTATAGGCACCAACACTTTCTAAAACAATTCTGGGGAAATAATTGCTTTTCATTTCACTGAGTTTTCCCTCGCTACCCATTATACGTTGTTGGGATATCTTTATTAGTTTATTTTCATTTAGAGCCATTTCTACTGCCTCATCAAGGGTTAATTTACCCGTAACCTGAGAAGTTAGGTTCACAGAAAAACTAAAAAAGATAATTAGTAAATATATTTTCAAAATTGCATTCATAAAGAGTGCTTTATTTATTTTCAATACTTTTTGATGATTTTATAAACCATGCATAGAATACTGGTAAAACCATAAAATTAATTATCATTGAGAATACTATTCCAAACGCAAAAACACTTGCAAGGGGAGCCCAAAGTGTATCCTTTAATACTATCATTGGAACAACGCCTATGGCTGCAGCCATTGTGGTTAGAAATATTGGTCTCAATCTTCGTTTGGCAGATTCAAGCGCGGCATCATTTCTAGACAAACCCTCTGTTTCAACCAGCTCATCACTATACTCTACCATAATAACTCCATTACGTATGACAATTCCAACCAATGCAATCAGACCTACAAAAGCAGTAAAGCTAAATACATTACCTGTGATTAGTAGACCGAGCATTGACCCAAATAGTGTTAGAGGTATTGAAATCATTATTATCAATGGTCGCTTTATATCTTTAAAAACAAACAATAAAATAATAAAAATAGCTACTAAGCTTATTATCAAAGCTATTACCATTTCTCCAAATGTTTTATTCTTACTCTTAACCACACCACCGTATTCCATGAAGTAACCAGGTTTTAATTGAATGGTATCTATTGCGGGTTGAACTGCAGCCTGAATATCGGAAGATATATAACCATTTTGACATTTGGCCCCTACTGTTAGGGTAGGGATTCCGTTTCTTCTTGTTAGCATACCAAATTGCCATTCAGGAGATATTTCTGCCATTGTTCTTAATGTATTATACTGTCCGGTAATTGGAGACCCCAGGTATGTATTCATAATATCATTATAATTCTCCCTTGATTCTTTATCTAATCTAAAGGTTATTGGAATAGGATCATCTCCCTCCCAAAAAGTTGACAGAGGAGCGCCATAGAATCCTGCAGCTAATAGGTCTGCAATAATCTCTGTGGTATAGCCTGTTTGATTGGCAATTATATCATTAACATTCACATTTATAAAAAAGTTATTTTTAAAATCTTCCACAATAAGCCTAGTTCCATCTGTATTTCTCAATACGTTCTTTACACTCTCCCCTATTCTTTTTAGCTCATTATGATTATCGCCTGAAATTCTTACTTCAACAGCCGAAAGTGTAGGAGCTCCCTGAGAGAATTCCATTACATCAACCTGTGCATTGGGAAGAAGATTTTGTAAATCATCAAGATACTTAGCCGACAATATGGCTGTTTTATCTGCACTTTCAGTATTTACAAGTATCATCCCATAACTTTCTTGGGGAAAAACAGGAGAAAAACTGTAATAAACTCTTGGTGCTGAAGTACCAACAAAACTTGAAAACGAGGTTATTGACTCATCCTTTTTCAGAATATCTTCAATCTTTTTAATATCACCATTTGTAATTTCAAGCTTTGTTCCCATGGGTTCCATCACTTGTATTACAAATTGATCTCTCTGCGCTTTTGGAAAGAAACTTTGCTTTGGAAACTTCATGAAATAAACACCCAGAAATATTACTGCCAAGCCAATGAAAAGAGTTATTTTTTTGTGACCCATTGAAAAGTCTATTAACTTATCAAATGAAATCTGTATAATATTAAGTAGTGAGAATTTCTTTTTTTTGCTTTCGTCTTCCTTTTTATCTTTTTTAAGCCCCTTTTTAATGAGAAGAAAAGCCAGAAATGGCGTGAGGAAAAATGCTACAATTAGCGAGCATGTGGTAGCAATCGCTATGGTAATTGGAAGTGACATTAGAAACTCTCCCACATCCCCACTCAAAACAAAAACCAGAGGTAAAAAGGACATAATAATTGTTAAGGCAGAAGAAATCATAGGCATCGAAAATTCAGAGGCGGCTTTCCATGCTGCATCAAATCTTTTCATACCAGCATCAAGTTTTGACACATAATTATCAATTACTACAACCGCATCATCAACTACCATTCCCAAAACAACAATCAATGAAGCAAGGGATACCTGTTGCAACTCAAAGCCAAAAAGATTCAAAAATGTAAATGTCATGCCAACTGAAATTGGAATGGCAAATGATGCAATCATAGCTATGTTGAATGGTAACAACAGCATTATCACTAATATTACCGCCGCTACTGCTATTAGGAACTCTCTTAAGAAATCATTTACTGCTTTTTTAACAGTATCAGGTTGATTATTAATTATGGTAATATTTAAATCCGAAGGAAGTAATTTCTTACAGTCTGCAATTGCCTTGTCTACTTCCTTACCATAATCAACAATATTATATCCATGTTGCATTTGCAGTGATACTAGCATTGTATTACTTTCTTTGCCGTTTACACGAATATATTTAGTTGGATCCTGACGAATTCTTTCTACAGTTGCAATATCCTTTAGACGTATTATTGATCCCTCTGCTGTCTCTCCAACCTGTTGATTTTTTAGCTGATCTATTTCCTTAAAAAGGCCAGTTGCATGTAGATTTATCTTGGAATAATCCGACTCAATATAACCAGCATATTTTATTGTATTCTGGCTTTTTAGTATATCTATTATATCGTTTAGCTGAATATTATATTGTGCCAGTTTTGCAGAACTCGTGCTTACCTGAATCTCATCCGACCAATATCCAAGCTTATCTATCTTGGAAGTTGCAGGGATACGACGAATTGAATTTTCTAAAATTCCTATGTACTCCTGAATCTCACTATAGGAGCTTTTCTCCGATTCAACCCCAATTAGCAAAGCCACCACATCACCAAAATCAGAATTAACAATTGGTCCTATTACTCCGTCTGGTAGTTTGGTATTTGCCAACTGGATTAGGCCCTGGCCCAACCGTTCCCAAAAAAGATCTGGAATCTTAACCCAATCCTCTAAGGTTACAGTTAAAATAACCATATTATCATAGGAGTTGGAATAGGTATCATCCTTTTTTACCTCCGCATATGAGAAAAGTTTATCTTCAATTTGCTTGGTTACCTGCTCTTCAACTTGCACAGCCTTTGCGCCAGGATAATAGCATACTACCAATGCTTGTCTTACTGTAATTTCCGGGTCTGAACGACGAGACATTGTACTCAATGAATAAATCCCCGCAATGAAAATAATAAGTATGGATATTAATGATATCTGATGGTGTTTAAGGGATGACTTAATGATATTCATGGAATATGAGTTTCAGTTGTTGTTAATTAGTGATTTTAACCTTTGCGCCTCTGTACAATTTAGTTTGTCCTTCAACTACAATTATATCACCTGGGTCTAATCCCTTAAGTATTTTAACATTAGAATCCATTGCAATTCCACAGCTTACTCTTTGCTTGTTTATTGCTGTATCATTTGTTACGGTATAAACATACTTATGTCCATTTGCGTCGGTAACCACTGCCTCGGCAGGAATTGATATTACACCTTCCAGTTCCCTTAGCTCTACATTCATAAATGCTATCATACCAGGTTTCAAAAGATTGTCAACATTTGCAACCTTTGCTTTTACAGGAAAAGATCTTGCAGCTTTATCAGCAACAGCTTCTATTTGTTCAATTGCTCCAAAATAGTATTCATTTAATGCAGGAGCATATAGTTCAACAATCATATCTTCGAAGAAGAAATTTATTTCCTGTTCAGGTACAGCTGCTTCGGCATAAACAGTATCGGTATATACGATACCAAATAAGGGCATACCCTGCGAAATTACCTCTCCGGGCTGAACTCCTTCAGATACAACATATCCCGAATGTGCTGCATATAATTTTGTTTCACTAAGCTGCCTCTTCTTATAGCCATAATTTGCCTCGGCCTCCTCTACATCTGCGGTCACTTTATCATAATCTGACTGAGTTAAACTACCCTTGTCATACATGCTTTTGAGCCTTACATATTCTTTTGCTGCATCATCGAATTGAGCTAGTGCAGCATCCACCGCAAATTGATAATCAGTTGGATCCAGAGATGCCATCATCTGACCTTGTTCTATATAATCTCCATTTTGGACATATACATTTTGAATTTTTCCAGAAACCATAAAACCCTGCTTAATGGTTTTATATGGTAGTATATTACCACTATATTCTACCACCTTATTCATAAGTACTGATTCTACACTTAAAACCTTTACATTGATAGAGGTATCCTTTTTGGTTTTTTTATGCTCTTTACATGAAGGTAATACTCCGATAATTAGTAGTAGAGGGAGAGAAAATATCAGTAGGTTTTTCATAATGTTTCATAATTGTATTCACAATTTAATATGGTCACAATATAGCACAATTAATAATATATTGATTTACATGTATTTTGATTACTTTTTGATTTAACAAAATTATTGTTGCTTTTTAATACATAAGAAATGAAAAACTAACCTTTTTCACTATATGCATTTTATTAAATAAAATCGTTGAGAAGCGTACAATCACGTTAGAAAATATTGTCATTTTTGCAGATTCAAATTAATTGCTAATTTTATTTACTTAAGCATACAAGAAAATGAATGTAAAAAACATAATATTTGACTTTGGTGGAGTAATTCTAGACATTGATCCAGAGCGCACTGTAAATGAATTTGTAAACCTTGGGTTCTCAAGTTTTGAGAAATTGATGAGTCCTGTATTTGTTGAGAATATAATCGCAAAATTTGAAAAGGGAATACTTACTCCCGAATTATTCAGACAAAAATTAAGAGATTTCTTGGGCATTGAAGTTACTGACCAAGAAATTGACGATGCCTGGAATGCCCTCTTGTACGATATCCCAAAGGAGAGAATTGAAATTATTGAAAAGGTCAAGGAAAACTACAACATATACCTGCTTAGCAACTCAAATGAAATTCATTATGATTTATTTGTCAGAGACTTACAATTGAGGTTTGGGTATCGTGAGTTTGACGAACTTTTTCATAAGGCCTACTTTTCCTTTGACCTGCACCTCCTGAAACCAAACCCTGAGATTTATGAATTTGTTATGAATCAGCATGGGATGGTTCCAGAAGAAACTCTATTTATTGACGACAAGCCTGAAAATATAGATGCAGCAAAGAAACTTGGGCTGCTAACCTACAAGCTAGCGGGACCTGAGCGAATCCGAGATATATTCAAGGATGGGTTGTTAGTTGAAGGCACAAAAATATCCTAATGCCATTCCTTTAATCTGATAGAGTTTTTAAAACGGGTTGAACTACTTCATATAGTCAATTAACTAACTTTGCAAAAATGCATTCATGAGGTTGCTAATAATCGATAATTATGATTCGTTTACACACAACCTTGTTCAACTAGTTGAACAAGTTGGAGTATTTGATTATTTGCTAGTTAAAAATGACCAGTTAAATAAAATATCTCCAATTATGTTTGACAAGATTCTCATCTCTCCAGGTCCTGGTGTTGTAAAAGAAGCTGGTGATTTACTATGGTTTTTAAAGAAATTTTATGCAGCAAAGCCCATTCTTGGAATATGCCTTGGTAATGAAGCCATTGGAGAGTTGTTTGGCGCAAAACTAGTGCAAATATCAACACCGATGCATGGTATAAAAAACCTTGCAAAAATTGTGATCCGTGATGAAATCTTCAATGGTATTCCTGACAATTTTTTCATAGGCCACTATCATTCATGGAATATTGAAGAAAGTAGCATACCAGATAACATGGAAATCATATTAAGGGATGAAAATGATATGAATATGGCAATAAGGCATAAGGAACTTCCAATAATTGGACTCCAGTTTCATCCCGAATCAATAATGACAGAATATGGTATAAATATTATGAAAAATTGGCTTTAAAACTACTTTAATCTTGCCAACATAACAGACCCTACTACAAAATAAAACCCATAAAACATAAATACAAGCGACAATAGCCATGTCAGCAGTATTGCTTCCATTGCAGGATTGTAGCTTATCCAAATTCCCCCAATTGTAATTATTACTCCAAGTAGCATATCAAACCATCCACCTGAAACATTAAAATCCGTTTCCTTAATGCCATGGAAGAATGTTGTTATTCCAATAAATATCATCCAAAATCCAAATATAAACGGTAGTGCCTGTGCTGTTAAAGTTGGATGGGATAAGAAAATAATACCAAAAACTAGGTTAATAACCCCATTGAAAAGACGCCATTTTCGATTTGAACCTGCATCTTTTGAAGATAATGAATATCCTATTTGTAGCACCCCTGATATAAGACATGCCCAGCCAATAAATACTGCCAAACCAAGTATTGATGCCACAGGATGTGTCATTATTTTTACTGATAATACAAGAAAAATAATTCCAATTATCAACAATAGCCACCAATTTGTTTTAATTCTTTCATTCATAATAGTTTATTTAATTTGTTAAGTAAATTCAATTTATGTGATGTTATATTACCTCACAGCTATGGCTTCAATTTCAACCATAACATCCAATGGCAACTCCCTAACTGCAAAAGCAGCCCTAGCTGGTGCTTCAGATGAAAAGTATTTAGAATAAACGATGTTCATATCAGCATAATATGCCATATCCTTGAGATAAATTGTGCATTTTAAAATATTCTGAAGGTTATCACCATACCCTGCCTCTGATACAATTGCCTGAATATTTTTCAATACCATATCAGTTTGTTCTGTAACACCACCGGTAACAAGTTTACCAGTATATGGATCAATGCCTATTTGGCCAGAAATAAACAGCATTCCATTTTTTTCAACAGCCTGACTATAAGGGCCAACGGGTGCTGGAGCATTATTTGTAAATATTATCTTCTTCATCTCTCAAAACATTAAACTCTGTTATAAATTTGAGCCAATAAATCAACAACTTAGATTGTCTGTCAAGATAAAAAAAAGATTACTTTTGAGTGATTATCTATTGTAATAGCCTACAATAAAAAAACTACAAATGCATATAATCGTTTCTTTAAGATACGTTGAATTTAGTGCTCAGGAAAGCGAATATACAAATAATCCATTTCATTCAAATTTTGGCTATAAAGGTATTATTCTGAAATAGAATTAGAAAAATCATAATATATTTTCACATGAAATTATTCCCGGACTATTTTATAATTGATGATTTACTTAGTAACGAGCAAAAAATTATAAGAGAATCTATCCGTGAATGGGTTAACCGTTCAGTAATTCCAATTATTGACAAGGCTGCACAAGATCATGTTTTTCCTAAACATTTAATAAGGGAAATGGGCGAAATTGGTGCATTTGGACCATATATTCCAGAAAAATATGGGGGTGCTGGACTTGACCAGATCTCTTACGGTATAATAATGACAGAACTTGAACGTGGAGATTCGGGAATAAGATCTGCAGCATCTGTTCAAAGCTCACTTGTAATGTATCCCATATATACCTTCGGTAGCGAGGATCAAAAAATGAAATACCTCCCCAGACTTGCATCAGGTGAATTAATAGGATGTTTTGGACTAACAGAGCCTAACCATGGCTCTGATCCAGGTGGTATGCTAACACATATTGAAGATAAGGGTGATTATTTCTTGCTAAATGGCTCTAAAATGTGGATAACAAACTCCCCTGTTGCTGATATTGCAATTGTTTGGGCAAAGGATGATAATAATGTTGTACGAGGGTTGATAGTTGAAAAGGGCATGAAAGGATTTACCGCACCCGAAACCTTAAAAAAGTGGTCCTTGAGGGCATCAATAACGGGCGAACTTGTTTTTGACAATGTTGAAGTACCAAAAGAAAATATTTTGCCAAATGCTCAAGGGCTAAAAGGACCCTTAAAATGTCTAAATTCTGCACGTTACGGAATATCCTGGGGAGTAATTGGAGCAGCCGTTGATTGCTATAATACTGCTTTAAAATATTCGTTGGAAAGAAAGCAATTTGGAAAGCCCATAGCATCTTTCCAACTCCAGCAGAAAAAACTTGCAGAAATGATTACTGAAATTACAAAGGCTCAATTAATGGCATGGCGACTTGGTACTCTTAAAAATGATGATAAGGCCACTCCATCTCAAATATCAATGGCAAAACGAAACAATGTTGATATGGCCTTAAATATTGCCCGACAAAGTCGACAAATATTGGGTGCAATGGGTATAACCGGAGACTTTCCAATAATGCGGCATATGATGAATCTTGAATCTGTAATAACTTATGAAGGAACTCATGATATTCATCTTCTAATTACTGGCTTGGATATTACTGGAATCGCTGCCTTTGAATGAACAGATATTACTTAATCAATACTCCAATCAGCACCATCCTTAGTATCCTTAACACTTATATTTAGTTTGGCAAGCTCATCTCTAATCTTATCAGCTGTAGCCCAATCCTTATTATCCTTGGCATTTTTTCGCAAGGTTAATATGGTTTCCATTAAATCGGATACCAATGAATCATCAGTGGAGACTGAAGAATCATTTTTTAACCCAAGTATATCATAAACAAAGGATGAATATAATTTCTTGATTTTTTCTATGTCGGATTTTGTAAGTGTTGCTTTTCCATCATTCACTTGATTAATAATTTTAGATAAGTCAAATAGATGAGCAATTGCAATTGGCGTATTAAAATCATCATTTATTGCATCATAAAGTTTATTATGAAATCCCTCAACATTAATTGAAGTACTCTTGGATGGTTGTAACTTTTCAATTATCTCTGCTACTCCAAGCAGTTTTTTCATTCCTTTCTCTGCAGCCTGAAGAGCTTCATTTGAAAAATCCAATGTGCTGCGATAATGAGCCTGTAGAATAAAAAACCTAATTGTCATTGGGCTATAAGCTTTTTCCAAAGATTCATGGTTGCCAGTAAAAAACTCATCAAGAGTGATGAAATTATTTAAGGATTTTCCCATTTTCTGACCGTCAATGGTAATCATATTATTATGCATCCAATATTTTACTGGATCATGCCCACGGCTTGCATTGGACTGGGCAATTTCAGATTCATGATGGGGAAATAATAAATCCATACCGCCGCCATGAATATCAATTTTATCACCCAAATATTTTGTTCCCATTGCTGAGCACTCAAGGTGCCATGCAGGATAACCTTTGCTCCAAGGTGATGGCCAATGCATTATATGTTTTGAATCCGATTTTTTCCAAAGTGCAAAGTCAAAACTATTCTTTTTTTGATCCTGGCCCGAAAGTTTTCTTGTGTTTTCAAGTAGGTCTTCCGTTTTCCTACCTGATAGTTTTCCATAATTATAATCAAGACCATATTTATCAACATCAAAATAAACCGATCCCTGGGATTCGTATGCATATCCATTTTCGAGTATTGATTTAATAAACTCAATCTGCTCAATAATATGGCCTGAGGCAGTTGGCTCAATACTTGGATGAAGAACATTGAGTTGATCCATATTTTGATGATATCTGTCGGTATAAAACTTCACCACTTCCATTGGTTCCAATTGCTCCAACCGAGCTTTTTTCGCAATTTTATCTTCACCTTCATCAGCATCGTTTTCAAGATGACCAACATCAGTTATGTTTCTAACATAGCGAACTTTGTAATCAATATGCATCAAATACCTGAATACAATATCAAATGTTATTGCCGGACGAGCATGTCCGAGGTGTGCATCGCCATATACGGTAGGGCCACATACATACATGCCTACATTTGGTGCTTTCAATGGTTCAAAAATCTCCTTTTTACGGCTTAAAGTATTATATATTTGAAGAGCTCTACTCATGTATGTATTTTTTACAAAATTATGGAATAATTCGTTTGAAAATGATACTCATATGCCATATGGATGCTGAAATCGATTATGATTAAAATTCTTTTACAAAACAACGTCGTCGCTTATGCTGAATGTGTTCATAATTTTTCCAAGTTGTGGCACCCTTCTTATTTGACTCAAACATGCCCGTAGATTCTACATATTTTATGCCTTTTTTAAGCATTGTATTTTGTAATTCGCTGATTAAAATAGCCGGTAATCCAAGCTTTTGATAATGCGGGTCAACTCCTGTTAGTAGTAGATCCATTACCGTGGGGTTTTTTAATGCTTTTATTATATGCCTAAACCCAAAAGGAAATAATTTACCATTAGCTTTTTGCATTGCTTTGGAAAGGTTGGGTAGTCCAACAATGAAGGCAACCATTTTACCTTCTTTTTTTATTATGGTTATGTACTCTGGCTGGAGTACATCCATATATTTTTTTGATACATTTTCAATCAAACCATCTGAAAATGGTGTTACATATGGTAATTCATCAAAGGCATGGTTGAGAAGATGAAAAACATCTTTGAGATAGTATTTCATTTCACTTTTCTCTTTAAAATGTATTACTTCCAGATTATTTCTTTTTTTAATTATTTCAACAAGCCGTGTTGCTTTTTCAGGTACTTCATCTATTTTTATGAGAAATTCTACCCAATCATTTTCTTTTCTAAAACCTCTGTTTTCAATTAGTTTCTGCATGTAAGGGTAATGCATAACAGATGCAATAGAGGGGAGATAATCAAACCCATCTATTAGCAAGCCCTGATTATCGAGATTGTTGAATCCTAGGGGGCCATGAATTCCGATCATACCATGATGCTTTAACCAATCTTCAGCTGTTTTGAAAAGAACCTCCGACACCTCCATATCATCAATTACCTCAAATCTTGAAAATCTACCATAATCGTTACCAGTTTTGATGTTGTAATCTTTATTTATTATTGCACCGATCCTTCCAACGCAGCTACCATTTCTCCATGCAGTCCAAAATTTAGCATCACAAAATTCAAAGGAGGGATTGGATTTGGCACAAAGCTGTTTTGCTTCATCTTTTTTCATCGGAGGAACCCAATACTTATTCCCTTTGTAAAGGCTAAATTGAAAGTTCACAAAATCCCTTCTATCCTTGGCGGTTATAACCTCTTTTATTTCAATCATATAGCTAATTATACTGCGATTACGTGCAAATATAATACAACAACATAAAGAAATCGGATAATATTATGGTTTTTGCTAATTTATGTTTATAAATTTGCTGAAATAAATAAATCTAACTGCATATATGGAAAGAATACTAGTGATAGGTTGCTCCGGACAAATTGGCTCAGAGCTAGTGCTGGAATTAAGAGGTATTTATGGAAACCACAATGTGTTTGCCACCGACATAAAAACACCTCCCCTGGAAATAAGTGAGTCTGGGCCTTTTCAAATCTTAGATGTTTTAGATTATAAAAACCTTCTGCATTTTGTTGTTCGAAATAAAATCACACAGGTGTATAATCTAGCAGCTGTATTATCTAGTAATGCAGAAAAGATACCTCTGCAGGCTTGGGACATTAACATGCGAGCTCTTATGAACACTCTTCAAGTAGCACGTAAATCTGAAGCTAAAAAACTTTTTTGGCCTAGCTCAATAGCTGTTTTCGGACCAAGCACTCCTAGACACAATACTCCTCAATTAACAATTATGGAACCCAATACTGTGTATGGAATTTCAAAGCTTGCAGGAGAAAGATGGGGTGAGTATTTCTTTACAAAATATGGTGTTGATTTTCGCAGTGTTCGATATCCAGGTTTGATAAGTTATAAAACGGAGCCAGGGGGAGGAACTACTGATTATGCAGTGGAGATATTTTTTGACGCAGTTAAAAATAATTACTATGAATGTTTCCTGTCCGAAAACACTACTCTTCCAATGATGTTTATGGATGATGCAATTAAAAATACCATACGGCTAATGGAAGCTGATCCGGAAAAATTAAGCCTTAGATCGAGTTATAATATGGCAGGAATATCATTTACTCCAAAAGAATTAGCCACAGAAATTAAAAAACACAAGCCTGATTTTAGTGTTGTATACAAACCTGATTTTAGACAAAAGATAGCGGATGGATGGCCAGCAAGTATTGATGATAGCATCGCACGAAAGGATTGGGGTTTAATTGATGATTACGACGTAAAAAATATGGTGGACCATATGTTAAAAAAAATAGATGAGAAATTAAATACCAAACAATAATTAGAGTTTTCTCCTTTCAGATTTTAAGACCTTTAGAGTTAGTAAAATTGCCAAAACTAGCTCAGCTGATTAGCATTTTTATTGCCTTGGGTAGTACATGAAAAATTAACGGTGAATTGCCAAGAGATTCGCCATCCGTTTCAAGAAATACATTATTTTCAGGAATTGAGGTGATTATAAAATCACTACCAGTAAATGTTTCCACCTCTTTCATCCTTATAAAGGATCCATCATATAGTCTACTTAAATTCCTAATAACCTTCAGCTTGCTTACCTTTCTTATTACTGTTACATCAAAAAGACCATCATCTGGTATTGCATTTGGTAATTGCATCATCCCTCCACCGTTATATTTACATATTCCAATGCTCATACTAAAAACCTTACCAGAAAATATTTTATGGTTACCTTTTTCTATTTCAATATAAGAGTGCCCATACTGAAATAGGCCTGTTAAAAGACTTGTCATATAAGTTATAACTCCACTTGCACCTCTCTGCTTAGCAATATTAGACTTTTTGGCAACCAGCGCATCAAATCCCATTCCGGCAATATTTATAAAGTAATGGATTTTTGTCTTCTCATTATGCATATAGGTTACCTTTCCAATATCATGAAGAAAAGTTTTTTCTTTTTTAATAACACTAATCTGCCCCGCATATGAAGAAGGCAAATTATGCATCCTTCCCCAGTCATTTCCAGTACCAACAGATATAACCCCAAGCATAATATCCGTGGTAGCAACATCATTTTGAATAATTATTCCATTAAGGACTTCATTAAGAGTGCCATCACCTCCAACAACAATAATCTTTCTATGACCCATACTGACAATGGCTTTTCGTGCTAATTCTGTTGCATGATATTGAAATTCCGTAAAAACACTTTTAAAAGAAAACCCTTCATCATTGAGCAATTTCATGATATAAGGCCAATCTTTCTCTGTTTTTTTACTTCCGGCATGAGGGTTTACAATTACGTACCATTCTTTACTTGGCTGATCTTTCAATTGAATTAAGGTTTTAGTTAAAGTAGAATAATCCAGATAAAACTATTATAAATATACGGCTATTTGTTCCAATAAAAATATCCCATTCAACTGGCAATTTAATTAAAAACTAAACCCATCACAAATAAAGCGAGTATTGTTCCCGAAATGAGCTTCTTTATGCTCATAAGATATTTTAAAATAAACGATAAGTAAATATTTAATGCGTTTCCTTAACATTGTTTAATGCTATCTTTAGCTATTTTAGCCAGTTCAATTCAATCTATATGCATTTGCAAGAAATATTAATATTTGGCGGGTTTCTGGTTTTTATAATCGCGATGCTATTTATTGATATTGGTGTATTCAATAAAGAAGCTAAAGAGGTCCGTTTTAAATCCGCTTTATACTGGACCATGTGCTGGGTTTCACTTTCAATGATATTTTGGGGTTTAATATATTTATTTGGCGATAGAATTCACGGTATCGAAAATATTGGAATGTTAAAGGAAACAATAGCTAAATATAACCACCCCATACAAACAAATTCTGAAGACTTTCAATATCTGCTGGGAAAATACAGACAAAACTTAGGGCTAGAGTACATAACGGGATATCTAATTGAATACGCCCTTAGTATTGATAATATTTTTGTGATACTGATGATATTTTATTCTTTTGGACTTGAAAAGAAGTACTATCACAGGGTCTTATTCTGGGGTATTCTTGGGGCAATAATAATGCGGTTTCTATTTATATTCGTAAGCTCTGCACTAATTCAGCAGTTTACATGGATTTTATATTTATTCGGATTGCTTTTAATTTTTACTGGTATTAAAATGTTCCTAGACAGGAATAAAAATGATAAAATTGATATTGCCAACCATAGGATTGTTAAAATCGCATCAAGAATATTCAGGGTAGATAAAGAGTACAAGGGGCCTAACTTTTTTTTAAAAAAAAATGGCAAGGTATTTATTTCAACCCTTTTTGTAGTCCTACTTGTAATTGAGTTTACGGATGTAATTTTTGCTGTTGATTCGGTACCTGCAATTTTTTCAATTACACATGACCCTTTCATTGTTTATTTTTCTAATATTTTTGCAATTATTGGGCTCCGTTCACTATTCTTTTTGATACAAAATATTGTAGAAAAATTCCGTTTCCTAAAAATAGGTTTGTCAGTATTACTTGTTTTCATTGGTATTAAAATGCTAATCCATGACATATATAAAATTGAGACAATGAGCTCCTTGCTTGGAGTTTTAACAATATTGGCAGTAAGTATAATTGCTTCATTAATATTTCCAAAAAACAAATTACCTAATTATTAATTTCACAATTTATGAAGAGAGTATTAGTTGCAACGGGAGGGGGTGATTGTCCAGGATTAAATTCTGTTATTAGAGCGATTGTTCGCAGAGCATCCGAAGAAACTGATTGGCAAGTGTTGGGAAGTATACAAGCATTTAATGGGGTACTCTGGGAGCCCCAAGAGATTATTGAACTAAATAATAAAAATGTAGCAGGTATACATTTTCAAGGAGGAACCATCCTTGAAACAACTAATAAGTGTAGTCCTTTTTCATGGCCCGTAGAAAATGAGGAGGGCTATTGGACCACGTATGATAGATCCGACGAAATGATACAGAAATTGCATGATATGAATATTGATGCAGTTATAAACATAGGGGGTGATGGCTCACAAGCTCTTTCTCAGAAGTTATTTGAAAAGGGACTGAATATTATTGGTGTGCCCAAAACAATTGATAACGATCTTAGAAGTACCGATACAACATTTGGATTTCAAACAGCCGTTGAAATTGCAACTGAAGCAGTAGACAAGTTGGTTACAACAGCGGCAAGCCATAACAGAGTATTTGTTCTTGAAGTAATGGGAAGAAATGCCGGATGGATAGCTCTTCATACAGCGATTGCTGGTGGTGCTGAAGTATGTCTTATACCAGAGATTCCATATGACATTGTAAAGGTTAAGAGGGCTCTTGAAAAACGATTTCACAATGGTAGAGGGTTTGCTGTGGTTGTTATTTCAGAAGGTGCATTCCCAATAGGTGGAGAAATCGTTGGTAAAGATCTAGGAGAGGCGGGTTACGAACACATAAAATTAGGTGGAGTATCAACACATTTAATTCATCAGCTAAAACAAGCTGGTTTTAAACCTGACATGAGAGAAACCATTCTAGGACACTTGCAAAGAGGAGGCGTTCCCATCGCATATGATCGCGTTTTATCTGCTCAAATGGGTGTTAAAGCAATGGAAATGACCATAAATGGAAAATTTGGCAAAATGGTAGCCTACAGACACCCACATCTGGTATCTGTCGATATAAAAGATGCAATATCAAGTCCAAATCTTGTTACCAAAGACTCGCAACTTGTGGAAACGGCCCATGGGTTAGGAATTTGTATGGGATACTGAAAACATCTTATGGTAATTGTTAAAATATTAGAGCCCGTCTGCTCATAGTAATTTATAGGATAGCATCAAATAGAAGCTATTTGTTCTGTTATCAAGATCATTATCACTTGATATTTCACTACCAAGCTCATATCTGAGGAATCCACTAACTCTGTTCTTTTTTATTCCAAAACCTATGATAAATCCAATATTATAGTCATTTAAAGATTCCAAAGCACTAGATTCGGTTACATTACTCTCTCCATTGATGTATGTTGTTCTTTTGGAATTATTGGTTTTGCTTATTACAAAGGCATTGGAAATACCAATATCCATAAAAAGAGTAGAATAATTAATTGGTAAATGACCCCTGAACATAGTATTTATCTTCATTGAAGATGTCCCAATTTGTGTTTCTGTATTAGAGTAATTGGTGCTATTTATTTCATTATTGTAAACACCACTAGTGAGAAAAGATGAATAAATTACTTCGTTATTAAACGACCAACGACCAAGATGTCGTGGAAAAAAGAAATTTGCTGCTACTCCTCCTGCAAAATTTATTGACCATGGATAATTAACCTCTGTGAGATAATCATTGCCAGTACCACTAAATCCAACCTTACATAAGCTAATTCCAAGCAGTGGAGATAGTTCGACCTTGAAGCTGTCTTCTTCTTTTTCATAACTGGTTTTCGTACTTATACATCCATAATAATAATTAAATGATTTAACCAGACTCTCATATTCATAGTCGGTACTTGATAATATCCTATTCATCTCCGGACAACCTTTTAAATATAAAATAAGCTGACCTATATAGTTATTATTGTAGGCTGTGCTAGAAGTTTCATTTGTTACAAAACTATATTTCTTATGAACAAGCCAAATGTATTTATCGTCATCTTTAATGAAATAACTTTTCTTACCATTTTCATCAACGAAACTCAATAATTCTTTTTCCCCAGAAATAATTACCTGAAGAAAAACAGTATCCTGAACATAAAAAAGTTGAGGTGAGTCTGATAGTTCGATTGTTTTAGTGGGACTTATTTCTCTGTCTACATCTGCGCTTACGAAAATGTTATTATCATAACCAAATTCTTTTATGTTTTGTGGATTATAAATAATTGCAGATGAAGACCCTTCCGCAAAGAAAATCACCTCATTTGGACTTACCTTTTCAGACTCAAGTTTTAAACTACCCCTAAGTGTATCGTCGTCAAAAGTAACTATGTAACCAACGGCATCACCATTTTGACCTTTTAAAATTAAAAAGGTAAAGCAAAATAGTATTAGTGTTAATAGTGTGCCCGTTTTGGTCATAATTAAATATTATTTCAGATAATCATTGAAAAATGATGTTATCTTTTTGTATAAATGAGATCGGTTCATACCATGCACATTATGTCCATGTCCTGGATAAACAAAATAGTCAATATCCTTATCTTTATCAATTGCTACCTTCAAGAATTGAAGGCTATTTTGCCATACAACTGTAGGATCCATTGCCCCGTGTATTATCAAAAGCTTACCTTCAAGGCTATCAATCTTATTTAATAAACTAGTGTTCTTATATCCTTCGGGGTTTTCCTCAGGAGTATCCATATATCTTTCGCCATACATAACCTCATAGTATTTCCAGTCAATTACTGGTCCACCTGCAACACCTACCTTAAAAACACCAGGATTATCCAGCATAAGGCTAATGGTCATAAAACCTCCATAACTCCACCCGTCAACACCGATTCGTGTAGTATCAACATATGGCAATGATTTTAAGTAATCAATCCCAACCATTTGATCCTTTACCTCTACAACACCAAGTTGGCGATGTATAATCTGCTCAAATTCAAGACCTCTATTGGCCGTACCCCTATTATCAAGAGTGAATACAAGATAACCTTGCTGAGCCAAATAATTTAGAAATAATCCAGCTCCACCAAGCCAAGAATCTGTAATTAGTTGTAAATGTGGCCCTCCATAAACATAAACTATAACTGGGTATTTTAATGTGCTATCAAAATCCATTGGCTTAATAACTCGGCAATATAAATCATCGCCTGAATCTGACTTCAAGGCAAATATTGATGTTTTTCCAAGATTATATTCCGCTAAAGGATTAGAATCTTCTTTTATAACTCTTATTTCCTTGCCTTTTATATTGAGCAATTTATACTCACGACTAATTTCAGTATTACTAAAAATATCCAATAAATACTTCCCAGATTTACTAACAATAGCTCTATGCGTTCCATGATCTGGTGTTAGGCGAAATATCTCATCGGAACCAATCTTAATCTTAAAAATATTTTGTTGGAGAGGGCTTTCTTTTGTACCACTGAATAAAATTAAATCTCCAGGGAAATATCCAATTAAGTTGGTTACCTCCCAATTTCCTTTAGTAAGCTGATTTATTAAATTGCCATCCGTGTCATAGATATACAGGTGATTCCAACCATCCCTTTCGCTTTGCCATATAAAATTATCATTCTTTTTAGGTAAAAAATAAAGCGGATTCTCAGGCTCTACATATTTTGAGTGTTTTTCTTCAAATAACTGAGATACAAATTTGCCAGTTTTGGCATCATATTTTTTTAGTCTGAGATGATTTTGTTCCCTATTAAGTATTGCCATATAAATATAATCGCCACTCGGATCCCATGTTACTGAAGTTAAATACTGATCCCTGGGTTCACCCGAATCAATGTATACGGTACTGTCAGAAGATAAGTCATAGATACCAACAGTTACATGATGACTTGTCATGCCCGCCATGGGATATTTTGTGTTTTCTACCTCGGAAATACTAGGCTTAATGTCAACCAGAGGATAATCTGTTACCATTGACTCATCCTTTCTATAAAATGCTAGTTTCTTTGATTCTGGTGACCAAAACATTCCCTTAGTAATGCCAAATTCAACTCTATGAACCGTCTTTCCGTTGACAACATCCATATTATCATCAAAGGTTATTTGCCTCGACTTGCCATCAATTGATATAAATATATTATTATCGGATGTGTAGGCAATAAACCTCGTATCCTTCTCAAATTCGATATTATCGGCATTATCAGGAGTACTATTAATCCAATTTATTTCATCTTTAATAAAATCAAAATCAAAATAATTTTGATTAATTGTAAACCTACAATTATTGTCTCCATAAATTGTAACTCTAGGTAATGTTCTTATGGAATCATAGCCTTTATTAACCATTGCGTTATTCAGCATTTCAACATCAAACAGCAATGTTTCTGTTCCAGTTTTTGCTCCTACCTTATATATTGAATTAGCTTTTGCATAGGCATAATAATTTGTACTACCTATCCACTGAAGTTGAGGAACTGAGGCTGGGTAGATTGCACGATTCATATAAATGGCATCTTCAGTAGTTAAAATTTTATCCTGAGCAAAACCCAAATTACTAACCATGAATAGTAATAAGATAATTGGTGGTTGTAGTGATTTTATCATTTCCTATATTTATTTAATATATGTTAGATTTTTACGAGGAAAAATATTTATTGGATATGTTGCATATAATTTTCAACATTCTTTCTATGAGAGCATGGTACTTCTTAGAGTGAATATTAAAGCTCAAAATTTTCATCCATCTATTATGTTCTTGTTATAACAATGGAACCCCTTGAAAATGAAGTTCTGTTTTTATGATTTATTCAATGAATGTACTTCATTCATAAATTGTCCTATTAAATCTGGATTTTCCTCAAAAATATTCCCAACAACAACTATATCTGCTCCTGCCATTAAGATACTTTTTGCTTTTTCAGGAGTTCGTATTCCACCACCAATAATCAAAGGGATATCTATGGATCCTTTAACAAACTCAACCATATTTTCTGGAATTGTTATAGAAGCCCCGCTCCCTGCATCCATAAATATTGTTTTTAAGCCAAGCATTTCACCGGCCATTGCTGTGCAAGCAGCAATATCTTTTTTATCATTGGGTATGGGCATTGAGTTGCTCATATAACTAACGGATGTAGGTTTACCACTATCAATAAGCATATATCCCGTTGGTATTGTTTCAATACCACTTAACTTAATATACGGAGCTGCCAGAACATGCCATCCAATTAACATATCAGGATTTCTACCTGAAATGAGCTGAAGGAATAGCATTCCGTCTGCACTTCTACTAATTTGATAGGAGTTTCCTGGAAAAAGAATCACTGGTATATCAGTATTTTCCTTTATAATTTTTATGCATTGTGATAGGCTATCACTTGTAATAAGGCTCCCTCCAACAAAGATGATATCAACACCTTCATTATTAGACATAATTGCAATATCCGTGAGTTTATCATCAGATAATTTATCAGGATCAATAAGTACAGCTAGCTGTTTTTTCTTTTGGCTAAAAATGTCGATTACACTCATATACGGAAGGTCTTATAATTTAAAATCTATGATTTTGTACAAACAAAATTAGCAAAATAATGATTTGAAAGGTTATACATTATTACTGTATAAATGTATGTTTTCAATTCATTTAGATTGATATTTTTATCTAGAGTATAATAAATAGAATGGCCTAATTATTAGGCTAAAATATCATTAACTAATTGTATCTATCCAGTTATCAATCTCGTCCATTTGAATAGCTGGAATATCTAATTTATGTTTTTTTCGATACCCATTGAGCTTCTGTTGTATAGCTGATGGCTTTGTATTTAAAATCATCTCAGGACTTGTAAATCCTGCTGGAATCAAATATTCTGTCCAATCGTTATCAATACCTATTTTTTTAAAATCATCCGCGGTAAAAACTTTTTTCGCTGCTTCGGGACGCATTTGAGGGAAAAATAATACTTCTTGAATGGACAATTGGTTTGTCATTAACATAACTAGTCGATCAATACCGATTCCCATTCCGGAAGTTGGTGGCATTCCATATTCAATGGCTCTAAGGAAGTCTTGATCAATTACCATTGCCTCATCATCACCTTTTGCCGCAAGGTCCATCTGCTCTTCAAACCTTGCTCTTTGGTCAATGGGGTCATTTAGCTCGCTGTATGCATTTGCTAATTCCTTCCCATTTACCATGAGCTCAAATCTTTCGGTAAGCTGTGGATTATTGCGATGCCGTTTACACAGAGGTGACATTTCAACTGGATAATCAGTTATAAAAGTTGGTTGTATAAATAAGCTCTCACATTTTTCTCCAAAAATTTCATCTATGAGCTTACCTACGCCCATTGAGGGGTTTGTTTCTATGCCAAGTGCTTTACATGTATCTTTAAGTTCTGAAGCGTCCATTTTGCTAACATCATAACCTGTGTGCTCCTTTATTGCATCTAGTATACTTAATCTGCGGAATGGTGCTTTAAAATCAATAATATTTTCTCCAACTTGAACTTTTGTGGTACCATGTAAATCCATAGCTATTTTTTCTACCATTTGTTCAGTTAACTCCATCATCCAGAAGTAATCCTTATATGCAACATATATTTCCATTTGCGTAAATTCAGGATTATGAAAACGGCTCATTCCTTCATTTCTAAAATCCTTGGCAAATTCAAAAACACCATCATAACCACCTACGATAAGCCTTTTTAGATATAATTCATTTGCTATTCTTAGATAAAGAGGTATGTTTAATGCATTATGGTGGGTAGTAAATGGTTTTGCGGCAGCACCACCAGGAATGGATTGAAGAATTGGGGTTTCAACCTCCAGATAATCTTTATCATTCAAAAAATCTCGCATGGAGCGTATAACCTGAGCTCTTTTTACAAAAGTACCCTTAACACCATCGTTAACTATTAAATCAACATAACGTTGTCTATATCTCTGATCAGGATCAGTAAAAGCATCATATACCTCACCATCCTTTTCTTTAACTATAGGCAAAGGACGAAGTGATTTAGAAAGTACCGTAAACTCTTTAACATGAACGGTTATCTCACCCATTTTTGTGACAAAAACGAATCCTTTAACGCCAATAATATCTCCAATGTCGAGTAATCTCTTAAACACAGTATTATAAAGAGTTTTGTCTTCGCCAAGACATATATCATCACGCTTAAAATAAAGTTGAATTCTACCCGTTGAGTCCATCAACTCAATGAAGGAGGCAGCACCCATAATTCTTCTACTCATAATACGGCCTGCAATACAAATATCCGTGTAGGAATCAGGATTACTCTCAAAATTTTTTAAGATATCCGAAGTCATTGTGCTCACAGGATATTCTTCCGGCGGATATGCATTAATGCCTAGCTTTTTTAACTCATCCAGTGCATTACGCCTTATTTGTTCTTGCTCACTAAGTTGCATAGTCTAAAAAAATTTTTGCAAAGATAAAAAAAGCTGCCTGACCAAGACTTAGATCAGACAGCTCATTTATTTAAATTATAACTATGCTCTATAGGATCATGATTTTCTTCCTAATGTACTGCCCTTTATTAGTTCGTACATTAACGATGTATGCACCCTGACTTAAATTGCTTATGTTCAAATGACTTCCTGAGAAGTTGTTTTTCTGTATTATTATTCTGCCCGATGTGGTAATTATAGATATATGAGAATTATCTAATCCAGTAAAATAAAGAATGTCTTTGGCTGGATTTGGATAAATAGATATTAGTTCTTGCATATGTTCCTCTTCACCAACATAATCTATACTATAGTTAATGAGATACTCCTTTATATCAATAAGGTTTTCAGCATAAACTTTAATACTGGCTGTTCCAGGAACTGCAAATGCCATATTAACAACCATCATAGCTCCATCATCCATGGGTAAACCATTTAATACGGGCTCTTCGATTGTGCCCACAGGAAGTAAAACATCATATTCATAAACATCAGGATCAAATCCATCCAATAGAACACCATCGAGTGTAATTTCTGATAACCTAGCTTCATCAGAGTACCCTGCATTTTCAGGGCCATATCCTGATTGATAAACATCTTTAGTGCTTTGATCTTGAATTAATACAACCACCATAAGATCATCAGCTTCTTCCATGAATGTTTGCGACATATCATAAGTGTAGCTTAGCTGCTTTGTTTCGCCACTAACAAATGTTTCAGTAGATCCACTGGCATTTGGCATCATTTTAAGCATTACATGATGGAATTTTGTCTCACCATTAGAGGCAACATTACCTGTTGTTATTTTTTCAATAATAACAGTATGCACTTTAGCGCTTGTATTTGTGAAAGGAAGTATATTAGTTTCAATATTGATATCATCACCAGTCATTGTAAAGCTGGATGCGATATTGAAATAAGACGACTGAGTTTGAGCCAATGTAAGCGCTGCAGCGGCGGCTGAAACACTTGTTCCAATAGCTTTGCCCTGAGCAAATAAATCGGGAACAGCATTAACACCATAATAACTTCTACGTGCACCACCTTCGGCCGTGTAGTAAGGATCGCCAGAACCAGGCCAATTCATCTGGTATTTTATTAATGTTATATCATCAGCATTTTGAGTACACCAAGGAACAAAACTACTGTTAAATGAAGCACATGGAGCACAAGTGGAACTTGTAAACTCTTCAAAAACAGGCAATGTAGAGAATGATACGGACTGATAATTGATTGATTTTATCAATGTGTCATTTGACTGATCCGAATCCTGCTGACCATTAACTGTGTTAATAAACATCTTAAGATTATGAGCACCAGCTGGAGAAGCCCATGAGCCATCAAAATTAATGTCTAAGCTCTCTAATAAACCAATATTAAGATTTGAAAATATTGAATCATAGTGAATTCCTGCATAAGAAACCCATGATACATTGGCCTCATTAATAACAGTTTTTCCAAGGTTTTTAATTGTTCCTATTACAGGAGAAGGTGCTGTTATAACATCGGGTGTTAATATTTTCGACATCTGAACATCAAGATTAACAGGTGCGAAAAGGAGAATATCATCAATATACCAAGACTGGCATGATGCAAATTCACCCATTAGAAAAAATGAGAATTTAAAATTAGAGCTGAGCACCTGATCACCACTTAGCAATATTGTAACTTCCTCTGCATCTATATTTTGGCTTGGTGTTTCTTCCCACAAAGGCACCCATGTAGTACCATCACGGTATGCAACACCTATTGTAAGCCCATGACCGGATCTAACGTATTTATGTTTAAACATTAATACAACAGTATCTGTGCCTGATAAATTAACATAGGGAGAAATTAACCTTGCGGTGCTGTTTACTGAACTACCAACAAAACGACATTCAGGTGCATTGCCGCCAGCTTCGCTGGTGGGACTATTTTCCCAATTAGTAGTTTGGGGTAACTGTAACCATCCTTCTGGCGGCATTAATCCAGAACTAAAATCTTCACTCAAAAAAGTTTGTGCAGAAATAAAGGATGTAAATAATAAACTTAAAAATAGTAGACAAAATCGATTCATAGTGGTATTAATTAATGTTATTTATAATTATTTATGATTACAGAAAAAAATCTGTATCAAGTTCGAATCACTTGTTTTTCTATAAAGGGCCTACACGTTTTTAATCAATGGGAAATTATATTTATTATATGAAAAATAAAACACTTAACAAATACATTTATCCGCACCACTAGAATGACACCCTCCATATTAATTACGTTGCACGATGGTTAATTAATTTCCTAAAATTATTTTTGAAATATCTGTTCCCTTGTTGGTTGTTATAATCACCGAATAATATCCTGGAGAAATATTATTTAAATAAACCGGAATTTCATTGGTATTATTTGGAAGGTTATCTCGATGATAAAATATACTATTGCCTTTTGAATCTGTTATTTCAACCTCTAATATTACAATTTTATTGGAAGTGCTTATAATAAAGGTTCCATTACTGGGGTTAGGATATATACTTATGTTATTTGAGAAGGCTTCTGGGATATGAGTACATTCCAAGAATTCTAATGTTATTAAATCAGTTATAGAACAGCCATTAACATTTGTTACATCAACTTGAAAACTTTGTTTTCCAATGCCAATTCCTGTTGAATCAACGATTATGGAATAAGTAGTATCTCCAGTTGACCATAAATATGCCTCCTCACCAGCCCCTGCGTCCAAAATAATTGATTCACTTGCGCACAAGGATGTATCTGGACCAATATTAACAGTTGGAAGCTGAAATGTATCTATAAACACAGAGTCAATATCCGTATTTTCACCGTCTTTAATACTTATTATGTACCATGTGGGCCTAGTTACAAATACAAATGGTCTGGGTAAATTTGAAGTAAACCCTTCGGGGATGGAAGTCCAGCTATAAGTTAAGGAATCGAATATACCTGAAACATTTGCCTGTAGACCAACAACTGAGGCAACGCATACTTTTTCTTGCTGGGCTATTGCTGTAACAATCAATTTATCAGCATCCAAATTAACTGGTATTATAAATACTCCGGATTCGTTATCATTGGAATTAATGATAATGTTGGTAAAATAATCTCCTTCAGGCAAATTAATTGCATTTAATCTAACCGTTACATTGCCTGTATCCATTGAACTAATTGTATCCATTATTGGAAAAATATCAAGCCATCCATTAACGTTTAAAGAATAATCTTCCACTTCACCAAATAAGGTCTCACCACATGGGCTCAATTCTCCAGAATATTGAAGGCGAATTCTCATTATTGTGGTTCCTGTAATTGCACCTGGCGGAGGGCTTATAATTCCATGATAATAGGGTGATAAAGTAGTGCCTGTTAGTTCAATTATTTCGTTTCCATCAAATACTCCATTGATATTCCAGTCTATCCACACTGCACATTTATCAAGGTCGTAAGGATTATCGATTGTAACCATTATTTCGTAACTACTTCCAACTTCCATAAGTGTTGATAAGTAACTATAGTTGGTATAATTATCACTCCCCGTATTCATATTATTTATGTCTCCAACCTGTACCGATCTAATGTATTCGTTGCCTGAGCCCCCACCTCCAGATGCCATACAATAAGATTTAACTTTGGTTTCGGAGTCTAGTGTGATGTAATAATTTAGGGTTAGCTGACCTGTATTTATTATTTGAATAGGTACATCTTTACTAGTTCCTATTGCAATACGTTCATTAATGGTATCATAATCAGGATTAATATATATGGATGGGGCACCCCAAGAAACATTAATCCCTGATGCTCCTGATTCAATGTTATTTTCATAATACGCAGTAATACGATACTTAAAATTACCATATTCCTGGAGCTGGTCTATTGCTGTTGTATCTATGGTTGTGGAAACAGAATCTCCATCACGGTAAATTTTAAAATACATAAATCCCCCGGAATATTCATACTCCCATGATAAATTAACCAACCCTGATTCAAAATCAACTTCTGCTGTAACATTTGTCGGTTTGTTCAACGGATTTGTTTCATATGGTGAGCACCAGGTCATTGCGTAACCGTTTCTGTTATCTGTCCACATTGGATATACAATTCCATTTTTTGCTTGAATGCCTAAATAATCTCCCATGTAATCCTGCGCCAAGCCAGGTATGGGAGATGGTGTAAAGCTCACATCACTTACCTTAAATTCTTCCCATGAATAACCTCCATCTATTGAGTTGGCGCAAAACACTTCACATTCAGTTCCACCTACATTTCTGTCATCATAATATACCATACTCAATATTCCATTTGATGGGTCACATGTTAACCAAGGCATAAAATGCTCATTTCCTACTCCTAAATAATCCTGATTTACTTTTATGGGATTAGTCCATGATGTTCCTTTATCATTGGATTTTATTACATATATATTTATATCATTCCCGATATTTTGTCCAGGAACTCCAACATTTGCCCATGTTACATAAATAGAACCATTGTCTGCGCCCATGCTATTATCCACAGTTGCAACAGGAAAGGAGTTTACCCTCATATTTTTGCTCGTTTTGGTTGATCTTATCCCTCTGATATTTGATATTATTCTATTTGATGAAGACCATGTTTGACCACCATCAATTGAGATAGCCATTCCAATTGCTGATTCATCGCTACCTCCTGACTGCCATGAATCATAAACAGACCATACAGCATAAACGGTTCCATCAGGGCCAGTTGAAATATTAACTCCCTGATTATGACTACCAGCGTTTATGTCTTCACTAATATTGGTATTCATAACCCATGTTTCTCCTTCATCAGTAGAATAACTAACACCTATGTCACCAACATCCAGATTACCCACATTAGTCCATGAGATATAAATGTTTCCTTCATGAGGGCTATCAGGATTATTATCTATCCACATATGACTCTTGTCGCAGTCAATCATTGTTCCAGAAGTTGCACTTTTTACAGTCCATGTTTCTCCTTCATCATCAGAAAAAGAAACTCCCATTCCTCCTGAGGAGTTTATATAATTGACAAACCATCTTCCATTACGGTTAATAACCGTTGATGGGTCGCCATAATTATTTTCACCAGCACCTTCCAATTGACCGCCCCAACTATCACCAGAATTTAAACTATGTAAAGAATTTGCCCCAAATACAGTGTCCACAGGATTGGTGGTGGAATTGTTTGAATTGACTAAAATGGTCTCATCATATGGATCAATAAAAACGGAATTTTCGCTTTGAGTGGTGTTGTCACCTGATACAGGAATGTCTGGTGAATTTAATGTGGAAACAGTCTGTGCTTTCAAATAAGTGCCTGTATAAACTGCCTGCTTTGGGGATAAATCTGGGTTATATGGAACCATGCCTTTTGATGCTAGTTTTGTCCAATATCCCTGATTATCTATCCAGTGATTTGTATTTAGATTCAAAAAATTATTATTCGCTCTATTGGTTATTTCTCCAAGAATACCAATAAATATAAAAATGAATAAAATTTTAGCAGATTTCATTTAAAATCGTAAGGTGTTATTGTTATAATATTGATAATAAATATATATGCATGGTTGCATCAAATACATTATTGCTAAGTTAGTTTTTCTATAAATCCAGATAGATATAAATCAAAAATGAATAAAAAAACGCAGATAACAATGCTATCTGCGTTTAGAAATCAATTCTTATTATTTCCTATCGTCTCAAAACAACTCTAGAAGTTAGTGAGGAGCCGTTTTGAAGAATTGTTATTCCATAAATCCCATCTGAATATCCATTAAGATTAACTTTTAACGAATTATTTGAGATAACAACATTGCTTAATTCATACACCACCTTACCAGTTTGATCTGAAATGATAATTTCAACAGGATCATTAATACTAGCTGATAATCCAATGTTAAACACTCCATTTGAAGGGTTTGGATATATATTCATCTCAAGATTGCTCACTTCATTTAGCCCTGTACAATCAACAAATTCAACTGTAATTTGTCCATCATTATAACATCCATCCTGGGTGGTTACCTGTACACTATAATCTTGAAGACCGAAACCGAAATTAGATGTATCCACTTCTATGGTTTGACTTGTTTCTAAGTTTGACCACAGATAGTTAGATCCTGGATTTCCAGCATCAAGTGTAATATAAGTACCTCCACACACTACAGTATCTGCACCAAGATCAACAACAGGTATCTCAGCAAAATTTATGAAGATAGTATCATAACCTACACAACCATATTCATTGATAACTTCTGCCCAAAACATAGTCTCACCTGTACCCATTGCAACTATTTCCTGAGTAGTTTCATTGGTAGACCATAAATATTCCTGGCCAGGATTTCCTGCATTAAGGATAATTTGTGTTTCTCCGCACAATGTTTCATTGTTACCTAATTCAACAACTGGTAACTCATGAACTATAACTGTAGTATTTGATTCAATTGTAACTGAACCATCATATACTTCAACATTATAAACAGTATTTACTTCTGGATATACAACAGGAGATGGTTCGCTAGAGACAAAGCCTTCGGGAACTGATGTCCAAGAATAAGTATAGGATCCTGATCCTCCTGATACATTTGTCAATAGTTGTGTGCTTTCTCCCATACATATTTCAGCAGGATCAGCTGAAACGGAAAGTTGGATATCTGTAACATGTAGTGTAAAGTCTACTCCGTATGATGGATTAAAAAGATCATTGGTAATGAACTCCACTTCATAATAGTAGGATCCAATGGTCAATCCTTCAGCGTTGAAAATAACATTAACCATCAATGAGTCACCAGGTGGTATTATTCCTGTATCGGGGTCAAGTGTTAACCAACTTGGTATTACAATACTATAGTCTTCCACTTCACCATATTGGGTATCATTATAAGCAGATAGTTTATCTGTTGATGATAATCGAACACGCATACCAGTTTTACCAGGTGTAGCCCCTTGAGGAATTGTAACCTCACCAATGAAAACCCCAAATCTCTTATCATCATTTAATATCACAGCTGTTTCATCAAACACACCATTTTGATTCCAATCAAACCAAACTTTTACCTGATCACCTTCATAGGCATTAGCAACAACAACTTCAATTGGATATAATTCTCCCTTATTAAGGTTTGCAGATAATGAGCTATTATTTGAATATAGGTCACTGGAGGAGTAATTTTCAAGATTAGCAATTCTTACTATATTGATATATTCGTCACCTCCTCCTTTTGCAACTTCATATTCATGTATGGATGACTTACCAAAGAAAGGTGAAAGGCTATAATCTAAATCAAGAACTCCTGTGTTATGAATATGCATCATTTGAACATCTGTTGCTTCAGGGTTCAATACTGCTGTGTAACTTTCAGGTGTAATCACTATGGTAGATGTACCATACTGAGTTTGAGCTGCAGCTGGAAGTGATTCCTGATCTCCTACGAATATTGCGGTTACTTCATAAAGGTAATAACCATAATCAACAAGTGTTTCCGTAAAAGCTAATTCGGTGGTTGTGCTTACAACCTCTCCATTTCTATATATTTTAAAGTATTCAAAGCCTGTACCGCCATTAAATTGCCAGTCTAGAGTAACTTCTCCTGTTTCCTGATCTGTATCTGCCAAAAGAGCAAATGGTGCCACTAGGTTAATGGTTTCAAAAACACTGACATAACCCATTGCTTGGCCTGATCTATTATCAGTCCAACAAGGATAAACTTTTCCATCACTTGAATGAATTGATAAATAATCACCAAAATATCCCGATGCTAAACCAGGAATTGGGGAGGGGGTAAAGGCAACATCACTAACTTTAAAGTCTTCCCATGTTTCACCTGCATTTGTTGATACGGCAACCCATGCTTCCGCTTGCGAGGCAGTTGTATTTCTATTATCAAGGAATATAACACTTAGTATTCCACTGGACGCATCACAAGTTATCCAAGGTAGATAGTGAGCTTTACCTTGTCCAATGGGATCCTGATTAACACGTATAGGATCGGTCCATGTATCGCCCTGATCTGTTGACTTAATTAGATAAACATCACGGTCGCTACCAGTATTTGTTCCTGGTACACCAGTGTTAGTCCATACAACATATATTGTACCGCTATTGGGGCCATCACTTGCATCCACAGCCATAACGGGGAAGGAATTTACTCTCATGTTTTGAGGAACTCCAGAATTTCTAATTCCTCTAATATTATCAATGATTCTAAATGCAGGCTCCCATGTTGCGCCACCATCAAAAGACCTTGCCATTCCTATTGAATTTTCGTCATTGGGCCAGTTATCGTATATTGACCATACTGCGTAGGCCTCACCATTTGGACCAGTACTTATGTTTACTCCTTGGCAATGTCCAGAGGTATTTATTGCACCACTAAGGTTTACCTTCGTATCCCAAGTTTCTCCTCTGTCCATAGATCTTTGAAGTACTATTTCATTATTAAATGGGCCGCCAAAATCTGTCCATGCATTATATAGGTAATTCTCATACGGACTTCCTTGTTTTGCATCTATCCACATATGATTTTTATCTGCAAGATCACCCCATCCAGTACCTGGCGCTGCTGCAACTTGAACTTTTGTCCATGAATCACCTTGGTCATCAGAATATGAAACTCCCTGACCACCATTGCTAATATATCCTACATACCATCTTCCATCAGTACCTATACAGGCAGCAGGATCTCCACTGTTACTTCCATTTGGGCCATTTATACTTCCATCCCAAGTTGCAGCAAAATCTTCCGTGAAAAGGTAATCTGCACCATAAACAGACCCTCCATTTGCAGGTGTCGAGTTATTGGAATTAAGTGCCACTAAATTATCATTGGGATCGACAAATATTGAATTCTCGCTTTGTGTTGATGGTTCTGTAGTAACAGGCACATCGGGCGAATTATCAAAAACAACAGCTCTAGAATTTATTGTGTTTCCTGTGTATACAGCAGTAGGTACTTTAACCACTGGATTTAGGACAGTAAGTCCTTTTTTGGCAGCTTTTTTCCAATACCCATTGTTGTCGATGCGAGTATTAACCAAGGATCTCTTTTGTCTTTCCGTTGGTGATGAATCACTAATGGCAATGTTAAATGCAATAATTACAAATGTTGCTGATAGAAAAAGTAGAATGAATTTACGCATGCTAGGTGTGCTTAGTTTGTGACTATAAGAAAATTGAAGCGCTTATAGAAATAGTGTTTTAGTATAATGACAACTTTTTGTGTAAAAAGTTGCTTGTAGTTATTAAATATTAAGAGGTAAAGTTAAGAAAATTAAATGTTTAAAAAAAAGTGCGCCCACCTTTTAATGTAATCATCCATTGATTACGCTATATGTAGAAACATATATACTAATCATGAGTATGATCTGGCCTTTACCTCACCGTTTAGGAGTCGCAAGCCATTCATTGCAAGGGCTTTCATTTCATCTTCCCCAGGGTAAACATGCACAGGAGCAAAACGGTTCACATAGGATATTATTTGATTTACAAAATACTTATCATAAGCAATGCCGCCTGTTATAAGTATTCCGTCAACATTTGATTTTAATACAGCTACCATGGCTCCAATTTCTTTCGATATCTGATATGCCATACCATCATAAATATATTTCGATGCAGAATCTCCATCGGATATTCTTTGTTCAACTTCATAGGCACTATTAGTACCTAGATATGCCACTAGGCCCCCTTCTCCATTTATCATTCTCAAAATATCATTTTGACTATACTTGCCACTAAAGCATAGTCTTACAAGATCTCCAACTGGCAAAGTTCCCGTTCTTTCCGGTGAATAAGGCCCATCGCCATCAAGTCCCTGATTAACATCAACCACTCTCCCTTTCTTATGGGCTCCTACTGTTATACCCCCTCCCAAGTGAACCACAATTAAATTCAAATCTTCATATTTTTTCATAATTGATTTGGAGTGTTCACGAGCTACCGCTTTTTGATTTAGCGCATGAAACACGGATCTTCTAGGCAACAAAGGATGCCCTGATAAACGAGCAAGGTCATCCATTTCATCAACAACTACTGGATTTGTTATATAGGCTTTTGCATTTGGTAGTGAATGAGCAAGGTCGTATGATATTAATCCCCCAAGATTACTAGCATGCTCTCCGTAGGAACAGCTCTCCAAATCACTTATCATCCTCTTGTTTACCTCTACAATACCTGATTCAACTGGCTTAAGAAGACCACCACGACCCATAATGACCCTGATATGTTTAAGAACTATGTCAGCACTTTTAAGCTCTTCAAGAATAAGGTTTTTTCGAAAATTAAATTGGTCAGTTACCAATTCAAATATTGCTAATTCCTCGGATGTGTGACTTATCGTTTGAATAAACACAGGAGTGGTATCAGCATACACAGCTATCTTTGTGGATGTTGAACCGGGATTAATTGCTAATATGTATCTGGTTTCCATTTACTGAAAAACAAGTATGTTAAATCAAAGTTATGAATGTTTATGAGATTGCTGCGGCAAGAGCTATTGATAGAAATTTACTTTTTTCAGAATCGCCTCTTGAGGTCAGCACTATGGGAACCTTAGCTCCCATAATAACAGCGGCAGATGTTGCTCCACCAAGAAAGTTCAATGACTTATATAAAATGTTTGCGCCATTAATATCTGGTGCTAGAATCAAATCTGCCTCTCCAGCAACATTACTGGTAATATGTTTTAGTTTGGCAGATTTTTCTGATATGGCACCATCTAGTGCAAGAGGGCCATCAATTATACATCCTTTAATTTGTTTTCTATAATTCATCATACTGATGGTTGCAGCATGCATCGTTGCCTCCATTTTGGGGTTAATTGTTTCCACGGATCCAAGAATAGCAACCTTAGGGTTTCTATTCTTTAAACCATGGAATACTTTCACTGCATTTTTTATTATGTCAATTTTTTCTTCAAGATCTGGATCTACATTCATGGCGGCATCTGTAACACCAAGAAGCTTATGATAGTATGGAGTTTCAAAAATTGCAACGTGACTTAATAAGGACCCTGTTCTAAGGCCAAATTCTTTGTTAAGGACAGCCTTTAAAAATAATCTCGAACTCACAAGACCCTTCATTAAAAAGTCAGCTTTCCCGTCGCTTATTAACTTTGTAGCTTCCAAAGAAGCTTCATATGGATCACTAATGTTTATTACTTTATGAGGTTTGACATTAAATTTTATCTCCGATGAAATTCTTTTTATATCATCTTCGCAACCAATAAGTATTGGTTCAACAATGCCATGTTCAGTTGCATTGTGAATAGCTTTTAAAACATGATAATCACCAGCAGCTGCAACCGCTATTTTTCTCTTATCCTTGCCCTTAGCAAGGTCGACTAATGACTCCAGACTTTTTATCATTTTCTTAATTTTTCTAATGTTGGTTATAATAAATGTAACTGAAAATTTAGTGTTACAAATTTCCTGCAAAATTACAATTAAAAGACCAAAAAAGTGCGTAATTATCACTTAAATGGATTGCTTTTTATAAGTTTATGTTAGGAGCATTATAACTTACATTACTATCATTACAGTAATCTATATTAACTATATTTTAATTGGAAAACTCAGATTAAATTTAGCAAAAATTTATTGTATTTTTCAAGTTTAAAAAAATAATGTCAAAGTAATTATTAATATGAAATTTAATATTCTGTTTGTTTGTCTTGGAAATATATGCCGCTCCCCCAGTGCAGAAGCTGTTTTCAGAGGATTTGTAAAAGAAAAGGGTGAGGATCATAAATTCGAAATTGACTCAGCGGGAACTTATGGTTATCACGAGGGTGAGCCTGCCGATGCAAGAATGCAAACCCATGCCTTAAAAAGGGGTTATAACCTAACGTCAATCTCCCGTGCTTTTAATCCAACTGCGGATTGGGATAAATTCGATTATATTGTTGCTATGGATAATTCCAATTTAAGGAATTTAAGTGACATGGCTCGTAATTCCAATGACCTTACAAAGCTTTGTAAAATAACTGACTTTTCAAATAATTTTAATCATCAGGAAGTACCAGATCCATACTATGGAGGAGATCAGGGATTTGAGCTTGTTTTAGATATTCTAGAGGATGCAAGTCATGGATTTCATGAGTTTATACGAAAGTAATATTATTCATTTAAGGCTTACTTAAAAGCAAATAAAATGATACTCTAATGCCATGAAACTTGGATATAAGTTGTTAATTTGCATAACATCTAAATGATAATAAATTGACTATTCGTCTAAAATATGGCCTGATGCTAATGCTAGCATTAATTATATCGGGCACAGGGTGCAAATCAAAGAAGGTGGTAATGAAGCCAGATGTTCAGAAAGATATTAATACCGCTAATCAGGATGGAACAACTCTTGATTATGATGAAGCCGTTAAGCGTCATTTCGAAATGCAAAGTAATAGCACAAAACGAATGATGATTGATTCTGATAAGAAAAGATCCTCAAGAAATTATGGATTAAAAAGGGCATGGTATGACCAGTTATTTAATAATAGTTGCTTAAGAAACTCCGCAATGGTAAAAACAGGTCATTCATACGTCTCCTTAACTAAAGATCCTTCATGTTTTATAAAAAGATAATTATGAAGAAGTATACATTATTGTTTTTAATAGTTCTATCCAGCATATCAATGAGTGCTCAATTTGGTGAAGTTCTTCGCTTTAATTCTGGAGGAATGTTAAGTATTCAATGGAATGTATCAACACCCATCGGTGAGCTAAAAAACTTAACAGATAAAACTACCCTCAATGGTATCAGCATTGATTATCGCCATTGCTACAAAAGGAATATAATAATAGGTGGTCGAACTGGATGGCAAAAATTTTTTGAGGACAAAGGCATAACTAACCTTGAAAATAACTCTACTTCTACATATGTAAATGTTGAAAATAAAGTTAGCATTGCTCCAATATTAATCGTTATGGATTATATGATCCCTAGTGAAAAGTTCATTCCATATCTTGGTATTGGTGTGGGAGCATATTTTATATCAACATCAAATTCCTATGATCGTACATTAGAACAAAGTAATAATTCTTTTCATTTTGGCGTTTCACCTGAGGCTGGTATCAGCATACCATTTATTATCAGTAATTTTGGATTAAATATTAGTACTAGATATAATTTTGCTCTAAAAACTTCCGAAACTATTACCTTTTCATGGTTTGATTTTAATGTAGGATTATCGTTTATGTATTAATTTACTTTGCTATATAACAATGAAAATCATATCGGCTTTATTTATGTCTTTACTTTTACTTATAACCATTGATGGCTGTAATAAAGGTTCTGTAAATCCTAATATTCCACGTGTTGTTATAAATATTACCATTGACCCCAACTCCACAATATATCAACCCTTAAATACCCCAGGCGGATGGCTTTATTTAGATGAGCAAGCCGGTATTTATATTCCATATGGAAGTCAAGGTGTAATAGTATACAGAATGAGTATGACCGAGTTCAAAGCTTACGAAAGACAATCTCCCGACTCACGATTTGAATGCTGTGATGAAAACATGCAAAATTGCGCCAAACTAATCGTTGGCGGTAACTATCCCTTTGTTAAAGATACGTGTAATGGAAACCTATATCAGCTTTTGGATGGATCTCTATTTACAGGAGAAGGACTTTATCCATTGATTGAATATGGAGCAGTTTATGATGGTGGGTTATTACACATTTTTAATTAATTAAATTATTGACATTTAATTACAAATTATTTCCTGAAATTAATAATAATGTCATTGTTTTGGGACCTTGCAAAACTTAACTTATGAAAAACAAGCCAATTACGCATTTTGGAATCAAGCGATTCATTAATGAGCAAACCATTGGAGGCATTATTTTAATCTTAACAACTATTATTGCTCTATATTGGTCTAATTCATCTTTTCATGAAAGTTATCATAGCTTATGGCATGATTTTAAAGTTGGTTTTGTTTGGGGCAAAATAGATCTTGTGGCATCATTACACCATTGGATAAACGATGGATTGATGGCAATCTTCTTTTTCACCGTAGGACTAGAAATTAAACGTGAAATAATAGGTGGAGAATTAAACTCATTAAAAAAAGCATCGCTGCCTATTTTTGCAGCCATTGGGGGCATGATTATTCCAGCTTTAATTTATGCTTTTATTTCCATAAGTAATCCTGAATATATAAAGGGTTGGGGAATTCCAATGGCAACGGATATTGCATTTGCACTAGGCCTAATGGCTATGTTTGGGAAAAGAATAAACATAAACCTAAAAATATTCCTAACTGCACTAGCAATCGCTGATGATCTTGGAGCAGTTATGGTAATTGCATTTTTCTACACAGAAACCATAGTAATGGCTGAGCTCATTTCTGCTAGTATTTTTTTAGCGATTCTAATTGCTGCAAATCTAATGGGTGTTCGTAGAACTATATTTTATGCAATAGTTGGTTTTGCAGGCGTTTGGGTAGCATTTATGCTATCTGGTGTTCATGCTACAATTGCTGGTGTGCTCATAGCATTTACAATACCGGCAAGAACCAAAATTGATGAAAATAAATTCATGAGCAAACTCGACAACTTGTTGACGGCTTTCAAAAAAGAGCCACCCACTAATGATAAGCTTTTATCTGCAAAACAGGTTAAAATTTTATCAGACATAGAAGAACTAAATGATGAGGCCCACACACCTCTTCAAAAACTTGAGCATGCCTTACATCCAATAGTTATTTTTTTTATTCTACCGGTTTTTGCGCTTGCAAATGCAGGTGTTCACATCGATGGAAGTATAATTGAAATGGTTTTACACCCAATATCCTTGGGAATAATATTTGGTCTTATTTTAGGAAAATCCATTGGAATATCCATATTCTCTCATCTGGTTGTTAAACTAAAACTTGCCATACTTCCAGAAGGTATAACATGGAAACAAATTTATGGAGTTTCTTTTTTAGCTGGTATTGGATTCACCATGTCAATGTTCATAGCAGATTTAGCATTTACAGATAGTCATCATATTGAAATCGCAAAAGTTGGGATAATTGCAGCATCATTATGCTCTGCAATTATTGGCATGGTATGGCTAGGCATAACATTGCAAAAAAAATAACCCCACACAAATCAGTCTGCCAATATAATCCTTCCCGTTTTGGAAACAGATCCACAAACTACTTTATAAAAATAGGTCCCGGGGTTGAAATTATTCCTATTATCCATTTTAACTTTAATAACAGGGGTGTTTACAGAAATTACATTCTCCATATCAACAACCTTCCTTCCCATAATATCGAATACCTGAATGGATACATTACTCGCTACTGGATTAGCAATGGAAACATTAAAATAATTTGAAAAGGGGTTAGGATAGACGTTAACATTATCACTTATACTAAGGTTAATTCCTGTTGTTAAGTCACCATCAATAGCTATTATCTCGATGTAAGATTCGAGTAATGTTTCTATGAACATAGTATCAATTACAATTTCTCCTTTTCTTGAAACAGGAATGGCACATATAATGTTCAGTGTGAGGATATCTCCACTTTCTAATTCATATGGAAGAACTGGCATCTCTTCAACACTCCATGGAAATATCCATCCAAACTCTGTCAATGATGTGAGAGTAACTTTATCAGAAATATCGTTTATAATGTTTAGAGGAATGCCTTCAATCATATCGGTTATATTCATAAACATAACCGTATCCGGATCAAAAATTAGTTCATTAACCGGAAAATAAATGGTTCTGAAAACAAACGGATCATCCTCACCTACAAATGGCTGCATTGACTGTCTTCCTGAGTCATCAGCGGCATAAATATAATAGGAAACAGTATCTCCCGGTTCAACTCCTACAATTTTCGTTGAATAATGGTCTATACTATCAAGTTCCATTAATGTGGATATAAAATCACCACTATTTCTCTTATAATAAACCAAAACAGAATCAGAATAAATATCAGCACCACTGTGTGCAGTTATCTTTGCTGATATATTATATTCTGGATGATATGATGTACTACCATAAATTGGCATGTGATCAATGTAGAGCATTCCAATGTCTGCTATTCCTTTGGCTCGGCAGTGAAGAGCATCTGTATTTTCCCAGCCATTGTATAAAATTGGAACTATATCATATCCTGGCATGGCTTCTTCATAAACATCTATTGCTTCATCATCCCACTGGCTACCAGTAATAGGAACAAAAATTCTATCATTTAGTATTAATGAGTTTGTATATGGAGTATATGGAGGATCTCCTGGCGTAAAAACTCTTATTACCTCCCAAGGTTTTCCATAACTACTTGTGGATGTTGCAAAATGATCAGCTAGATCTTCATAATCCTGATATCTAGGGTCGGAAGGTGAAACTTGACCTATTAAGATTTTACCTGGTGTGAGATATTTACTCCAACAGTCGATGTGTTTAATATATTCCCCCAGTGGATCAGATGTTACATCATATAATGGGTTTCCAAGGTAATCGTTAACGTAACCTGATACCTCATCATGAGTTAAGCTTGGATTTTCTTCCCACACAAGATCCGTTGATGCCGCTATTCCTTTCCCTGTGCACATGTAATTGCCTCCGGTGCTTATCAGGTTCATACCATATAAGTCTATTCCAAGATAATCTGCCATCTCTATGGGAATCTCATTATCATTAGGGCGTGGGCGATTATAGGGGAAGTCAACTATTCCAGGATCTCCATTACCATCAAAAACATACCATGGACCATAATCTCTAACCCAATAACTATCCGTTGGCTTTAGCAAAAAGTCACAATTTTCAAGGTTAACTCCATTGTTTTGATATTGTGTGGTTACAGTGGCTTGTTGTGAAGAGTTTGCAACTATTGTAAGCACAGTAGTTTCTTCTGCCATGGCTTTGATAAGTGACATTGGAATGCCAAAAGGATATCTTATCAAAACACCCTGCATGGGGTCAAATTCGCCAACATTTCTGATTTCACCTTCTGGTGGATCAGTGGGTGTGAAGTTTCTTGTGTTCGTCAAAGGAGTAATCATTTCCTCCTCGGACAAATAATGTAACTTTTCCCAGCTGGCTTTAGTTTGGCTTTTTAAATTTGAGGATATAAATATCAGAAGAAGGCCAAACAATAGTAATCTTATTTTCATATCTGGATGTTTTAATATTTATTGAGTAGACAAATGTATAAACTTAGAAGTTGTCTTGCAACTAATGATTTAGAAATGATGGGGCATAAGCCTATGTGATAATTTACCCTTATTTTGCTAAGCAGTCACTTAGACGTATTGTTATGATTACCATTAATTATATTATTTTTGTAATTGAAACAAAAGAAATAGAAATGGGATTACTTTCAAATATTTCATTGGTACAAACCTGCGGGTGGATAGGAACTCCTGAAATTATTATTATCGTTGTAATAATTCTTTTACTTTTCGGTGGTAAGAAAATACCTGAGTTGATGCGTGGCCTTGGAAAAGGTGTAAAGGAATTTAAAGATGGTGTAAGTGAAGATAACAATAACGCCAACGAAAAAGATGACACTAAAAAGGACTAACGTCTTAATCAGTCATTTATTAATTCTTTGTAAATATTATATCGTTCGATTATCTGCCGAACGAAATTAAAGGTTTCTTTTCCTCTAACATATCCATTGTAAACCACAGGATCGTGGTAATATTCTTTTTCCGATAAACTTAATATACAGCTATCTACGTTATGGGTCCACACATTGGGATCCTTACCATCCTTTTCTGCTAATCTTCTTGCATCAAGCACATGTCCTAACCCGCAATTATATGATGCCAAAACAAATTTTATTCTTTCAGTAGAATCTGCTATCTCGTCAGGTATCTGATTATCTATATATCTAATATGCTTAACCCCTGCCATAATTTGTTCCTTTGGAGATGCCTTGGAATCAAGGCCATATTTTTCGAGAACATGTGGCATAAGTTGCATAAGTCCGTATGCTCCCACCCATGATTTTACATTGGGTTTGAATTCCGATTCCTGATATATCATTGATGCTAATAGGAGCCAATCCCATCCTATTATTTTAGAGGAGTTTTTTATGTATTCATCATATGGAGATAAACTACCTCCAGAATAGGAATTATATTCACTATTTACAATCTTCCTTGATCTTATATTCTTAAAATATTTATTGTAAAGTAATCTTGATTTTAGAGTTTTATTAAATGTATTTATCCAATTATCTATGGTATCCACAAGCCCTGTTTGACCTCTTTTTGCGGCCCAAGCTATTTTTTGAGGAAAACTAAGTGTTGTTTTGACATCTATGTTTCTATAATATTTGCCATTTACCTTTGCAATGTGTTCATCTGCTACTGTGTAATCTATCTCACCCTGTGAAACTGCATGTATAAGATCTTCAACGTCTCTTGGGTCGATTATAACCTCAATGGTATCTGCAATTTCATCACTTAAAGTTTGTAACCTTTTTGCAAAAATTGTTCCCTCCTGTACATGCACTTTAGCATTGGCCAAATCCAATGGGTTTCTTAATAAATGTGATTCTATTTCATCGGCAGTTTTCATCTTATGATATCCATCAGGTTTTTTTTGAACAAGTACTTGCCTTGTTGTCATTATAGGTATTGTGAATGAAAAATGTTTAGATCGCTCAGATGTGACTGTCAATGCCATTGCCAGTAAATCAATCTCATTATTATTTAGCATCTCGATTCCCTTTGAGATATCATTTTCAATGATAAGTTCTAGTTCCACACCAAGATGAGTTGTGAAATCCTTTAATATTTCATATTGATAGCCAATTGGTTCTCCACGATAAATGAGATAATTTATTGAGCCATAATCCGTAGCGGCTATTAATTTTTTCCGTTCTAGTATTCTCTTTATTGTAAAATCAGAAGCGTCGGATGATACATAAAAGCCATTAATATTATGGTTATTGGAAACATGGTTACATGAACCAATAATTACAATCAATACTATACAAATGATGGTTTTTATTCTCATATCTTCAATGATGGAGACGATAACTAAAGTAATAAAATAATGAAACTATGAATAAATGTCTTTTATAATTAAATGTTCCTTCAAATGATAGTAACTTGTTATATTTGTAGGTAATTCGTTTGTAAATATACTCCGGATGATTTTAATTGGCTCAAACATGACGAAAATTATTGCTATTTCATTATTGGGTATATTATTAATCGCTTCCAATTCTTGTAAAAAAATTACTAATCCCAATAACAATGGTGAGGTCAAGGACACTCTGTCATATGACTTTCTTACCACGCGTGTTTTCATTGAATTTGTTGATGCAAATACCAATCAACACATTAAATCAAATGGAAGTGACCGTTTGAAGGTTGAGCTTAAAGGAGATTCAAAGGATGCAATTGCAGATATTATTGGCCTTCAGAAAGAGATTTATTATCCTGAAAATGGATTCATTTCTTTTGGAATACTTCCAGAATACAATCCCAGCATATCATCACCTATTAACTTTATCTTGATAGCGTCCATTAATAATTATTTAATGATTTCTCGTGACATTAAAATTTCTGAAGTGGGCGATTACTACGTTAAAATATCCATGGTAAACCTTGATGATCCGCCAGAAGGAATAATGGTAAAAAAAGTAGAGGGTGTTGGAAATCTTTATGATGGATTTCTTCATGATGATGTGGAGATATCAACCGAAAATGAAGAAGCCAAGATTACCATTCATGGTGGAACACGATTGCTTAACTCTGATACAAACAACCTGAATGGTAAGTTAAACATATCTCTTTTTTATTACAATTTAAATTTTGATCCATCTTTTGAGTCATTTTCTGGTGGCATAATAGGAAACATTGAAGAACATAATTCAATTGAAAATGCATTATTCTATCCAGGAGGTTATGTTACCATAAAAGTTTATGATAGTGATGGTAAAGAGGGTGCTTTTATTGAATCTAAGTCCATTGATTTATTTGTCAATATTGCCAGCGAACTGACTAATCTAAAAACAGGATTATCATATCAAAGTGGTGATATTATAAATTTAATAAGCTACGATGATAATGCTGGAACATGGATATATGAAAAATCAGACACTGTGAAAATTGATGCTAATGGTATATTATATGTTAATACTACTACTGCAAGCTTAAATAACATAAGCCTAAGCAATTATAAAATTAATTCTTGTGACGATGCCTCTGGTTTTAATATTACAGGAAATTGCCAGCAAGATCAAACAATACAGCTTAGCGGTATACTACGAAAATCCGATGATGATTCTTTCATTTCCGACATCACATTAGTAGGAAACAAAAGTGAGGAGCTGTATTTTTCTGGAAATATTGGCAATAACAGTGTTTACATAGACTGGCTTCCCATTACAGTGGGTTGTAAAATAAATCCATCTTATAATCCAACAACGATAGAAAACATGTGTTTGGGGCCAGGTGTTGATATAAATCTCATGAAAGGTGTTGGAGATTTGAAATCAATTGAAGCAACTTTCCTTGGTAGATGCTCTTCCGATACTAATTATATAATTCTACCATCATTTGGCCTGTGGGTAAAAAATATTGATGCCGTTACAGATTGGAAATGGTATTCAATGGAAAAGGGCAAGGCACAAATATATGATCTTACCATAGGTCAAACTTATATCTTTGGCGTGTACTTTGACGGAGTGTGGAAAGAGTGGAGGGCTACCATAAGAGAAGATTCAAAATTAGATTTTAATATCGAATTTTCAGATGGAATCTGCAATGATGTATTTGGAATTTTTTAACTGTCTAGAACTACTCAAACCCTTTTAATTTTGAAATATTGCGACGATCTTTTTTTGTCGGCCTACCTGCGCCACGTTCACGTTTTTCAATATTTAACTGCCTTATCATTTCAAGCCTTTCATATTCCTCTGGAGGTGTCAAATCCTGCATAATATCTGGAACAAGTTTTGCTGCTACCCTATTTTTGTGGATCTTCAACACCTTAACCGTTTTCCGAATACCGCTTTGCTGAATATCAATTATGTCGTTCACTCTTATTTCTCTACTGGGCTTAGCATTATGTCCATCAATCTTTACCTTTCCCCCATTACATGCTTCGCTAGCCTGCGATCGTGTTTTAAAAATACGGATCACCCAAAGCCATTTATCTATTCGTATTGATTCCATCAAAACATTGAGTATGGAAAGTATTATTTTTTTCTAAAAAATATTTGAATTGGCACTCCTGTGAAGTTATAATGCTTTCGTATTTGATTTTCAATAAATCGTTTATAAGGCTCCTTAATATCATCGGGTAGATTACAGAAAAAAGCAAACATTGGTGTTGATGTTTTTAGCTGAGTTATATATTTAATTTTTATATACCTGCCTCTTGAACCCATTGGTGGTGGGTTATTCTCAATTATGGGCAATAATAAATCATTCAGCTCAGATGTGGATACTCTATACTTACGTCGCTCATAAACTTCGGATGCAAGTTCAAGGGTTTTGTGTATTCTTTGTTTTTCTTTTACTGAAGTAAAAACAATTGGTATATCAACAAACGGAGCAATTCTTTCTTTTAAATCACTTTCAAACTTTAGGTGTGTATTAGTTTCCTTATTAATCAGGTCCCATTTATTTACAACTAAAACTATCCCCTTATTATTCTTTTCAGCAAGGTGAAAAATATTTACATCCTGCTTTTCTATTCCCGTTTGAGCATCAATCATTACAACACAAACATCAGAATTTTCTATGGCTTTTATAGTTCTAAGCGTTGAATAAAACTCTATATTTTCATATACTTTACCTTTTTTGCGAAGGCCAGCGGTATCAACAAGCATAAAATCATGGCCATATGCATTGTAACGAGTATAAATTGAATCACGTGTTGTACCTGCAATATCAGTTACAATATTTCTAACATCGCCCAAAAGAGTATTTATAATGGATGATTTTCCAACATTTGGCCGACCAACAAAGGCAATTCTTGGAAGATCAATTTCTTCATCTTTCATGTCCTTATCAGGAAACACCTTAACAATATCATCTAGCAAATCACCTGTCCCGCCACCATTAACTGCTGATAATGGATAAACATTTCCCAAACCAAAGGAGTAAAATTCTGATATTTCTCCTGATTTGTCAGGAGTATCAATCTTGTTTGCAGCAACGAAAATATCCTTCTGTGACTTCCTCAATAAACGAGCAACATCTTCATCCAAAGGGTTAATACCTTCCTTTGAATCCACAACAAATATTATTGCATCAGATTCATCAATTGCAAATTCAACCTGTTTCCTTATTTCGCCTTCAAATGTGTCATCAGAACCATAAACATATCCTCCCGTATCGATAACAGAAAACTCATATCCATTCCAGTCACTTTTTCCATAAATTCTGTCACGAGTAACCCCGCTAACAGATTCAACGATTGCCTCCTTACTTTGTATTAGCCTATTAAAAAGTGTTGATTTGCCAACATTTGGGCGACCTACTATTGCTATGGTATTATTCATTATTTATGAAATTAATTTGAGCCTGCAAAAATATTAAGAATTTGCTACGATTATCACTGGCTGTATCCAAAGTTCTTGAGAATATTTTCATTATCCCGCCAATCCTTGCTTACCTTAACGGTTGTTTCAAGAAATACTTTTTTGCCAACAAATTCCTCCAAATCCTTTCTCGCTGCAGTTGCTGTTCTTTTAATGGCCTGACCTTGATGACCAAGAATTATTGCCTTTTGAGATTCTCTAGCAACATATATTAATGCAGATATTCTGATTATTTTTTCTTCTTCCTTATATTGATCAACCGCAACCTCAACGGAATAGGGGATTTCTTTTTTATAATTTAAAAGGATTTTTTCACGAATAATCTCTGACACGAAGAATCGCATGGATTTATCTGTGAGCTCATCCTTGGGATAAAATGCATCATGTTCCGGCAAGTTTTCTATTATAACATCAAATAGTGATTCGAGATTAAAATTGTTCAATGCAGAAACAGGGATAACTTCAGATTTAGGCAATAATTCCTGCCACGAGGTTATCTGTTTCATTATTTCCTCCTGATTCGATAAATCTATTTTGTTTATTACAACGATAACCTTACGACCTGATGAATTGAATTTTTCAATTATTTCCTTGTCTGAAAATTGGAAATCAGGTTCTGTCATGAGCAATATTATATCTGCATCCTTCAGAGCAGTGTCCACAAAATGATTCATGTACTGGTGCATTTTATAGGATGGATCTTTAACTATACCTGGTGTATCGGAATAAACAATTTGAAAATCGTCACCATTAACAATTCCCATTATACGATGCCTTGTTGTTTGGGCCTTGGAGGTAATAATTGAAAGTTTTTGGCCAACCATGGCATTCATCAGTGTTGATTTACCAACATTGGGATATCCAATAATATTTACAAATCCAGCTTTGTGCATAATAATCCTAAAATATTTGCACAGCAAAGAAACAAAATATATCTTTGCACTCCCTTTTTTAAAGGGTATTGATGAACGTTCATTAAGAATAAAAATATATTGCGGGGTGGAGCAGAGGTAGCTCGTTGGGCTCATAACCCAAAGGTCGTAGGTTCGAATCCTGCCCCCGCTACTAAAACAATAAAACGGTTATGCTATTATAGTGTAGCCGTTTTTTCATTCTCCCTTTTAAATCTTTTTATTTTTTTGTATTTTTGAAACAGCTTCATCAAAATTAACATATGTAATTTGAATATCTTCAAAACATATATTTGATAAATCGAAATCAATGAAATTACTCTCCATGATATTACGGTTATAAATATTGAGGACGTAGAGAAGAGCGATATTACTAAATTTTATAGCAAGATATAATCACTAACACTACCCTCCTCTAACCATAATATTAAAATCATGGAACTGCTTAATTTACAGAGTGTTAAATATGATTGAGAACAAGCGATATTCATGGTCACCAATTCATAAAAGAGAAGATTTTTCATGGCCTCATGGGAAAAGATTGGCTCTCTATATCGGTTTAAATTTAGAACACTTTTCTTTTGGTGAGGGCTTGGGAGCAAAACTTACACCTTCAGCTAGTGAACCTGATGTTTTGAACTACTCATGGCGAGATTATGGAAATCGTGTGGGAGTTTGGAGGCTCTATGAGCTATTTCAATCTCTAGAACTTCCTGTATCTTTAATAGTCAATTCATCAATATATGATTATGCTCCAGAAATAATTGAAACAGGAGTAGGTCTTGGTTATGAGATTGTTGCTCATGGTAGAACAAATTCAGAACGCCAAAGTGATTTTGTAGAAAACGATGAGAAAAAATTAATTGATGAAACAACTAAAGTGATAAGTCGTTTCCATAATAAACCAAAAGGATGGCTTGGTCCTTGGATATCGGAGAGTATTACAACTCCAGATTTACTTGAGGAAGCAGGGTACTCCTATCTACTTGATTGGTGTCATGATGATCAACCAACATGGTTAAAAACACGAAATGGTAAAATTCTCAGCATTCCCTACCCACAAGAGATAAATGATATTCCCGCAATCATTGCTCGCCAAAATAGTGCAGAAGAGTTCTCCAATATAATAATTGACAATTTTGATGAGATGCTCCAGCAATCAGAACAACAATCACTTGTTATGGGAATAGCTCTCCATCCTTATATTGTAGGTCAGCCTTTTAGACTAAAACATCTAAGAAAAGCTCTAACTCATATTGTAAATAATATGAAAGATAAAGTTTGGTTTACTACAGCTGGGGAAATTGCGGAGTATTATTGTAAGAATGTAGAGTCATAAATATTTGCAGACATTAGAAGTTTTTCTGTGTTTACCTTAAATTCAAGGCTTACGTATATCTTCCACGAGCTGCTGGATCTCTTTGCTTGGTGCTGGTGTTATGCTAGAAACTATTATTATTACAGCAAAGTTTGCTAACATACCTACGGTGCCAAATCCCTCCGGAGAGATGCCAAACCACCAATCTGCTTTGGTGCCACCTCCAAACCAACCAAACTTAAATTTTAGCATATAAAACAACATTAGCAAAACGCCAACTAGCATTCCACTGATCGCACCCTCTTTATTAATTCGTTTCGAAAAGATGCCAAGCAAAATGGCGGGAAAGAACGAAGATGCTGCCAAACCAAATGCTAAGGCTACAGTTGCAGCCACAAATCCGGGAGGATTAATTCCAAAGTAACCAGCCAAACAAACAGCAGCTGCAGCAGCAATACGTGCGGCAATTAGCTCGCCCTTATCCGATATGCTGGGCATCACCATCTTTTTGAGTAAATCGTGCGACACAGCTGATGAAATTACTAATAGCAACCCTGCCGCTGTAGATAGTGCTGCGGCCAATGCCCCTGCTGCAAGTAGGGCGATAACCCAATTTGGTAAATCCGCAATTTCTGGATTTGCCAATACCATGATATCTACATCAACGTCCAATTCGTTTGTTTTTTTATCCGCTGTGTACTGAATAAGTCCGTCCTCATTTTTGTCTGTAAATCCTAGAAGTTCTGTGGACTCCCATTTTTCAAACCAATATGGCATCTGCTTATAGGGTTTATTGCTTACTGTTTCAATAAGGTTGGTTCTAGAGAATACTGCAATAGCTGGAGCTGTGGTATAAAGTATAGCTATAAACAACAACGCCCATCCAGCAGACTTTCGCGCATCACTTACTTTTTTAACGGTAAAAAAGCGTACAATCACATGTGGCAGTCCAGCTGTACCGACCATAAGGGCCATGGTAATACAAAATACATCAAACATAGATTTGCTCCCCGAAGTGTATTCATGGAACCCAAGCTCTTTGTGCAGCCCATCTAGTTTGTCAAGCAGATAAGTCCCATCGGCATCAGCTGCACCAAACCCAAGCTGTGGAATAACATTTCCTGTTACCAGAAATGATATAAATACAGCAGGCACCATAAAAGCAAAAATCAACACACAGTATTGTGCTACCTGGGTATATGTAATCCCTTTCATGCCACCCAAAACAGCATAAAACAATACGATTCCCATACCTATAATTACACCGGTGACAATATCAACTTCTAGGTATCTTGAAAACACTACTCCTACACCACGCATTTGCCCAGCTATGTAGGTAAAGGATACGATAAGAGCGCAAAACACAGCAATAGAACGCGCCATATTTGAATAATAACGATCGCCTATAAAGTCAGGAACAGTAAACTTGCCGAACTTACGTAAATAGGGAGCAAGAAGTAATGCCAATAGCACATAGCCACCTGTCCAGCCCATAAGGTAGACCGACCCGTCGTAGCCACTAAAAGATATTATGCCTGCCATAGAAATAAACGAAGCAGCAGACATCCAATCGGCAGCTGTTGCCATTCCATTTGCAATAGGATTAACCCCACTACCAGCTACATAAAACTCTTTTGTTGACCGTGCCCGAGACCAAATAGAAATCCCTATGTATAAAGAAAAACTAAGTCCAACAGCAATCCAAATCCAATATTGAAGATCCATCTAGTTATTTTTTTTTAGTTTATTATCCAAGCGATTCATGAGGTAGATATAAGTGAAGATAATGATTAAAAAACCATAAATGGAACCTTGTTGCGCAAACCAAAACCCGAGCTTAAACCCACCAATTTGTATTAAATTTAATTGTTCTACAAATAAGATACCGCAGCCAAAAGACACGATAAACCAAAGTAAAAGTAGAATGCTGATGTATTGGATATTTTTTTTCCAGTAAATCTTGTTTTTCATGGGTTTATAAATAAAGATTAAGTAATTCAAAAGGATTAACTACTAAAACCCCCTCTATAATACAGATATAAAGGGGGTTTTAGTTTTTAGATAAAAATAACTATCACTTTTTAAATATAAGGTTTATCAAAAATAAAATAACTATAGCACCAATGGCACCTGTTAATACGGCTCCTAGCCATCCATCTCCAAGACTAATACCAAGAGCTCCCAATAGCAAGTACCCAGCAGCACTACCAACGATACCCAATAGTATATTCCAAATTAAACCAAGTCCACTCCCTTGGTAAATTACGCTTCCAAGCCATCCGGCTAAAGCACCAATAATTAAAGCTGCAATGATTTCCATGTTTATTTGTTTAAATGAATATTGAAATACGTATATAACCCAAATATATCATTTTTTTTCTATGGCTAATATCAGCGAAATCATGTATGCGCTTCATGAAACATACCATGGGGAGGTTAAATATATTTTGACATCTATTTTATGTTGGTCAAAGAAGGAAAAAATTATGCCATACATATGTTGAATAATAAATATTATCTATCCAATGGAGTAAGTCCTTTACAAAATTCTTTACTTTTGGATTCCCAAATTTAATTGGCAGTTATATGGCATTTGTTAATTCCGTGCTTAATTGGTGGATTAAAAAAAGAATTCATCAAATAGAATTATTCAACAAGTATCCCATTGATGTGCAAAATGAGGTTATCAAAAAACTCATTTATTCAGGTCGTGATACTGAGTGGGGTAAGGAGTATGGCTACAAGTCAATAAAATCCATTAAAAAATTTCAATCTCAGGTTCCTATAAGCACTTATGAAAATATTAAACCATATATTGATCGTTTGCGAAAGGGTGAGCAAAATCTCCTATGGAATGAGGAAATAAATTGGTTTGCAAAATCATCGGGAACAACAGCAGGTAAAAGCAAATATATTCCTGTCAGCCCTTCATCTCTAGAGGAATGTCACTATAAAGGAGGAAAAGATATGTTGGCAATGTATTTCAATTTATATCCAGAATCTGAACTGTTCGAAGGTAAAAGCTTGGTGATGGGAGGCAGTAGAAATATACTAGAGGTTAGCAATAGAACATATATTGAGGGTGATTTATCTGCAATACTTATGCAAAACCTTCCTTTTTGGGCTCAGTTCAAAAGAGTTCCATCCCTTACAATTGCCCTAATGGATGAGTGGGAGAATAAGCTTGAGCTCATGGCAGAATCTACCATGACCCATAATGTAACAAGCATATCAGGCGTACCATCATGGATGCTTGTATTGTTACGAAAAATTCTTAAAAAATCTGGAAAGAATAAAATGCATGAGTTATGGCCAAATCTGGAAGTGTTTTTTCATGGAGGGATAAATTTTGAACCATACAGAGATCAATATAATGAAATCATTGATCCAACTAAAATGGTTTATTCAAATACCTACAATGCGTCCGAAGGATTTTTTGCAATACAAGACCAAAAAGATAATAGCGATTTATTATTGATGTTGGATTATGGGATATTTTATGAATTTATCCCACTGAGTGAAATTGGTTCTAAATCTCCAAAAGCACTTACGCTCTCAGAAGTTGAGGTAGGAATTAATTATGCGTTAATAATTTCAACCAATGCTGGATTGTGGAGATATATGATCGGTGACACCGTTATGTTTTCAAGCACTACCCCATATAGAGTAAGAATAACAGGTAGAGTTAAGAATTTTATGAATGCCGTTGGGGAAGAAATTATAATTGATAATGCTGAAAAAGCTCTTGCCATAGCATGTTCAAAAACAGATGCAACTATAACAGATTATACTGCAGCGCCACTGTTTATTGACGATAATGTAAAGCATCAATGGCTAATCGAATTTGAAAAAAAACCAGCTAACCAAGAATTTTTTAATGAGGCCTTTGATAATGCCCTTAAATCGCTCAATTCGGATTACGAGGCAAAGAGATATCATGACTTGGTATTAAAGGCCCCACATATTATAAATCTTAAGAAAGATACTTTTTATAATTGGATGAAAATTAGAAACAAGCTAGGAGGACAAAACAAGGTTCCGCGCTTGTCAGGAAGCAGAGAGTATGTTGACGAAATACTTAATCTTTAATAGTTTCTTTTTTAATCAACAATTTATTTATTTTAGTAAAAAATTAGTAAAAATGCATGTAGCAATAGCAGGAAATATTGGATCGGGAAAAACAACTCTAACAAGATTATTGGCAAAACATTTTGGCTGGAAACCTCACTACGAAGATGTTGATCACAACCCATACCTTCATAGTTTTTATGAAGATATGCAGCGCTGGTCTTTTAACCTTCAAGTATATTTTCTAAACTCAAGGTTTCGTCAGGTTGTGGAAATAAGAGATAGCGGAAAAAATATTATCCAGGACAGAACAATATATGAAGATGCATATATTTTCGCTCCAAATCTGCATGAAATGAATCTCATGTCAACAAGAGATTTTGATAACTATAGTTCTCTGTTTGAATTAATGAATTCATTTATACATCCTCCAGATTTACTTATATACTTAAAAGCATCTGTTTCTACTCTTGTTGAGCAAATACAAATGCGCGGTCGCGATTATGAAGAATCAATTCGACTAGACTATCTCAAGCGGTTGAATAATCGATATGAAACATGGATAAAAGGATATGATTCAGGAAAGTTACTCGTAATTGATGTCGATAATATGGACTTCAATAATCCTGAAGATCTTAGTGTTGTTATCGAAAAAGTTAATGCAAATGTTCATGGTTTATTTTAAGAATGATTTTTAGAGCTAATCATGATTTAAAATTGTTTCCATAATCTTTATAGAATTAAGAAAATGAAAATTCTTGGTATCATTCCAGCAAGATATGAGTCAACAAGATTTCCCGGTAAACCACTTGTTGATATTGCAGGAAAATCCATGATACAAAGAGTCTACGACCAAGCCTGCAAGGCACATCTCGTTTCACAAGTTATTGTTGCAACTGATGACGAGAGAATATTTAAGCATGTTGAAGATTTTGGTGGCGTAGTAATGATGACAGATACAAATCACTTAAACGGAACCACTCGTTGTAATGAAGTTCTTGATATAATTTCAAAATCAGGAAAGCAGTTTGATGTGGTAATAAATATTCAAGGTGATGAACCCATGATTGATCCTAAGCAGATTGACAAGGTTGCTAAGCTATTCAATTATGAGGGTACACAAATATCTACTCTGGCTAAGAGAATTGAAACTGCAGAAGATCTTTACAATGACAACATAGTAAAAGTTGTTTTTACCAATGATAAAAGTGCACTCTATTTCAGTCGTCAACCTATTCCTCACGAAAGAAATCACAAAAAAGATAACTGGACCGATCATAATGAATACTATAAACACATTGGGATTTATGGTTACAGGTCCAATATTCTTAGTAAAATAGTAACTCTACCACAAGGTAAACTTGAGTTGGCTGAAGGTCTGGAACAGTTAAGGTGGCTTGAAAATGGAATTAGGATTACAGTTGATGTAACTGATTTTGAGTCTATTGCGATTGATGCCCCAGAAGACCTACTAAAACTTGTCCCAAAATCTTGATTGTTCCGAACAGTTTTCTTACTTTAGCAGGTTAGGATCTAATTAATTTTTAGTGATTAATATTAATGAAATTAATTGCTTTAAATCAAAGTTTTTTCAGATGGAAATAGCAAAATATATAGGAGAGTTGTTGTTTGATTATGAATGCGTTATAATACCAGATTTTGGCGGTTTTATTTCAAACGATAAACCGGTTTCCATAAATAAACTATCAAACAGTTTTTCTCCTCCAAATTGCAATATTCATTTTAACACTCACCTAAAAACAAATGATGGGCTTCTTATAAACCATCTTTCTCAAAGGGAGAATATTGATTACGCAACGGCAAAAAGAAAAGTTGAAAAATTTGCTAGACATTGTAAAACGACACTAGATAATGAGGGTAAGATTTATCTTAGTTCAATTGGTTCACTGTATTTTGATGACAATAGAAATATTGCATTTCGCCAGGATGAAAAAATCAATTTCAACTCGGATTCATTTGGTTTAACCGACTTAGTTTCCCCTTCCATTAGAAGGATAACTGATGAAGAAAAGGTTAGAAAAGTAATAACTTCTGCACTCAAGAATTCAAATAATAATTCCCGAGAAAGGATTAGTCGTAAATCAAACCGCAAAAATAAATCAGTGGCAAAACAGATTCTATTGCCAGCCATACTAATTTTTACACTAGGCATTGGTTATGCTTACATGGAAAATAGTTTGGTTTCAAATTACATCGATAAATATTCATCACAAATCCCTTTTTTCTATTCTAGTGTGAACGACTATCTGGTAGAAAACATAAATTCCCAACCCGTTGGTAAGTTAAGTAAGGGTGCAGCATCTTTTTTCCCTCTTGTTATTGATAAAAAACAAGATCCTGAAAATGATGATACAAAAATCAATAGCCTAGAAGAACCCTCATTAGGCATACCTGAGGAAGAAATTACTATTTCAAACCCTCGATCTGAAGATATACAACAGCCAAAAGAGATAGATGAAACATTAGTTTCATCGGAAGTTACACCAATAAAAGACACCAAGTTAATTAGAGCTAATAATGTTAATAAGACCTCGTCAAACAATAGGTTTTTCATTATTGCAGGCTCATTTTCCAAAGAATCAAATGCAGTAAGGCTTATAAATAGTTTGAAAAGCAATGGCTTTGATGCTATTATTGCTGACACAAGCAACCAGGGAATGTATCGTGTGGCTTTTAATTCTTATAAGTTTCGCTCTACTGCAAAACAAGAACTGGTTGCGATTAGAGAAAACGAAAACCCCAACGCCTGGATTCTGGTTAAATAGCTAAGAACATCGTGAGTAAAAAGAATAAGCTTCAACGTTTTGCTGAAAATGAAACCTTCGCAAACATGTTTCAGGTGGGTTATAATGAACTTATGGAAGGGTTTGATAATCGGGGAAACTGGAATAAAAAATTCTTTAAAAACAATAACGATATCGCACTTGAGCTGGGATGTGGTAAGGGTGAATATACAGTTGGGTTAGCAAGTATGTTTAAAGATAGAAATTTTGTAGGTATTGACATAAAAGGTGCTCGTATATGGCAAGGGCTGAGAAACGCAAAAAATAAAAATTTAAAGAATGTTGCATTTATAAGGTCACGAATTAATTTGATTGAATATTTATTTGGCCCCGAAGAAGTTTCTGAAATATGGATTACATTTCCCGATCCCCGGTCCAGGTACTCGGACAAAAACAGAAGACTTACATCTCCAAAATTTATAGAACGATATTATAAAATTCTAAAAAAGGGAGGTGTTATAAACCTGAAGACAGATAATATTATTTTCTTTGAATATACCCTTGATGTGATACGCGAAAATGGTCATAAACTACTTGAATGCACCTATGATGTATATGGTGATAAAGATAATAATGTGTTACAAAGTATTCAAACCTATTATGAGAAAATATGGCTTAAAAACGGTACTAAAATCAAATATCTCAAATTTAAACTTGCAGATAAATAATCCAGATAATTTTATCAAATAAATTACCATTCAGGCTTTCTTTTTTCCAAGAAAGCCGACATTCCTTCCTTGCCCTCTTTACCTTCGCCGAATAATGTTCCAAACTCTCTTGCTTCAAGTTTTTCTCCATCGGATAATGGCATCTCCACACCTTCTCTTACAGCTAATTTTAATTTTTTTATCGCCTGAGGGCCCTTTGATGCAATTAGTTTGGCAATCTTAATTGTTTCATCCATAAATACATCCGGTTCAAACACCTTTTGTACCAACCCTATTCTTAAGGCATCTTCAGCGCCTATCATATCAGCAGTCATTAGCAAATAAAGAGCATCCCCTAATCCCGTTAATCTTGATAATCTCTGAGTTCCAGCATACCCTGGTATTAATCCCAAATTAACCTCTGGCTGACCAAATTTTGCCTTGGAGCTTGCAATTCTAAAATCACATCCCATGGCTAACTCCAATCCTCCGCCTAGAGCAAAACCATTTATGGCAGCAATAACAGGAATACTCATTTTACCGAAGCTTGAGAATGTTTTTTGACCCAGCCTGGAGAACTCCGAGCCCTCTGCACTATTTTTATTTACCATCTCTGCTATATCAGCACCAGCAACAAAGGCCTTGCCATCTCCAGTAATAACCATGACTTTAACCTGATCATTGCTAGATAACTCTGCTACTAAATGGTCCATTTCATTAAAAAATTTGGTATTTAATGCGTTCATTGCTTTGGGTCTGCTAATGGTAACAAGTGCTATGCCATTATTGATTTCGGTATTTAATATTTCGTATTCCATTTTATGATATTTTGAGTGGTTCAAATTTAATAAAAAGGATTTATTGTTGAACCCACAATTACATGTGTTAAATGACCAATGAAATCAAAAAAATAGATACCTTTATAATTCCAAATTTTTAAAGCTCATGGAAACTTATATGTTAATAATCAGCATAATACTACTGCTAATAATATTAGCTGTACTATTCATGAGAAAGGGGTCCCCCTCTACTACAGGCTCATTGAAAGAAGAATTGGAAATTATTTTAAAAGAGGAATTACAGGAAACACGTCGTGAAAATAGAGATTTAAATACAGAAAACCGCCGTGAATTAAACACAATTTTCAAGGATCATCAAGATACTCTTTTGAAGAGAATAACAGAACTAAACAAGCAACAGCAAGATAATCTTGACTTGTTTTCTAATAATCTTAATGAAAATCTTCGCCAAAGATTTAATGAGCTATCAAAGCAACAGAATGAGTTTAATAAGCAATCAAAAGATTCAATAAAGGATATTAGTGAATCCATTGAAAAATCTCTTAAGGCAATACGGGAAGATAACTCGACTCAGCTAAATGAAATGCGAAAAACAGTAGATGAAAAACTACAGTCTACGCTAGAAAAACGACTGGGAGAATCCTTCAAACTAGTTAGCGAACGACTTGAGCTAGTGCATAGAGGTTTAGGTAAAATGCAAGAACTTGCATCAGATGTAGGCGACCTTCAAAAAGTACTTAACAATGTTAAAACTAGAGGTATTCTTGGCGAATATCAGCTTGGTAATATTTTAGAACAAATCCTTTCTCCAGAACAGTATTCGCAAAATGTGGCAACTAAAAAAGGAAGCCAGGCTAATGTGGAGTTTGCAATAAATCTTCCTGGAAAAGTTGATGATAATACCGTTTGGCTTCCCATTGATTCAAAATTTCCCATAGAAAATTACCAGCTCCTAATAGATGCATATGATTTGGGCGATAAGTCAAAAATTGAATTGGCACAAAAAAGTCTGCTGAAATCCATTGAATTATTTGCAAAAACAATTAGTGAAAAATACATTGATCCACCACAAACTACTGATTTTGCTATAATGTTTTTACCTGTGGAAAGTCTTTATGCTGAAATTCTGAAGCATCCTGGAACCTTTGAAAAACTTCAAAGAGAATATCATATAACCGTTACTGGCCCAACAACATTATCCGCCTTACTAAATAGCTTACAAATGGGCTTCAGAACACTTGCAGTTCAAAAGCGAAGTAGTGAAGTTTGGAAGGTTTTGTCGGGTGTTAAAACAGAATTTAACAAGTTTTCAGATCACTTGGCAAAAGTTCATAAGCAGATAAATACAGCTTCAGGTTCTTTGGATACATTGATTAACACCAGAACCAATGCCATGGAAAGAAAATTAAAAAGTGTTGAGTCAATGGACAATAGTATCGAACCACCAGAGTCTTTTGAATTACCGCTCTCTTCTGATATTAATGATGAATCATGATGAATTACAAGGTGTACCCTGAATCCTATGGGCAGCCATTGGGCAACCAATCACAGGGTAAGTAATCCGATTGATAAAGAACAAACGTTGGTTTTTCTGAAGATGTATAATACTTTTCTTTAAAAAGAGTCATAAACTGCATAACACAGCTCAACTCCCATCCACCAAGAATATCAAATGATCCACAGGTATTATTTACCTTGCCAAAAGAGCCTGCCAAACAGTTATCGCCTGTTTGTTCAAAACTAAAGGCTGGCCATCCCTTCGCAGTTCCTCCCTGTATACCTCCACCAGCAGCTGTTGGGTTTTTAAAGAAATTAGAATCTATACATTGATTAAATGCGGTTGTGGGATCATTTACATTAACAGACAGAACCCCATTAAGACCAGCAGGTGAAGAATAATATTCGAATACATTAACAAGGGGTGAAGCCCATCCATCAGCAGAATTATAACCGGCACCTCCTGCTACCGCTATGTCTGTGGGCATAGGTCCACCAGCATCGGTAATTTGTTGCTTAATACTATTAATGAAATCCATAGTATTTGCTGCTTTAATTGTTTCACCCTGATAATTGTAATTCTCAGAATCTAGACCGAGAATATAATCGTTATCTCCAACAACAGATGAAACTTCTGTATAATCGAACCATCCCGAATCAGAATCTCCATTAGACAAACCAAATTGAATACCAATGCCAATTCCTTTTACAGTAAGAGTGTCAACAAATGATTTTAGTTCAGCAACTACACTTGAATCATCTCCTTGTATGAATGTAGGCACTGTTATGAACACAGTATTGAAGCCGACCGGATCAACAAAATCCATTAAAGATTCAAGATAGGTTTTTAAATCCCCTGATGACATTGTCTTATGCGTAGAATATCCTTCATGCCATAAAACCATATTATAGGGTAATGGCATTGATGGTTCACAAGTGGCTACAGTTCCCAAACCCGGATCTGATGGATTTGGATCTGGTGAGCTGTCGCTACAGGCAGAAGCCATCATAAACATAAAAATTAAGCAAGTCCATATTGCTGCTTGATTGATATTAATATTTTTCATTTTTAAGATTATTAATCCTGTTTGTTTTGAACAAATATATGTTTTATACTATTATAAGCCAATTTATTACAATTGCACAGGCATGTAAAAAATAAACAATTTGAATTTTTTAATGTTTGTATTTGGACTAACCCCGATAAAAAAGGACGAAATAAAAGTTAATTTTGCCTTATGTCGAAATCAAAATCAGTGTATTTCTGTCAAAGTTGTGGGCATCAATCGGGAAAGTGGATTGGAAAGTGCCCGTCATGTGGTGAGTGGAATACCTTTGTTGAAGAAGTAATCTCAAAACCATCGAAGAAAGAAGCTGGAAATATTGATATTATCAAATCGGTTCCAACTGCTGTACAAGATATTACCTCGGGTAACGAGAGACGAATTAACACCAACAGTACAGAACTAAATCGTGTTTTGGGAGGAGGTATGGTTATGGGCTCCATTGTCTTGATTGGTGGTGAACCAGGGATTGGTAAATCTACACTTATGCTTCAGGTTGCTTTGAATATGATGGATAAGAAAATCCTATATATATCAGGCGAAGAAAGTCAGCAACAAATAAAAATGCGAGCCGACAGAATAGGAATACAAAATGATAAATGCTATCTACTCAATGAAACATTTACAGATAGTATATTTAAACATTGTAAAGAAGTTGAGCCCGATTTAGTAATAATAGACTCCATCCAGACTCTACATACTAACATTATTGATTCATCTCCAGGTAGCATTAGTCAAATTCGTGAAACTGCATCTCAATTACAGAGATATGCTAAATCATCAAATGTACCTGTTATGTTAATAGGACACATTACAAAGGATGGCAACTTGGCTGGCCCTAAAGTATTAGAACATATGGTAGATACTGTATTGCAGTTTGAGGGCGACAGACATTATGGGTTTAGGATTCTTAGATCAGTAAAAAACCGATTTGGATCAACATCAGAGTTGGGAATCTATGAAATGATGTCAAATGGCCTAAGAGAAGTAATTAATCCAAGCGAAATTTTACTATCTAACAGAGATGAAGTTGCCAGTGGTGTGGCAATTGCCGCAATGATCGAAGGCCAAAGACCATTACTAATAGAAACACAAGCCCTAATAAGCACTGCCGCATTTGGGACACCACAAAGATCTTCAACAGGCTTCGATTTAAGAAGACTGAATATGCTACTTGCTGTTCTAGAAAAGAGAAGTGGGTTTAGAATAAGCTCCAAAGATGTTTTTCTAAATATAGCAGGCGGACTAAAGGTAGATGATCCGGCCATTGATCTTGCTGTTTCTGCCGCAATAATATCATCATTGGATGATAAAGCAGTACCTCCTAATATGTGTTTTGCAGGAGAAATTGGTCTCTCTGGGGAAATCCGCACTGTTTCACACATTGAAAACAGAATAAGTGAAGCTGAAAAACTTGGTTTCGAAAAAATAGTCCTTTCTAAGTACTGCCTCAAAAATTTATCTAATAAAAAATTTAAGATAGAGCTGATTCCCGTCGGCAAGGTTAGAGACTTTGTTGAGGTTTTAATCTAAAAATACCCTTTTTTATCAATGTCTTACATTTGTATTTTATTATAAATTTCAATGAACGCATCCACAGTAAAACAAGAGGTGAAGAATATTACTGATGAATTAATCAGTATTCGAAGATATCTTCACCAAAATCCTGAGTTAAGTTTTCAAGAAATAAAAACATCAAAATATATTTCTGAACTCCTTAATAAGTGGGGGATTGAGCACACATCAAATGTTGGCGGATACGGGATAATAGGAATTTTAAAGGGTAAAAATCCTGACTCAAAAGTAATTGCCTTAAGAGCTGATATGGATGCGCTACCAATTATTGAAGAAAATAATGTAAAATATTGTTCTGTTAATGATGGTGTTATGCATGCATGTGGGCATGATGTGCATATGACCTGTCTACTTGGTACTATTAAATTATTATCTGAGAATAGGGATTGGTTCAATGGAAGTATAAAATTCATATTTCAACCGGCAGAAGAAACACTCCCTGGAGGTGCTTTAAAAATGATAGAGGATGGTGTTTTAGAAAATCCAAAACCCGATCTGATTATTGGTCAGCACGTTTTTCCTGAACTTGAATCTGGAAAAGTTGGCGTGAGGTCAGGACCATATATGGCATCCACTGATGAGTTAAATTTAACCATTTCTGGAAGAGGAGGACACGGTGCATTACCACAAACATTTGATGATACAATTCATACAGCTGCCGAACTTATTCATAAGATAAAGGAAAAGGTAAATGAAAAAGCACCTACGGATTATCCAACAGTACTATCCTTTGGCAAAATTGTTGCAGACGGTGCATATAATATAATTCCAAAGGAGGTTATTATCAAAGGTACCTTCCGAACCTTTGATGAAAATTGGCGAAAAATTGTTCACAAGATAATAAAAACAATCGCCACTGAGATAAGCGCAAAACACAATACAAATTGTGATGTATTCATAAATAGTGGCTATCCGGTTCTTGAAAATGATAAGCAATTAGCGATATTATTTGAAAAAAATGCCATTGAATATCTCGGTGAACAGAATGTTGAAATATTAGATATGAGAACAACCGGAGAAGATTTTGCAAGGTTTACACAGTTAATCCCTGGTGTATTTTATAGACTTGGTATAGCAAATAAAAAACAAGGCATCAACTCTAGGCTCCATTCTCCAACTTTTGATATTGATGAAAGCAGCATTGAGATAGGTACGGGTATAATGATATGGAATACAATAATGACATCTTTGGATGATAGTTATTAAAATTATATTCAACAAACACAACTGAAAAAATTATGCTGGTAAACGAAAAAATGTATCAGACTGTTTGGATAGAGGGATCGTCAGTTTTTATGATTCAGCAGAATCTACTTCCATTTCAATTTGAAATCTATGAGTGTAAAACATATTTTGATACATGCATGGCCATAACTGATATGACAATTCGTGGCGCGGGAGCAATAGGTGCTGCTGCAGGTTATGCAATGGCTCAGGCATTCTTACAATTTAGAGATGATGATGAGCGCGCTGTTAGAGTTAGAGAAGCTAGGCAGGACATAGAACATACTAGACCAACAGCAAGAAATTTATTTTATGCTGTTGAAAGGGTTTATCATGCTGGATTAATATCTCCAGAAAGCGCAGTAGTAGAGTCTCAAAAAGTTGCACAAAAAGATGCCTCAGACTCAAAAATAATTGGAGAATTGGGAAGTGGGTTATTCAATAAAAAGGCAAATATCCTAACGCATTGTAATGCAGGGTGGCTTGCGTTTGTTGATTATGGAACAGCCCTTGCACCCATATATTTAGCAGCAAAACAAGGTAAAGAAGTTTTCGTTTATGTTGATGAAACAAGACCTCGAAATCAAGGGGGTAAACTAACGGCTTGGGAATTACACAATAATAATATACCACACGTTATAATTCCAGATAATAGCGCTGCTACACTTATGGCACAAGGAAAAATAGACCTTGTAATAGTTGGTGCAGATAGAATTGCAGCCAACGGAGATGTGGCAAATAAAATTGGCACCCTAGGAAGAGCAATCCTTGCAAACGAATATAATATCCCTTTTTATGTTGCGGCTCCAACTTCAACAATAGATATTAATTGTCCCACCGGAAAAGAAATCCCCATAGAAGAAAGAAATCCCGATGAGGTATTATATCAGTGGGGAATAGATTCAAACGGAAATCCAATTCAAGTTAGAATATGCTCGCCAGGCTCCGAGGCATTAAACCTGGCATTTGATGTAACTCCGGCAAAATATATAACTGGAATAATTACTGAAAAAGGTATTGTTAAAGCTCACCACCAATCAATAAAAACAATCATGGATTAATAATTCTATTATGAGTATTAAATATTAATATCTCAGGTCCACTGTTATTGGAAACACGCTTATATTTTAAATATCTAGGAAAAACCCTAAAATCATGTCCCAAAACAAATATCCAGTCCTCTGGCCTTTTTAATAAGTTTGTAATCCGGTGGAACTAGTCTCAATTTGCTTCCAACTTCACTCAAATATATGGACTTTATTTTTTCACCTTTTTTGATAACCATTTTACCATAATCACCATCAGCTATAAGATCAACAGCTGATGCTCCAAATCGAGTTGCTAATATTCTATCCATTGGTGTTGGCTTCCCTCCTCTTTGAATATATCCTAGAATTGTTTCACGGGTCTCCATTCCTGTTCCTTCTTCAATTTTTTTTGCAACAAATGATGCTGCGGGTTGATCTGGATATGGTTTTTGTATGCCTTCGGCAACAACAACAATTGAATATGGTTTTTTATTTCGGGCACGTTGTAATAAATATTCATTAACCACATCCATATTATAATCAAGTTCGGGAATTAGAATAACATCTCCACCTCCTGCCATACCAGCATAAAGAGCTAGCCAACCGGCATGATGTCCCATGACTTCTATTACCATTATACGCTTGTGTGAATTGGCGGTGGAATGAAGCCTATCTATTGCATCAGTAGCTATCCACAAAGCCGAATCAAATCCAAAGGTCTGATCCGTACCCCAAACATCATTGTCAATGGTTTTGGGAATCCCTATTATATTCAGCCCTTCGCCCACAAGTCTTGCCGCTGTTTTTTGAGTGCCATTCCCTCCAATGCAAACTAGGCAATCAAGTCCTAGCTTATTATAGGTTTCAACTATAATCCCAGGCTTATCAACCTTTAGTCGCTTATTTTTTTTAAATGGTTTTTCACGCGAAGTTCCTAGAATTGTACCTCCTTCTGTAAGGATTCCTGAAAGCATCCGTTCCTCAAGTGGAAAATATTCTTTGTCAATCAGTCCCAAAAACCCCGATGAAATACCTATAACTTCCATTCCATATTTTAGAATAGCAGTTTTACCAACGCCTCTAATGGCGGCATTTAGACCTGGGCAATCACCACCCGCTGTTAAAATCCCAATCTTTTTAGGTTTAGTCATATTTTCGTAATATTTAATTGACCATCAATTTTAATCATTTTTTTCTAATTTTGATAAAAAGCTGATAAAATATATCAATATGAAGATTTCAAAAATAGCGTTTCACTGGAAAATATTAATAGGAATGCTGCTAGGCATCATGTGGGGATTAATAGCAATTAATGTCAACTGGATAGAATTTACCGTTTTTTACATAAAACCCTGGGGAACCATCTTTATAAATTTGCTAAAACTAATTGCAGTACCTCTTATTGTGGTTTCACTTATTAGCGGCGTATCTAACTTAAAAGATATAACCAAATTGAGTAGAATTGGGTTAAAAACCCTTGGCTTCTACATCCTAACAACTGTTATTGCAATCTCCATTGGTCTCATAATAGTTAATATTACAAACCCTGGCAAAGTTTTTCCCGAAGAGAAAACAGAAATACTATACCAAAAATTCTCTGAAAATGTTGCTGAAAAACACATCTCGGCGGAAGCTTTAGAGCAGGAATCTCCTCTGCAGTTTATTGTAGATATAGTTCCCTCAAACATTGTAAATGCAATGACTGACAACTCTAAAATGCTTCAGGTTATATTTTTTGCAATACTATTTGGAATTGCCATGGTAATGCTACCAGATGATAAAATAAAACCAGTAAAGAACTTCATTGATAGCCTTAACCATATTGTTTTAAAACTCATAGACATAATAATGGAAAGTGCACCATATGGTGTATTTGCTCTTCTTGCAGCATTAATTGTGGATATTGCCGGTGATGATCCTGCCGATACCATTTCTCTTTTTAAGGCTCTAGGAGTATATGGAATTACGGTTATTATTGGCTTGTTAATGATGATTTTCGTGGTATACCCAATATTTCTTAAAATATTCACAAGAGTTAAATATTCTCGATTTGCCAGAAAAATATCTCCCGTTCAGCTATTGGCATTTTCAACAAGCTCAAGTGCAGCCACTCTTCCATTAACAATGGAAACGGCTGAAGAAAAGCTAGGGATAAACAATGAAACCTCTAGCTTTGTTCTGCCCCTTGGAGCAACTATTAATATGGATGGTACAAGCCTTTATCAGGCAGTTGCTGCCGTATTTCTAGCTCAGGTTTATGGAATGGATTTGGGGTTAAGCGAACAGCTAACCATAATACTTACAGCAACACTGGCTTCTATTGGCTCTGCAGCAGTACCTGGAGCAGGCATGGTAATGCTAATCATCGTTCTAACTTCAGTGGGTATACCAACGGAGGGAATAGCTCTTATTTTTGCTGTGGATAGACCCCTTGATATGTTAAGAACATCTGTTAACGTAACGGGTGATCTGACCATAACGAGCATAATTGCAGGAAGTGAAAACCAAATTGATTTAAATATTGCCAATAGCGAGGAAATATTGGGTAATCACTGATTATTTAAAGGTATATTTGTGATTCTAAGCTTAAAAATAAATCCATCAGAATGAGAAATATATTTATTTCACGCACTATAATTTCATTGATATTAATTTGTTTTACAGCAACATCTATAGCCCAATATACTAATGTGCAAATATCATCTACGGGTGCTTCCGTGAGTGAACCTTCAATTTGTATTAATCCACAAAATCCTGATCAATTGGTTGCTGGTTCTAATCTAAATAAATACTATATAAGCGAAGATGGAGGGTATACATGGAGTATGAATTCATTATCATCACCTCAGTATGGGGTATGGGGAGATCCCGTTATTATTGTCGATACCGCTGGGGATTTTTATTTCTTTCACCTTTCAAATCCAGCAGTTGGAAATTGGATTGATCGTATTGTATGTCAAAAATATAATTGGGAACAGTCAACATGGTCCGATGGTACTTATATGGGCCTAAATGGCACAAAAGCGCAGGACAAGGAATGGGCAGTTGTTGATAGTGCAACAAATACCATACATGTAACATGGACACAATTTGATGAATATGGAACCTCCAATCCTAATAAATTCAGTAATATTCATTATAGTAAATCCACAGATGCTGGCGAAACATGGTCCGAGGCGGTACAGATAAATGAAGTCTCTGGAAATTGTGTTGATAGCGACGAAACAACTGAAGGTGCCGTTCCAACAATGGGGCCCGATGGTGAGATATATGTAGCATGGTCTGGACCCGAGGGAATTGTTTTTGATAAGTCTATCGATGGAGGAAACACATGGCTTGACGAAGATATATTTATAAATAGCCAACCTGGAGGATGGGATTATAATATATCTGGAATTTATCGTGCCAATGGCCTCCCTATAACTTGCTGTGACATAAGTAATTCGCCAAATAGAGGAACAATATATGTTAATTGGACAGATCAGAGAAATGGTGAAGATGATACGGATGTTTGGTTAGCAAAATCAACGGATGGTGGAAACACATGGAGTGATGCCATTAGAGTTAACGATGATCATATTGGTAACCAGCAATTTTTCTCATGGATGACAATAGATCAAAAAACTGGGGAGCTACTATTCGTATTCTATGACAGAAGACATTATGATGATACACAAACCGATGTTTATATGGCAAGATCATCGGATGGTGGAGAAACCTTTGAGAATATAAGAATAAGTGATTCTCCGTTTTTACCAAATAGCAATGTGTTTTTCGGTGACTATACAAATATTACGGCTTATAATGGGATTGTACGACCAATATGGGCCAGAGCTGATGGTATGAATATGTCAATATGGACTGCAATTGTTGATCCAACCACAGGGTTTAACGAGCCTTTAATTGTTGCGCCAATAAGTCTGGAGCAAAATTATCCCAATCCTTTTACGGAATCTACATATCTTGCATACAAAGTTCGCAGAACATCAGCCGTAACGCTTAAAGTTAGAGATATATACGGAAGAACAATTGCCACATTAATTAACAATGAATTCATGTCTCCTGGTAAATATACTGAGCGATTTGAATCGGAAAAATATGATTTGCCATCAGGTGTATATTACTACACGTTACATGTTGGAAATTTTTCTGAAAAACAGAAAATGATTCTCCTAGATTGATAAATAATCAACTATACTTTTTAAATCACATGTAATTTTCTACTTTTGCTTAATCTACCAATGCCATTTTTTTCATGTTAAAAGAGCAAAATTTATTTATTGATTCCATTAGAACCCTCGCAAACAACGAAGGAATTGATGCGATTACACTTGAAAAATTATATGCTCATAATGACTTTTCAAATGAATTACTTGATAACTATTTTGATAGCGATGAAACATTGGTAAAGTGCATTCTTGAAAATGAAAGAGAAAAATTTGAAATAATTTTTATTGATCATAATTTTGATGGTTATTTTGATGCTATAGATATTCTATTTACGGTTAGCAAGGAGATGGTAGGTAAGTTTTCCAACCTGAGTCCATCTGTAACATATAAATATAAAACTTTGTACCCCGTAATCTATGATGATCATATGAAAAAGCGTATTGACTTCATTTATGGTAAAATTCAAGTAAATCTTCATAAAGGCATTCAAGAGGAATTATATCGAGATGATGTTAGTATTGAACTTGTGGCTCGCAGATATATAAGCAGGCTTCTTGACCTTCATGAACCTGATAATTTTCCGCCAGAAGAATTCTCTTTTGACACACTGTTCATGCAAATGTTCGATAACTTTGTGAAAAGCATTGCAACCAAAAAAGGCCTTAAGCATTACAATAAAAAACGTAAGTCCATCAAATTTTAGTTTATTCCAAACTACCTTGTTACAATAAGCTTTTTTGATGTTACCATACCTGTATCTTCGGTAAACACAACCATATAAATACCACTTGGAACATCAATGCTATATTTTATTATTTGTTCTCCAGAGATTAAAAATTTATCATCTCTAAAAACTACATTTCCCAACATATTATAAATAGATATTCCCATCCTATGTTGATCTGCAGAAGTAATCTTTATCTGCAAATTATTAATTATAGGATTATTGAAAATTAATTCATCAATAACAGTTTCATGATTGATAAAACTCGGATTCTTGTCTACGGCAACTTTTACTACTACGGGCAAATGGTCTGAGTTGCCATAAAGTGCTTCAATAACATCCTCAGAAGCACTTTGATTTTGGGGAGAGCTATTGATGGATGAGTTAAAGTGTAGGCCATCCTGTCCAATAGCTACATATGAATCATTTAAATATTGAACGTATTTATTTCCATCTCTTACGTTTTCGGATATCAGTATAAAATCAAACCTATCATCCATACCGCCACTTGCCGCACAACCATTGGATGAAGAATGTGTAGATTGTGTATGCACAAACCTATAATCATAATTGTTATTCCAATTACCTGGGGTATCTATGGGATCAATAAATTGAACAGAATTGTTTTGGTTATTGATAAGCAGCTGATAAGCAGCTTCACTGCTCTTATATGTGTTAAAATCTCCCATGAACATGTAATTATCATCGAGAGCTAAATCATCAAGATAATCCAATGTATTACTAACCATTAAACTTCGTTTATTGGCATTTTCACTGCTATTTCCGGCCTTCAAATGAGCAACCAAGCATGTAATAAACGCTGTGTCTCCATATTCAATATCATTGGATTTATAATATAACTTGTATATATCAATATCTCTAATATAACTCTGGGCAATACTATGTGAATGTAGACCTAACTTACTAGAATTAAAATACATTTGATTTACGATATATGAATCTGCTATTTTGATAAAATTGGCCATTTCATATTTATCCAATCCATCCTGGTTTAGGTTATTATCTAGCATTCTACTCTGAATATCTTGAGAATTGGAAATTTCATTTACGGTAAAAATATCTGGTTTTACATGGTTAAAAATCGTACGGATGTACTCATCCTTACTATCGATATTATTATTTTCCTGTGAGCAATAGCCAGTATTATTGCCATAATTAAGGATGTTATAATGCATTATGGTAAGAGTATCCTGTGAATATGAAACCGTTATGATGAAGCAAGTAAGCAATGCGAGGAATATATTCTTCATGTATTTCTATATGTGTTTATAATAATTGCTGAAATCCACTATCTAATTATGTTTATTAGTTTTTTAACTAAATTTGTTTTAATCTGACCTATATAGCTATGCCAAAAGTACTACAAAATATAGTTTTCACGGTTCTCATGATATTTATTTTGGGCTCATGCGCAAAAAAGTTTATGGTCATAGAATCTCCCAAACAACAGCCTCCTCCTCGTGAACTCTCCGAAACACCTAAAGTTGCATTAGTATTGGGAGGTGGTGCTTTTCATGGAATGGCTCATGTTGGTGTAATCAGGGTTATGGAGGATGCAGGAATTCCAATAGATCTTATAGTTGGAACTAGCGCCGGAAGTATGGTAGGAGCACTCTACTCTGATAACCCCAATATTGATAAATTATATCCCCTTGTCAAAACAACAAAAGCAAAGGATGTATTTGACATATCATTATTTAGATCAAAAGAAGGTTTTGTTTCGGGAAAACGACTACAAGAATATCTAAGCAGATATATTAGTTCGAAAAATATCGAGGATACAAAAATTCCATTTGTTGCAGTTACTACAGATATTGAAAAAGGAACAAGTGTAGCCCTAAAAGCTGGTCCCATAGGTCCATCCGTGAATGCTTCGTGTGCAGTTCCTGGTATATTTGAACCTGTTAAAATGTATGGCACTACATATGTTGACGGAGGAGTTTTGGCAGGTGTGCCTGTTGCCATTGCCAGAGAATATAATCCAACACTAATAATAGCTGTTAGAATAATGTCATTGGATACCAACATTGATTTAAAAAATCACACTGCTGTATTGCAAAGATCTTATGAAATTGCCGCATATAACTCTAGTCAGATGAATCTAAAGTATGCAGATTTAGTCATAGCCCCTAATCTTGAAGGGATACCGATGATGAGTGGGAAGGAAAATGAAAAGCTCTATAAATTAGGAATGGAGGCGTGCAAGGAAGTAATGCCTGAATTATTGGAGTTGCTAAAAAAGAAAAATATCCCTCTTAAAAATTAGTTATTTGTTTTCTTCAATATCCTTATAGAATTTATCAATCAGTTCTTCTGCCACATCATAAGGATTTAGTTCATCATCCAAAATCTGTTTTTTATAACTATCCATTAAGGACAATATTGAAGGGCTATTGAAGAAGCTCTTGCGTAAGCTTTCCTTAATAGTATCATTCATAATATCCAATGATTGATTTCTACGATTACTATCAAAGAACCCGTTTGACTTGGTATGTTTGACATATTCTGAAATTTTCTTCCAAACGTTATCAATTCCAATATTTTTTATAGCCGATGTGGTAACAACATCGGGATTCCATCCATTTTGCAAAATTGGAAACAGATGAAGGGCATTTCTGTAGTTTTGAGCTGCTATTTCTGCTTTCTTTATATTATCACCATCTGCTTTATTGATAACAATAAGATCAGCCATTTCCATTATACCCCGTTTTATTCCCTGAAGTTCATCGCCACCGCCGGCAAGCATTAGTAATAAGAAAAAGTCCACAATCTGGGAAACAGCCGTCTCCGATTGCCCAACTCCAACTGTTTCTATAAGGATCACATCAAACCCTGCAGCCTCACATAAAACCAAAGCTTCGCGTGTTGCACGTGCAACGCCACCAAGTGTACCAAGACTTGCTGATGGTCGAATATATGCTTTATGGTTTACACTTAGGTCCTCCATTCTGGTTTTATCTCCAAGTATTGATCCCTTTGATATTTTACTACTGGGATCTATTGCCAAAACAGCTACCTTCCTTCCTTGTTCTATTAAATTCAGACCCAGTGTTTCAATAAAAGTGCTCTTGCCCACACCAGGAACACCTGTTATTCCTATGCGCACTGATTTACCTGAGTGAGGTAAACATAATTTCATTAGTTCATGAGCATCATGCTCATCCGTCCTCAAAATACTTTCGATTAAAGTTATACCTCTACTCAACAATGTTCTATCGCCATCGATAATCCCCTCATAAATTGTTTCAACAGAAATCTTATCTTTCTTAAATCTTGATTTACCTTTTGATAAGCTGGGATTTATATGAGAAGGCTGATCTATGCCCCGCTGAACATTTAAAGCTGATTTCTTTTTATTATCCTTCTTACGTGTCATTGTTAAGTAATATGATACAAATATAAGCAGTAAGTAAATTCACAGAAAAACATCTGTCATTTTCCCAATTTCCTATTTTTGTATACAAAGTTAACAATGAATATTGGACTTTTGAGATATGGTAGCCAAATAATGAAATCAAACATGTGCAAATAAAAAAACCTAAGGTTTTTATAATTTATATTAAAGGATGAAAAACAATCAGAAAATAGCAATTTTAGCTGCAATTGAAGCGGGAATTGAAATAATGAAAATATATCAAACTGATTTTGAAGTTGAATATAAAAATGACGATTCCCCTCTAACAATTGCAGATAAGAAAGCAAACGATATAATTACGAATCATCTAATTAAAACCGATATCCCAGTGTTGAGTGAAGAAGGAGCATCAATTTCATATTCCAAAAGAAAAGAATGGAAAGAACTATGGATTGTGGATCCTCTTGATGGTACTAAGGAGTTCATAAAAAAGAATGATGAATTCACTGTTAATATAGCTTTGGTGGAAAATAAAAGACCTATTATGGGCATTGTTTATGCCCCAGTATTGGATGAATTATATTTTGGTGATGTCGAAATTGGGGCCTTCAAGATGGAAAATGCCTCAAAACATATCAACTCAAATGAAATAATCTCTAATTCTAAAAAGTTACCCCTGAAAAACAATAATGATTATTTTGGTGTGGTGGCGAGTAGGTCGCACCTTTCAAGGGAAACTTCAGATTTTATTAATCAGCTAAAAAATGATCATAAAAATATAAGAATAGTGTCAAAGGGAAGCTCACTGAAATTGTGTATGATAGCTGATGGAAGCGCCAATATTTATCCGAGGTTTGCTCCCACCATGGAGTGGGATACTGCCGCAGGTCATGCGGTTATATTATCTGCAGGTAAAAGAGTTGTAAAAGCTAACTCGCTTTCCGAAGAGGTAGAATACAATAAAGAAAATTTATTAAACCCATGGTTTATCGCAAAATAATCCTGACATTTACAACATAAGCAACCGTTTGTGTAACACACATATGTTGTTGACAGGTTTAGAGCATTAAATCCGTTAAAAAATCATAGTTTTAAAATAATTTACAAAACATTTCATATCATTGCATCAGTATTAAATTATTAATATATGAGTAAAAATATCCATCCAGTTTTTGATAAAGTACTAAGCAGAGAAGACAAGGAAAAGTTACTTAATCAACATGCAATTGTTGTCTGGATGACCGGATTATCAGGAGCAGGTAAAACAACTATAGCATCAAATATTGCGAAACAATTAAATAAATTGGGGTATCTAACTCAAATTCTCGATGGTGATAATATAAGAACAGGAATCAATAATAACCTTGGGTTTTCCGAGGTGGATCGTTACGAAAATATTAGAAGAATATCAGAAGTTTCAAAATTATTTTTAGACTGTGGAATTGTGTGTATTAATAGTTTTATTTCACCAACAAACGAAATCCGGAACATGGCAAAGGAAATTATTGGTGAAGATAATTTATTCGAAGTATTTGTAGATTCTCCAATAGAAGTTTGTGAACAAAGAGATATAAAAGGGTTATATAAGAAAGCTCGTGCTGGAAAAATAAAAAATTTTACTGGTATCGACTCGCCATTTGAAATACCCTCAAACCCATCATTAGTTCTTAATACAGCTGACAAAAATGTAGAAGTGTGTGTTCAGGAATTACTTGAAAAACTTTTACCAAGAATTAAGTATTAATTGGAAACCACATCAATAATTTTATGGAAAATGTCTGTGTTTTCATACACCCCTTTAAAGTTTTCAGCCCCATTTCCAGTAGCGAAAACAGGAATTAATGTTGCCGAATGTCCTCCATTGGAAAATGATGGCTTGATGTCGCCATAATCTCCATCATTTGTTGATAAAGTAAATCCTCCTGTTTCATGATCTGCAGTAACTATTACCAATGTATTTCCATATTGCTCTGCATAATCCAATGCGACATTAATGGTCTCATCAAAATCCTTCATTTCTTCTATTAAATACTCTGAGTTATTATCATGACCAGCCCAATCTATTTGTGATCCTTCAATCATAAGAAAAAAATTAGACTTTGATTGAGTAAAATAATCAAGAGCAAGATTTGTGTAATTAGAAAGAAAAGCACCTCTATCTTCAAGCATGGTTGGCATGGCTTTTTTTGCCAATAGAAAGCCATATTTTTTTTCGGGGCTTAAGGTTAAGTTTTCCAGAGGTTCATCCATGGTAAATCCGTTATGAATTAATTCGGGATAAAGATCTCTACCATCCTTCCTATTTCTAAACCAACCTTCTCCACCTCCAGCAAAAAAATCCACATCAGAGTCAACAATTTGTTCTGCGATTTCACACTGCATACTTCTTTTTTCAACATGTGCATAGAAACATGCTGGCGTTGCATGAGTAACTGATGATGTAGAAATAATTCCTGTTTTATATCCTTTCACAGATAGGATTTCGAAAATATTCGGTATTTCATTTGTATCCGCATCCACTCCAATAGCGCCATTATATGTTTTCTCTCCACAAGCAAAGGCTGTGGCTCCAGATGCCGAGTCTGTTATTTTTAACTTGACAGGAGAAACATTAATCAAGCTTATTTCGTTAAACCTGCTAAATGAAGGGGGTTGATCTCCAAAATAATACACCGAGCTAACCTGACTCAAGCCCATTCCATCACCAATTAACAATATAACATTGACTTGTTTGTCTGAATAATTACCCTCTTTGGTATCAGCCTCCGAATCCATTGTATTGCAAGAAACAAAAACTGAAATGGGTAATAATGCAAAAAGATATATTTTAATAAGTCTTTTCATCTGTTATCTAAGTTATTTTCGATGCTAAATTAACGACAAATTAAACATAACCATAATTATACACTATTAATAATTTATGAACTTAACTTCTTCTCGATATTATATATATTTAGTGCTCGTAATTTAGCAGGAAACTCATTTATATTTACTCATAATAATTTATCATTCCCCAATAAATTTGCTTTTACATATCAATTCATAATTCGCTTGGTTAGGACAATCTACAGATGTAATATCTAGATTATAATTACTTATTTTTGTAATTAAATAAAGAGAAAATAATGAAATTATCACCCATAAAAAAATCCTTAATTCTATTAATTATTACAATTATACTTTCTTCATGTGAAAAAGATAATAAAGGGCCGGTGGATTATCTTACTGCGGGAAATTGGAGAATAACTGGACTGGAATTAAGCCCAGGGATTGACTTTAACGGAATTAACATAACAAATGTTTATGATTTTATATTTCAAGAATGCAGTAGAGATGATCTTATTCGATTCAATGCAGATGGAACAATAACTGAAGATGAAGGGCCAACCAAATGTAATCCCAGTGACCCTCAGACTATAACTGATAATACATGGGTATTAAGCGAAGATGGTTCAAGTATATCTGCGACATTCTTCGGTATTGAAACAGGTTCTGCAGATATCTTGGTTCTAAATGAAACCACTTTTAAGATATCTGCAACTGCTTTGCCTGATTTCGTAGAGGGTTTTGGATTGGAAAACCAACTTATAATAGTTACCATGACATTGGAGTAACCCAATAATTAATTCAGTATAATAAATTTGACCCTTATGGATAATGATTTCGATAGATATGTTGATAATGCGGAAAACTATAAATTCACAATCTTTTACTTTAATCCTAAGGATAGTCGTATCATAGTTCCCAAAAGAAATAGGCTACTAGGGTGGACTCTAAATTTTGGACAAAGAAACACATACATTATCATAATATTAATTGCAATAATTATCATACTTAGTAAAATATATTTATAAAATACTGATGGGACACGATCATTCAAATAGTAGCACTCAGGTCAGTGGAAAAAAAATGGCCATTGCAATTGTGCTCAACATATTTATAACCATTAGTCAAATAATAGGCGGGCTAATTTCAGGAAGTGTGGCATTATTAAGTGATGCATTGCATAATTTTAGTGATGTAATTTCTCTCATTTTAAGTTATATCGCCAACAGACTTGCCAAAAAGAAGTCCACAGAGCAACAAACATATGGTTATAAGCGTGCTGAAATACTTTCTGCATTTATAAATTCCATAACATTAATTGCCATAGCAATTTATCTTATCGTAGAGGCAGTGGAACGATTCATAAATCCACAGGTTATTGATTTTAATATTGTAATAGTTTTTGCTGGTGCTAGCGTTGTAATTAATTTGATTAGTGTAATTATCCTGCATAAGGACTCCAGGGATAATATGAATATAAAATCCGCATACCTTCACTTGCTCACAGATGTTATGACTTCTTTGGCTGTTGTGTTAGGAGGCTTTATGATGAAATACTTTGAAATTTATCGTATTGATAGCATATTATCAGTTGTGATAGCCATTTATCTGATTTTCTCAAGTTATAAACTTACGATAGAGTCAATTAAGATACTAATGCAGTTTACCCCCAAGAACCTTGACATTCAAAATATTTGTAAGGATATCTGTGGTCTTGATGAAGTTGTTAATACCCACCATGTTCATCTTTGGCAGTTAAATGACAAGGATGTGTTTTTTGAAGCCCACATAGATTTACAGAACGATATTCGAATTACTGACTTCCAAAATGTGCTACTTAAAATCGAAGACATTTTAGATAGTCATCATATTCATCACTTTAATATTCAACCAGAATATAGTCGCAACGACAATAAGAATATTATCGTTGAGCATTAGATTACATCCTAATTTATTATTTATGAATACAATTAATAACGTTCCATCGGTAAACTTGTCAAGCTTTCTATCCAAGGGTATTGAGAAAATATAAACATTAATAATTTTAATCCTTGGGATAATTAGAGTTCTTTTGATAATCAACTTATATATCTTTGCCACATATCAAATTTAATTAGATGAAACCATTTGAAGGGAATATCATAACTAAGCTACCGCATACTAGCACTTCTATTTTTGCTGTAATGTCAGGACTAGCCCATGATCATAATGCCGTAAATTTAAGTCAGGGATTCCCGGATTTTCCAGTATCAGATGAGCTTATTGACCTTGTTAACTACTTCATGAAAAAAGGATTTAATCAATATGCGCCCATGCAAGGTGTTCCTGAACTTAGAAAAATGATTAGTAAGTTATTTAAGAGTACACATAGTGCAGATTATGATGTGGACAAAGAAATTACAATAACTGCGGGTGCAACACAGGCGATATTTACGGCAATTTCCGCTTTTGTTGGAAAAGGTGATGAGGTAATAATTTTTGAACCTGCATATGATTCGTATGCACCATCTGTGACTGTTAATGGAGGGTTAGTGAAATATGCCCAGCTCCAATATCCTGATTATAGCATTAACTGGGATGAGCTGCCACGAATGATTTCTAGTAATACTAAAATGATAATCATCAATTCCCCTCACAACCCAACGGGTAGCGTAATAGGTGAAAATGATATTCATAGGCTTGAAAATCTAATTCGCGGGAGGGATATTGTTGTTTTAAGTGACGAAGTGTATGAACATTTAATTTTTGATGGAATTCAACATCAAAGCGCTTCAAGGTTTCCTGAATTGGCTTCACATACTATCGTTGTAGGATCATTTGGAAAAACTTTTCATGCAACGGGCTGGAAAACAGGATTTGTTGTTGCACCTGAGAATTTAATGTCAGAATTCAGAAAGGTTCATCAGTTTGTTGTATTTGCTACAAATACACCCATTCAGCATGCTCTTGCGGAGTTTATGAGAAAACCTGAGAACTACAATTCACTATGTGATTTTTACCAGAGAAAAAGAGATTTCTTTTTAGATGCTTTAAAAAACTCTAAGTTCAAAGCATTACCATGTAATGGAACTTATTTTCAACTGCTTGACTATTCAAATATATCTGACGAATCGGAAATGGATATGGCTGTTAGACTGGTTGAAGAGCATGGAATAGCTTCCATTCCTGTATCTTCATTCTACCGAACACAAGAAAATAATAATACATTAAGGTTTTGTTTTGCAAAAAAAGAATCTACTCTTAAAAAAGCAGCTGATATATTATGCACGATATAAAAATACTTGGAATTCAAACAGGTCTTATTTGGGAAGATGTAAAGGGTAATATAGATGCTATTACTAAGAAAATCGAATTAGCCTTTGATGGCCATGACCTGATTATACTTCCAGAAACATTCACAACAGGTTTTTCCGTGGATCCAAAAAAATTTGCCGAGAACATAAATGGAATTACGGTGAATTGGATGAGAGACCTATCTCAAAAACTAAATGCTGTTATAACTGGATCATTACTTTTATCACACGGAACTAATTACACAAATACTCTCATATGGATGCGGCCCGATGGTACTATGGATAGTTATGAAAAAAGACATCTTTTTTCCATGGGCGGAGAAGATAAAAAAATAAGCCCTGGCAAAAAGCCTCTATTTGTGGAATTAAAGGGTTGGAAAATAAAACCAATGATATGTTATGATTTAAGGTTTCCTGTGTGGAGTAAGAACACGTATAATGATGGTTTTGAATATGACCTGGCAATATATATCGCAAATTGGCCGGCAGTTAGGTCTTATGCCTGGAGAACTTTGCTATTGGCACGTGCAATCGAAAATCAATCATATGTAATAGGCCTTAACAGAGTTGGTACTGATGGTCTTAATATTCAATGTAATGGAGATTCAATGATTATAGATCCAATGGGGGAAATAATTAAAGAGACAAATGATGGGAAAGAAGAAGCATTATCTGTAAATTTATCCCATGATGCTCTTAAAAAATTTCGAAGTAAATTTAATGTGGGCCCTGATTGGGATAAGTTTGAAATAATCTAAATTTCCATTAATAAATACAATTAGGATTGAATGGCCTGTAATTGTTGTAATTTATAATAATCGCCCTTTAACGAAATCAGATCTGAGTGATTTCCTCTCTCAACTATCTCACCATTCTTAAGAACAATAATTTCATGGGCATGCTGTATTGTTGATAATCTGTGAGCTATAACAACAGTAGTCCTGTCTTTCATCACATTAAATAATGCATTTTGAACCAGCTTTTCAGATTTTGTATCAAGGGAGGACGTTGCCTCATCCAATATGAGTAAGGGAGGATTTGCCAAAACCGCTCTTGCAATGCTTAATCGCTGCCTCTGACCACCAGATAACTTCATGCCTCTATCACCAATGTTTGTTTGATATCCATTATCATTATCCATTATAAACTCATGCGCGTTAGCTACTTTTGCAGCATTAATAACGTCTTGCTCACTTACATTTTGAATGCCAAATGCTATGTTATTGAAAATAGTATCATTAAATAATATGCTCTCCTGTGATACAATCCCCATAAGACCTCTAACATCATCTATTTTTAAATCTTTTATGTTATGTCCATCTATTAATAGTTCTCCATCAACAACATCATAAAATCTAGGTAATAAGTCTGCCATGGTAGACTTTCCGCCTCCTGATTCTCCAACTAATGCTATGATTTTACCCTTTTCTATTTTTAGGTTTATGTCCTTTAAAACATAGTCATTCTCATATTTAAACCCTACATTTTTATACTCAATCTCTTTGTTTAGGGCTTTTATTGGAATTGGGTTAATTTTCTCCTCTATAACTTCATCGGCATCTAAAATTTCGAAAATCCGTTCCGCAGAAGCTATCCCCTTCTGGATACTATAAAATCCCTGTGCAAAAGTTTTGGCGGGTGGAATTATCTGAGAAAATATAACAATGTATGTTATGAAATCCGCAGCCTGTATTGTAGGGCTATCGGAAAGAACCATTCTTCCCCCAAACCATAAAACAATTATTATTACAATAGATGACATGAACTCACTCAATGGTGATGAAAGGTCTCTCTTTCGATATATCCAAAGTAAAACTCTGGAATAAATTCTATTGTTATATCTAAACTTATCATCGGAATAGTCTATTGCATTGAATGCCTTTATAATTCTCAAGCCTGAGATAGATTCTTCAATGTTCGATAAAAGCCCGGCAAATAAAGTCATTCCTATTTTAGATTGTTTGCGTAAGCTTTTGCCTATCTGGCCAATTAATAACCCCGTTATAGGTAGTATTATTAACACAAATAATGTAAGTTTTGGGCTCATACTAACCATAAATGCTATGTAAGCAATGATTGTAACAGGATCTCTTACAATCATTTCCAGATAATTCATAATTGAATACTCTACTTCCTGAACATCCGTGGTTACTCTTGCAATAATATCTCCCTTTTTATGCCTTGAAAAAAATGAAAGCGGAAGGGTTAGAATTTTTGTATAAATTTTATTTCTAATGCCTTTTATGGCCCCTATACGAACATTTGCCATAAAATACATTGCAAAAAAACGAGAGAGGTTTCGAGAGAAAAATGCCACAACCAATATCATACAAATGTATATCAGTGCCTTTTCCTTACCTCCCGTAATTATTATATCACTTATGTAATAATTTAAATATTCTAATAATGAGTTTGTATTAAAAGCAAGCTCAGGTTTATCAGTAACCAGATCATTAATACCAAACAATAAATTAAGAAATGGGATAAGCAATGCAAAAGAAAACAATGAAAATATTATTGTTAACAGATTGAAAAGCACATTCAACAGGGCATAGCCATAATAAGGCTTTACAAATGCAAGTATACGATAGAATTTCTTCATTGATTAGAAAATAAGTATTGCAAATATCAACAAATATTTAGACCTACTATTACTTATCTATTATGTTATCTTATTTTAGACTTTATGATTGCTGTCTTAGGTTAATATTTTAATCTTAACATTAAAATAATTTATCTATTATTTTGTAGCTTTACTGAAGTTAAATCTATTCGTGAAAATGAAAAAAATTATTCTATTGTATTTGTTCATTACTAAGTAAGCTTAACAAATAATCTATTCATCTTAGATTTATATTTGCATTTATTCTCACTATTATCAAACTTGATTTATGTTCAATTTAAGAGTATTACTACTAACTTCTATTCTTCTGCTAATCTCATCGATTAGCTATGCTTTAAGATCTGGAGATACCATAAGCACTATTAAAACGGATACGGTTATAATCGTTGATGAAGTAAAGCTTAATAACGAAACACGAATGACAGTTTCTGTTATCGATACATCCAATAAAAACTCTGCCTTGAATCGAGGTAATTTTGAACTTCTTAATCCCGATTCACCCATACTCATTACCTTAGACAGTCTGCTTTATGTTAAATTTTATCAAAAGCAATTTTTCATCTTTGATTCATCATTAAATCAAGAATATGGATTTGCACCCAATGATATTCCAGTTTATCCAGACTCAATATACAAAGAACGAATTTCAATATTAAATCGTGAAACTCCCATTGAGCTAACATATAATAGAGAGGTGAGAAGTTACATAAATTTGTATGCTTCAAAAAAGCGACAATTAACCGCAAAGATGCTAGGGTTAGCCGAAATATATTTCCCTATGTTTGAGGAAGCCCTTGATAAGTATAATATGCCCCTCGAAATTAAATACCTTGCAATTGTTGAATCTGCACTTAATCCCTCAGCTGGTTCCCATAAGGGAGCTAAAGGATTATGGCAATTTATGTATGGAACAGGCAAAGTATACGATCTAAAAGTAACCTCAATGGTTGATGACAGATATGATCCTTATAAATCCACCATAGCGGCATGTGAGCACCTGCAAGACCTCTACGACATATATAATGATTGGTCTCTTGCGCTTGCTGCATATAATTCAGGGGCAGGAAATGTAAACAGAGCCATCAGAAGAGCAGGGGGAACCAAAAACTATTGGGCAGTGTGGCCTTTTTTACCTAGAGAAACACGAGGTTATGTTCCCGCATTCATAGCTGTAAATTATGTTATGAATTATGCTCCAGAGCATAATATATATCCAATGAGACCAGGTATGTTTTATTATGATATAGACACAGTAAGTGTTTATGATGTTCTTGCATTCGATCAGATAAATGAAATGCTGGGAATCCCCATGGACGAAATTGAATTTTTGAATCCCCAGTTTAAAATGAACATTATTCCTGCAAGTAATGATAATCCATATAATATCAGAATACCAAGAATTTATACCGCAAGCTTTTTAAACAACGAAAAGGAGCTTTATAATTACAAAACCATAAAGGGTATCGAGCGAGATAAGCTTATGGCTGAGGTTGAAAAGGTAAAAGATAGAAATATACACATCGTGAGAAGCGGAGAAAGTTTAGGAATTATAGCCAAAAAATATCGTGTTTATGTGAATCAAATAAAGCGGTGGAACAACCTTAGAAGCAATACAATTTATCCGGGTCAAAAATTAGTGTTATATGGTGCGGGGAGTAGTGGTTTTTACCGAAAGTCTACACCCATAAACAGATCTTCTGTTAAATCAAACCATGTTGTTAAAAATGGGGAAAGCCTCGGTTTAATAGCTCAAAAATATAGCTGCTCAGTTACCGATTTAAAAGAATGGAATAATCTAAAAAGTTCTACAATTTATGTAAACCAAAAACTCATAGTATATAAACCCGAGGTTAAAAACACTAGTTCAATAAAAGATGGTAAATATTTGTATCATGTCGTTCGAAAAGGTGATACGCTTTGGGACATAGCTAAAGAATATGACGGTGTTACGGTTGATAAAATAAAATCACTAAATAATATAACTAATTCAAAACGATTAAAACCAGGGCAAAAATTAAAAATTGCAGAGGTTGGCTAACAACAATATTAATCTCATTATTTAGTTATTTAATTCCATAATTGTGGTAAACTTAATGGTGTCATATTTTGTTTTAACATAAATCAAATTCCAGATGAAATCTTTTCATATTATTATTGGATTAATGGTTATTGGTATTTTCTTAAGCCTACAATCATGCGAACCAAAAGTTGGTAAGAATGATAAAGTTCGTTCAATAGGAAATACCTCTGAAGTGCTGGTTATTATGCAAAATAACCAGCAAAAAGATGGCAAAATGGGACTGGTAATAGAAGAGCATCTTGGAAAGGAACAATATGGGTTATTACAGGCTGAACCACTTTTTGACATTGCATATATTACCGTAAAGAACTTTTCCAATATGTTCAAAAAGCATCGTAATCTTTTTATCATTAATATTGAAAAAGAATCAATAGGCACAAATGTTGAGTCCTATACAGATAGGTGGTCAAAACCTCAAAGAGTTGTTGTAATTACAACTCCTTCAACAGCTGATTTTGTTAATGATTTTCCACAATATGCTGAAAGTATAATAGATAATTTTAGTGTGGCGGAAAGACAGAGAATCTTATCTGTTTTTAGACCAAGTTCTAAAAATAAAGTTCTTAAATCCGTTAGGGATAACTTTAAATTTAATATTACCATTCCCCAAGGATTTTATGTGGCCAAAACAGAAAAGGATTTTATGTGGATAAGAAAAGAGGTTACTGAATATAGCCAGGGGATCATCATTTTTGCTGAACCATATCTGGATAAAAAACAATTTTCCAAAGAAAGCATTGTCGCGCGCACTAATCGATATCTAAAACAATATGTTCCCGGCGATTCTCCAGGGACATATATGTCTTTAACCGATGAGTATTTGGTCCCTACATGGAAGCAGGTTGAGGGAATGGATCCTGAATATGCCATAGAAATGCGAGGCGTATGGGATGTTAAAAATGACTTTATGGGTGGCCCCTATGTAAGTTATACCTTTGTAGATCCGTTAAATGATAATATCACTACAATTATGGGTTATGTTTATCACCCAAATAAGAAAAAACGTAATTTGTTACGTCAACTTGAGGCAATCATATACTCGGTAAAATTGAAGAACCCTCAATAAAGCCAAGGGGTTTATTTAAGCTTAAATTGTATGTTTTGTAATTATTTAACATTAAAACATTAATCAAAAAACCCAATTATTATTAGTTTTGTGACCTTATGGAGGATGAAAAATTTAATAAAGATCTGGATGAACTATTCAGATTATTTAAAAAACTGGTGGAAACACAATCACTTGATGATGTGCCAGGGGTAGATGGTATGATGCTGAAGCAATTTCAATTTTTCTTTAGCAACTACGAAAACATGAAAGATCAAATTGGAGATCAATTAAAGGGCCAGTTTGGTGAACCAGTTAAACAAATGGTGAGTGATCTGGTTAAACAATTACGCGAACAACTTGGTGATGACGAGTTCACGGTCATTGAAGAAGAACCTGTTATTGAGATCGACACCAAAGAACTATCAATGGAGGATATTGACCTAATGCTGGGCAATCCTGATCTTACCGAAGACCAAATAAATGATTTGCTTGACAAAAGAGCCAATTTACTTTAGTATCCATAATACATTAATTTTTTGACTTTCAATCCGAAAAAAATTATAACAAGTTACTTTTCAAGAAAGAAATGGTATTCCATTTTTTCGGACTTTGTATTTGTGGTTCTGATTATACTTCTAATTATTCCTTCAACAAGAACAGAAGTTACTTCTTTTTTCATAAAACTAACATCATTACCTCCATCCTCAATGGATCAAGATGATAGATTTAAAGTATCTGAACAAACTAATAGCTGGTTGGTTTACGACATGAAAGGTACTCCAATTAAATTTTCAGAATTAAATAAAAAGCCTGTTTTTTTAAATTTCTGGGCAACATGGTGCCCTCCATGTGTTGCAGAAATGCCAGGAATATATGATCTTTTTGAAAAGTATGGTGATAAAGTAAATTTTGTTATTATTAGCAACGAAACAACAAATAAGATAAGAGAGTTTTCAAATAATAAGAGTATATACGGGCTGCCACTTTATAGAAATAATAGTGTTCCTGACGACTTTTTTAGTAAGAGTATACCCATGACATTTATAATTGACAACTCAGGTATTGTTGTTATGAGTAAGAAGGGTGCAGCAAGGTGGAATTCGGAAAAGGTAAAAAGACTATTGGATGAACTAATTGACAACTAATTATACTTGTCCTTTAAATCACAAAAATTATAACATACTATTGGGCTTACAAATTTTAATGGTACTTATTGTTAAATGGTGTCATTTGATAACTCTACATATTAGTATATTTGCAAAAAACTTAACCAATGAATAGAATAAGATCAATATTATTAATTATTATCATTGCCTCTTTTGAGATGTCAGCAGGAGCCCAGGTAATTAGCGAGGAAGCCAAGAGAAAAGTAACAGTTGGCTTCGATGTGTTTACTGATATATGGCAAGGCAAACCATCTGATATGGAGTTGAGAACAATAAATCAGGCTGTTAATGTATTTGGGCTATATAACTTTCCAATTAATGAAAGTAATGCTTCACTTTCTGTTGGCCTGGGAATTGATAATCATAATATGTATTCCAATTCACGTATTGATAATATTAGAGGAGATACCATTATCTTCAATCCAATTGAAGAAGTTTATCAGAGATGTAAAATAAATTTAACATATGCATCTGTTCCTCTTGAATTAAGTTTTAGAACCAATAGCGGTTTTAAAATTGGTGCAGGTTTTAAGATAAGATATTTAATAAGTTCCAAGGAAAAATATGTGGGTGATGTTGATGGGTATTCTGGTGGAAGAAGGATGGTAAAAAATAAAGATATTTCAAATACTGAAACATGGGCATATGGATTTACCTTCAGAGCAGGATACAAATCCTTCAATCTATTTGGCTATTATCAAATATCGAATATCTTCACAAAGGGTCGTGGACCACAGATGTATCCAATATCAGTTGGTGTAACCTTTACACCATTTTAAGATAACTGTTTATTATAAAAAAAGGCGCTATTGTAAAACAACAGCGCCTTTTTTGGTTATATAATAATATTAGTATCTATAATGTTCTGGCTTATATGGACCTTCAACAGGTACGTTAATATAATCCGCTTGTTCTTGAGATAATTCCTCTAATACCACTCCAATCTTAGCCAAGTGTAAACGAGCAACTTTTTCATCCAAATGCTTAGGTAGCATATAAACTTTGTTCTCATATGCGTCACTGTTATTCCATAACTCTAGCTGTGCTAAAACCTGATTAGTAAAAGAATTAGACATTACAAAAGATGGGTGACCGGTTGCGCATCCTAAGTTTACCAACCTACCTTCAGCCAAAAGAATGATTTCACGTCCATTATTCATAGTATACAAATCAACCTGAGGCTTAATCTCAATTTTGTTGGCAGCATTGTCATTTAACCATGCAACATCAATTTCATTATCGAAATGACCAATATTACAAACGATGGCTTTATCTTTCATGTTATCAAAATGGCGACCAACAATAATGTCTTTGTTCCCAGTAGTAGTAACAATAATATCTCCTTCATTAACTGCATCATCCATTTTCTTTACCTCAAAACCATCCATTGCAGCTTGCAAAGCACAAATTGGATCGATTTCAGTAACAATAACTCTTGCTCCTGCACCTCTCAAGGAAGCTGCAGAACCTTTACCAACATCGCCATAACCTGCAACAACGGCAACTTTTCCAGCCATCATTACATCAGTAGCTCTACGAATGGCATCCACCAATGATTCTTTACATCCGTACTTATTGTCAAATTTGGATTTGGTAACCGAGTCATTTATATTGATTGCTGGTAATAATAATGTTCCTTTTTCTTGTCTTTCCACCAAACGGTGAACACCTGTGGTCGTTTCTTCGGAAAGACCTTTAATCTCTTCTACTAATTCAGGAAAACGATCTAAAACCATGTTTGTTAAATCACCACCATCGTCCAAAATCATATTCAGGGTTTTACCTCCTTGGAAAGAATGCAATGTTTGCTCAATACACCAATCAAACTCTTCCTCATTCATCCCTTTCCATGCAAAAACAGGAACTCCAGTAGCGGCTATGGCCGCAGCGGCATGATCTTGTGTAGAAAAAATATTACATGAAGACCAAGTTACATCTGCACCTAACTCTACTAAAGTTTCAATAAGAACTGCAGTTTGGATAGTCATATGTAAACATCCGGCAATTCTCGCACCAGCTAAGGGCTTGCTTGCGCCATACTCTTCTCTAAGAGACATTAATCCTGGCATTTCTGCCTCAGCTAATTTAATCTCTTTACGACCATAATCAGCCAATGAGATATCCTTTACCTTATAATTCAATTTATCAACCACGTTACTCATAATTTCTTTTAATTTATAAATTTCTTTTTTGGGGTTGCAAATATAACCATAATATCAATTGCTGTTATCCGCTGATTGTTAATCTTTTGTAAATAAAAATTATGCGGCTTTAGGATAACCTTGCATATATTTCTTCGGTTTCTTTTTCAAACCCTGGCTTACCTAGTAATGCAAACATATTTTTTTTGTACGCCTCTACTCCTGGCTGATCAAATGGATTAACATTAAGTATGTATCCGCTTATGGCACAAGCCATTTCATAAAAATAAATTAACTGCCCCAGGATGTTTTCATTTATCTTAGGTATAACTATTCTTAGATTTGGTACTCCGCCATCAAGATGTGCCAGAGTAGTACCCGTTTCCGCCTTTAAATTAACCTCATGTAAGCGTTTGCCAGCAATATAATTTAATCCATCAAGATCTTCTTTGTCGATTGGTACTTTTAACATACTATCAGGTGTTTCAACTGATATAACCGTTTCGAATATGTTCCTTAGTCCTTCCTGAATATACTGCCCCATTGAATGGAGATCTGTTGTGAAACCAACACCTGCAGGAAATATTCCCTTACCTTCCTTACCTTCACTTTCGCCGTAAAGTTGCTTCCACCACTCGGTGATATAAAACAGCTTTGGTTCATAATTAACTGTAATTTCAGTTGTTTTGCCAACTCTGTATAAAGCATTACGAGATGCAGCATACGCTGAAACTGGATTTTCATCAATGTTTGGAGATTTTTCAATGTGACCTTTCATTCTTTTTGCCCCTTCCAACAATTCTCTTATGTTGAACCCTGCAATAGCTATTGGAAGAAGACCAACTGGTGTAAGAACCGAATACCTTCCTCCCACATCATCGGGAACAATAAAGGTGTCATACCCTTCCTTGTCTGCAAGCTTCTTAAGCGCACCTTTCGACTTATCTGTTATAGCAATTATACGCTTTTGAGTGTCTGCATGCCCATACTTATTAATTAGATGGTTTTTTAATAACCTAAATGCAATGGCCGGTTCAGTGGTGGTTCCTGATTTGGATATAACAGCCAAGGAATAGTCATGGTTATCAAGAAGTTTTAAAAGTTCATTGGTATAGTCTTCACTTATATTTTGACCCGCATAAACAATTAGTGGGTTACCATTATTGCCATTTATACTTGCAAAGGAACTTGACAAAGCCTCAATTACAGCTCTTGCTCCAAGATATGAACCACCTATTCCAACAACAACAAATACTTTTGAATTTTGCCTAACCCTTGAAGCCACTTCTTCTATTTTTTTTATTAACCTTTCATCGGTGTCTGAAGGAATATCAACCCATCCAAGAAAATCGTTTCCCTTGCCTGATTTTGCATTCAGTGAATTGTAATGTTGATTGATTTCATTTTGAAAATGATTAATTTCTTCTTGAGTAACAGAACCAAGAGCATTCGAATAGTCAAATTTTAAGTCTATCATTACAAATGTTTTTTCACATATTAATACAAGCTGTGAAACTATACATTTTTCAATTATCTTCCACCATTCATCGGTAATTTTTGAGTAAAAAAATTGAGTTACTTTTGCAACAAACTTGCATTTATGGATGATTCAAATACTAAATTAACGCCCCTTACGGATTTGGGCGAATTTGGACTGATTGAGAAACTAACCAATGACATTGAAATTAAATCTAAATCCACCATAAAAGGAATAGGCGATGATGCTGCGGTAATAAAACCAAATAAAAATTTACTTACGTTACTTTCCAAGGACTTGCTTCTTGAGGGTGTGCATTTTGATCTTATGTACACTCCATTGAAACATTTAGGTTACAAATCAGCAGTTGTAAATTTCTCCGATATTACCGCCATGAACGGCCGTCCAACTCAACTTATGGTTGGCATTGGTATAGGAGCGAAATTTTCTGTGGAAGCAATTGAGGAAATTTACGAGGGAATTAAAAAAGCATGCGAAGTTTATGAGGTGGACTTGATAGGTGGTGATACAACTGCAAGTGCTTCAGGACTTACAATATCAGCAACGGTAATTGGTGAGGTAGACACAAAAAATGTTGTTTATCGTGATGGTGCCAAACCCAATGATCTAATTTGTGTTTCTGGTGATTTGGGAGCTGCTTATATGGGCCTGCTCATTCTAGAGCGTGAAAAAAAAGCATTTAAGGCAAATCCAAACCTACAGCCTGATCTAAGTCAACATGATTACCTTCTTCAAAGACAGTTAAAACCAGAAGCACGCACATCAATTGTTGAAATTCTCCATAAAAATGAAATTCTCCCAACTTCAATGATAGATATTAGTGATGGTCTAGCTTCTGATGTTATGCATTTATGTAAATCATCTAACACAGGTTGTGTAATTTCTGAAGAGAAAATTCCCATTGACCAAACAACCTTTGATATGGCCAAAGAATTTAATATTGTCCCCACTATAGCAGCATTAAATGGTGGTGAAGATTATGAATTACTTTTTACAATTGATCAAAGTGATTTTGATAAAATAAAAGAGATAGAAGAAATTTCTGTGATCGGATATATGACAGATTTAAGCGAAGGCGAGAGGCTTATTACCGGTGATAATACATCAGTTGAATTAAAAGCTCAGGGTTGGGATGCTTTAAAAAGAAAAGTTCATGAAAATATTAAATAGTATTTAAAGTAAAAAGCAGTCGTTTTGGTAGAAATAATAGCACTTATTTCAGCAGGTTTACTCGTTGGTTTTATAAATACCCTAGCAGGAGGAGGAAGTATTATTTCTTTGTCCGTATTGATGATGCTAGGTTTACCTGCACCACTTGCAAATGGTACAAACAGGATAGCAATTACAATACAAACACTAGTAGCAACAACAAGTTTCAAACAGCAAAAAGTACTTGAAACTAAAAAGGCCAGTCTACTTTCAATACCTGCAATATTAGGTTCATTAATAGGGGCCTGGCTTGCTGTTGATATGAAAGAGGACGTATTTGAAATAGCCATTGGGGTTATTATGCTTATTATGTTATTTTTTATTCTCTACAAACCCCATAAATTTATTTATGGAAGAAAAAACATTAGCGAAAAGCCATTGACATGGTCAACTTATTTAGTTTTCTTCTTTATTGGTATTTATGGTGGCTTTATTCATATGGGAGTAGGATATTTTTTACTTGCGGGCATAGTTGGTTTAGCAGGCTTCGATCTTGTGAAAGCAAACGCCATAAAAGTATTTGTGGTGTTGGCTTATGCTCCATTTACACTTGTTGTATTTCTGTGGTATAATCAAGTTAATTGGAAGTATGGTCTAATATTAGCAATAGGGGCTGTAATTGGAGCTTTGGTAGCATCTCGTTTAGCTGTTTCAAAGGGTGTGGTATTTGTAAAATGGGTTATTGTTTGTGTTATCCTTTTAACTTCGGCTGATATGTTTGGAATTATTGATATTAAAGGTGTCATTTCGACTTTACTGGAAAATTAATGTCCTTATTGAATTTAATATTTTAGTGCTACGTTTTTGTCCATTGCTATGGTATAAAATTTATTTTATTAACTTTAGCACCCAAAATTCATACAAGTTGAAAATGAAACACTCAAAGCCCATCCTAATATGTTTTTTGCTTGCAATTACTTTTGGTAGTTTTAAGTGTAAGCACAAGGCCGATTTAAATACTAATAACTCTGATCCAAATCAACCCTCCAATAACAGCACCTGTGACCCTGATACTATATATTTTCAAAATGATGTTTTGCCCCTATTGGTTTCTAATTGCGCAACTAGTAACTGTCATGATCAACAATCAGCGCAAGATGATGTTGTATTGATAGACTATTTATCTGTTATGGAAACTGGAAAAATAAAAGCCGGAGACCCATCGGATAGTGAATTATATGAGGTAATTATGGAAAGTGATCCCGAAGATATTATGCCCCCTCCACCATTGAGTCAATTAAATGATGACCAAAAGCTTATTATTAAGAATTGGATTGAGCAAGGTGCAAAAAATAACTCTTGTATTGAAAATTGTGATACTAATAACGTAACTTTTTCTGGTACCATCTGGCCAATGATGCAGACTAACTGTTCCGGTTGTCATACAAATGTTAATGCGGGTGGTGGTATAATAATTGAAGATTATGAAGATGTGGTTGCCTCAGCATCAAATGGTAGCCTTATGGGTGTAATTACTCATTCAACTAGTTTTAGTCCGATGCCTAAAAATGGAACAAAATTCAGTGACTGCAAAATACGACAAATAGAAAAATGGATTGAAAATGGTACACCAAATAATTAAAAAGAAATTCTTCATAATATTCTTGGTTATGATATCAGGATTAAGCTCCTGTTACTATGATAATGTTGAATATTTATACCCTCAGGATCCAGATTGTGATACAACAAATGTAACATTTTCAAATGATGTTATGCCAGTAATTAGCGCAAGTTGTACAGGTTGTCATAGTGGTTCTGCACCGGCAGGAAACATAAGATTAAGTAACTATGATGAAATAGTATCCGTTGCAAATAATGGTAGCTTGATGGGAACAATAAAACATGAGTCCGGTTGGTCTCCAATGCCAAAAAATGGAAATAAGCTCAGCGATTGCAAAATACAAAAGATAGATCGTTGGATATTGGATGGTACTCCTAATAATTAAATAAATGTATGATGAAAAATTGGCTTAAAGTATTTTTATTTGCCGGCATTGTTGGCCTCGCTGCAATTGCATATATGTGGTTTTTCATGTATAATAAACCACATACGGATTACGATAAAGCAACTCCTGACTTTATAATCTCAGCAAACGAATGTTACAATCATTTTTACAATGGACAGGAATCTCCTGACAAGGCATTTACTGGCAAAGTTTTGCAATTACACGGGTTTCTAACATCTGTCGATGATCTTGACTCAACTGCTGTAATCGTATTTACTTATAACGAAGGTATGTTTGGTGATGAAGGAATAAGGTGTACCTTGCTTCCTACTTATAAAGACGAAGGATTGAATTTCGATAAATCAAAATCTATAACAATAAAAGGCTTTTGTTCCGGATATAATGATACAGATGTTATACTGGAACATTGCTCAATAATTAATTAATAATTAAATTAACATGAAAAAATTAACTCTCGTTTTCATTACAATGTTTGCAATTGCTTCAATGGCAACAGCACAAAAATATGTTACAAAAAATGGTAAAATATCATTTTACTCTGATGGTCCTCTTGAAAAAATAGAAGCTCACAATTCACAGGTAAATTCAGCAATCAATACAGAAACCGGACAATTGGCTTTTAAAGTATTAATGAAGTCTTTTATTTTTGAAAAAGCCCTGATGCAGGAACACTTTAATGAGAATTATGTTGAAAGTGATAAATTCCCAAACGCAACTTTTCGAGGTAAAATCACAAATGCACAAAAAATTGACTTCACTGTAAACGGCAGCTATGAAGCAGATATTGAAGGAGAATTAACCATTCATGGGATTACTCAGAAAGTTAGTGAGAAAGGGACCTTTACTGTTAGTAATGATGGCATTAAAGGGGACTCAAAATTTTTCGTCAAAATAGCTGATTATGATATAAGTATACCTGGGGCAGTAACAGGAAAAATTGCTGAAGAAATTGAGATTACTGTTAATGTTATGCTTAAACCTCTTGGTGCCTTATAATTATTTACTTTGAAATACCAATTCGATGAATACTAAGCAACTAATAAAACTTTGCTGGCTCACAGTTTGTTTTATAGCAATAACATCTGTTACAAATGCACAGGATGATTTGATGGATCTTCTGAATGATGAACCGGCCACTACCTATACCTATTCCACATTTAAAACTACCCGAATATCCCTTGGGCAATCAGTTGAAAATCCGGCCAATGGAAATCTAGTATTTGATATACAACATCATTTTGGTCGAATAAATGAGGGAGCTTATGAGTTCTTTGGGTTGGATCAGGCTACCTTAAGGCTTGGCTTGCAATACGGAATCACAGATTGGTTATCAGTTGGTATTGGGCGATCATCTTTTGAGAAAACTTACGATGGGTCTGTAAAAGCTAAAATACTTAGGCAAAGCAAAGGGGAAATTAATATGCCAGTGTCAATAAGTTATTTTGGCAATATTGGAATAAATACTCTCAAATTTGATGATACTCTAAGAACAAATTATTTTTCTTCAAGATTATCCTTTACTAACCAGCTACTCATTGCCCGTAAATTTAGTAATGCAGTTTCGCTGCAGTTAACACCTACTTTTATTCATCGTAATTTAGTGGAAAGAGAAATTGATGATAATGATGTTTGGGCTCTTGGTGCCGGTGGAAGATTTAAACTATCAAACCGTGTTAGCCTAAATCTTGAATATTATTACATCTTGTCAAAACAAACTTCAAAAGATTTTCAGGATTCCTTTACAATTGGATTTGATATTGAAACCGGAGGCCACGTATTTCAACTATTTCTGACTAATTCGCGTGGTATTATTGAGCAACATTTCATTGCCAGAACAACCGGTGACTGGCTAAAAGGAGATATTCATTTTGGATTTAATATATCAAGAACTTTTGTTTTAATAAAACCTAAAGAGTTCCGAGATAATAATTAATTTTTATTGGAATATTAGCTGATTGCTGTTGTCATCATTTTATACATCTTATCGCCTCTTCTAACAAGCTCAGATGTTTTTATTGAACAAACATCTCCTTTTATAACCGTTTTTACTGGTTCTAGATTGAGTCTTATTTCGTCAATATAAGATTCATAAACTCCAGTTGTTTCTCCAAGTATTTTAATTTCATCTCCTACATTTAAATCGTTGGTTTCGATCTTAACTTCTGCAACACCTTGCTTGTTATAATAATTAGTTATTTTACCTATATACATCTTTCTTTGAGTTGCTTGATTACCATAATCTTCAGTCCATTCTCCAAATTTTTTACCCATGTAATACCCTTCCCAGAATCCTCTATTATAAACTGTTGACAACCTAGCATTCCAAATGTCAATATTTTCTTGATTATATTGCCCTTCAAAGCATGCATTAACTGCTTCCCGATACACAGCCACAATTGTTTTTACATATTCCGGTGAACGTCCACGGCCTTCTAATTTAAGAACTCTTACACCGGCATCAATAATTCTATCCAATAATGCAACTGTATTTAGGTCTTTGGGCGACATGATATATTCATTATCTATTTCCAATTGCTCACCGGTTTCCTTGTCAGTAACAGTATATTTTCGCCTACATTGCTGCAAACATGCACCACGATTGGCCGATGAATTTAGATTATCTAAGCTCAAATAACATTTTCCACTCACAGCCATGCATAAGGCACCATGAGCAAATACTTCTATTTGCACCAAATCTCCACTAGGACCGCAAATATCCTGGTTTTTTATGGCATCGGTAATTTCTTTAACCTGCTGAATTTCAAGCTCGCGAGCCGTAACCATAACATCGGCAAACTGACTATAATATTTTACAGCCTCAATATTTGTAATGTTAGCCTGGGTAGACATATGTATTTCCATCCCAGCCGAATATGCATATTGTATTACACTTTGGTCAGATGCAATTATTGCAGTGATATTACTAGTTTTAGCAGCATCAACTATTTCACGCATTATTTCTAATTCATGATCGTATATAACTGTATTGAGGGTGATGTATGTTCGAATACTATTTTCCTTACAGATGTCTGAAATTTTTACTAAATCGTCTATTGTAAAGTTTTTTGAAGATTTTGATCGCATATTAAGTTTACCAATACCAAAGTAAACAGAGTTGGCACCACCCTGAATGGCGGCCATCAGAGATTCATATGATCCAACCGGAGCCATTATTTCAATATCTTTTGCAGTCATAAAATTATTTAAAGCCACAAAAATAGCAATAAAGAACCATTAGTTTGGTTAGTAATGCCTTTCGTTTAAATACATTTAGGGATAAACAATTCTAATGAAAGTTTTTGAATCTATACCAAAATAGGTGTCTCGTTAAATGTGTTTGGACCGCCACCAGGAAAATAAATATACCCCTAAAGCCAGAGCAAGAACTACCTGGCCAGTCATAAAAAGGTTAATATACTGAAACTTTAAAGATAATAACCCAGACATACTATAGCTTCCAATTGCCCATCCCGAAGCAAGTATAAGTGTTAGAATGCCCCAATAGTGGTCATGCATTTCTAATCCTACTATTTCAAGAACTCTCAATGAGGTAAGTGAGACAACAGAGATCAAAAATATCCCCGCTAAAAATGCTGAAAGAGCCACCAATTCAATTTCATCAAACATAAGAATAATTAAAACCGCAATTACACCTGTCAAATAGGCAAAAAATAAACTCATGCTAGTGTCAAGTTTTTTTGCCAACACACCAGAAATAACGGGCCCAATGGCAGAGCCTAAACCAAGTGCAGAAAATAACATGCTACTATCACTTATGCTATATCCCAAATCACGATGCACATAATCCGAAAGAAATAAAGAATGAGGCACTATACCCACAGCTGCTAAAAAATAACATATAGCAATCAAAATTAATAACAGTTTAGAGGTTTGTTTAAGTGGTTCCTTGATATAATTATTCTTCTTTGCGTGAATAGGTGCTCTTGAAACCAAATTCCATGAAATTATAGCAAAAACTGCAGTTATTGCTGCCTCAAATAACCACCCGTTTTTGGGTCCATTAGTTATAAATTGCGGCAATAAAAAACTTACCGCAACTATCGTAAATCCTGCACCGCTAAATACTATCCCCAGGGTAACAGCTTTTTTTTCTGGATTGATATTTTTCAATACGAGGGGTGGTGTGTGTATAATGAGTGCAGCGCCCGCAAAACCCGTGATAAAACGACCCACAGCTAACCATATAAAACCTAAATCCCATGAACACATTAATAAGCCAATTACTGCAATTACTAATGATAGTCTCATCATTAGTCGGGCTCCTGTAATTCTAGCAACTAATACTGTTAAAATACACCCAGCCATGTAACCAAGCATATTAAATGCCCCTAGATATCCAGCACCTGGTTTTGTAACCCAATGGCTATCAATTATGGATGGAACTATTGGTGTGTAAGCAAGGCGTGTTAAGCATATGGCAATCGCTATTAGGCAAAACCCTGCTAATGTTGGATAAAATGTGCTAGAATAATTTTTCTCCATAATAATAGATGCTAATTTTGGTGTTTCCGAAATGCTTTCAAAACAATGCGAGATACACAAAAATAACAATTAAGTAATACTATAGGGAAAGATACTTTCTTTCGAAGAGAAGTAGCCAGAAAACACCTATTGTTATGGATGAATCAGCAAGGTTAAATATTGGTCTGAAAAATATGAAATGGCCATCACTCCCATAAATCCAGGAGGGCAGCCATGTAGGTGCATTTGCTTGGGTAAAATTAATTATTGGGAAATAAAGCATGTCAACCACTCTACCATGAAGAAATGACGAATAGCCCTGGCCTTCACTGGCAATAATACCCAATGAATGGTAAGAACTTTGTGTGAAAAACATGCCGTAAAAAGCACTATCTATCATATTACCAAGAGCACCAGCAAATATCAGAGATATTGATATCATTAATCCCGTACGCTTGGTTCTTTTGGACAACATATATAGGTAAAAGGCAATGGCAATGATTGCTAGAATTCGAAAAACACTTAGAAAAAGCTTACCAAACTCCCCGCCAAATTGCAAGCCAAAAGCCATGCCATTATTTTCAGTAAAGTAAAGGTTAAACCAGTTTCCAATCATGGGAATTTCTTCTCCCAATGTCATATTAAGTTTAACCCATATTTTTAAGGCCTGATCTGCAATTAGAACAAGCAGAATAATTATGATGGATTTCTTCAAATTATAGGAATTAGTAGTTCAACCAAAACTAGTTTATCGGATCTGGTTTGGCCATTTTGTTTTTAGCATCAATACTTAGTGTTGCATGAGGAACTGCCTTTAAACGGTCCTTGCTAATAAGTTTTCCCGTAACACGACAAATACCATATGTTTTGTTTTCTATACGGGTTAATGCATTTTCAAGATTTGTTATGAAGCGCTTTTGACGAGCAGCCAACCTGCTATTTTCCTCTTTTGATAACACTTGCTGACCTTCCTCCAGCACCTTAAATGTAGGAGAAGTATCATTTGTTCCGTGTTCACTATTATTAGTATATGCTTCTGTGAGCAATTTGAAATCTTCTTGAGCTTTTTCAAGCTTTTTAAGTATTATGGTTTTGAACTCTTCAAGCTCAGCATCATTGTACGTAGTCTTTCTTTTGTCTCCGTTATTCCCTTCCATAACCGTCATTTTATGTTCATTAATTAAAATTTTACGATCGTATAAATATACAATTATTTTCTTTTTTTAAATAAAAACCAAGGTCTATTTCTGTTTGGTGATAAACAGATTTACCGAGATCCCTTCAATTAACTCAACAATCCTTACATCACTATTTTCCAATTTATCTCTTAAAGTTAATTCTGCTAAGGTTTCTGAACAAATATAATCACTAAAATTAGTTAGGGCACTATCTGTTTCCTTATTATGTTCAACCTCTAATGTGATTCTATCCGTAACTTCAAACTCAAGGTCTTTCCTTAAATTTTGAATTCTGTTAACAAATTCTCTAGCAAGACCCTCCTCCCTTAGCTCATCAGTTACTGTGATGTCAAGGGCAACCGTTATTTGACCATCAATGGCAACACTCCATCCTGGAATGTCATCGGTGGTAATCTCAACATCATTCAAAGTTATATCAAATGATTCATCATTCATTTTGATGGTATAATTTCCTTTTGTTTCCAAATGTTTAATGCCATCTTGATCCATTGCCATAATTGCTCCAGCAAGCTGTTTCATCATCTTACCATATTTTGGCCCCAAAGATTTAAAATTTGGTTTGATCTTTTTAACTAATATTCCTGAATCATCAGTAATATATTCAATGCTTTTTACATTTACTTCCGAAAGTATTAAATCTTCAATTGCTTTTATTTGTTTTAGCAGATGATCTGAAAATACAGGTATCATAATTTTTGCCAATGGTTGACGAACTCGTAAGAATGTTTTCTTTCGAAGAGAAAGAACCATTGAACTTATTTTCTGAGCAAGCTCCATTCTTTCTTCAAGATCCTTATCGATTAAATTTTCATCACATACAGGAAAGTCCGTTAAATGAACCGATACCGCAGTGTCCCTAGCGCTAGCTTTATTCAAGTCCATGAAAATTCTGTCTGAAATAAATGGTGCAATTGGTGAGATTAGCTTAGAAATAGTTTCTAAAACAGTATATAATGTTTGATAGGCCTCAACCTTGTCTTTTGAATATGAGCCTTTCCAAAACCTTCTCCTTGACAAACGAACAAACCAGTTGCTTAAATGTTCAGTTACAAAATATTGTATTAAACGACCTGCTTTTGTGGGCTCAAAATTACCAAAGGCATCATCAACTGCTTTGATAAGAGTATGTAATTCTGATAGTATCCATCTATCAAGTTCTGTTCTTTCTTCAACAGGAACCTCGTCCTCGCTAAATGTGAAGCCATCTATATTAGCATAAAGTGCAAAAAATGAATATGTATTAAAAAGTGTTCCCATGAACTTTCTTTTCACCTCATCAATACCACTTATATCAAAACGCAGGTTATCCCATGGCTGTGAATTGGTAATCATATACCATCTGGTGGCATCGGGTCCATATAAATTTATGGTTTCGAATGGATCAACTGCATTACCCAATCGTTTTGACATTTTATTACCATTTTTATCTAATACAAGTCCATTTGAAACCACTGTTTTGTATGCTACAGAATCGAATAACATTGATGCAATTGCATGAAGAGTAAAAAACCATCCACGAGTTTGATCTACGCCTTCAGCAATAAAATCAGCTGGAAAATTATTTTCAAATACTTCTTTATTTTCAAAGGGATAATGAAATTGTGCATATGGCATTGATCCAGAATCAAACCATACATCAATTAACCCAGGCTCTCGTATCATTTCCTTGCCAGAATCTGAAACGAGTATTATTTCATCAACATATGGTCGGTGAAAATCAAATGTCATATAATTTTCACGACTCATATCTCCTGGTTCAAAATCTGACATTGGATTTTTATCCATGAACCCTGCTTGCATGGATTTATCTATTTCATTTTTGAGTTCTTCAGCAGAACCTATTGTCTTTATTTCATTTCGATCTTCAGTTACCCATATGGGCAGAGGAACACCCCAGTATCTTGATCTGGATAAATTCCAATCCACCAAATTTTCAAGCCAGTTTCCAAAACGACCCTCGCCCGTTGCTTTGGGTTTCCAGTTGATTGTTTTATTCAGCTCTATCATTCTGTCTTTTAGAGCAGTTGTTTTAATGAACCAGTTATCCAAAGGGTAATATAAAATAGGTTTGTCGGTTCGCCAGCAATGTGGATAGCTATGAACATGTTTTTCCACCTTAAATGCTTTGCTCTCTTTTTTTAGATCAACCGCTAGGTCTATATCCAAGCTTGTGGCATCTTTCGCCAGCGACTCATCATAGGCATTTTTAACAAACCTACCTGAATACTCCTCATATTTTTCTAAATCAATGTAGTCCTTAACAAAATCTGTATCCAAGTCTTGTATTTTGAAAAAACAGCCCTTGAAATCTACCATTGGTCTTCGCTCACCTTGTTTGTCAATCAATACAAGTGGAACAATGCCCATTGCTTTTGCAATTCGATCATCATCGGCACCGAAAGTAGGTGCCACATGAACAATCCCTGTACCATCTTCCGTAGTTACAAAATCTCCCGGTATTACTTCAAAGGCTTTACCCATTGGTTTTACCCATGGAAATAATTGCTCATACATTAAACCTGTGAGTTCAAATCCCTTGTATTCTGATAAAACCTTAAATGGTATCTTTTTGTCTCCAACATTGTAATCTTCCAGAGTAAGGTCAGCATTTTTCGGATTAAAATATGAGTCCATTCTATCCTTTGCCAGAATTACCGTGGCGGGGTTTCCTGTGTAAGGATTGAAAGTAGCAACTTTTATATAATCTATTTTATCTCCTACCGCTAATGCAGTGTTTGAGGGAAGTGTCCATGGTGTTGTTGTCCATGCTAATAAGAAAAGGTCACCTTCCACATCATCGAATATTTTATGTGAAGCTGATTCTTGAATGATCTTAAATTTTGCAACCACTGTTGTGTCTGTTACATCTCTATAACAACCTGGTTGATTTATTTCATGTGTGCTCAATCCTGTTCCTGCAGCAGGTGAATATGGCTGAATGCTATAACCCTTATAAAGAAGGCCTTTTTCTTGAAGCATTTTTAATAAATACCATACTGATTCTATGTATTTATTATCAAAAGTAATGTATGGGTTTTCAAGATCTACCCAATAACCTATCTTCTTGGTAAGATCATCCCACAGACCTTTGTATTTAAGAACCTCCGTACGACATGCCTTATTGTAATCTTCAACGGTTATTTTTTTTCCAATATCCTCTTTGGTTATTCCGAGAGTTTTTTCTACACTTATCTCAACTGGCAAGCCGTGGGTATCCCATCCTGCCTTTCGCTCAACATATCTGCCTTTCAATGTTTGATAACGGCAAAACAAGTCCTTGATGGTACGACCCATAACATGATGTATGCCAGGTACTCCATTTGCAGATGGCGGCCCTTCATAAAATACAAAAGGTTTGTTGTTTTTTCTGTTTTCAAGGCTCTTCGCAAAGATGTCATTTTTCTCCCAATCACCCCTTACCTCATCGGCAAGCTGAGTAAGATTAAGCTTTGAATATTCAGTATACTTTTTTCCCATCAGGAGCTAAATTTGCTTAAATAAAAAATGAGGGAGCAAAACTAATAAAAAATGAGGGAGTTAGACCACTAAAAGTTCAATTTATGGCTCCTGTTTATTAATTATGTTGAGGTTATATGTAGACTTTTTAAAATAATCAAGAATCATTTGCTCATAAGTTTACCTATAATATTTGCGTTTGAAAGTATGCTTGTTAAGATATCAATGCTCACAAACTCTCCCAGCTCTTCCAATAACTCTTTAATTCTTCTTTGTTTTTCTGAGTGGTTATCGTTGGATGATAATATGTCTTTTAATTCTTTTACCTGAGAGCCTTTAAACTCATCAAGTATTATCGTGAGTAGATCTGTTGTTATGTTATCCGACTTACCATCTTTTTTAGGAACCCCATACATATCAATTTCATCTATGGCAGCCTGAAGGACTTCTTTGGCAAGCATTTTTGAACCCTCCTCATAGGACTCATTTCCTGAAGCATCCCTAAGTGACCATGAATTAAACTCAAATTCAATGTTTTGCAATTGAGCTATTTTTGGGTCATTTTCTCCAAATATCCTAGTTAGCTGAAGCAAAGAATACTTTTTCCAAGCATCAAAATCAAAGTCTTTTGTAAACAGCTTATCTATTTGTTGTTGCAGAAGTTTTATTTCTTTCTTTACCATGGCAATGTGAGTTTGTGTAAAATTATAAAAAAAGATTGATTTAATGTGCATGTAAACAGTGTCAAATATGGATTTACAACACTAGTCTAAATTCTTATCCTAATTATTTATTCAGAAGATTTTTTATAAGAGAATTTACTATATTTGCGCCCACATTAAAATCCTTAAATAATAGCTTTTTATGGAGAAGAAAAACGTTGGTCATGTTGCACAGGTAATCGGTCCTGTAATTGACGTAGTTTTCGAAAAAGAAGAAAACCTTCCAAAAATTTATGATGCCCTGGAAATTGACAGAGGTGACGGTGAAAAACTAATTCTTGAAGCTCAACAAGCAATCGGAGAGAATACAATTCGTACCATTGCCATGGATTCTTCAGAAGGATTACAACGAGGAATGGAAGTTGTTGGATTAGGTCACCCAATATCCATGCCAACTGGTGATGGAATAAAAGGACGATTATTCAATGTTATAGGCGATGCTATTGACGGTCTTGGTCAGGTAGAGTCAGAGAAAAGATATTCCATACATAGAGATCCTCCAAAGTATGAAGAGCTATCAACTTCAAAGGAAATACTTTACACTGGAGTAAAAGTTATTGATCTCATTGAGCCATACTCAAAGGGTGGAAAAATTGGTTTATTTGGTGGTGCTGGTGTTGGTAAAACTGTTATCATCATGGAGTTAATCAATAATATAGCTAAGTCCTATGCTGGACTTTCGGTTTTTGGTGGAGTAGGTGAGCGCACACGTGAGGGTAATGACCTATTGCGAGAAATGATTGAGTCAGGTGTTATCAAATACGGAAAAGAGTTCGAAAAAAGTATGGAAGAAGGTGGATGGGATCTGTCAAAAGTTGATCTCAAAGAACTGGAAACATCTCAAGCTACTTTGGTATTTGGTCAAATGAATGAACCACCTGGAGCACGTGCTAGAGTTGCGCTATCTGGGCTTACAATGGCTGAATATTTTCGTGATGGTGATGAAAAATCCGGAGGGCGTGATATTCTTTTCTTCATTGATAATATTTTCCGCTTTACTCAAGCTGGATCTGAAGTATCAGCTCTGCTTGGAAGAATGCCATCTGCTGTGGGCTACCAACCAACACTTGCAACCGAGATGGGTATAATGCAAGAACGTATTACTTCAACAAAACGTGGATCAATTACATCTGTTCAGGCTGTTTATGTACCTGCAGATGACCTTACTGATCCCGCTCCAGCTACAACATTTGCTCACCTTGATGCAACAACCGTATTAAGCCGTAAAATTGCAGAGCTAGGTATATATCCTGCTGTTGATCCATTGGATTCAACATCAAGAATACTATCTCCTGATGTGGTTGGTGAGTCTCACTATAACACTGCTGAGAGAGTAAAGAATATTTTACAGCGTTATAAAGAATTACAAGATATTATCGCAATTCTAGGAATGGATGAACTAAGTGAGGAAGACAAGCTTATCGTTCACCGTGCTCGTAGAGTTCAGAGGTTTTTATCTCAACCTTTCCATGTTGCTGAACAGTTTACAGGCCTAAAGGGTACAATTGTATCAATTGAAGATACCATTAAAGGATTTAATATGATTCTTGATGGAGAAGTTGATGAATATCCAGAGGCAGCATTTAACCTTGTTGGAACTATTGATGAAGCCATTGAAAAAGGCAAGAAATTGTTAGAAGAAAGTAAGTAAATTATTTTTTAACAAATGAATCTCGAAATAATAACTCCCGATACAACCATCTACCAAGGGGAAGCCGAACTTGTGCAATTACCAGGTATTGATGGTTCCTTTGAAATTTTGAATAATCATGCTCCCTTAATTTCTGCCTTGAAGGAAGGTAAAATTAAAATCAAAAAGGAGGGTAAAGATCAATTTTTCGATATTAAAGGTGGGGTTATAGAGGTGCTGAAAAACAAGGTGCTGATTCTCGCAGAATAAGTAGCAATTAAAAAATATAATCCTGGTAATTTTATTATCGGGATTTTTTATTGGGTCATACCCCCTGAGCAGTATATCCTAACAGCATCTTTTGCTTTTAAATTACCCATTGATTCAGCCTTTTTCCAGTCTATGCATGCATTATCCATATCCTTTGTGTAAAAATATGCAAGGCCTCTGTTAAGGTAGGACTCAGAAAAATCTGGGTCATACTTAATTGCATTGGTTAAATCACTCAATGACTGCTGATATTGTTTATTCTGACCAAGCATTGTTCCTCGATTAAAGTATGCCATTGCATAATATGGGGCTGCTTCAATTGCCTTATTATAGTACAACAATGCATCTGGATAACGCTTGCTTTGATAGTAAATTAGTCCTATTCCCAATAGGGATAATGAATCATTTTCATTTAGGTTAACTGCATCTTTATAGTAGGCCATTGAAAGATCTTTCTGCCCCAATTCGTAGTATATCTTGCCAAGATTGTAAAAAGCCTTATCATTATCAGGCTTATATTCCAGAGAAAGCTTAAAAGCATCTATTGCTTTTTGAATTTCCCCATCCTTGTAATAGACAGTTCCATTTTTAAACTGAGTGTGCGCCCTTCTTATTTTTAAACTTTCATTTTCAGCATTAGGGTTACCTCCTTCAATGGCTTTTTCTCCAGTTTTTGATACAATATTAGGAACCTTGTTTGTATCGCTTTCGGAATTTTCATTTCTGGAAATCAATGTCCCTTTTTCTTTGCCTAGAGGAACAATCATAGATTCACCATCTGACCTACTTATGGCCATATTAATATTATCGCTTTCTTTATTATTGGTTTTATTTTTAGGGGTACATCCAATTAAAACGGAAATGGTGAAAGCAAAAATCATCAACTTATTCATAATAAAAATCTAAATTTTAATGTGGCAAATATATATGAAATGTTGTGAAAGTATATGAATAAAAGGATTATAGGATAATAATTGTTTTATGTAACCTTAGTGGCTTTAATCTCCTATGTCTACAACTGCAGGGATTGATAGGTGAGCCTGAACAAATTTCCATGTGCCATCAATTTTTTCTAGTACCCCTGTAAACCTTAATCCTTCGAAACTATGTGCCTCATCCTTATACATGTAATTATATCTTAGGTTTTCGGAAAACCATGCGGTGTTTGATGTACAATTAATTCTAATTGTTTGGTTTGAGGATGAAATATAGGTGTTTGAAATATATCCGAACTGATCAATTAATGCATTTTGCATTTCTTGCCAGCCAATAAATCTCTCATCGGAGTCGGTTCCAATCCAAATTATGTTATCCAAAGGGGCCCAAATATCCTGCATCAAATTAATATCTTGTTTTTCATTAGCAAGAATATAATTGTCTAGCAGATTTTCTATGGCGTCTTTTTCCGAAGTAAGATGCTCGTCTTTTTCACACTCGCATGAGGTAATAAAAAATAGGGTTATTAATATAACACTTGAAATATTATAAATTCTCATAACGTTTTTATTTTATTACCCTTTTTGATGTTTTTGGTTAATAATTAGCAGTTATCAAAACAGGTAATTGGGTTATTATTCAATGATTTCTGTGAAATTACGATTTTTTTGATCCAAAACTACTATCCTAAATCTATTTATAACCCGTCTAAACAAATGGGTGTCGATAATTATAATTTTATCTGGATAAATTAATTAGTAATTACCTTTTGTATCTCATCAATTATTCGTAAAATTGCACGCGATTTTAATCAACGACATTCCTTTGTAAATGAGTAGCATATTATATAAATTTAAGAGCGTTTGGCAATTGCCAATGATTGCTTTTTTTATGTTTATTTCCACATCAGCTATTATAGCACAAAATGATGGCCATGAAACAAGCGAAACTGATGTTCCGTGGGACGTTGAAGTGGCGGAAAATGAATTTAAGGCTGGTGAAATGATTATTGAGCATATCACTGACTCCTACGAATGGCATATTATGACCATTGGACATACTCATGTATCAATTCCTTTACCTATAATGCTTTATGATGAAGGTAAATTCCATTTTTTTATGTCATCTGTCTTCCATCATCACGACACATACAACGGTTATTTCATATCTCACAACGATATGAATGCTGGAAAATTGGTGAAAAGTGGTTTGGATGGACAAGAAATAAGACCCACACTTGATTTTTCATTCACAAAAAATGTTCTGGCAATATTCATCAGCTGCTTCATAATGATTTGGGTTTTTATCTCTGTTGCCAAGTCATATAAGCGTCGTGAAGGACAAGCTCCAAAAGGACTGCAATCTTTTCTTGAACCAATTATCATATTTGTTCGTGATGATATTGCAAAGGCTTCCATTGGAGAAAAAAATTACAGAAAATATCTTCCCTTCCTACTTACAATATTTTTCTTTATTTTTCTTAACAACCTAATGGGTATAGTTCCTTTTTTCCCAGGTGGAGCTAACGTAACTGGAAATATTGGAGTAACAGCAGTTCTGGCATTATTTACTTTTGCCATAACTACTTTTAGTGGGAACAAAAATTATTGGGTACATATCATAAACACCCCAGGTGTTCCATGGTGGTTAAAGATACCAGTACCTTTAATGCCCATTGTTGAGATAATGGGAATATTCACTAAGCCGTTTGTACTGATGGTGCGTCTTTTTGCAAATATTAGCGCAGGTCATATCATCATTTTAGGGTTTATAAGTTTGATTTTTATCTTTGGAGAAATTGTAGAAGGAGCTGGATATGGCGTTGCTGTCATTTCAGTAGGATTTTCAATATTTATGGATATCCTTGAACTTCTAGTTGCATTTATCCAAGCATATGTATTTACTCTTCTTTCAGCGCTATATTTTGGTATGGCAATAGAAGAAGCACATCATTAAAATGAATTTTATCCATTAATAATTATAAAAACAGTAACTATGGAATTATTAGCAATTTTATTACAAGCTGCTGCTGACTTCGCTCCCTATGCAAAAATGGGTGCAGGTATTGGTGCCGGTATTGCTGCAATTGGTGCAGGTATGGGTATCGGACAAATTGGTCGTGGTGCTGTAGAAGCTATCGCTCGTCAACCTGAAGCTGTTGGTGACATTCGTTCAAATATGATTGTTGCTGCTGCTCTTATTGAGGGTGTTGCGTTTTTTGCAATCGTTGTTTGTTTGTTGATTGTATTCTTGTAAACAACAATGATAAATCTAAAAAGGTGTAGCGGTTGGCTACATCTTTTTAGATATTTTAATTGAATAACTGATTAAAAATAAATATTATGTCATTAATTAATCCCGGTTTTGGACTAGTAATTTGGATGACAATTGCATTTGGTATTTTGCTTTGGATACTTGCGAAATTTGCATGGCCAGCAATTACAGATGCTCTTGCTGAAAGAGAAAAATCCATCGAAGAAGCATTGTTATCTGCAGATAACGCTCGCAAAGCAATGGAAGAGCTCAAGCACAGTAACGAAGAGTTACTCAACGAAGCAAAGGACCAAAGGGACGCCATATTAAAAGAGGCGAGGGCTCTAAAGGAAAATATGATTAATGAAGCAAAGGATAAAGCTCAGGAAGCTGCCGATAAAATCGTTGAGAGTGCGCGTGAAAGAATAGAAAGTGATAAAAAAGCAGCCTTGGTAGATATAAAAAATACCATTGCAACTTATTCCATTGAAATTGCTGAAAAAATTCTACGTGAAGAACTTAAGGATAAAAAGCAACAAACTGCTTATGCTGAGAAGCTTCTCAAAGAAACAACATTAAACTAACAGAGTGTCATGAGAGTCAGGTTATTGTCAAAGAGATATGCGAAAGCTTTGTTTGATCTTGCTGAGGAAATGAAAATCCTCGATAAGGTTGATGCTGATCTCCGACTTGTACGCGAAGTGTTTTCTGAAAATCGAAATCTTAGGCTAATCATAGCTAATCCCGTAATAGATATATATAAAAAGAATAAAATCCTAACAGAATTATTTTCTGGAAACATTCAGGATTTATCCATGAAATATATACAACTAATTACCATTAAAGGAAGAGAGCAATTTATACCTTACATATGTGAGGCTTTTGACGATAAATTTAAAGAATATAAGAATATTCTTCCTGTGCATGTTACAACAGCTGATAAAGCTGATAAAAAAATTATGGATGACATTAGTAGTAAATTAAAAGAGGCTACTAAAATGAATATTGAATTGACCGAAAAGGTTAATGAAGAAATTATTGGCGGTTTTGTAATAGATTTTCAGGACTATCAATATGATGCTAGTATAATAAATCAATTGAATAAATTAAAGAAGGGTTTTTCAGAGAACCTGTACGAAATACAATTCTAAAAAAGTAAAAATAAAGTCGTATGGCAGACATTAAACCGGCTGAAGTATCAGCCATTCTACGAAAAGAACTATCAGGCTTTGACTCCGAAGCGGTATTAGAAGAAGTAGGATCGGTATTACAAATTGGAGATGGTATTGCCCGTGTTTATGGCTTAACTAATGTTGAGTCTGGTGAATTAGTAGAATTTGAAAAAACAGGGTTAATGGGTATAGTACTTAACCTTGAGGAAGATAATGTTGGTATCGTGTTACTGGGTGAGCCTGGTGATATTAACGAGGGAGACAGTGTAAAACGTACGCGTCGTATCGCATCAATAAAAGTTGGTGAGGGTATGCTTGGTCGTGTTGTAAATACATTGGGTGAGCCCATTGACGGCAAAGGTGAAATTGCTGGAGAAACGTATGAGATGCCTCTAGAGCGTAAAGCTCCTGGTGTTATATTCCGTCAACCAGTTAACGAACCACTTCAAACAGGTATAAAAGCCATTGATGCTATGATACCCGTTGGAAGAGGGCAAAGAGAACTTATTATCGGTGATCGTCAAACAGGTAAAACAGCCATTGCCATTGACACAATAATCAATCAAAAAGAGTTTTACGAAAAAGGTGAGCCTGTATACTGTATATATGTTGCTTCAGGACAAAAGGGATCAACCATTGCAGGTATTCAGAATACACTTGAAGAAAATGGTGCAATGGCCTATACAACAATTGTAATGGCTTCGGCTTCTGATCCTGCTGCAATGCAGTTTTATGCCCCTTTTACTGGTGCTGCAATTGGAGAATATTTTCGTGATACTGGTCGTCCTGCCTTGGTTGTTTACGATGATCTAAGTAAGCAAGCTGTTGCGTATCGTGAAGTATCTTTGCTATTACGTCGACCACCTGGACGCGAAGCATATCCTGGTGATGTTTTCTATCTACATTCAAGATTATTAGAGAGAGCTGCAAAGGTTATCAACTCCGATGAAATTGCCAAGCAAATGAATGATATTCCAGAAAGTATAAAAGATATGGTAGTGGGTGGAGGATCTCTAACCGCACTTCCAATTATTGAAACTCAGGCTGGTGATGTTAGTGCTTATATTCCAACAAATGTAATTTCCATTACAGATGGTCAGATTTTCTTGGAAAAAGACCTTTTTAACTCAGGCATACGTCCTGCTATTAATGTGGGTATTTCTGTTTCTCGTGTGGGTGGTAATGCTCAAATTAAATCCATGAAAAAAGTTGCTGGTACTCTCAAGCTAGACCAAGCACAATATCGTGAGCTAGAAGCATTCGCTAAATTTGGTTCTGACCTTGATGCTGCCACAATGGCCGTTCTTGAAAAGGGTAAGCGTAATGTTGAAATACTAAAGCAGCCTCAGTATTCTCCATTAACAGTTGGTGAACAAGTTGCTATTATTTATTGTGGATCTCAAAACCTTCTTTCAAAAGTTCCCGTTAACAGGATTATTGACTTCCAAGAAGCGTTTCTACATCATTTGGATACCCATCATAAAGAGGTAATTGAACAACTTGGCCAAGGTAAATATACTGACGAACTTCAGGATGCTCTTAAAAAAGCTGCTGCCGAGATTTCACGAAAATTTGAATAAACGAATAAACTTAAATTATGCCAAGCCTTAAGGAAGTACGTATACGTATTAATTCTGTTAACTCCACCAGGCAGATAACCAGTGCAATGAAAATGGTTGCTGCATCCAAGTTGAGAAGGGCCCAGAATGCCATACTCAACATGAGGCCATATGCTCAGAAATTACAGCATATTATGCAGGATTTAAGCTCTGACATGGAAGGTTCTGATGAGGGATTGTACTCAGCAATTAGAGATGAAGAAAAAATTCTAATCGTAACAATAACTTCAAATCGTGGCCTATGTGGTGCATTCAATGCCAATGTTGTAAAGAGCGCAATAAGCCTTGCTGAAGGAAGATACGCTGAGCAATATAAAAAAGGCAACTTAAGTATAATGTGCCTGGGGAAAAAGGGTGCAGATGGGTTAAAATCATATGGAATTACACCCGTTGAGGTAAATAACGAAATATTCGATGACCTTACTTTTGACAATGCTGTTCCAATTGCGGAACATCTAATGGCCGAGTTTGCTGAAAAAAAATACGACAAGATTATTCTCATATACAACCAGTTTAAAAATGCAGCTGTTCAACTTTTACAAGAAGAACAATTTTTGCCTGTTGTTGAAAGTGATGATGGTGATACTAATGGCGAGGAAAATAATTCAAACTATATATTTGAGCCCAATAAAGAGGAAATTTTGGAGGCTCTTGTTCCCAAGGCCATCAAAGTTCAGCTTTATAAAGCTTTACTAGACAGTTTTGCTTCAGAGCATGGGGCGCGTATGACAGCAATGCATAAAGCAACAGAGAATGCTGATGAACTAATTAAAGATTTAAAACTCACATACAACAAAGCTCGTCAAGCATCAATTACAAATGAAATATTAGAAATTGTTGGTGGAGCAGAAGCTCTAAACAACTAGTACCAGTTTATTTAAGCACTGTTATTACATATAAAACTTAAAAAGCGCATAATCTGCGCTTTTTTCATTTCATATGGTCCAATAGTGAATTTATTTACTCCTTATGATTATCTTTGTATGACAATTTAAAAATTACCACTATGATCAAACCTAAGGTTCAAAGCGCAATAAACGAGCAAATAAAAAAAGAAGAGTTTTCGTCACGACTATATTTGGCAATGGCAATATGGTGCGAAATAAATGGTTTTCCAGGGGCATCTAAATTTTTATACCAGCATGCCGAAGAAGAGCGTGTTCACATGATGAAGCTTGTCCATTATGTAAATGAAAGAGACGGTAAGGCACAACTAATGGATATTGAGCGGCCAACTGACGAGTTCGATTCACTACTTGATCTTTTTGAAAAAGTGATGGATCATGAAAAATTTATTACCGAGGCAATAAATGAGTTATATGAGGTAGCGCTTAAAGAAAAAGACTACACAACTATGAACTTTTTGCAGTGGTATATAACCGAACAACTTGAGGAAGAAAATCTTTTCAAGACTATTCTTGATAAAATAAAACTTGTGGGAAATGACAAGGCCGGAATGTTTCACATTGACAAGGACCTTGATGGAATGGCAATTGCTATTGAACCAATTGAAGAGTAGTCTCCTTATTCTAGAATCACAACTTTATTAGTCGCTATTATACTGCCACAACACTGAAGACTTGCAACATAGATGCCTCCGGGCAAGCTTGATGTATTCCAGTTTATAAATGTTTGATTTGGTGATAAATTAAATTTTTCAACCAACTCACCATGTATATTAAATATTAAAACAGCCTTCCCATCTTCTTTAACTTGTGGAAACTTAAGTTTAGCATTTCCAGATATTGGATTAGGATGGCATGTAAAATATTCCTTTTGGAATGTAAGCTCTTTATTACCCACGAATAAATCAGAATAAATCTTGATGGCAACAGGTCTATGATCACTAACGTTAGCATCATAGGAACTCCAGCTACTAAAGTAGTCATCAATTCTCAGTGTTTCTATTCCGGAGCCTTCATTTGCATATTCGTCAAAAGTAGCGCTTGTGATAAGAGTGTGATCAAGATGTGATGGCCATGTGGGATATGACCAATAATTGGTGCTACCATTTGCAATGTCCATGTCAGCAAAGAGATAACTATCTGGTTCATTAATAAATCCTAAAAATACATTATTGGAAAAGCTTTCTGCAATGTCATCATTTAAATCTCCTGTGAGCATTACGTTTTCATTACTAAAATTAGCATCAATATAGTCACGTAAAAGGTTCGAAGCATCCATGCGTCTTTTTTCCTCATCCCAATCATCTGATTCATCCAAAATACCATCACCACAACACTTAAAGTGATTATTGATAATTATGAATTTCTCTCCTTTAAAACGGAGCTCCATAACCATTGGTGATCTTGGAAATGGCCGCCAATATGGCTGAGTTGTATATATTTCGTAGATAGTATCAATTTCTAAGACTCCAAAATTATAGATGTACGCTAGTCCGGCAAAATATCCAGATTTGAAATATCCTTCATAATTATTCATGCCTGATAACATGCTTTTAAAGGCAATAGTATCATCCAACTCTTGCATTGAAATAAGATCTACTTCCAAATCTTCTATTATCTCACTTACATAATCCATGGTGGTTTGCCCATTTTTCGGAAACCACTCAATGTTCCATGTAATCATTTCAAAGGTTGTATCTGTTCCAAAAGCTGGTATTTCAAAATTCTGCCCATGAGATAATGAGCAAAATAAAATTATCAACGGAGCAAATAATAATCGTCTCATAATAATATTGGAATTAATTGTTTTATTTCAAATTCGAATTAATGAATAGCGGATATCTAATGACCATCGCCACCCACAACTTTGAACTGATCGCCAGTTTCTTCAATTATCATTCTATATTTACCCTCTCCATATCCCGGTTGCTTAACCTCAGGTGCATAATATTTGTAGCCCTCGGGAATATCTCTTTTGGTTTTAATGTTTCCATCCATATACTTCATGAATAAATACTGATAGAATTTCTTCCATGTTTGAAAAACATTTGCGCCAACAGCATTTGAATAATCCGTAAGATAAGCAATTGATGCATCTTTATCATTATCAATAAGGGCCATCGCACCAGCATCCACAGCAGGAATTACCTCAACAAATCCTGTTTCAAACTCATTCTGTATTTTTTCAATTTCAGGATGAATAGAACTATACCTCGTATAGGCTAAATTTTGAACCTGACTAAATACCCAAAATCCCGATTCTGATGACCAGTCCATCATTGCACCATTACCAACCTCAAAATTATATGGAATCTTTGTTATACATGAGTACATCGGCATATAAACTGATCCTGATGCATCATCTACTCCCCACCATATAATTCCTCCTATTTCATCTGGCAACCAACTACGGGATTGAGATATAAATGAAAATCCTGTTTGTTGAGTTGCAGTTGCGCGTTCATTACAATATGCAACATCATCTACTTTCCACGTTAAAGGTCTCCAACGATATGGATTTCCAAACGGTCCTGCCCCGGGATCTTGACTCATATCTAATTCTGTGTTTTCAAGATGGTCGCGCATAAATCCCATCATATCCTGAACACTAATCTTTTTCTCCGGTTTTACCCATAATGGCATACGATTAGTCGCATATCCATTGGGATTTGGTGTTCCATCGTCAAACTTGTCGTTATGTTTTATGATTCCCTTTGAATAATCCCAGTATTCATCCATACCTCCTGTTACTTTATTGAACATAGTCCATACTCTTATTTCGCAAAAACGAGCGCCCCCAAAACTTACGGGAGCATAGGTATCAGAAAAGGAAAAATTCTGATCTTCTCCCACATACCAGCCCTTTTCGCGTGCAAATGAAATTACATCATCTGCATATACACAATCAATGCCATCGTTAAAAATTTCATCAATTTCATTGGATGTTATTGAGCTCTTTTTGTTAGCGAGTGGGAATCTTTCAATTCTAGCTTGATTTGCATGGCCGCTTACATAACCATCTGGGACCATTCTGGCTACCCAAACTGCACCTTTATGCCCTTCTCCTTTTCCTATTAACTCCATAATCCATACCTCTTCCTTATCAGCAATTGAGAAGGATTCGCCTGAACTATAATAACCATATTCCGCAACTAGATTGGTCATTATTTTAATAGCATGACGTGCTGATTCAGCTCTTTGAAGTGTTATATAAATCAAACTACCATAATCCATTATTGCTCCAGCCTGACTTCCCAGCTCTGAACGACCTCCATAAGTTGTTTCGCCAATGGCAACTTGATTTTCATTCATATTACCCACTACATTATATGTTTTCAAAGCTTGTTTAATTTGACCAAGATGTTTTCCAGTATCCCACTCGTAAACATCCAACATTGTTCCAATGGGATGATTAGCAGAAGGCCAGTGATATAATTCACCATATAGTATGTGTGAATCGGCAGCATAAGAAATCATGGTTGAACCATCTGTGGAAGCGCCCTTTGTAATAAGATAGTTTGTACAGGCTGTTGAGTTTTCAACCATAATAAAGCTAATGGCTATGATCAATACGGCTATTATTTTTTTCATTCTATTTTAGTATTTAATTGTGTGATTACGATAAAAACAAGCACAAATTTAGTTTATAATTATTAATCCAAACCAGATAATTAGTAATAGTTTATCGTATCATAATAAAATAGAATTTGCTAAGGCCAATGGATCACTGTTGTTTATTCCACTAATAACTAACCAGGAGATTTTAACATTGGCAAGTACACCATTTTATTATACTTCCAGGAAAATTAAAGGTTGTATTTACAATCTATAACAATTCAAGGGCATGAATTTTATCTTTTGATAATTGGTGTGCAAGTGCTTGCTTACTTGGAAACTTGTGCTCATCACGCATCCAATTAACAAAGAAAATTGTTATCTCCTCGCCATAAATAGTCTCATTAAAGTCAAATATATTTACTTCAATGGTAATTCCTGATTCTTCGTTATTGGCTTTTTCGATGGTGGGGCGATAACCAATGTTACTCATTCCCTTATATATTTTTCCATTAACCAAAACACGGCATGCATAAACGCCTATTGCGGCAATTAATTTGTATTCATCTGCAACCTCGATATTTGCCGTGGGAAAGCCAAGATTACGCCCAATGGAATTACCCTTAACAACAATTCCAGTGATTGAGTATTCATGTCCCAATAGTTTATTTGCATTTACCACATCGCCATTATTTAATAGCTCTCGTATTTTAGATGAGCTAATGGTAATGTTTTCATGTTCCTGTTCCTTAACCTTTTGGACTTCAAATCCATATTCCATCCCCAAAATTTTAAGGTTTTCAATGCTTCCCTCTCTATTGTTACCGAAATGATGATCATAACCAATTACCAATAACTTGGGATGTATATAATCAACAATAAGCTCTTTGACGAACTGCTTATAAGTTTGCTGTGAAAATTCTTTTGTAAATTCTATTAAAATGAGATTATCAATCCCTGCCTTTTTGATATGTTCTATCTTCTTTCTTTCGGTTTTAACAAATTTAATGTTAGAATTGTCATTTCCTAAAATAATACGTGGGTGAGGTGAGAAGGTTATAACCACCGTTTCTCCATTTAATTTTTTGGCTTCATTCCTCATCTTTGCAAAAACAGCTTGATGGCCTAGATGAACACCATCAAATGAACCAATGGTTACAACCGGATTATTAACCGGATTGAAATCTTTTATGCACTTATAAACCTTCACTAATTTGAGTAAATGTAGTTCATTTAACAGACGGGCAAAAATACAATATTTATGTTCACAAGCTTTCTCTAATTAACCATCCCATTGCTTATGAGATATTGTGCTATTTGAACAGCATTGGTTGCTGCCCCTTTTCTTAGGTTGTCGGCAACAACCCACATATTTAATGTCCGTGGTTGAGAAAAGTCACGCCTGATTCTACCCACCATAACCTCATCCTTGTCAACAGCTAATATGGGCATTGGATAAATATTTGCATGCGGTAAGTCAAAAACAACTACTCCTGGCATTGATTCCAATAAATATTTTACCTCATCCACTGTAAAATCATTTTCAAACTCGATGTTTACTGATTCCGAATGACAAGTAATAACAGGAACCCTAACCACGGTAGCTGTGGTATTAATATTAGCATCAAGTATCTTATTGGTTTCGTTAACAATTTTAATTTCTTCGGAAGTATATCCTTCCTCATTAAAATCGCCAGCATGTGGTAAAAGATTTAAATCTATTTGAAATGGATACTCTTTATCTGTTTCAATTTCTTTGCGCTCATCCATTAATTGATTTACAGCCTTGGCTCCGCTTCCAGATACCGACTGGTAAGTAGATATCACAAGGCGTTTTATTTTATATGCATTATGCAATGGTGATAATGCCATTACCAATTGAATTGTAGAGCAGTTTGGGTTTGCAATTATTAGATCTTTTTTAGTTAGTTTGTTGCCATTAATCTCAGGAACAATGAGGGGTACATCATCATTCATTCTCCAAGCCGAAGAATTATCAATAACATGGGAGTTAGCATTGGCAAATTTAGGTCCCCATTTTTTAGAGATATCACTGCCGGCAGAAAAAATAGAAATATCAGGGCCTCTGTTTAAGGCATCCTCAATGGAAATAACATCATGCTCAGTGTTGTTAAATTCCACCTTTCTACCAACCGATCTTTCAGAAGCAACAGGAATAAATTCAGAAATAGCAACATTTCTTTCCTCAAGCACCCTCAATATTTTATCGCCAACTAAACCGGTGGCGCCAATAACAGCAATTTTCATGCTAACCTATTTTTATCTAAAGATTAAAACCAACCTGTTGATCATTTTTTGTTGTTTCCTTATGACTAATTATCAACTATCTTTATTGATTCCATAGCCCAACAATCTACAAATTTACAAAAATGAAATCTACTTTTAGTGTTTTCATGGTCTTTCTGTCCTTATACTTGTGTGGACAAATAACCGATGATTTTGATGATGGTGATTTTACTCAAAACCCACAGTGGATTGGAAATCATGAATTATTCAAAGTGAACAATTCCTATCAGCTACAATTAAACGATAACAAAGAAGGTAGCGCATACCTATCATGTGATAATTCGCCAAGTGAAGATATGGAATGGAGATGCTGGATAAAACTTTCATTTAGCCCATCCACAAATAATAATGCCAGATTTTATCTTTTTAGCAATGAGCAAAATCTATCACTCCCTCTCAATGGTTATTTTTTGCAGCTGGGGGAGTCGGGAAGTGATGATGCAATTGAGCTTTTCAGACAAGATGGTATAGATATTATTTCCGTGTGTAGAGGTCTAAATGGAACTATATCATCTTCATTTGAAATAAGAATAAAGGTAATGCGCAGCAAGTCTGGTATTTGGAAAGTATATTCCGATCCGCTAGGCGGAGAAGATTTCAAGCTGGAGGCCGAAGGCATAGATACGACACATTCAACCACTTCACACCTGGGAATTTATTGTAAGTATACTTCCAGTAATAGTACAAAAATGTATTTTGATGATGTGTATTCGGGGCTATATATAATTGATGTTGATCCACCTATTCTGCAATATATAAGTGTGGAATCAGATAGTACATTATCCTTGATGTTTAATGAGAATATTAATCCAATTAGTGCATTAAATACCATAAATTACAATGTGGATAATGGCATTGGTAACCCCATTATTGCATATAGAAACGAAACTGACGGAACACAGGTAAGTTTGGTATTTGATACCCATTTTGAAAATGGGAAAGAATATGGAATCACAGTAACAGGAGTTGAAGACCTATCAGAAAACATAATGAATTCATCATATGAAAAATTCAGCTACTATAAGCCACAATTATTTGATATAGTTTTCAACGAAATAATGGCTGATCCTTCTCCCGTGGTGGGTTTGCCCGAATTCGAATACGTTGAATTGTACAATAGAACTGGAGTAGATATTAACCTGTCTGGATGGGTTTTGAAAATGGGTGCCGCAGAAAAAGAATTTGATAACGCAATAATTTCAGCCAAGAATTACATGATAATTTCCAAGGAACATGATAATAATGACTTGATATCATATGGCAATTTTTATGGCTTTAATAGTTTTTCCATAACTAATTCTGGACAATCCATGGAGCTTATAAATGATGGTGGAAGTATTATCTCACATGTGTCATTCACAGAAGATTGGTATCAAAACCCCCATAAGAATAATGGTGGTTGGTCAATTGAGCAAAAGAATCCAGAAAATATCTGTTCAGATATGGACAACTGGAAGGCGTCCGATAATTCAAGTGGCGGAACCCCGGGTAGCATAAACTCAAATACAGATAGTGCAATTCTACTTCCTAGCATAAGTGTTCTTGAAGTTGTTGATAACAACACGCTCATAATATATTTCAATCAGATTATGGATGAAGAGTCTTTAATCATTAACGATGCATATAGAGTTATAGAGACCATATCCTATCCTCTATTCATTTATACATTTTATGATGAGCCAAATAAGGTGGAACTATATTTTGAAAATGAATTTCAGAAAGGTATTTCATACGATATCACAATATCTGCCTCCATAAAAAACTGTATTGGTATTTCCATGCTAAAGGATACAATAATCACATTTGGTATACCCCAGATCCCTGAAAAATATGATATTATTATAAATGAAATATTATTTAACCCTTTGGATAATGGAGAGGATTACGTGGAGTTGTATAATAGATCGGGTCAAATATTTGACTTGTCGGAAATTAGGTTTGGATATGTAAAGCACAGTCCGCCCAATCCTCCTGATACAAGCATATATAATATCTCCATTAATCAAAGGTTATTTCTTCCCAAAGAGTTTATTGTATTAACAACAACTCCCAAAGCAATTATCGATCAGTATTTACCTCCCAATACTAATACTTTTCTTAAAGTTAACCCCTTCGCTGCATTGAAGAATGATGAAGGACATATTTTCATAAAAACTGATGGTAACAGATTGGTCGACTCCTTTAGTTATTCGGAAAACCTTCAGTTTCCATTGCTTATATATTATGATGGTGTAGCTCTTGAAAGGATTAATCCAAATGTGAACATAAGTAACAATACCAACTGGCACTCAGCAGCTGAAAGTGTTGGCTTTGGTACCCCTGGTTACTTAAACTCTCAGTATTATATTTATACTGATAACGAAAATGAAATAACAGTTGAGCCAAAAATATTTTCTCCGGATAACGATGGGTTTGAAGATGTTGTGAGTTTAAACTATAATTTTAAATCCCCTGGTTATATGATGTCAGTAGATATATTTAACTCCAGCGGATACCTAACACGAAAACTCATTAACAATGAATACCTTGGTACAGAAGGTAGCGTTAGTTGGGATGGAATAGACAATAATAACACAAAATCTGCTGTGGGCATTTATATTTTTTATGTCACCGTTTATGATATTAATGGTTACATTAAAAAGTATAGAAAAACATGTGTTCTTGGAGCAAAATTATAAGCTTATTATCACATCAGCTTTTGCTGAACTTTCCACCATCGGTCTGGTAGTTCATGGTTTAAAGCTGTTTGATAGTCATCGTAAGAACAAGGCACATACTGGTGACGTTTATACTTTTGGCTTACGATGTCTTTTGAGCTAACTATCATCCACCAACGATCTGTTTTTTTACTTTTCAAAAATGTCAGTTCTTCTTCAAAATTTTCTATCTGCACCTTAAATTTTACATAATTTTTACTGTCATTAGCAGGAAAATCATCTCTTCTGTTTGAAAACCCATCTAGAAAATACCACATCATTTGAGCATAAAGGTGCGCAGATGCTCCGTTGTCATCAAAGGAAGGATTTAACTCGTAAAACCCTATACTGGTAAGCTTATCGCTCATGCCGGCATATCTACAAATACGACACATTTCTTCTCCTGTAAACCCATTCGGCATTGCCTTATCCATGGCAGGTGCTTCGGAATGTTTTATGCTACCAATGTCAATACTCAATATGTCAGCATCTCGAACCATTGGCTCAACCTCTTCCATATCAGCCTTTACATTTCCCAGCCGATTTGTATCAAAATAAAGGTTCTTCATAAGAACCAAAGAATCCTGATCAACAAAATAAGTTTGATATCCAATATTTGTATAATTAAACAAAAAATTTGGTTGATGCAGTATTATATGGCTTAGGTAAGAATTACTATTTAGTTCATGTTCATCATGGCCCAGATCAAACAGAGGATCAACAGCAGCAATGTTTATTATTCTTCCAATGTTTTCGTAGGCTAAATAGTTTGCATAAGTAAGGTCTTGGCCTCCCCCTATGATAAGAGAAACAACATTGTTCTTCAATAACTCTGATACTACTTCCTTAAGAGCAAAGTAGGTGTCATCAACACGGTGACCCTTTTTAATATTTCCAACATCTACAATGTTGACATTATTCCAATGAGCAAATAATCCATAAAACCAGCTTCGTACTGAATCCGGGGCATTATCACATCCCTTATTTAAGGTAGCCCTATCATCGCCAACACCTATTATGGCAACATTATATTGTTCAATATCTGGGAACCCAAGATCCTCTGTATATATTGTAATGGCTTCTGCGAGCCTGTACCTACCAGTACTATTCGACAACCTTAATTTTTCAATGCTTACGGGTTCAAGGTAAGTGCTTATATCCATCCTCGACGTATATTTCAATCAAATCACGAAGATAAAAAATTTATTTGGGTGGCATTATTCATATGAAAGATGAAAACCAATAAACATGAAAATGCAGTAACTTTTAAGTTAAAAACACAAACAAAATAATCCATTCAATGATTATTTTTTCTTTCTGGAAGATCTCTTTTTGGGCATATTCTTAGGATCTTCAGCTATTTTATAGCAATCCTCCAATGTAAGCTCTGAAGCTTCAGTTCCCTTGGGTAGTTTGTAATTCTGTTTATCAATCACAAGGTAAGCTCCATACCTTCCGTTTAGAAGTTGGACTTTTTCATCCTCGGGGAATGATTTTATAATCTTCTCCCTATCTGCTTTTCTTTTTGCCTCAATAATCTCAATTGCCCTATCAAGAGTAATCGACGCTGGGTCGTCCTCTTTTTTTATGGACATGAAGCCTCCATTATGCTTTACATATGGTCCAAAACGACCTATTGCAACTGTAACTTCCTTGTCTTCATAGTTTCCAAGGTTACGAGGAAAGTCGAATAGTTTTAGTGTTTCTTCTAGTGTTATTGTTTCAATACTTTGGCCCTTTCTAAGTCCTGCAAACCTTGGTTTTTCTTCGGCATCAGTTTCTCCAATTTGTGCCATGGGACCAAAGCGGCCTATTTTTACAAAAATCTTTTTCCCCGAGGCGGGATCTATTCCCAGTAACCGCTCACCGCTGAATTTTCCAGATTGTTCCTGGGTGGTTTCTACCTTCTTGTGAAAAGGACCATAGAAATCCTTGATCATTTCATTCCATTCTTTTTTACCCTCTGCAATTTCATCGAATTCCTTTTCAACATCGGCAGTAAAATTATAATCCATTATCCTATCGAAATGCTGATCTAGAAATTTGGTAACCAGAATACCTATATCCGTTGGAAATAGCTTTGATTTGTCTGAGCTAACATTGTCATAATGCACAGCAGAACTGATGTTATTATCCTTTAATGTAAGGCATGTGGCTTTTTGTTTTTCCGATTCACGTGTTTCCTTAACTATATATTCACGTTTTTGAATTGTTGATATGGTAGGAGCATAGGTTGAAGGACGGCCAATACCAAGTTCTTCCATCTTTTTAACAAGACTAGCTTCAGTGTACCTAGGTGCATGCTTTGTAAACCTTTCACGTGCCCTCATTTCCATTAGGGAAAGGGCATCACCAACATTCATGGCAGGAATTAGTCCTTGTTTTTCACCATTGTCGTCATCGGTTGATTCCAAATAAACCTTCAAAAAACCATCAAATTTGATTACCTCGCCGGTGGCTGTGAATTTTTTATCGGCGCCTGAAGATTTTATTGATACTATGGTTTTCTCTAATTTCGCTTCGCTCATTTGTGACGCTATTGTTCGCTTCCAAATTAGGTCGTACAATCTTTTCTCATCATTGTTAGCATCCACAGAATGATTTGAAAGGTAAGTAGGCCTTATGGCTTCATGTGCTTCCTGAGCACCTTTTATTTTGCTGGCAAATTTTCTGGTTCTAACATATTCCTCACCATAGGATTTGGTTATTTCAGATGTAGCCATTCCAATTGCAGTATTGGAAAGGTTAACGGAGTCGGTACGCATGTATGTAATCTTGCCAGATTCATAAAGACTTTGAGCAATGCGCATGGTGTTTGCCACTGAAAAACCAAGTTTACGTGAAGCTTCCTGCTGCAATGTAGATGTTGTAAATGGTGGAGCTGGTGATTTTTTTGCTGGTTTCTTTTCAATGGATTCAATACTAAAGTTGGCTCCAATATTATTCCTTAGGAAATCATGTGCCTGTTCTTCCTCCTTAAATTTTTCAGCATACTCTGCAGTGAAAATCTGGTTAGGTCCATCGGGAGCTAACTCGGCTACAATTCTAAATGCCGAAGTGCTTTTGTGATTTCTTATTTCATTTTCCCTTTCAACAATGAGTTTAACAGCCACAGACTGAACGCGACCTGCAGACAATGATGGTTTTACCTTTCTCCAAAGTAAGGGAGATAATTCATAGCCCACAAGCCTGTCAAGCACGCGTCGTGCCTGCTGAGCAGAAACAAGATTTTTATCGATTCCTCTTGGAGACTCTATGGCCTTTGTGATGGCTACCTTTGTTATCTCATGAAATACAATCCTTTTGGTATTATTATCATTTAAACCCAATGCTTTGTAAAGATGCCATGAAATCGCCTCTCCTTCACGATCCTCATCGGATGCTAGCCATACTGTATCAGCTGATTTAGCCATCTTTTTTAGTTCACTTACTGTTTTCTTCTTATCAGGACTTATCTCAAACTTGGGTTCAAACTCATTGTCAACATCAACACTTAGTTTGGTTTTATTCAAATCCATAACGTGTCCGAAACTTGAGCGAACGGTAAAATCCTTCCCGAGAAAACCCTCAATTGTTTTTGCTTTCGCAGGTGACTCAACGATTACTAAATTCTTGGTCATAATATTTCCATTTGTTAAAATCCGTAAATCCGGAATTTTTGAGAAATCGAGGGTGCAAAAGTATATAAATCTTCCAAGACCTAAATTTTATACCTAACCTTTACATGCTTAATAATATGAATTTCAACTATTGCATGTGATAATAAAGGGGTCTTATCCTCATGTTTTCAGCTGATTAGCCTCTGATGATTATTTCCTAATTCAAAATTTTACCTATAAATAACAATGTGTATCAAAGAATATTGTGTGTGGTTAATGGTTACTAAAGCAACATTTATAATCCTAATTCGTTTTCATTTATGATATTTATGGGCTTGGAACAAAAAATAGTAATTAAATAAAGAAATATACAGATGGAATTGGTGTAAAGATGTTATACAATCTTTTAATTCGTCTTATTTTTAGTTAGTTAAAAAAACAGTACTTTTGCAGCGACCAAACCAAAAAAACTTATTAGTGAAACTTTTAATATTTAGAAATTTATTGATGAAAACAAACCTTAAAAAAAACCTCAATTTATTTTTTTGGATTGGTTTAATTATTTTGATGAGCGTGTCTTGTATCCCTCAGAAGAAAATGGTGTACATGCAAGTTCAAAGTGAAACCGATACCATTACCAAATTCCAAAACGAGCGAAAGATTGAATACAAAGTTCAACCCGGTGATAATCTTTACATTCGTGTTGTTACCCTGGATGAAAAAACTACAGTACTTCTAAATCCTCTTACCACTGGAGGAACACAAAACATAGGTAATGATGCATCTGTTTATTTAAATAGCTATAATGTAAATGAAGAAGGTTACCTAGACTTTCCCATGATAGGTGAGGTAATGGTTCAAAACATGAGTGTGGAAGAAATAAAGAATGTAATTCAGGAGAAGCTTACAATATACCTAAATGAGTTTATAGTTATTGTAAAGCTTGTTAACTTTAACATTACCTTACTTGGTGAGGTTAAAAATCCAGGGCAGTACAAGATTTATCAGGATAACATAAATATTTTTGAAGCCGTGTCAATGGCAAGTGACCTCACGGATTTTGCCAATAGAAATAAAGTTGCAATCATAAGACAAACCAAAAATGGATCTGAGGTGGTATACATAGATATGACCAACAGAGATCTCCTGCTTTCGGAGTATTTCTATCTCAAACCCAACGACATTGTATATGCGCAACCTGTAAAAGGTAAACAGTTTACATTTGCGAACTTCCCCTATGGCGTTATCTTTGGTTTGATATCCTCAACGGTACTTATTCTTTCATACATTCAATAATAGTAGATATGGCAATGGAAAATTTTGAAGGAATACAACAGCATGAAGAAAGCATTGACATAAAAGCTCTCTTTTTTAAATTTATTAGTCATTGGTATTTGTTTGCATTAACACTGTTTGTTGCTGTTATTGTGGCATTTATGTTTAATAAATACACCAGTCCTGTTTATGAGGTAAATACCACTGTTTTGGTTAAGGATGAAAAGGGTGCCCTTGACCCTTCTTCCATGCTTGGAGGCCTTGGGCTAAGTAACAACCAACAAAATGTGGAAAATGAAATAGGAATTCTAACGTCTTTTTCCCTTTCATACAGGGCAATTAAAGATCTTGATTTTGAGATTTCATATTTCATTGATGAGGGATTAATTTCAACTGAACTGTACCATACATCACCCTTTGAGGTAATAATGGATACCAGTATACCTCAAACAGTTGGTCAGAAGTTCAATGTTAGAATACTCAGTTCCAGTGAATATTCAATAGAGTTGAACGGAGAATTATTAAATAAATACGACTTTTCCACAAAAGAAAACGTAGGTGATGCCGTTGAAAGTGGAAAATGGAAAGGAACATTTCGTTTTGGAGAACTCATAGAAAACGAATATGGAAGCTTTAAGATTATTCTCAACGACAGGTTTGATTCAGAAAAAGATTTTGAGTCTTCGTATTATTTTATTTTTAACGATTATCTAAGCCTGACGAAACGATTTAGAGGCTTCGAAATTGAGCCAATAAACAGAGAGGCGTCCATTCTTCAGATAAAACTAGAGAATAACAATACCAAAAAAGCCGTTAACTTCCTAAACATGCTCACAAAGGTTTACTTGCAAAGGGGGTTGGACCAAAAAAATATGATTGCCTCCAATACTATTAGATTTATTGATGGCCAGCTTGATGTTATTTCCGACACCCTGCGCGCAGCTGAAACAGATCTGCAAACATTTCAGTCAGACAATGAAGTGATGGACTTGTCTTTCCAAGCACAGCAAGTGTTTACATACATTGAGGAGCTTCAAAAACAAAAGGCAGAGATGGTTGTAAAGTCAAAGTATTACAACAACCTTAGGAACTATATTCAGAAAAACTCCCAGGATATTGATCAATTGGTTGCTCCATCTGCAATGGGAATTGAAGATCCGGTTCTAAATGCCCTTGTGGGTCAATTGATTGAGCTTTACAGTAAAAAATCTGAACTTCTACTCACGGGTACGGATAGGAATCCCTCTGTTATTAGTATAAATACACAGATAAGAAGTACGCAAAATGCCATACTTGGTAACATTGGAAACATTATTGAAAACTCAAATGAGGTGCTTGCTGACATAGATAATAGAATCGATAAAATTACCCGTAAGGCAAGCAATTTACCTGTAACACAAAGGGAATTAATTAATTTCCAACGACAGTTTGATATTGCAAATAACATTTACACATATCTGCTTGAAAAGAGGTCTGAGGCACAAATAACCAAAGCTTCAAATTTACCCGATAACGAAATTATTGATATTGCCAGAGAAGAATTGAGTGAAGATGTTTTTCCAAAAAAATCACTTAATTACATGATAGCATTAATATTGGGGCTTGTTATTCCTGTTGTTTATGTTTTGGGTAAGGATTATTTTAATGACTCCATAATTGAGAAGAAAGATGTTGAAAGTGCAACAAGTTTTCCAATTATCGGTCAGCTTTTACATTCAACCAAAGATTCTCAGCTAGTGGTTCTTGACTCTCCCAAATCAAGTGTTTCTGAGGCTTTCAGATCCCTTAGAACCAACCTTCAATACCTTGCCAAAGGCAAAGATAAAATTACCATTATGGTAACTGCTGACATGGTTAGTGCTGGTAAAACTTATGTGTCGATAAATATGGCTAGCATTTATGCCCAGTATGGAAAGAAAACAGTTTTACTTGGTTTTGACCTGCGTAAGCCTAAGATTTATCAGGATTTCGGATTGAATAACAATGTTGGGCTAACGACATATCTAATTAACAAGGCCAATCTTGATGAAATAATTCAACCTTCTGGAAAAAATGAGCATCTCGATATTATAATGGCTGGCCCCATACCCCCTAACCCTGCCGAGTTAATTGCATCTGACCGTAATGCTGAATTATTCCGAGAACTTCGTGAGCGTTATGATTACATAATCATTGACACACCACCAGTTGGTCTTGTAACGGACGCATACCTGTTGATGCAACACACCGATGTTAATATATTCCTTGTTCGTCAAGCCATTACCCATAAAAAAGTATTTGCATCCATAATAAAAGACATTGAAGATAGGGGCATGAAGATGGCCATTGTTATCAACGATATTAAGTTATCTGGTGGTGGCTACGGATATGGTTATGGCTATGGTTATGGTTATGGCTATGGCTATGGCTATGGCTATGGTTATGGTTATGGTTATGGTTATGGCTACTATAGTGATGATAAACCACAGAAGAAAAAATCATTTTCAAAACGATTATTTAATAAGGTTTAAGCTTTACAAATGAGCGATAAAAAAACTTGTTTTGCACTAATTGGTGCGGCTGGCTATATCGCGCCAAGGCACATGAAAGCCATAAAAGAAAGCGGTAACGACCTTGTTGCCGCTCATGATCCAATGGATAGTGTGGGTATAATCGATAGCTACTTCCCAAATGCGGATTTTTTCATTGAACCCGAAAGATTTGACAGACATCTGGATAAACTTAAACGATCTGGAAACAAGAAGGTTGATTACGTTAGTATATGTTCTCCCAATTATCTTCATGATGCTCACATAAGAATGGCTCTTAGGAGTGGTGCCCATGCCATATGTGAAAAACCTTTGGTATTAAATCCTTGGAATCTAGAAGGCCTAAAGGAACTGGAGAAAGAATCAAATAAACGTATTTATAATATATTACAATTAAGGCATCATAAATCTATCATTGATTTAAAGCAAAAGATTGATAGTTTACCAAAAGATAAAGTACATGATATTGATCTAACCTATATTACTTCAAGAGGTAAATGGTATCATTATTCATGGAAAGGAAATATTTCAAAATCCGGAGGAGTGGTTACAAATATTGGTATACATTTTTTCGATATGTTGGGATGGATATTTGGAAACATGAAGAGCAATACCCTGCACTTGCTCACTGCTGATAAGGCATCTGGCTTGTTACAGCTGGAAAATGCGAACATAAGGTGGTATTTGAGTATTGATAAAAATGACCTCCCCATTGAGGCCACTTCAAATGATTTATCAACATACAGGTCCATATCCGTTGATGGTGATGACTTTGAATTTAGCGGAGGCTTTACAGATTTACATACGGAGAGTTATAAAAGTATTCTGAAAGGCAAAGGTTTTGGACTCGATGATGCACGAAATAGTATCGAAATAGCTCACCTAATCAGAAATCAAGCCATAACAACAAACAAATCTGACGCACATCCCCTATTAAGCAATGAGTGATATCAAAAAATCTTGGTATGCCATATATGTAAAATCCAGGGCTGAAAAAAAGGTAGCCTTGGAATTGGAATACAACAACATTGATTATTATTTACCATTGATAAAGCGGCTAAAGCAATGGTCAGATAGAAGAAAATGGGTAGAGGGTCCTCTATTTAACTCATACATTTTTGTTCACATAAATAAGGATGAGTACTATAAAACTCTAAACACTCTTGGCGTTGTTAAGTATATTACCTTTGATGGCACTGCTGTTTCCATACCGGAACAACAAATAATGGCCATTAAATTATACCTCGAAGATAAGGACCCTGATAATATTAATGAATCGGACTGGACACCGGGTAGAAAAGTTGAGATTATATCAGGAAGCCTAAGTGGATTGCAAGGAGAGCTCATCGAAATAAACGGTAAAAGCAAGGTAAAAGTTGAGATTGAAGCAGTAAACGAATCATTGGTAATACAAATTCCAAGAAACAAACTTCTGTTTATATAATGCTGTCAAAAACAATGTAATATTTCATAGCATTGATTATTTTTGCTCCATAAATAATATAACATGAATAATCCTTCTTATTCCATAAATAATTTACGGGAGCTTGAGGCCGAATCCATACAGATTATCCGTGAGGTTGCTGCCGAGTTTGAAAACCCTGTAATGCTTTATTCCATTGGTAAAGACTCATCCGTAATGGTTAGGCTTGCTGAAAAGGCTTTTTATCCAGGCAAGGTTCCTTTTCCGCTAATGCACATTGATTCCAAATGGAAGTTTAAGGAAATGGTAGAGTTTAGAGATGAATATGCACAGGAAAAAGGATGGAATTTATTGGTTCACTATAACAAAGAAGGTTTTGAATCTGGAATGGGGCCCTACACCCATGGAAGTAAGGTACATACAGATGTTATGAAAACACAGGCTCTACTTGCGGGCCTAGAAAAATATAAATTTGATGCTGCCTTTGGTGGTGCCAGAAGAGATGAGGAAAAATCTCGGGCAAAGGAAAGAATTTATTCATTTCGTGATAAGTTCCATCAATGGGACCCAAAAAATCAGCGACCAGAGCTCTGGAGCCTATACAATGCAAAAGTTCATAAGGGTGAATCAATAAGGGTATTCCCCATTTCCAACTGGACTGAGCTTGATATTTGGCAATACATAAGGCTGGAAAATATCCCCATTGTTCCTTTATATTATGCCAAAGAAAGACCAGTGGTTGAAGATAACGGAAGTTTAATTCTTGTTGATGATGATAGAATGCCTAAGGAATTAAGAGATAAGGCAAAAATGAGAATGGTTAGATTCAGAACCCTGGGTTGCTATCCATTAACCGGTGCAATAGAATCCGAAGCTGATACCATTGAAAAAATAGTCGAAGAAATGATGACTGTAACAGTAAGTGAAAGAACCACTCGTGTTATAGATTTCGATCAGGAAGCTAGTATGGAGCAGAAAAAGAGAGAGGGTTATTTTTAAACACAAAGCCAATGAAAGATTTGGTTTAAATTGAAATTTATTAAAGTATGGACATTCGGGAATTTCTTGATCAGGATCAGAAAAAAGACTTACTTCGACTATTAACAGCAGGATCTGTGGATGATGGAAAATCAACGCTGATAGGTCGATTACTTTTTGATAGTAAAAAGCTATATGAAGATCAGCTTGATGCCCTTAAAAGAGATAGTAAAAGGGAGGGGCATGCCGGAGAAGAAATAGATTATGCTCTTTTGTTGGATGGGCTTAAAGCCGAAAGGGAACAAGGAATAACCATTGATGTTGCGTATCGCTATTTTTCAACTTCCAAAAGGAAGTTTATTATTGCAGATACCCCAGGCCATGAGCAGTACACAAGAAACATGGTAACTGGAGCATCAACTGCAAATCTGGCGATAATATTAATAGACGCGAGAAAGGGTGTTATAACACAAACTAAACGACATACATATCTTGTTTCATTGTTGGGCATAAAGCACGTTGTTTTGGCCGTAAACAAGATGGACCTCATGGATTACAGCCAAGAAGTTTATGACAACATATGTCGTGACTATAACAATTTTGTAACTCCTTTGGGCATACCAGATGTTAGGTTTTTCCCAATATCTGCACTAAAGGGAGACAATGTTGTTGATCTTTCGGATAAAATGCCCTGGTATCATGGAAAAAGTGTGCTGGAGCATTTGGAAAAAATTCACATCGCGAGTGATAGAAATTATTCCGATCTCCGGTTTCCGGTTCAATATGTTGTTCGACCATCTCTGGATTACAGAGGTTTTTCCTCTCAGGTTGCATCAGGAATTATCTCGAAAGGAGATGAGGTGATGGTGCTCCCATCACGAAAAAAATCCTTTGTAAAAGAAATTGTAACCTATGACGGAAATCTTGATTATGCATTTCCACCACAATCAGTTACCATAACCCTTAATGATGAAATAGATATTTCACGTGGAGATATGTTGGTACATCCCAATAACTTACCTAAAGTAGAAAGGCATTTCGAGGCCATGCTAGTATGGATGGATGAATCTCCCATGAAAAATGGCACACAATTTCTCATTAAGCACACATCTCAGACTACCAAAGCAAGAATTGATAAAATTCAACATCTTGTTGATGTAAACACCCTTGAAAAGAGAAATTCTGATAAATTTGAGCTAAATGAAATAGGACGGGTGGTAATCACAACCACAAAACCTTTATTTTTTGATGCTTACAAGAAAAATAGGCAAACTGGTTCATTTATATTTATAGATCCTGTAACACATAATACATGTGCTGTGGGTATGATAATCGACAAACTCAGTAGCGATGATTTACCAAGTCGAATTATTGGTGTTGACAAGGAAAAAATTACCACAGGCGTGGGGTTAATTGCGAAGTCAGAATACGAATCCGTATATCAGCAAAAGGGAGCAACAATATGGCTAACAGGACTGCATGGGTCAGGCAAAAATGAGCTGGCATACACCCTTCAAAAAAGCCTGTTTGATATGGGAGCAAAGGTTATGCTATTGGATGGTAAATCCGTTAGAGCTGGCCTAAGCAAAGAACTTGATTACACACCTACCGACAGGGCTGAACACATGAGGCGAGTTGCTCATATTTGTAAGTTAATGAATGACCAGGGGATCCTAGTTGTATGTTCATTTGTATCTCCCGATGAATCTGTCAGAAAACAAGTTGCCGAAATAATAGGAGAAGATAAATTTAGTCTTGTTTACCTGGATTCAGATATTGACTTTTGTCGTGACAATGATAAATACGGGCTATATGAAAAGGCTGATGAGGGAGCCCTTAAATATCTTCCTGGTGTTGATATGGAATATCAGGTGCCAAGCAAACCATCGCTTAAAATAGATGCTATCAATAGGGCTAAAAATCTTGAGTTATTAATAAACTATCTCAACAAAAATAAAATATTCCCCATTTAATTTAAGGTCTACTTCCTACCATAATCCGCGGGTATCTCACCCCAGATTTTTGTTTTCCATTTGATAATGGGGACATTAACGGGATTTGCTTTTAGCCATTCAACACTACTATCAAGAGCCTTGAACAATTCAATGTTCTTAGGTGTGCGAGCAAGTTTAGTATTTACCCTTTTCTTTGTTATCCACGAAATTGCAGTTTTAGAGTCTGAGTATATGGGGTATTTAAGCTTGTTCTTTTTTAACCATGCCAACGCCAAAACGATTGCTAAGAATTCGCCAATATTAACGGTACCCATTTCGTATGGTCCACGATTGAAAAGTTCCGTTTCAGTATCTGTAAACACACCCCTAAATTCAAGTTCTCCAGGATTACCCTTACATGCAGCATCAACGGAAATACTGTTTAATATGGGTTTTTCATCTGTGGTTAACTCGTGAATGTTTTTCTTGCCCTTTAGTTGTGCAATCTCCCAATACGACTTTTTATATGCATTAAGAGCCTCTTCATGATCACCAAAAGATTTATACTGTGCTCCTTCGTAACCATCAACCTGTTTCTTGCACTCATTCCAGCTATCGTATATACCAGGTTTTATGCCTCTCCACACCACATAAAATTTTTGCTTGGATTTTTTACTCATATTACAAAAATAGCACTCTAAAAAACATTCTCACTTATATTTGTATAAAAATTGATAAAATGCGAAATCTATTAATGGCAATAGTGGCGGTAATCATTATCTCTGGCTGCGATAACAAGGTGGTTTACAAAAACTATCATGAGTTGGAAAACATGAATTGGAGCAGATTCGATAATCAGGTATTTGATATTAATGTAACAAAAAATATACCCCTGGATTTATATTTATCCCTTCGACATCATACTGATATGCCATATAACTACTTAGATGTTAACATAACCTTGGAAACTCCAAATGGAGAATTTCGATCAAAAGACTATCATTATAGTCTAAAGGATTCTAATCATAAGTGGAAAGGTTCTGGGATGGGAGAGCTATGGGATTTGGATCTTACAATAAGAAAAGATATTTCATTTCGTAAAGATGGAATTTGTAAAGTAACAATTGAAAATAAAATGCCCAGGGGTACAATTCCCGGAATTATCGAGTTAGGAATTATCGTTAAAGAGGCTAACTAACTACTTTAGGGTAAAAGTAGTGTGCCCAATATTATTATTTCCTTCAAAAACATCAACATGATAAAGCCCTGGCTCCAGCTCAAGACTTTGTCTCTTAAACCACCTCAAACATAAATCAATCGATTTATTTTCATAATTTACTTCTTCTTTAATGGAATATTGAATCTGTTCTCCATTAAACTCAAATGAGTAGTCACTTCCCCTTCCCTTTGAAAGAATCTCCATGTTTGGCTGTGCTATTCGAACATAAATCTCCTTATTACCAGCTTCAATAATGCTATTTTCACCCAGGGTTAGGCATACTTTTATTACGTCCACACGGCGAACTTTGTCTGTGGCAATCTCTTTTCCGCTTCCCTTTTTATGAGTTGGTGTACTTATTAAGTTATAGGCATTTAATACCGCAGCTTCATCAACAATTTCTGATAAGGTTTCTGTTTGTTGCTCTAACTGTTTATTTTTTCGCCGTTCTATTTTGATTTCCTCCTTGATTTGAAGGTTTTCTTCCGTCAGGTCTTTATTTATGGTAACTATGGAATCCATTTGGCGAACATATCCTTGTGCAATAACTTGCAATTTAGACATCTTCTTTTTTATCTTGTAATACTCCCATTTATAATTGAGCATTTTTTTAATCTCTTTTGCATTGGCCTGAATAACACTATCCATTACCAGAAGTGAGTCTGATGCTTCACCATAAGATTTTTTTATGTCTTCATGCTCGCCTATTAGCGTGTTGAGTTCCATCTCCAGTTCCTGCTTTTGAATCTCTTTCTCAGCAAGTAACTCTTTCATGGTACTTTTAACAGATAGCAGCCATAATGATACACCAATTATACCCAGTGCCATTATTACTATTACAATGTACATCCATAGGTTGGATGTACCTTTTTTAATGTTTGTGTTGATGTCGTTTTGGTTATCCATGTTTAGCTCTTTCTTTGTGCAAATTTACTCACAATAACATAATTAATAACGAAAATTGTGATACTTTTCGTATTGATGCAATAGTTTGCATTAGAATTTAATAAATTATTTGTGTGAATTTTAGAAGTTAGATTGTATATATTGTTTTTTGAACATGAAATTTATCTATGCTTCCATCTGCCAATATCTCCTCAAGCTCTTCTCCCATGAGTATATCAGCATCCAGGGGAGTTTTAAATAACATTAAAATTCGAATCTCCAAAGGTTCGAGGATTCTTTTACTTAAAATTTTTCTCGCCTGAGTGACATGCTTGCTTTTTTGCTATTTATTTTTCAGTCTGCTAGGGTTTTCCTTAATAAAACTCTTCCAGCCTGTGTAGTTTGATGTTTGTTTTAGGCCTGATCCTTGAAAATAATGACAAACTGCTGCTGCAAGTCCATCGGTTTCGTCCAGGTATTTGGAAGGTTCGTTAAATTTAACAATATTCATAAGCATCCCTGCTACCTGTTCCTTTGAGGCATTTCCATTACCAGTAATTGATTGCTTAATTTTTTTAGGTGAATATTCAAAAATAGGGATCCCCTTATACAGGCCAGCAGCCATGGCAACTCCCTGGGCTCTCCCAAGTTTCAACATTGATTGAACGTTTTTTCCGAAAAAAGGAGCCTCTATGGCTAGTTCATCAGGATTGTATTCTTCTATGATTCCAAGGGTTCGTTCAAAAATCTTTTTTAATTTTAACGCATGGTTATCATAACTTCCCAGTTTTAGAACACCCATTGTGATTAAATTGATTGTGTTTCCCTTTTGTTGGATCAATCCATAACCCATGATGTTTGTTCCGGGGTCAATGCCTAATATAATGCGTTCCAAGTCTAAATATTTATAATTAGTGAAAACAAAACTACGCAAAACATATAACATTATTATTAGATTTTCAGTTGTTGCTTTTACTGCTATTTTCATTTATGATCAATTGGTGTTTCGTAAGGATATAAACCCTTTAATTGATTATTTTGATAACATTACTTACGGCTTCTGGTCTGATTTCATGTTGATATCTGTTCTTTTATTGATTCCATTAAACATACTACTTGAAGGAATGAAATGGCAATATCTAATGATAAAACTAGAAAAGATTTCTATTTATACTGCAGTTAAGGGTGTTCTTGCTGGTATATCTGTTAGTATGATAATGCCAAATCGCGTGGGAGATTATCTCGGTAGGGTTTTTATACTTAAAAAAGCTGATAGGTTTCAGGCAGTGTTGGCAACAATTCTTGGAAGCCTTGCCCAACTTTTAACTACAATAATTATGGGTTTAATCGGTATAATCCTATTTATACCTGATTATTTTATTATCAGTACAGGATTGAATTATTGGATATACCTGGGCATAATATTGGGTGTTGTGATAGCTATTGCTGTATTGGTATTTATTTATTTGAATTTTTCTGTTTTTTCTGTTGTTATTAAGAAAATAAGCGGGAAATATTACAATAAAATTCAGCGCTATTCACAGGTTTTTTCTTGGTATAATCAAAAGGAGCTGATGAATGTGTTGTTATTAAGCATTTTCAGATATTTGATCTTTTCCATGCAGTTTTATTTGCTACTGAAAGTATTTGGTGTTGGTATAAGTTACCCTGTTGCCATGATGCTAATATCAATCGTTTACTTGATGATGGCAATTATTCCAACGGTGGCATTAACAGAAATAGGTGTGAGGGGGTCAGTAAGTCTTTATATTTTTAAACAATACTTTGAAACAACAGGTGGATGGCAGCCCGAGGTTGCGGTAGGAGTATTAAGTGCTTCTTCATTTTTATGGCTTTGCAACCTGATTTTGCCTGCAATAATAGGTGCTGGTTTTGTTTTTAGTTTGAAATTCTTTAGAAAGTCTAATGGAAGCTAGTTATATTCTTTGGGTAATATTTTTATTTCTGATTGCATATATAATTGTCATCGGCATCATTACCATTGGATGGATTAGAATACCTCAAACCTCCACAAAAAAAATTACTGTAAAAACCAAAGTAAGTGTAATAATTGCTGTTAGGAATGAAGCGGGTAATATTTATCCTCTTCTGGAATCATTGGTTAAACAAACCTATGATCCAAATTTATTTGATATTGTTATTGTTGATGACCATTCTGAAGATGAGACAGTAAATATTATTAATAAATATATCCATAATGACATCATATCAATAACCCTAATTAAGGCTGACAAGAAGGGTAAAAAAAGTGCTTTACTTCAAGGTATTAATTATTCTAATTCAGAATTAATTATAACTACTGATGGCGATTGTAGTGTAAATTACAATTGGATTTCAGCCTTTGTGGACTACTATGTTTCCAGTAATAAAAAAGTTATATCAGGCCCTGTTACATATTCTAGTTCAGGTGGTTTTTGGGAAGGCTTTTTTAGACTAGATTTTTCTAGTCTGGTAGCCGCGGGTGCTGGATCAATAGGAGTAGGATTACCTCTAATGGGAAATGGTGCGAATATGGCATTTTCAAAAGAAATTTATACTGATTTTGATAATAGGAATGACAAACATGCATCGGGAGATGATGTTTTTCTTATGCATCATGTAACTAAAAAGTTTGGGGCTAAGTCATTGGGGTTTTTGAAAAACGAAGACTCTATGGTTATCACACACGCTCCAAATAACATATCATCATTTATGAGTCAACGCATGAGATGGGGATCCAAGGCCAAAGGATACCGATTAATATGGCCCATTGTTGTTTCACTGGTAGTTTTTTTATTTAATGCCGGTTTATCAGCAATTCTAATCAGTGGGTTTTTTATGAGTTGGGCATTTATTGTTTATGCACTTTTGGTGATTACTAAATATTTCATCGATTTCCCACTAGTATATCGGTACTTAAATTTTAGCAATGCCCCCAGATTAAAGCCGCTTTTTTTCTTTGCTGAATTCATTTATCCGTTATATATATTCACAGCTTCAATTCTTGCTCTTTTCTTTAAATTTAGCTGGAAAAATAGAGATGGCTTAAGTTAATAGGCCTAACTTACAATATGTTGATGTAATGCTTTGGCATAAATAATATCTGCTGGATGGGTTATTTTAATGTTTTCAACATTACCTTCGACCAAATTTATTGCATTTCCTGTGGTTTCGAACACGGTTGAGTCATCTGTAAACCTTTGGTCAAACTGCTGGTTATATGCCTTTTTTATTAGTGAGCCGGTAAATGCTTGAGGAGTTTGAACCAATTTGAGTTTCCCCCTATCCACGGTTTGATTAAATTTCCCCTGATGCTCTCGTACTGAATCTGAAATTTCAATTGCAGGAACTGCATTCCCTTTTCGTAAAGCTACTTCAACTACGTTTGTTATTGTGGTTTTTGAAGGGAATGGTCTTGAGCCATCATGAATAATAACCAGCTCATTATCACAAACATTTTTTAATCCACTTTTAACCGAATGAAAACGTTCTGGTCCGCCAATGATAATATCATGAGGAACATTAAAAGAATGTCTTGAACATAGGTCCTTCCAATATTCCAAATATTTATCATTTAATACAAGAGTGAATCTAACATTTTTTAAGAATGTAAATGCCTCAAATGCGTGTAACAACAGAGGCTTCTCTGATATTATTTGAAACTGTTTTGGTATTGAATCATCAAAGCGACTACCAAAGCCTGCGGCCAAAATGATTACATGTTTTCGATCACTCATCTAAACATGTTTTAATTAAAACTAAAGTATCAGCATTGCATCACCATAGGTGAAGAATTTATATTTTTTCTTGATGGCAGTGGCATAAACTTCCTTAAGAAAATCATGGCCCATGTACGCACTTGCCATCATCATCATTGGAGACATGGGTAAGTGAAAGTTCGTAATCATTGCATCAGCCGTTCTAAAGTTATAAGGTGGGTTAATGAATTTATTTGTCCATCCAGAATATGGTTTTACCAAGCCTGTAATTGAAACTGCTGTTTCAAGGGCTTTCATACTTGTGGTACCAACAGCACAAATCTTATTCTTTTTGGTTTTAGCACCATTGATGATGTTTGCATTTCCTTGATTAATAAACATTTCTTCCGAATCTACCTTGTGTTTTGATAAATCTTCTACCTCAATGGCCCTGAAATTGCCCAGGCCTGTATGTAGTGTTATCTCAGCAAAGTTAATTCCTTGAATTTCCAATTTTTTCATTATTTCTCTGGAAAAATGAAGACCTGCGGTTGGAGCTGCTATCGCCCCCTCATGTTTTGCATATATTGTTTGATATCTTTCATCATCAATTTCTTCAACGGAACGCTGATGAATTTTTGGAAGAGGGGTTTCTCCTAATGTTTGAAGTGTTTGTTTAAACTCATCATATGAACCATCAAACAAAAATCTAAGTGTGCGGCCTCTGGAGGTAGTGTTGTCTATTACTTCAGCAACCAATGACTCATCTTCACCAAAGTAAAGTTTATTGCCAATTCTTATTTTTCTTGCAGGATCTACCAGAACATCCCATAATCTACTTTCTTGATTTAATTCTCTTAAAAGAAAAACTTCAATCTTTGCTCCTGTTTTTTCTTTCTCTCCATATAATCTTGCAGGAAAAACTCGTGTGTTATTTATTACAAATACATCACCTTCATCAAAATAATCAAGTATGTCTTTGAAAGAGCGATGCTCAATGGTGCCCTCTTTTCTGTTTAAAACCATTAACTTTGATTCATCCCTATTTTTTGGAGGATGACTAGCAATTAATTCTTTGGGTAGGTCGAATTTAAATTGTGATAATTTCATCTATATTTATTAAGTATTATTTATACTGTATTTCTTGTTTTCAAAAAGCTTGCGAAGATAAGCTTTTTAAACCCGTTTGTCAAGTCTTTGTTGTCTACACTTCTGTATATCAAACCATTATAGTTGATTATTTATAGATTTTGATGGTGCTATTGATATTACCTACTCAGAATATAAAATGAGTAATCAAGCAAGTTAATAAATCCGAAGGGCTTTGTCAACTACTCCATACAAGTTTATATACAAAAGGAATAAATGGGTCGGAAATAGTTATCTTGATAAAGATGAATATGGTGATTGCCTTTATTCTCAACAAATAGTATACATAGAGATAAATAGGAGTTTTTAATTATCCTCATCACTTTTTGGAGAATTCTTCTTTGGTATTATTAATATTCGTAGCGACTGATCGTAGGTAAAATAACTCCACAGCCAATTTAGGAATGTTGATAATTTGTTTTTAATACCAACGATTGTAAATAAATGAACAACAGACCATAAAAGCCATGCTATAAAACCCCCAAGTTTAATTGACGGGAGATCTGCAACAGCTAAGTTTCTGCCAATTGTAGCCATTGATCCCTTGTCTTTATACTCAAATTCTTTCATGGCCTTTGAGGATGCCATTCTGGAAATATTGTTTGCAAGATTTAATGCTTGCTGTATTGCTGTTTGGGCGACCTGAGGATGACCCTTGGGGTATAACGGTGTTTCCATGTAGCATTGGTCTCCAAGCACGAAAATATTATCAAATCCCTTTATTCTATTATATCTGTCAACTATTATTCGGTTGCCATTTGCTAGGTTTTTGGGGTCTATACCTTTACATGTGTTGGCAATTACACCGGCAGACCACACAACTGTTTTTGAGCGAATTGTAGTTCCATCAGATAGAAATAATTCCTCACCATTATAATCTGTTACGCTTGTATTCAGATATACTTCTACCCCAAGTTTTTTAAGATAAGACAATGCTTTTTCGGAGGAAAAGTTTGACATACCCGTTAATAGTTTTGGAGATGCTTCGTAAAGTGCAATGTGCATATTTTTTAAATCCAGTTCGGGATAATCTTTTGGGAAAATATATTTTTTCATTTCCGCAAGTGCTCCAGCCAGCTCAACACCAGTTGGTCCTCCTCCCACAAGTACGATATTAAGATAGTTATCTATTTTACAGCTATCCGTTTCAAGTAGGCTATTTTCAAAATTCTGCAAAATGGTGTTTCTTATAAAAATTGCATCTGCAGATGTTTTCATTGATAGAGAAAATTTCTCAATATTCTTTTGTCCAAAGAAATTTGTAGTGGCTCCCATGGCCAAAATCAAATAATCATATTTTAATTTCCCTATTGAGGTCTGTATTTCGTTTTTATCCTTGAATATCTCTATTAATGATGCAATCCTAAAATGGGTGTGCTTGAAATTTTGCAAAATCTTTCTAAAGGGAAAAGAAATCGCACTTGGTTCTAGTCCTGATGTGGCAACCTGATATAAAAGTGGCTGAAACTGGTGATAATTGTTCTTATCTAAGATCACTATCTGATAGCCTTGACAAACCATTTTACGAACAAACTTAAGTCCTGCAAACCCACCACCAATAATTACTATTCTTTTCTTATCAATATCTGGAATATTAGGTATATAGGTATTCATTAGTTTGTTGTGTAATAGCCATGATTTAAGAATTAAAACAAGACTAAGGTATAAAATAGTTCCTAACCACTTAGATTATCTAATTCTATGGATAATAATATAATCGGAAAATATAAATTTATTTGATACAAAAGGCTCAGGGTAATAACAAGTTTAGATTGCTAATTGGTTTATGGATAGAGCATCCCTTGTAATAAAATAAAAACCAGACCATTAACACGACCTGGTTTAAACAAATCAATCTCTTTGTTAGTCCATAACCTCTATTATCACCTCCTCTTGCTCAACATCATCTGCAGTTGGTCTGTCGGTTACCAGAGTCATTTCTTCTATCAAATTTGTTGCTCCAGCAAATTTATCCACAATGAACAATACATATCGAATATCAACATTTATGGTTCTTTGCAATTCTGGCTCAAAAGCAATATCCCCACTCATGGCTTCCCAGTTTCCATCAAATGCTAATCCTATTAATTCGCCGTTAGCATTTATTACGGGACTTCCAGAATTACCACCGGTAATATCATGATTTGTTAAAAAACATACTTTCATCACTCCGTCTTTCCCATATTGTCCGTAGTCCTTTGTTTCGTATAATTCTTTGAGTTTGCCAGGTACAACAAATTCCCAGTTGGAAGGGTCTTCCTTTTGCATAACCCCATCCATTGTTGTGAAATATTCATAGTGTACCGCATCTGCTGGGAAATAATCCTGAACAGTACCATAGGTTACACGCATTGTGAAATTTGCATCTGGTGCATAGTTTTTATCTGGGTTCATTTCCCTTAATCCAGCGATATATAGTCTATGGCCCCTATCCAACTTATCATAGGCATCTTTTGTTTTACTCTGCATATCACTATAGGAGTTAAAAAACTCATTAACGGCAACAAGCGCAGGATCTTTTGCAAGTTTCTTACCATTTGGATCTGCCAGAAATGCATCTACTTTTTGTTTGGAAGAAAAAATGGATTTATTAAACATCCAATCGGCATACTTTTGATAATTGCCTTTAAATTTCTTATCCATTTTTAATAAATACGGAGGTTGTTGATCCAAAGGAACATTTTCATGATACATCTTCATCATTGAAGCAAACAAATTTTTATCAATGTTTTCATTGTAGTCTTTGAAATAAGTATCCGTAGTAGATCTTAATCTATTTGCAACCTTATTAACATCCTCATCTGTGGATTCTTTGTTATCCAATACCTTGCTCAACCTTTTAAATCTATTTGCAAAGCCAAGTATTTCAGCACCTCGATACACAGCTTCACGAAAATATGTTTGAGCTTTTGCATATTGGCCTAGAACATCATATGCATCTCCAATAAGTACAAGAGCTTCTCCGTATTTCTCTTTTGCTTCTGGTGTTTGGTCTAACCAATTTTGAAAATCAGCTTCTTCTGCTTGTTTTTTCTCTTTTACCTTTAACCGCTTAAGTCCTTTTGTTTGACCAATAAAATATTTCCAGTAATTAGCTGTGCGAGCAAACTTAGATGCATATTGAAGGCGAACGGATTCATCTGTGTCCATGCCTTCTCTCATTTTATCAAGTTTCACCTCACGTATTTCCACAACCGTAGGGTTAGATGTATTGATTGCCATGTTTATTCCATAGGATGACATAAACCTGTCTGTTCCTCCAGGGTAGCCCATTATCATTGAGAAATCTCCCTTTTCAACACCCGCAATATTAATGGGTAAATAGTGTTTAGACTTTAATGGTACATTGTCTTCAGAATAAGTTGCGGGTTTTCCATCAGGACTAGTATAAACCCTAAAAATAGAAAAGTCGCCAGTGTGGCGGGGCCACATCCAATTATCAGTATCAGCTCCATACTTTCCTATTGATTCGGGTGGCGTACCAACCAAGCGTATATCCTTAAATGTTTCGTAAACAAATAAATAGTATTCGTTACCCCCAAAAAACTGGGCAACGCGGGCATTAAATTCATTATCTTTTGAAGCATATTCTTCAATGGCTTCAATATTTCTACTCACTATTTCACCTCTTTCATCCTCTGTCATTTCAGGAGTTGTTCCATCAAGTACTTTACGCGTAACATCTCTCATGTGGTCCAGAAATTGAGCCGTTAATCCTTCAACTGGTATTTCTTCACCCTTATTCATAGCCCAAAAGCCATCGTCCAAGTAATTTGCTTGCGGTGTACTTATCTTCTGTATTGAGCCATAACCACAGTGGTGATTTGTTAATAATAATCCTTCGGGCGATATAATCTCGCCCGTACACCCCCTGCCAAAAATCGTTATGGCATCTTTAAGACTGCTGTTATTAACATTATAAATGTCTTCAGCAGTTAGCTTTAGGCCCATTTCTTGCATTTCGGCAATGTTCTTATTAATCAAAAGCGGAATCCACATTCCTTCATCAGCTCTAGAGTTGATATTAAAGCCAAATGTTATAACCAGTATAAAAATTAATGTATTTTTCATTCTATTTTGTGTGTTTAAATGTATTTTTCTCCTTTTTCAACCTTAACATCAGCAACAAATTGTCTTATGTGCTGTTCATCTTCTTTTTTACAAACCAATAAAGTGTTATCGTCTTCAACAACAATATAATTTTCCAACCCCTGAAGCACCACTAACTTGTCATTTGGCATATTTACAATACAATTTTTAGTATCATAAAGCATAACATTCTTTCCAACCGCCGCATTCATGTTATCATCCTTGTCGCGAATTGTATATAAAGAGCCCCAAGTTCCAAGGTCAGACCAACCAAAATCTACAGCAAGGGTATATACGTTCTTTGCCTTTTCCATTATTCCATAGTCAATGGAAATATTTTTACATATGGCATAGGTGTCATTGATGAAGTCTTCTTCTTTGGGTGTGTTATATTTTCCAATACCGCTTGCAAAGAGAGAATCTACCTCTGGCAAAAGCTCGTTAAATGCTGACATTATTGACTTCAAAGACCAAATAAAAATACCTGAGTTCCACAGAAAGTCACCACTGGCAAGGAATGATTTAGCTATATCAAGGGTAGGTTTTTCTGTGAAAGTTTTTACCTTGTGAAGCTGAGCTGACTCCTTTGAAACTCGACCTTCTTTGAATTGGATATATCCATAACCCGTATCTGGTCTGCTAGGTTTTATACCAAGTGTTAGCAACCAGTTATTTTCAGAAGCAATTTTCATTGCAGTATTAATGTTATTAATAAACTCTTCCTCCTTTAAAATAATATGATCAGATGGAGCAACCACTACTATGGCATCGGGATTATCTTCTTTAATTTTCCAATTAGCATATGCCACACATGGAGCTGTATTTCTTCGTGAAGGCTCACAAAGAACCTGATGTTCCGTTAGCTCTGGCAACTGCTCCAGCACAAGGTCTTTATAGATGCCATTTGTTACTACCAAAATGTTTTCTGCAGGACATATATTAGTGAACCTCTCAAAGGTGAGCCTAATGAGCGTTTTTCCCACCCCCAGAACATCGATGAACTGCTTTGGTCTTGAAGTTTTACTCATTGGCCAAAAACGAGCTCCAACACCACCAGCCATGATAATACAGTAATTATTTTTATTGTTTTCCATTGTAGTTGTTGTGTTACGGAATATTATTTAAATCAGTAATATTTAATTTAGTTTTACGAAAATATTGATCAATATTAGCTTATGTTTTTTGTAATTAATTGCAGTTCAAAAATACAAAACTCATTGGTTTATTGATGATAAAGTTAAATAATACTACTCCGCTTTACTCACGGGTGTAAGGGGGTGAAAAAGATATACACGATTGTTTTTTTTGCTAACACACAGATACCTTGTTCTACGTTTTTTTCCTTTAATAAATGTTTTGCCATTAGACGCTATAAACATTGTATTTTCTAATAATTGCTCCAAAAAAATCTCATTTGTTGAGTTGTCGTATTTATTCAAAGTCCTAGTTAATTCAATATCGGCAACACTTGATGCTTTAGGGTTTTTAAAACTTTTATCCAAAACGTGCAATAAATCCTTCGGAAAGATGTCTTTTCTTAAAAATGGTTTTACACAAGCTATAAACTGATGCTTCCATTCTTTTCCATGAGGCAAAACTGTGTTTTTATATTCTTCCCAAACCATTAAATGAGCAAGCTCATGAAGAAATGTAATTAAAAATGAATATTGGTTCAAATTATGGTTTATGCTTATTCTATGATGATGATTTTGTCCGGGTGGCCTATAATCACCAAGTTTGGTTTTACGACGTTTGGTAATTTTAAGATGAATTTTATACTTTACTATCAAGCTCATAACCTCATGCGTTGAATGCTTGGGTAAGTATTTTGCCAGTAATTCTCTCTCATTCATAGATGGGCAAATATAACGGAATAATATCCGCCAAGTGAAAATGTTTTAAATACCATCATCTTCATAAGAAAAGAAGAATAATTAAGAAAAATGTATTGTTTGGTTTGGGTGTGATTTGTGGGTCCAATCAGAACAGTTACAATCCTTTTTCTTAGATTTTGAGGGACGGTAACCTGGTTTTTTGGCTGCACATGATGCCAAGAATAATACTAGAAACATTGTTATTGTTATGTATGACAGGTTTTTCAAAATATTATGTTTTCTAACTATTAATATTTAAAAGTAGAAATTTTATTTGCAATTCTACGTTAATTAATTAAACGTTGTAATAAAATTCTTGTTGCAGATGCTGAAAAATCTTTTTCTTAACTTAGCCAACATTATTTCTGAAGTATTCAATCCTAAGATAATTCATATTAGATTGTAATAAAAATGGGGTTTGTAAAAGAGATAGGAAAATATGTTATACTGATGTTTGAAACTTTCAAACGACCTGACAAAGGACGTGTATTTCGTCGTCAGTTAATGATAGATTTTCATGCGCTGGGAGTAGATTCAATTGGGATAGTTGTTTTTATTTCACTTTTTACTGGTGGAATTATAGCTATGCAGATGGCATATAACATTGACAACCCTCTTGTTCCTCTTTATCTTGTTGGATATACAACTAAACAAATGATGATTTTAGAAATATCGCCAACAATTATGAGCCTTATTTTGGCTGGTAAAGTTGGTTCTAGTATTGCTTCAGAAATTGGAACAATGAGAGTAACAGAACAAATTGATGCATTAAGGGTGATGGGTATAAACCCTGCTAATTACTTAATACTTCCTAAAATAACTGCAGCAGTCTTTTTCTTTCCTGTACTTGTTATATTTTCAATCGCAGTTGGTTTGGGTGGAGGTTTATTGGCAGTTACAGTGACAGGCTCTGTTACCCCAACTGATTTTATTGACGGGCTCCAATCATGGTGGGCACCATTTGATATAACCTATGCAATTATAAAAACAGTAGTTTTTGCCTTTATAATAGCATCTGTATCTGGGTATAAAGGTTATACGGTTCAGGGTGGGTCTGTTGAGGTTGGTCGTGCAAGCACAAAGGCTGTTGTGGCAAGTAGCATACTTATAATTATCTTTGATTTAGTTATAACACAAATGCTGCTGACATGATAAAGGTTGATAATATTTCCAAATCATTTGCTGATCAGACGGTATTGAAGGATATCTCCACATCTTTCGAAAAAGGTAAAACAAACCTAATAATAGGTCAGAGTGGGTCAGGTAAAACAGTACTTATGAAATGTTGTATTGGGCTATTTGATGTGGATAAAGGCTCTATATTTTTTGACGATCGTAATTTTTCGGGGCTCTCTGAAAAAGATAAAAAAGAAACTCGTCAAGAAATGGGTGTATTATTTCAAGGAGGAGCATTATTTGATTCATTCACTGTTGAAGAGAACATAATGTTTCCATTAAATATGTTTACAAAACAATCCTATGAAGAAAAGCTTGAAAGAGTAAACGCTGTGCTAAGTCATGTTAATCTAACAAATGCCAATTCAAAATATCCTGCCGAATTAAGCGGAGGAATGATAAAACGTGTGGCCATAGCGAGGGCAATTGCCATGAATCCTAAATATCTATTTTGTGATGAGCCCAATTCAGGACTTGATCCCAAAACAGCAGAGGTTATTGACGAGCTAATTTCAGAGCTAACCCATAAATTCAACATGACAACCGTAATAAATACTCACGATATGAATTCAGTACTGCAAATCGGACAAAAAATTGCTTTCATTAATAAGGGGGAATTATGGTGGGAAGGTGATAATAAAGAAATTCTAAAAGCTGACAACAAAGAACTTAACGATTTTGTTTTTTCTACAGAACTAACTCGTAGAATTAAATAATTACCTAATGACCGTAAACTTACTTGATATATTAATAATCGTTCCGCTATTATTGTTTGCTTGGAATGGTTACAGAAAAGGTTTAATAATAGAAATTGCCTCACTTGCAGCTCTGGTATTAGGATTATATGCAGCTTTTTTCTTTTCGGACTTTGCAGCTAAAATACTCAATGATAATTTTAATATTGATGAAAAATACATTGCAATTTTTGCATTTTTACTAACCTTAATTGTGATTATCTTTTTTGTTATCACCGCAGGTAAAGTGGTACAAAAATTTGTTGAGGTCTTACTTTTGGGCTTTATTAATAAACTTGCAGGAGGAATTTTCGGTTTATTAAAGGGCGCTTTGATTCTAAGTATGTTGATTTTTGTTATTAATTATTTCAATTTTGGAAGCTTCATCTTCAAGGAAGAAACAAGACAAAAATCAATCCTTTTTGAACCCATTGAATCAATAGCACCTTTGATGTATTCATGGCTGGACTCAAAAAATTTCTCCTTTGAACTTCCAGATAAAGAAGACGTAATAGATACTATCTATTAATAATACAATTCTTTTGTTATTTAGTCATCTATTGCCGCAACTCCAGGTAGCAATTTGCCCTCAATAAACTCAAGCATTGCACCACCACCAGTGCTTACATAACTAACGTCATTTTGCAATTTAAACTTGTTAATGGCAGCAACAGAATCTCCTCCGCCTATTAGCGAAAATGCTCCCTTTTTTGTTGCATCAACAATTGCAAAGGCAACATCTTCAGTGCCTTGAGAAAAATTTGACATTTCAAATACTCCCATTGGACCATTCCAAAGTATGGTTTCTGATGCCTCTATCACGTCTCTAAATGCCTGTCCTGTTTCGGGCCCAATATCTAAGCCCATCCATCCATCTGGTATTTCATATGAGTTGCAGAATTTCGTTTCAGCATTATTGTCGAATTTATCAGCAATGACTGCATCGGTAGGAATATGGAAACAAACATCGTTTTCTTCTGCTTTTTCCATGGCTGCTTTTGCGGTTTCGACCAAATTTTCCTCCACAAGCGAATTACCAACTTTGCCACCCAAAGCCTTTATGAAAGTAAACATCATACCGCCACCTATGAGTATATTATCAACTTTGTCTATGAGATTATTTATAATCTCTATTTTGCCACTAACTTTTGCGCCACCTAAAATAGCGGTAATGGGGGTTTTACCCTCCTTAACAACTTTATTTATGTTTTGGATTTCATTTGACATAATATATCCAAACATCTTATTTTTTGGGAAAAATTTTGCTATTATGGCAGTAGAAGCGTGTGCTCTGTGGGCAGTACCAAATGCATCGTTCATATATACATCAGCCAGCGCTGCAAGTTTTTTGGCAAAAATCTCATCGCCACTTGTTTCTTCTTTGTAAAAGCGAAGATTTTCGAGCAAAAGCACCTCACCAGGTTTTAGATTAGCCGATTTATTGATTGCTTCGTCACCTATACAATCATCTGCAAACTGAACATTAACTCCTAGTTGTTTTGACAGTTCAGGTATAAGGTGTATCAATGAAAACTTGTGTTCTGGTCCTGATTTTGGCCTCCCTAAATGCGACATAAGTATAACTGCTCCACCCGAACTAAGAACTTTTTTTATTGTTGGCACAGCAGCACGCATTCTTGTGTCATCTGTTATTTCAAATTTATCGTTAAGAGGAACGTTAAAATCTACCCTAATAATTACCTTTTTATTCGTGAAATCAAAGTTTTCAATATTATGCATTACTTTATCTTATTTATGGTTTTTGGTTCTTTTGCAAAATTAATAACATTTGTTTTAGAATTATAATTTTTGGCTCCTCATGCGAGTATAATTTATATGTTGAAAGCTATGTAACTGCTCAAATATTACCGAAAACGTTTGCTTATACATTGCTGTTTTCTGTTTTTTCTTGAATTCTTTAAGGTAAATTAAATTATACTTAAAAATGTAATGGATTTATTGGTTGTCATGATCAAAATAGGTCAAGATATGGGAACTGCATCAATCAAACTTTTCGTATAGTCAGATGATGGATTGTTATAGATTTGATCTGCATTTCCCACTTCTACTATTTTACCATCTTTCATTACAATTAGTCTATCGCTCATATATCTTACAACGTTTAGGTCGTGCGAAATAAAAATATATGTAAACCCAAACTCATCCTTAAGGTCGTTTAATAGATTTAAAACCTTAGCCTGGACACTCACATCTAGAGCAGAGACGGCTTCATCACAAATAATAAATTTAGGATTTAGTGCTAACGTTCTGGCGATAACAATTCGTTGTCGTTGTCCTCCTGAGAATTCGTGTGGAAATCTGTTGTAGTGTTCCTCCCTTAATCCTACTTTTTCTAATAATTCTAAAACTCTATTTTTTCTTATTTGGTTATTGCCATACAATTTATGAACCAGCATTGGCTCCATAATTGCCTCTCCGATACAAATTCTGGGGTTCAGCGATGAATAAGGGTCTTGAAAAATTATGTTTATCTTTTTTCTTTGGTCCTTAAGTGAAGCTTTGTTTAGCTTCATTAAATTCTTTTCATTAAAAAATACGCTTCCCTTATTTGGTTCTATTAATCGCAATATCGCTCGGCTTAGTGTTGTTTTGCCACACCCAGACTCACCCACAAGCCCAAGTGTTTCGCCAGGATAAACCTTGAAACTAATATTATCAACAGCTTTTATTATAATTCTTTTATTGCCTATCAACCCGCGTTTTGACGTATATTTTTTTGTTAAGTCAATAACATCCAATGTTGGTTTAGGGTGTCCGATTGGGTGATGGATTTTTTTCTCACTTTTTTCCAAGTGATTCTGTCCATTAACAATGTCGTCTATTTCGGGCAGCCTTTTGAGATTGGTATTTATGGAAGGCCTACATGCAAGCAATCCTTTTGTATAAGGATGTTTAGGACTATTAAATATTTTGTTAACGCTGCCAGTCTCAACAACTTTTCCATCGTACATTACCATAACATCATCGGCCACCTCTTTTATTACCCCCAAATCATGACTTATAAAAATGAGACCCATCTCATACTCATCTCTTAAGTCTTTCAAAAGAGAAATTATTTCTTTCTGAACAGTAACATCAAGTGCGGTTGTTGGCTCATCTGCAATAAGGATATCAGGATTATTGGCAATGGCCATGGCAATTATGATTCTTTGCTTTTGACCTCCAGAAAGTTGATGTGGATAACTCTTATAAATCTCCTTAGGTCTTGGTAAATTTACTTTTTCAAATAGTTCTATCGTGAGTTCCTTTGCCTGTTTTTTATTCAGTTGCTGGTTTAATATTATGGATTCTTGTACCTGCTTTCCGCATCTCATTACAGGGTTTAACGATGTCATTGGTTCCTGAAATATCATCGATATTTTTTGACCTCTATACTTTCTTCTTTCACGTTTCGATAATAATAATAAATCAACCCCTTCAAACTCTATGGAACCTTGGGTAATATTAGCCTTTGGTGGTAATAGGCCTATAATGGCCAAGGCTGTTATGGATTTACCAGAACCCGATTCCCCCACAATTCCCAAAGCCTTTCCCTTTGCAAGAGAAAGGTTAATATTCTCCACCGCAATATTTTCGGATTTAGTCTTGCCGAATTCTATTTTCAGATTCTCTATTTTAAGCAAAGCGATTTTTTGTATTGATTTTAAGGAAATTAATAGTAATTTTGCAGCGATTTTTCAAAACCAGACATATTAGATAATAATGGCAGAACCAAAAGTAAGTATTTTTACCGGTAGAAAAACCCGTTATCTTGCTGAAAAAATTGCGGCCAGTTATGGAGCAGAAATAGGTAAATCTATTGTTACTAATTTCTCCGATGGAGAACTTCAAACATCGTATGAAGAAAATATACGAGGTAAGGATGTCTTTATTATCCAATCAACTTTTCCTCCGGCAGACAATTTACTTGAGCTATTGATGATGACAGACGCTGCCAAAAGAGCTTCTGCACGAAAAATTATTGCTGTAATACCTTATTTTGGATATGCCCGACAGGATAGAAAAGATAAGCCCAGGGTTTCAATTGCTTCCAAGTTAATTGCTAACCTGCTTATATCAGCTGGTGTAAACAGGGTTATTACAATAGATCTTCATGCGGATCAGATACAGGGATTTTTTGATGTTCCCGTTGATAATCTATATGCGTCAAATATTTTTGTTGAATATATTAGAAAGCTAAAGCTACCAAACCTAGTAATGGCATCGCCAGATACGGGTGGAACGCGTCGTGCTGCCTCATATGCTAAAGCTCTTAATACTGGTTTTGTTATTTGTTACAAACAAAGAGCAAAACCAAATGTAATTGAACAAATGGAGCTAATTGGTGATGTTGAAGGTAAAGATGTTGTTCTGGTAGATGATATTATTGATACTGCCGGAACTATTACGAAGGCAGCAGACTTAATAATAAGTAGAGGAGCAAGCTCTGTTAGAGCTTTCTGTACACATCCCATTTTCTCTGGAAATGCTTACGAGCGACTTAGTAATTCCAAGTTTGATGAAATAATTGTTACAGATACGGTTCCATTAAAGCACGATTTAGATAAAATAAAAGTACTATCCACAGCCGATCTGTTGGCAGAGGTTATACATAGAGTTCAAAACTTTGAATCAATTAGTTCATTGTTCGACTTAAGAAAGAAATAGATAATAAACTATATTTTAATTTAATTTTAATAATCATGAAAAAAGTATCATTGAGCGGTTCTCTTCGAGAGAACGTAGGGAAAAAAGATGCTAAAAAACACAGAAGGGAAGGAAGCATTCCATGTGTGATTTACGGGGGTGAAAAACAAGTTCATTTTGTAGTGGATGAAGTCAAATTTGACAAAATTATTTTTACTCCGGATGTATATCTAATAACCATAGATCTTGGTGGAGAAAAATATAAAACCATCCTTCAGGAATTACAATATCATCCTGTTACTGACAAGGTTCTGCATGCTGATTTCTTAGAATTGGGAGAAGGTAAAGATGTAACAATTGGAATTCCTGTTAATCTTGTGGGAACTTCTCAGGGTGTTATGGCTGGTGGTCAATTGATTAAAAAAATGCACCGCCTAAGATTAAGAGGTCAAGTAGATAATATGCCTGATAATGTGGAGGTGGATATTTCAAGCCTTGTTATAGGTACATCTGTAAAAGTTAAAGATATTCAATTGGATAATCTTGCGCTTCTTGATTCTCCAAACTCAGTTATAGTAAGAGTTAAAACTTCACGTAATGTTGCTGAAGACCTTGAAGACGAAGAAGGTGAAGAGGGTGAAGAAGGTGAAGAAGGAGAAGGTGGAGAAGGTGGAGAAGGCGGAGACGCTCCTACTCCAGCAGCAGAGGAAAGCAAAGGCTAACATTAAACTCCTTGAAATAATTTAAGGGATAAGGGGATTAAACTACCTTTATCCCTTTATTTTTTAATTTTTTTATAGTGAAATACTTAATTGCAGGGCTTGGAAATGTTGGAGCAGAGTATGCAAATACTCGTCATAATATCGGGTTTGAAGTTGCCGATATGCTCATTCATGATTTAAAAGGTGAAGTAAGTATTGAAAAGCTTGCCAGTATTTCTAAAGTTAAGTTTAAAGGGAGAACCTTGGTAATTATAAAGCCAACCACCTTCATGAATTTAAGCGGTAAATCTGTCAGATACTGGCTTGATAAAGAAAAAATTCCAATAAAAAATCTACTTGTAATTCTTGATGATATTGCATTGCCTATGGGATCGCTAAGAATGAAATCAAAAGGTGGAGACGCTGGTCATAATGGACTAACAGATATCATTGAAAAACTTGGAACCAATGTTTTTCCTAGATTACGCATTGGAGTTGGTGATAATTTTCCAAGAGGACGTCAGGTTGACTACGTTTTAGGACAATGGTCAGGCGCAGAAGAAAAAATAATGCTCCCAAAAATAGAAACCGCCACAAGCATAGTTAAAAGTTTTGTTTCGCTTGGTATTGAAAGAACAATGGGTGCGTTTAATAACAAGTAACCAAAAGTGCCCAATGATTATTTATTTCAAGATGATTTTCGTATCCAAATCAGTAATTTGAGATTCATTTATCCTTTTAAGCGTTGTGATATAACACCGCTTATTTTATCAATGGAAATCCTTTCTTGTTTCATACTATCGCGTTCACGAATGGTAACGGTATTATCTTCAAGTGTTTGATGATCTACGGTAACACAGTATGGTGTTCCTATTGCATCATGACGGCGATAGCGCTTTCCTATTGCATCTTTTTCTTCATAAAAACACATGTAATCCACCTTCAATTTTTCCATTATCTCACGGGCTTTTTCAGGCAAGCCATCTTTTTTGGTGAGTGGAAATATTGCGGCTTTATAGGGTGCTAAAACAGGAGGAAGTTTCATTACTACCCTGGTATTTCCATCCTCAAGCTGCTCTTCGGTATATGAGTTGCTTAATACCGCTAAAAACATTCTGTCAAGTCCTATTGATGTTTCAACCACATAAGGCACATAACTTTCGTTTATTTCAGGGTCGTGATAACGAAGCTTTTTACCGCTATGTTCTTCATGAGCACTTAGGTCAAAATCTGTTCTGGAATGTATTCCCTCAAGCTCCTTAAAACCCATTGGAAACTTAAACTCAATGTCGGCTGCTGCATTTGCATAATGTGCAAGTTTTTCATGGTCATGAAACCTGAATTTTTCCGCAGGAATGCCCAATGAAGTATGCCAATTCATGCGCTCTTCCTTCCAATAGTCATACCACTTCATTTCTTCGCCCGGTCTTACAAAAAACTGCATTTCCATTTGTTCAAATTCACGCATTCGAAAAATAAACTGGCGAGCAACTATTTCATTACGAAAAGCTTTACCGGTTTGAGCAATGCCAAATGGTATCTTCATTCTACCTGTTTTTTGCACATTCAGATAGTTTACAAATATCCCTTGGGCAGTTTCAGGACGTAAAAAAATTTCATTTGCACCCTCTGCAGTGGACCCCATTTTAGTTGAAAACATCAAGTTAAATTGGCGAACATCTGTCCAGTTTTTTGATCCAGATATGGGACACACTATTCCAACATCCTCTATCAATGATTTTATGGCTGCCATATCATCATTGTCCATGGCTGGATATAGAATATTCTTTATTTTTTCAATTTTTTCTCTATTCGCAATAACCCGGGGATTTGTTTCCAGAAACTGAGCTTTGTCAAAACTATCTCCAAATCGTTTTGCTGCCTTTGTAACTTCCTTTTCAATTTTGGACTCTAGTTTTGAAATATGGTCCTCAATGAGAACATCAGCGCGATATCTTTTCTTAGAATCCTTATTGTCAATCATTGGATCATTAAAAGCATCCACATGACCCGATGCTTTCCACACAGTTGGGTGCATAAAAATTGCTGAGTCTATACCAACAATATTTTCATGCATTTGGACCATTGACTTCCACCAATAATCACGAATATTCTTTTTCAGTTCTGATCCATTCTGAGCATAATCATAAACAGCACTTAGTCCGTCATAAATTTCACTCGATTGAAATACAAATCCGTATTCTTTTGCGTGAGCGATTACCTTCTTAAATATATCCTCTGTATTTGCCATGCGTTTTTAAACATTAATTTATTATATCTATGATCCCAGTGTGGCAACCATAACAGCTTTTATTGTATGAAGTCTGTTTTCTGCCTCATCAAATACAACTGATGCTGGAGATTCAAATACTTCGTCTGTGACTTCCATGGATTCGACTCCAAATTTTTGATAAATATCCTCCCCAACCTTTGTTTCACGATTATGAAAAGCAGGAAGGCAATGTAAAAATTTAGTTTTTGGATTTCCTGTCATGGCCATCATTGCTGAGTTAACTTGATAGGGAATCATCATTGCAATACGATCTTTCCATACCTCATCAGCCTCACCCATGCTTACCCAAACATCAGTATAAATAAAGTCAACTCCATTTACACCATCTTTAACACTTTCGGTTAGAGTAATTTTTGCCCCGGTCTCCTTTGCTATTTTTTTACATTCAGCAACTAGCTGTTCTTCAGGCCACATTTGTTTAGGGGCAACAGCGCGGAAATCCATTCCCATTTTTGCAGCACCAACCATTAATGAGTTTCCCATATTATTTCTTGCATCACCTGTGAATGCAAAACTTACCTTGTGTAATGGTTTATCACAATGCTCCTTCATTGTTAGGAAATCTGCCAAAATTTGTGTGGGATGATATTCGTCGGTTAATCCATTCCAAACTGGCACTCCAGCATGATCACCTAATTCCTCGACAATAGACTGTCCAAAACCTCTGTATTCTATACCATCATACATACGACCTAAAACACGTGCGGTATCCTTCATGGATTCTTTTGTTCCTATTTGAGAGCCTGATGGACCTAAATAAGTAACTCTGGCACCCTGATCATAGGCGGCTGTTTCAAAAGCACATCTTGTACGAGTTGATGCTTTTTCAAATATCAAAGCAATGTTTTTACCTTTTAATTTCTTCTGCTCTGTTCCTGCATATTTTGCCCTTTTAAGATCAGCGCTTAAATCAAGCATAAATTTTATCTCTTGAGGAGTGAAATCCAACAGTTTTAAGAAGTTTCTATTCCTAAGGTTAAATGCCATATTAATTTGTTTTAGTCGTTAATAATTAATGTTATACATCAAAAAAGTGCAGAGCAAAAGTAAATAAATTTAATAGATATAATATGGTTAACCTGCTCTTTTATTAAGCATAATATCACCCTTGTCATGTGCTTAGTATTCAATCAGCTATAGAATATGTAATAATATTTTTATTGTGAAATTAAGTGTGAATAATATGATTTCAATATTGACAAGAAAACTTCCCTATTTGAATTCTTATCAGCAAAATAGATATTTTAGCGTCGATTTAAACCATTTTGGAGATGATTATTGTTGATAATATACTTGTTTCAGATGAAATAAAGGATGTGTTTTTTGAATGTAGCCTAACAGCATGTAAGGGTGAGTGTTGTGTTGCGGGAGATGCTGGGGCCCCTCTGGATGAGGAAGAAATTTCTACGCTGGAAGATGATGTAGATGAAATAATGCCATACATGAGTGAAAAAGGTAAGCAGGTTATAAAGGAAAATGGTGTTTTTGAGTACGACGTTGATGGCACATATGTAACCCCTCTAGTAAATGATGAGGAGTGTGCATTTGTTTATTTTAAAGATGACATTAGTTTTTGTTCCATCGAGAAAGCATACAACGATGGTAAAATAGGTTTTCACAAACCAATATCTTGTCACTTATACCCCGTAAGACTGAGTAAGGTTGGCAATAGCATTGCCATAAATTATCATCGATGGGATATTTGTAGTCCAGCAATTATAGCAGGTAAAAAAGCAGGAATTCCCTTATATGAATATCTAAAGATTCCATTGATACGAAGGTTTGGTGATGATTGGTATAAAAACTTAAAGTTAAGGATTGATGAGCCTAAAAGGGGATAAGTGATCTACTTATGATTTAAGCAATTCATTAATTACTTCTGGAAAGTACTTATGTTCCAATTCATGAATTTTATTAGAAAGGCTTTTTGGCGTTTCGCCCATGTCTAATTTACAACTCTTTTGAAATATTATCTGACCTTCGTCATAATGCTTGTTTACATAATGAATGGTAATTCCCGATTCTTTTTCAGATGCCTCTATAACAGCCTTATGAACACTCATCCCATACATTCCTTTTCCGCCAAATTTGGGGAGAAGAGCCGGGTGTATATTTATAATTTTTCCATTATATCCATCAATCAAATACTCGGGTATAAGCCATAAAAAACCTGCCAAAACAATTAAATCAGGACTGTGTGATTTTATATTGTTCAGAATCCGTTCAGTTTTATAAAAATCATCCCTATTGAAAACCTGAATATTTACACTTAATTTATTGGCCCTTTCTATCACTCCCGCTTTCGGGTTATTGGTGAATATACAGCTTGTGGTAATATTGTTATTATCCTCAAAATATGTTACTATACGCTCAGCATTTGTTCCATTTCCTGATGCAAATATTACAATATTTTTCATTTAAAAGATGGATATTTTAAGCCGCTAAAATAGTTTAAATCAAAGAAAACTATGTAGAAATAAACACCATTGTGTTACATCAATAATAATTAATCTTTAACCTGTTGTATAACACGACATTAAAAATAAATTGTATTTTTTGCTTTTTATCTCATTAATGCCGTTCTTTGCATCGAATTTTAACCAAAAATTAGACATATGTCAGATGTACGTGCAAAAGTAGTAAGCATAATTGTAGATAAGCTTGGTGTGGAAGAAAGTGAAGTAACTAATGAAGCAAGCTTCACCAATGATCTCGGTGCAGATTCACTTGATACAGTTGAATTAATAATGGAGTTTGAAAAAGAATTCAATCTTTCTATTCCTGATGAAGAAGCTGAGAAAATTGAAACAGTAGGTAATGCTGTTACGTATATAGAAGAACACCAATAGAAAATTATTTATGGAGTTAAAGCGTGTTGTAATAACAGGCCTTGGAGCGATAACTCCGATTGGTAAAAATGTAGAAGATTATTGGTCAGCACTGCTTGCAGGTGTTAGCGGCGCTGCGCCAATAACTAACTTTGATTCATCAAAATTCAAAACGAAGTTTGCATGCGAAGTCAAAGACTATGATGCCAAGGAGTATTTCGATCGAAAGGAAGCCCGGAAGCATGATAGGTATGCCCAATTCGGGTTAATTGCCGGCTATGAAGCTATAACTGACTCAGGCCTCGATTCTTACGATGATCTAAATAGAAATCGTGTAGGTGTTATATGGGCTTCTGGAATTGGAGGGCTAAACACCTTCCATCAATCTGTTTCAGAATACACCCTGGGTGATGGTACCCCAAGATTTAATCCGTTTTTTATTCCAAAAATGATTGCTGACATTGCAGCTGGCCATATTTCCATAAAATATGGTTTTAGAGGGCCAAATTTTGCAACGGTTAGCGCTTGTGCTTCATCGGCTAACGCTCTTTCAGATGCCTACAATTATATCCGGCTAGGAAAAGCTGATGCTTTTGTGACCGGAGGTTCTGAGGCTGCGATAACAGAAAGCGGTGTTGGTGGCTTCAATGCCATGCACGCAATTTCAACCCGTAATGACGATCCAAAAACAGCATCACGTCCTTTTGATAAAGATCGTGATGGTTTTGTAATGGGTGAAGGTGGTGCTGGTCTTGTTTTTGAAGAATATGAGCATGCAAAAGCAAGAGGAGCAAATATATATGCAGAGGTTGTGGGCGCAGGGCTATCTGGAGATGCTTATCACATGACAGCGCCACATCCGGAGGGTTATGGAGCACAGCTTTGTATGCAGGCAGCCATTGATGATGCCAACCTGAAAATAGAAGATATTGATCATATAAATACTCATGGCACATCCACTCCCGTTGGAGATATTGTGGAGCCAAAGGCCATTGTAAATCTATTTGGAGATCATGCTTATAAAATAAACGTAAACTCAACCAAATCCATGACTGGCCATTTACTTGGTGGTGCAGGTGCTGTTGAGTCCATTTCAACTATCCTTTCTGTTAAAAATGATATTGTGCCTCCAACCATAAACCATTTTACTGATGATCCTGAAATTGACAACAACCTAAACTTTACTTTTCATAAAGCTCAAAAACGTACTGTCAACTATGGTCTAACAAACACCTTTGGTTTTGGTGGGCATAATGCCTCGTTGATATTTAAGAAGTTTGCTAATTAAAACTTCCCGATTTGCTTGGATGCAATAAATTACGATTTTACTTTTCTTCTGATAGGGATACTTATCAGGCAATAAAAAATATATTTGGTTATTGTCCTGGAAATATTCACTTATATAAGCTTGCGCTAAGGCATAAATCCGCGAGCACCAAAAGGCTAAATGGGCTAAAGCTAAATAACGAGCGTCTCGAATATTTAGGCGATGCAATATTAAGCGCCATTATTGCAGATTACCTTTTCAAAGCATTTCCCTATGAAAATGAGGGATTCTTGACAGAAATGAGATCTAAAATTGTTAGCCGTGCTGCACTTAACAAGCTTTCACATAAACTAGGCCTCAATCTATTAATTAAATCGGGGAAAGAATCAACCGCTAAAGCAAAATCAGCAGGTGGTGATGCCTTTGAAGCAATTATTGGTGCCCTTTATCTTGATAAGGGTTATAGCATTACCAAAAAAATATTAATAACAAGAATTGTTAATCTACATTTTGATATTGACCTTCTCATAGAAACCGAAATCAGTTATAAAAGCAAGCTCAATGAATGGGCTCAAAAGGGAAAACATGATATAAAATTTACCGTGGAAGAAGAGATTGGTGAAAAACACAAAAAACAATATTTAGTATCCGTGGAGATAGATGGTCAATCACTGGCTAAATCACAAGACTATTCAATCAAAGGAGCAGAAAACCTTGCTGCTGAAAAGGCATGGAATGTAATAGAAAAAAATCAGCTTACTTAGTTTATGTTATTTTAGCATCTTGCTCATGAATAAGATATTCACAAGGGAAATGAGAACTAAATGAAACTTTCACTTACAAAAGGGAATAAGCCCTGGAAAAGAGATCAGCGTTTTGCAGATGCTGACAAGAAAAATCTCAAGCTGATTTTTTATGCCTTCCTAGTTGGTATTATAGCCGGGGTTATCGGTTCATTCTTCAGAATTGTATTGGTATATATTGAAGGTTTTAGGGACACTTTGTTTAATAATGCCGGACATGATGGTTGGATAAGCTGGTTGTGGCCCTTATTATTTGTAATAATCGGCATTATTGTTTCCATAATAATAGTTAACAAATTTGCTCCTGAGGCTGCAGGTAGTGGTGTTCAAGAAATAGAAGGCGCTCTTGATGATATAAGGCCCATGAGATGGAAAAGGGTTATACCCGTAAAGTTTTTTGCATCTCTTTTTTCCTTGGGAAGCGGATTACTACTTGGTAGAGAAGGGCCCACAATACAAATAGGTGCCAATGTTGGTAAAATGATAAAAGATATCTTTAAACAGTCGGAGGATAAAACAAACCCACTGATTTCTTCGGGTGCTGCAGCAGGGTTGGCATGTGCTTTCAATGCTCCATTTGCCGGAATCATATTTGTAATTGAGGAAATGCATAGTCAATTCAAGTATAACTTTTATTCCATCGCTGCAATTATGGTTGCTTCTGGTACAGCAGACTTGGTGGTTAGGCTAATAGTTGGTCCTCATCCCTCGATTGAAATGACAATATTTCAATCTCCACCCATTTATGCGCTTTGGATGTTCGCCATATTGGGTGGCTTGTTTAGCTTCATTGGTTACGCCTTTAATAAGCTTCTGGTTGTTACCTTGGATATTTTTAAGAATATTTCAAAAATGGCCATTTTGCTTGTGGGGATAATTGGAGGAATAATAATTGTCATTATTGGTGTTTATTTTCCTGAGGTGATAGGGGGTGGATACCATACGATTTATAAGGCTCTTGGACATTCATTTACTATCTATACATTGGTTTTAGTTTTATGTGTAAGATTTGTGCTTACCATATTGAGCTACGGAATAGGAGTACCTGGTGGAATTTTCGCACCAATGGTGGCTTTAGGGGTTATTTTTGGTATGCTCTATGGTAATGTTATGGATAATTATTTCCCAGAATTAATTCCTCATGCTGGGGTGTTTGCTGTTGCGGGCATGGCGGGTATGTTTGCCGCGGTGGTAAGGGCTCCAATTACAGGACTGGTTCTTGCCATTGAGATGACCTCAAATTATGAGCTTATTTTACCCTTGATTATAACTACGGTTACGGCTTCAGTTGTTACCGCCCAACTAGGTAATGAGCCAATATACACAACTCTTTTAAGGCGTTCCTTGAAGTAACGTGCGCTTAATTTTGTTCCATTATACGCTAAATAGCTCATTCAATCCCATCCTTTTGATCAAAAAGTTTATAACAATTAGTAATGTTGCATGTCTTTCGTAACCGTTTGCGGTAATTATATAATCCTACCTCCTAGCGTTTTATTATCAGCACATTCCTTATTATATAAGTATTGACTTTACTAAATTACACTTGTTAACATTTCTGGTATTACATATGCTGAACGTTTAAATAGTATAAAAACGGTTATTATTTGACATATTTTTATCGACGTCCTAATAATGAAGTCTTTAACGTTTAAATTTTTGCTTATGAAGAAGATTATTACTCTGATTTTACTAATTGTGTTTCCAGCCTCAATTTTTGCCACAAATGAGGTTGACACAGGTTCCACGGCATGGATGTTAACATCAACAGCTTTGGTATTATTAATGATCCCAGGCTTGGCTATGTTTTATGGTGGTTTGGTAAGATCAAAAAATGTATTGGGCACAATGATGCATAGTTTTGTTGCCATGGGAATCATGAGTGTTTTATGGGTGGTTGTTAGTTATAGCATGTGTTTTGGTGATAATATTCTTTGGGGATGGTTTGGATGGAATAGTGATTATTTATTTCTCAGGGGTATAGACGATAAAATAATGGAGGGCGGCGTGCCAGAGCTTGTTTTCTCGATGTTTCAGGGTAAATTTGCTATTATAACACCCGCTTTAATTGCTGGGGCTATTGCCGAAAGAGTTTCATTTAAAGGATATGTAATGTTCATAGCTCTATGGGGAATAATTGTATACAACCCTCTATGCCATTGGGTATGGGCTGAAGATGGATTCCTTTATAATTTAGGACCAATGGGAGCAATCGATTTTGCAGGAGGAACTGTTGTTCATATATCCGCAGGAGTCAGCGGTTTGGTTGCTGCCATTTTTATTGGAGTACGTAGAGGATATCCACAAAGACAAATGAGACCTAATAACCTTATTATGACGCTAATGGGTGCTGGTTTACTCTGGGTGGGCTGGTTTGGATTTAATGCAGGAAGCAGTATATCAAGTAGTCTTACCACCGCACAAGCATTAACAGCAACCCAAGTGGCTGCTGCATCGGGGGCTCTAATGTGGATAATCATCGAATATTTACATTTGGGTAAAGCAACTGCGCTGGGATTTGTTTCAGGAATACTAACTGGTTTAGTAGCTGTTACACCAGCGGCTGGAGTTGTTCAGCCTATTGGAGCTCTTGTTCTTGGAGCTGTGGCATCATTAATTTGCTATTATGCCATTATAATGAAAACTAAATTAGGTTATGATGATAGCTTGGATGCATTTGGTATACATGGAGTGGGAGGTGTTGTGGGGGCATTATTGCTTACGTTTTTTATTCGCAACAGTTGGATAGCAGAAGCAACAGCTTTAAGTAATGGCGGTTGGAGTGTGTGGTTACAACTTGGTGTACAAGCAGCGGCTGTATTTATCGCAATCGCCTATGCAACAATTGGAACGCTAATCATTTTATGGGTTGTGGATAAAACCGTTGGTATGCGGTCTAAAACCCAAGACGAATTACAAGGTCTTGATTATGCCTATCATGGCGAAAGAGGATATGGTATGCTTAATCCAAATTAAAAACTAATATTATGAAATTAATAACGGCTATAATAAGAAATAACCGGCTTGATTTGGTCCGTGAGAGCCTAATCGAAGCTGGCATCGAAAGAATTACTGTGAGCAGAGCATCAGGGCATGGGAAGCAGATAAAAGAAGAGGTTTATAGAGGTCAAAAGTTAGTTCCTGGACTAATTCCAAATATGAGAGTTGAAATTGCTGTTAATGATGAATTTGTGGATGTTGCAATAAGTGCAATAATAGATGCCGCACGTACGGGTGAGAGTACAGGCGGTGAAATTGGTGATGGTAAAATATTTGTAACGGAGCTTAAAGAGTGCATAAGAATAAGAACCGGTGAACGAGGCAGTGAGGCCATATGATTTTATGTATTAAAATGTCAACACCTTGTCACAAGATACTGTCCATTGAGCAAACTCTTTCATGTTACTTAACTTAATCCCAGGGATGAATTCGAGTTTATCAATCCCTCGAGCCTTGGAACAACCCCCACAACTTTTTACTTCTGCGCCATTTCTTATTACAGATTTTAACATTCTTTCTATGTTATAAAATCCATTGGGAGTATTCTGATGTGGTAAGCCACATGTAACAGCATCGGCAAGTAAAAAAACATTCACTGCCACCTCATCAGTATGCTCTTTCTGCAATGTCATGGCCATTCGCAATGCATTGTATGCTTTTTCTGTTCCGTAAGGAGCATCATTGATTATAATTAAAATGTTTTGCATTTGATTTATGTATTAGGTTTCCAAGTGAGTTTCGTAAAATTATAAAGAAATAAAATAGTAATTGTTAATCAAGCCCCCAAACTTTAATAAGGTCATCTGGAAGCTCTGGCCTACCCCGTTGGTTTATTGCAGTTCCAACCACAAGAGCCTTAATTACAAGCTTATTGTCTGGAATCCTATAAATATGCTGAACAAAACCAAATCTTAATGGTGATAACCTTTCCATTTTTAAAACAGAAGTAAACTCATCACCTCTCTTGAGGGGTGTCTGGTAATCAATTTCAACTCTTTTTACAACAAGGTTTATACCCTTTTCGCTTAAAACGGCAAAGTCCAAGCCCAATGATTTAATGTATGTGTGACGTGTATGTTCGAGATAATTTTGATATACGGAGTTATTAACTATTCCCTGCAAATCACATTCGTAATCTCTCACCTCCATATCACACGTGAAGGCAATATCTTTCATCATGATTGTAATCTTTTATGATAATTTTACTACAAATCTAAAAAAGCAGTTGTTCAATTTTACAAACTCTTATAATATCTCTGGTAAATATTATTGCACATTACATTAAACGTGTTAAGTTATCGGAACAAATTTAGTAATCAAATTCTCATGATTTTAGTACTTTTGCTCCCTTAAAACAATAGTAATGCAATGGGTAATAAAGAAATAGTAGTAAGCGGAATACGTCCAACGGGAAATTTACATCTGGGAAATTATTTTGGCGCTATTAAGAATTTCGTTAAAATGCAAGAAACTAGTCAGTGTTATTTCTTCATTGCAGATTATCACTCGCTTACGACTCATCCAACACCCGGGGACCTACAAAAAAACGTAAAACAAGTTTTGATTGAATATTTAGCTGCAGGACTTGACCCCGAAAAAGCAACGCTTTACCTTCAAAGCGATTTACCAGAAACAGCTGAGCTTTATTTATTTTTGAACATGAATGCATATCTTGGAGAGCTTGAGAGAGTAACCACGTTCAAAGAGAAAGCAAGAAAACAACCAAACAATGTAAATGCTGGTTTGTTAACATATCCAACCTTGATGGCGGCAGATATTATTATTCATAAGGCAGCAAAAGTGCCTGTTGGAAAAGATCAGGAACAAAACCTTGAAATGACAAGAACTTACGCTAGAAGGTTTAATAATATGTACAGCAAGGATTATTTTCCAATACCAAATGCGTATAACTTTGGTGAGCAATTAGTAAAAATACCCGGTCTTGATGGATCAGGTAAAATGGGTAAGTCAGAAGGAGAGGGTAATGCTATTTTTCTAAATGATGACCCAAAAACACTGCGTAAAAAAGTTATGAGAGCTGTTACCGATAGTGGTCCTACAGAAAATAATCAAAAAAAACCAGAAGCTATTCAGAACCTCTTCACGCTGATGAAAGTCGTTTCAAAACAAGACATTATTAGTCAGTTTGATGATATGTACAACGATTGTACAATAAGATATGGTGACCTCAAGAAACAGTTGGCAGAAGACATGGTGATCTTCACAGAGCCATTCCGTGAAAAAATTTCTGAATTATCTGCAAATGAAGATTATATCAAAAAGGTCATGAATCAGGGTGCTGAAAAAGCTCGAGAAAGCGCACAAAAAACCATAAATGAAGTTCGTGAAATAATAGGATTCCGAAAATATCATTAATTACTTTTACACACATAAGCACTAAGATTTGCTGGATAAAAAAAATAATTCCATTGTAAAAAATCCTGAAACAGCTGTTATTGTTGGGTTAATCACCAATAATCAACAAAAGGAAAAGGTTAATGAATACCTTGATGAGCTAGCTTTCCTCATTGAAACAGCAGGAGGTAAGCCTGTGAAGCGATTTACACAACCCCTAGATTATCCAAATGTAAAAACATACGTTGGCTCTGGAAAGCTTGACGAAATAAAACAGTACGTAAAAGCTGCTGAAATAGATATGGTGGTTTTTGATGATGAATTGGGTGGCTCTCAAATTAGAAACTTAGAAAAGGTGCTTGAATGCAAAATCATAGATCGTACAAATTTAATCCTTGATATATTTGCTAAACGCGCCCAGACATCACACGCAAAGGTTCAGGTAGAGTTGGCTCAATATCAATATCTTCTACCAAGACTGACGGGTATGTGGACTCACCTTGAGCGTCAGCGTGGTGGTATAGGGTTGCGTGGTCCTGGAGAAACAGAAATTGAAACAGACCGTAGAATTATTCGAGACAAAATAAGCTTGCTAAAAAAGAAATTACTGCAAATAGACAAGCAGATGGCTACCCAGCGTAAAAATAGAGGTCAGCTGATAAGAGCAGCACTTGTTGGATACACAAATGTGGGTAAATCTACAATAATGACACTGCTATCCAAATCGGAGGTATTTGCAGAAAACAAACTGTTTGCAACACTGGACACAACTGTAAGAAAAGTTGTTGTTGACAACCTTCCATTCCTTCTTTCGGACACCGTGGGTTTCATAAGAAAATTACCCCATGGCCTGGTGGAGTCTTTCAAGTCAACATTAGATGAGGTGCGCGAATCTGATATTCTTATACATGTTGTTGACATAAGCCATCCCGAATTTGAAGATCAAATTAAAACAGTAAATGAAACACTAACGGAAATTGGTGCTGGAGATAAAAAGGTAGTAATGGTTTTCAACAAGGTTGATGCTTATAAGTGGATTGAAAAGGATGCTGATGACCTAAGCCCATCTTCCAAAGAAAATATTAGCCTCAATGATCTTCAAAAAAGCTGGATGGCAAAAGATAATAATCCTTGTATATTCATATCTGCAAAAACGAAGCACAATTATCATGAGTTTCGTAAATTACTTTATGACAACATTCGTGATATTCATTCCATAAGATACCCCTACAATAATTTTCTCTACTGAATATAAATAGCCCATCATAGTATATAATTACTATTTGGCTATTACTTTATCTAGCAGTCTGTTTTTTCGATTATTTAGGCTGGTAATAATAAGCCTATAATTATCATTATTATTGGGCAAAAACAAATTAATGGTATCGGCATATTGATACAGGGTTTCCCACTCTAAAGTGGTTGTAAAGTCTGGCTTTCCCTTATTATCAGCCCTTTTTCCAAAATAGCTCTATACCTTGTGAAAAGCGTTGATAAAATTGGAAATGGTAACTATCTTAAAACAAAAACTTAAATAGTTTAGTTTTACCAAAAATAATTGTTGAAATGAAAACAAGTCTGCTGATTTTATTTTCCGTACTAAGCGGTTTACTGTTATTTGCCTCTTGGCCAGTTGACGGGTTTACTCCATTAATATTTATTGCATTGGTGCCCCTATTACTTGTTCAGCAATATCTCGGTGATAATAATAAGAAAGGAGTTTTTTGGTATTCATGGTTAACATTTTTGATTTGGAACGTGCTGACAACATGGTGGATATGGAACTCTACCCCGATGGGGGCCATAATGGCATTTGTTTTAAACTCCCTGTTTATATCGATTGTGTTTTTACTTTATCACCACTCTAAAAAGGCATTATTTAATAATAAAAAAGGCGCATTTATACTTTTAATATATTGGATAACCTGGGAGTTTCTTCATATGAATTGGGACCTTACATGGTCCTGGTTAAACCTGGGTAATGTTTTTGCAACAAAACATACGTGGATTCAATGGTATGAATATACAGGGAGTCTTGGGGGTACACTGTGGGTTTTAACTGTGAACATCATTGTTTTTGAAATAGTTCGGTGTATACAACTAAAAATATCTTCCATAAGAATCGCCTCTCTTATAATTACAACGATTATAATTATTGTTGTACCATTGATTATTTCGTTTTCAATATATAACGGTTATAAAGAAAAGGAAATCCCCGTAGAGGTTGTTGTAGTTCAGCCAAACATAGATCCTTATAACGATCAGTATTCAATGCCTTTTTCAAAAATCATGGATATTAATTTGGATTTGGCTTCAAAACTTGCTACACCTACTACTAATTATATTGTATTTCCAGAATCGGCCATTCAAGAAGAAATTTGGGAGGGGTATCTTGATAAATCGACTAGTATTCGTAATATTAATTTAGAACTTTTAAAATATTCAAATGCATCATTGGTAACTGGCGCCACAACATATAGGACTTTGAGTGATGAAGAAACGCCCACAAACGCAGCTAGGAGTTTCAATAATACCGGAGGAAAATATTATGCTTTTAATACTGCATTTTTGATTGAAAAACAAAGCGGTGTTCAAATTCATCATAAGTCGAAACTCACTCCCGGTGTTGAAATTATGCCATCTTGGTGGCTTCTAAAACCATTTGAAAGATTTGCCATCGATTTGGGGGGAACAACAGGTACGCTTGGAAGGGAGGAAAATTCTGTAGCTTTTTTTAGTAATAAAAACGAGCCCGTTTCCCCTATTATCTGCTATGAATCTGTTTATGGTGAATTTGTTGCTAATTCTGTTAAGCTTGGCTCAGGGTTGATTTTCGTAATAACTAATGATGGGTGGTGGGGAAATACCCCAGGCTATAAACAACATTTGATGTTTTCCGTACTAAGATCCATCGAAACACGACGCAGTGTCGCAAGAGCTGCAAACACAGGTGTGTCAGCATTTATTAATCAAAGAGGTGACATTATTGATCAAACTGACTATTGGGTACCCGCTGTGATTAAGGCAACACTAAATGCAAATTACAAAATGACTTATTATACAATAAATGGTGATTATATTGCAAGAGGCGCTACATTTATTAGCTCGTTGTTAATACTAATATCGTTTACTCAGGGTTTTTTAAGAAAGAGAAAGAGTTTGGTTTAGATAAAAAGGCTTAGTTGAATTGACCTTGTTTACTCTTTTTCGTAATAGATAGTTATTTTACCAAGTGCTGTTGTTGATTCTGAAACAATTACTTCATTATCTAATGTGCCCAAATTATTAGAAACTCCTGGGGCTCCTTCAAAGAAAAATGCGATTATTTTCGTTTCTCCATCTAGATTCCAGCTGGTTTCATGAGTATTGCCAGGAGACATTATTATTAGGGTTGAGTCGTCTATAATCTTGAAATATGTTTCTTTTTGCATTTCAACTACCTGTCGAATCATTTCTGGAGTAGTATACTTTTCGTCAAAATCCGTTTCAACTCTATTGGCTTTCCAGGTACCAACAAGTTTACTTTCCGGACTACTTGCGCAAGATGAAATAATAAGGGTAATTAAAATTAAAAATACAGGCAGTTTTAATATGTGTTTCATCTCTTATATTTTATAAAACAGTACAAAATTACAATCTATTTTCTTTGGGTTTACAATTCTTATGAATGTTTAACATTTTACGTTTTAGATTCGAATTTTGGGTGAGTTATTCGTTCACAAATAGCGAACATTAAGTAGGCTTGTCGCTCCTGTTTCTATGCTAAACATGCAGTTCATTTATTGAGCAAATGCGACATCATATATTTTCAGTTACATTTTATTAATATCTTTGCCAAAGAAGACCCTCCCTCCCTAAGTATTTAAAATTTAAAAAATAGATGAAGAAGAAGAAAACCAAAAGACCACGAAGTGCGCTTACTGGCATAATATTAAGCATTTTTACGGAAAACCCTTTTAGGGCGTATAACCACAAGCAGATAGGGCACATGCTGGGCGCCAAAGACAAAGCTGGGCGTGATATGGTTATAAAAATATTGGGTGAACTAATAGGTGATAAAAGTATTAATGAAGTAAAAAGAGGAAAGTATCAGCTTAATCCCGAAAAAATTCATGAGCTAACAAAACAAAAATATATAACAGGTTCTGTTGATATGCTGAGAACTGGCAAGGCATATGTAATTCCCGATGATGGTGGTGATGATGTGTTCATTGCATCTAATAACTCTGGCCGTGCGCTGCATGAAGACAAGGTTAAAGTTATTATTTTCCCTAAAAGAAAGGGCCATAAAACCGAAGGACAAATAATTGAAGTTTTGTCACGGCCAAAAAATACTTACGTTGGTATTTTGGAAATGAATAAAAATTTCGGTTTTGTAATAGCGGACAGCTCATCAATGCCATATGATATATTTGTTTCAAAAAACAAGAAAAATGAAGCGTCTGATGGCCAAAAGGTTTTGGTGAAAATAACAGACTGGCCAGAACATGCCAATAATCCTTTCGGGGAAATAATAGAAACTCTTGGTCAGCCCGGAGACAATAACGTTGAAATGCAATCAATTCTTGCGGATTATAATTTTCCACTGTCATTTCCGCCAAAGGTTGAAAAAAATGCGGCAAAAATTGGCACAACAATTACAAAGGATGAGATTAAGAAGCGAAGGGATTTTAGAAAAATTTGGACAATAACCATTGACCCACATGATGCTAAAGATTTTGATGATGCTTTGTCCCTTGTTAAGCTAAGTGATGGAAGTTATGAGGTTGGTGTTCATATTGCAGATGTGAGTCATTATGTGGTGCCAGGTACCGAGCTTGATAACGAAGCTTTAAAGCGAGCAACTTCGGTATATCTTGTTGATAGAGTAATTCCTATGCTGCCAGAGGTGTTGTCCAACCAGGTTTGTTCACTCAGGCCCGAAGAAGAAAAGTTAACCTTTTCTGCTGTTTTTACCATGAACGATAAGGCAGAGGTTACGAATCAGTGGTTTGGAAAAACTGTAATTAATTCCGACCGACGATTTACTTACGAGGAAGCCCAAGAGATTATAGAAACAGGCGAAGGTGAATATCATGAAGAGATTAGTGTTTTGCATGCCATCGCAAAAATACTTCGAAAGAAAAGGTTTGGGAAGGGAGCCATAAATTTCCATTCCGAGGAGGTAAAGTTTAAATTAGACGAAACTGGGAAGCCTATTGAGACATATATTAAAGAACAAAAAGAAGCAAACTTTCTAATTGAAGAGTTTATGCTATTGGCAAATAAAAAGGTTGCTGAATTTATAGGCAAGGTTTCTGCGGGAAAAACTCCAAGAACCTTTGTTTACAGGGTGCATGATGAGCCAAATCCCGAGAAACTAAATACTTTTGTGCAGTTTCTTAAAAAACTTGGTTATACTCTAAATGTTAGCTCCAGACAAAGCCTTGCCACATCTTATAATAGCCTTTTTGAAAAAATACACGGTAAGGGAGAAGAAAACATGATCGAAACAATTGCCGTTAGAACAATGGCAAAAGCTGAGTATTCAACAGAAAATATTGGGCATTATGGGCTCGCATTCCCCTTTTATTCCCACTTTACTTCTCCCATAAGAAGATATCCGGATTTAATGACACATAGACTTCTTTTTCAGTATTTAAATGGGGGGAAATCTGCCGATAAGAATGTATATGAAGAGATGTGCAAGCATAGCTCAGAAATGGAGCGCAATGCTCAGAAGGCCGAGCGTGATTCAATAAAATATAAACAGGTTGAGTTTTTGCTTGATAAAAAAGGCAAGGTGTTCGATGGGGTAATCTCTGGGGTAAGCAAATGGGGAATATTTGTACAGCTAAATATTTCCAAAAGCGAGGGGCTGATTAGATTTAGTGATCTAAAGGATGACTATTATTATTTAGACGAAGATAACTACCGAATAATTGGACGACAATATGGTAATGCTTACAGGCTGGGAGACAAGGTTAGTGTGCTTGTTAAGGATGTTGATATGGAGAAAAGGCAGCTAGATCTTAAAATCCTTGATTAAGATTCTTTGGTATTAATAGTCCATGAATTGCTGAAATAACACTTGTAAGTATGATTTTCCATCCATTATGACTGAATCTTTTATTTGATTATTTAGTGTTATTTCCATAAGGTCTCCTGTTCTGTTGCTATACACAAAATATCCATCGGGAGTAATCCACCCAACACCATCATCACTTTCATAAAATGCAAACTCTGGTGTTGTGGGATTAAAAAGATTCCTGCTCCATGTAAATTCCAACGCGTTTAATCCCAGCTGCTGTAGTAGGGTAACGGGTATGTCTGTTTGAGATGAAATTCTATCCATTTGAGTACCGCGAAATTCTTCTTTTAAAACATCTCCAAATAATAACATTGGCACCCTACGGTATTCCTTTTTATGAACTGGCCAATGATTATATGTGTCGTGACTGTGGTCGGCAACAATTAAAAAAAGAGTGTTTTTATACCATCTCATTTTTTTTGCTTCACTAAAATAATTTCCCAGGCTTTTGTCAGTATAATATGCAGAATTCAAATAATTATTCTGAGTCTTAGTATCAGCCCATCCTATAACATCTTCCATTGGCTGGTCATATGGTGAGTGTGTGCTTAGCGTAAATACCACCGATAAAAAGGGTTGTGATTCAGAATTAAGCTCTTTTAGCTGTTCGTTAAATAAGTATTCATCGTGAAGGCCTAATTTTCCGCGTGGCAAACCCGCGTCAAAGTCCTTTTCCTCTTTTATCCTTTCAAAACCATTAACAGATATGAAAGAGTTAATCCCACCATACATAAGTTCTCCACCAAAATAATATGATGTGCTATAGCCCTCATTTATCATCTGTTTTGTGAAGCTAGGTAGATATATTATTTTATCCAGGTTATGAGAGATGGCTGTTATTGGTGTGGATGGGAATCCCGCAAAAATAGATGTCATTGATTGCTCAGAACGATTTCCGCTAACATAAAAGTTAGTAAAAAGAAGCCCCTCATTTTCAAGCTTAGCAAATTCTGGTGTTATACCAGCTCTTCCTCCAAGAGATTCTATTAAGTCTGCTGACCAGCTTTCTAAGATCAGAATAACAATATTGGGCTGTTCCTTACTTAGAATATTAATGGTTGTATCCTTATCCACCCTATGAAGCCTTTTCACCCTAGCATTTGCAGAGCTTAAGCTGTAAAAGTCAAACGGGTTTTTATTTCTAAACTTATAATTTTCTATTGTGCTTATTAACAAGCTGTAGCCCGAGTTTACAGATGTTAGGTTTATAAAGTTGTGTTTTGAAAAGTATGACTTGCTTTGGGTTATGGGTATCTCAGAAATACCACCTCTAATCCCCACAAATAATAATCCAGAGCCTATGATTAAATAAAACAATCCAAAAACTAATTTCTTTTTTTGAGATGAAATTGGTTGATAAATAATTCTATTGTATATCCAGATGAAGAAGATGCTTTCTGTAATAATTAAGGCCAGCATAATAAAAAAAGTGCTGGTTTCTGCGGAATTGTAAATCTCTGCAGGATGTGATAAATAGTTTAACGCCTTGAACTGCAGTTTGGTTTTCCACTCTTCATATATCCCTATCTCTGTGGTTGAAATCAACACATAAATAACAATAACAATTATGTTGTAATAAAAAGAAGTTCTATTTAACCACTTTGAGACATAAAAATTCTGAATGACAGAAAGTACGAAGGGAAAAGCTAATATGTAACATGCTGTTGAAATATCAAGGGGTATGGCGTACCAAAATGATAGTAGCATTTCGCTTATAGGAATACCATCCTGGTTTAAAATGCCCCAATAGTAAACATAAAAGATTAAACGCGTAGTCGCGAACAGAAACATCCAGAAAAAAAACTGTTTTAGAAGGGCGCTGATAAATTTCATTTAAATTTTACTGAATTTTGAAAGCAAAGGTAAACAATCATATTGTGCTTAAGTTGCTTAATGACATTGTGTAAGCATGGATTATTTAATCCTAATAAAATACTACCTCAACATTTGCCTTTTGACGTTTATATTCATTTATCTTAGATGGTTTTATTAAAGTATTATAGCACTGAAGATAGTTAAGGTTTGAAAGTTGCACGAGAGGCTTAATGCTTTTTATCCTTGTATTATTTATATACAATTCCTCAAGTTTAGTAAGGTGGGTTATATATTTTAGGGATTTTATTTTTGTGCCACCCATATCAAGTTTTAATAAGCCCGAGATAAGAGATATGGGCTCAAGGTCATCCACAGAGGTGTTTCTTATCATAAGCTCTTTAATATGTTTAAGCTCAGAGATTGTATTTACCTGTGATATTGGGTTTTTTGATATGTCTAATTTTTCTATGGTTACAAGAGAAATAATAGGGCTAATGTCGGTTATGGAGGTAGAATTAATAACAAGTTCTTTTAATCGTAAAAACTTATGTAACGGATTTAGATTTAGTATGGATGGATTATCTGTAACTTGAATTGATTCGGAATCCACTAAACTTTGTAACTCTATATTAGATGGGTTTAAGGGTAGTTTCAATATTGCTATAAACTCCCGTTTCCAACTGTCATCTAGGTTATTCCACCACATTCGTAAATTATCACTTTGGTATATGACAACGGTTTTGGGGTGGGCATTTTTAAACCTAAGGGCCTCTTCCTCTCTCACCAGTGTATTATCACAATATATTAGTTTGGGGGCGGCAGACTCCAGCGGTAAAAGGTTGTCAATCCTTGTGTTTTCAAGTTTTATAACACTAATTCGTCTCAATGAAGAAAGTGATTCAAGCGAAGATATTTCTGTGTTACTAATATTTATTTCTTCAATGTTTGATAATCCAGATAAGGGTGTTAAATCAGATATACTCGTCCCCTGAAGGTATACCTCGCTGAGTCGATGCATGATGCTTAATGGCTTAATATCATAAATCTGCTCATTGAATGCTGCTGATATTTTACGCTCTTGGATTACTTCATGAAGTTTTTCCACAGAAACGCTATCACTAATATTATACTCCTGTCTAAATATATTTCTCCATCCTATTGATAGATCTTGCCACCACTTCTCAAGTTCTCGAGAGTTATAAATCACCAAACACCCAGGGTTTTCGTCCATAAATTTATTGGCTTCATTTATGTCTACTTTACTATTATCACAGTAAATAATTTTAAGTTTCTTTTTGTTTTCTAATGGTTTTAGAGATGAAATATTTGTGTTGTTTGCCTGCAAAACAGTCATGTTTTCAAAGTTCGATAATGGTATCAGGCTATAAATTGATGTGCTGTCAATATTAAGATGCTGGACACTAGTTAGGCTAGATATTTTTTCCAGGCTTTTCACGCTCGTTGAGGAAATATTAACATCCGAAAGGTTATTTAGCTCACAAATTGGTGATAAATTACCTATGAGTGTGTGGCTAATGTCAAGTTGGTTAAGCGAATAAATTGTTTCTAAAGGTGTAATGTCTTCAACTTGAGAGTTGGATATATTTAGTTTGGTTATGTTTTCGAGCCCACCTAGCGTAGTTAAGTCTTGCACTTTAGTGTTTGAAAGATTTAGGTTTATAAGAGATGATAAATATCTAAGGGATGATAAGCCTACAACCTCCGAGCCGCTGCAGTTTAAAATTTCTATGTTTTTCAGGTTGCGAATGGGTTCGAGATCATTAATATTAGTATTTGTTATATTGATTTCTTTTAGTTGTGACAACTCGGATATGGGCTTTAAATCCTTTATTATTCGATTATTAGACATGTCCAATGATTTAACGCTTCTGAATGTTTTTAGAAGGTTAAATACAATAGAAGTGTTTACCCTTATGGTATCTTGAACTTCTAAAAAGGTGGTGTCATAATATACCATTAAGCTATCTTCCGGTAAAAAAGGATCCGTTTGTGGGTCTTCATCAATAATTAATGTGTCCGAAGTGTATTCTTTTACCCATTTTGATACTACCACAGAAGAGTCAGAAAACCATAATATATTTCTAAACGGAAGGGTGTCATAAACAATTACGGATTTTCCAAAATAGTTTTTCCACTCATTTGACATATCATTCCACCAATTTCGTATTTCTTCTTTTTCTTGAATTTTAGTTGTGTAAATGCTTGCTATTTTGAGGTCCTTTTGATTTGGATCAAGATTAACCTCAATATATCTAAGTTGATTATTGTTTATGGTATCATCCTCCACGGTGATGCCCTGTAAGTTTCTATTTAGGGTGATTTTAAATACTATTTTATTACTATCTGTTATTATACTCTCCGTATCTTCAATTTCAAAGTTAAACTTTGCCTCTTTGAAAAAGAAATCGATATCCTTTAGATAGGCCTGAATATCCTTGTTAAGGGGCAGGTCTCTATTTTCATCTAAATCATCTTCTACCTGAACCTTATCGCTAGCAAATAGTTTCAGATAACTCTCATTAAATATAATATCCTTATCAGAAGGTTGTTCATTTGGGTCGCCGATAAAATTTAAAGTGCCCTGAAGGTAATTTATCAATTGTTTGGTTTGATTTTCATACTTATTAATTTCCCTAATACTGATGACGCTATCAGGCTGGCCCAATAAGAATAGCGGTAGTAAAATAACCGTGCTGAGAATTACTGGTATTAGTTTGCGCATAATCTGTAAGTTCTTATTAATTCCTGCTTTTCCTCCTCTTTTAAATAGACGAGGTTAGAAATAAGCCAGCCAGAATTCATATCGTCTCTATTAAAAAATGAAAGTTCAAAATACCAGTTATTGATTTGAAAAAAATGAAATTTTACGGATTCTATGCTCACAAATTTCATTTGGTTAGTTTTCATCATATAAAAAAACAATGTTAGATAATCTGGTTTATAATTTGAAGAGGCATATAGCTCAATATATTCTTGATTGGTTAGGGCTTTTTTTAGATTCATAAAATCTAATTCATGGCTCTGGGGATGCAGAAAATATGTGGTTTGCTCAATGGAGTCTGTCTCTGGAAAAATTCTATTAAAGTTTTTAAAATAAACATTGCTCATAATCCATTTAGAGCCCAGGTTTTCTTCCTCAAGCGTTAAAAACAATATAATGTTCTCTTTTTTACCATTAACCTCAAATGTTGCTGCTACTTCAGCATACCAGTCGGGGTCCAAAAAATTTAGATGCGTCGGGTTTTCATCATTTGTAACATCTGCAATAAAGTATTTTTTCAAATTACCAGATGTTCGTGGGTTATATCCATCAAACATTCCTGGTAGCAGCTTTCTCCTCATATCATTACTTCGGTATGATTTATCGTCAGTTAAAAGAGGTTTTCCGAAACTGTCTTCTTCCATATTAAACCTTTTAACAAACTGACCAACCTGTTTGTTCATAGCATAAAGAGTGGTTTCATCAGTAGTATAATTCCCTAGTGACTGTGAGTTAACCATATTAGCAATGCCAACGCTTATTATTATCAGTAAAAAATATCTGTTCATTTAATCGTAGTTTAGCAGAAGTTAGGAATCATTATTGCTGACGCGCAAATTTAGTTTTTTATTAAAAACGTTTTAATCGCGCCTCTATTATCAATTTACAAAAAGCCTTTTCTGATGTTGATAATATTATGATTTATAATCTTAGATTATTTAATAAATTTGATTTAAATTAAAAACCCTTTCCCGTCATGAAAAAAACAATATTTCTCATATCTGCCATAATGATACTATGTATTTTGGGTCATGCTCAAAAAACTGAATCTGATGATCTTTTAAAAGGAGTTTCGCTGAAAGCATTCGAGTATAGAAACATTGGGCCTGCGCTAAAATCTGGAAGAATTTCTGATATAGCAGTACATCCAGAAAATCAAAATATATGGTATGTTACAGTTGGCTCTGGTGGTGTGTGGAAAACAGAAAATTCGGGTATAACATGGGCTCCTATATTTGATAACCAAAAGGTTTTTTCAACAGGATGTGTAACTATCGATCCCAATAACCCTCATGTTATTTGGGTTGGTACCGGTGAAAATGTGGGTGGAAGACATGTTAGTTATGGTGATGGTATATACAAGAGTGAAGATGATGGCCAGTCATGGAAAAATATGGGTCTTAAAGAATCACAACACATCTCTAAAATTGTTATTCATCCTAATAATTCGGATATAATGTGGGTGGCTGTTCAGGGTCCATTATGGTCACCGGGTGGTGATCGAGGGCTTTACATAACAAAAGATGGTGGAAAAACTTGGGGCAAAACATTGGGTGATGATGAATGGACAGGTGTAACGGATATTGTCATTGATCCTCGGAATCCAGATGTAATTTATTGCGCATCATGGCAGAGGGGCAGAACTGTTGCCGCCTATATGGGTGGTGGACCAGGATCAGGAATACATAAATCAACGGACGGAGGAAATACATGGACAAAGCTTAAAACAGGTTTGCCCAAATCGGATATGGGAAAAATTGGTCTTGCCATTAGCCCGCAAAATCCTGATGTAATATATGCCGCAATTGAGCTTGATAGGCGTAAGGGTGGGGTATATAAATCTGAAAACCGGGGAGCATCATGGAAAAAACAATCAGATGCGGTTTCAGGAGCTACTGGTCCTCATTACTATCAGGAGTTGTATGCAAGTCCTCATGAATTTGACAAAATATACCTTGCAGATGTTAGAATTCAGATCAGTAAAGATGGTGGTAAAACATTTAAACGGCTTAATGAAAAAAATAAACATTCCGATAATCACATAATTGCTTTCAGGGAAAATGACCCTAATTACCTACTGGTTGGAACAGATGGTGGGGTTTATGAAAGCTTTGATAATGCAAAAAACTGGCGTTATATGGCTAACTTACCAATAACCCAGTTTTATAAGCTGGCTGTAGACGACTCAAAACCATTCTATAAGATTTACGGAGGTACACAGGATAATGGAACCCTGGGGGGTGCTTCTAGAACTATTTATAGGAGAGGTATTTCCAATGCTGATTGGTTTATTAACCTTTTTGCCGATGGACATCAGCCGGCTACAGAACCAGGAAACCCAAATATTGTTTATTCTGAAACTCAGGAAGGAAACCTTTTCCGGGTGGATCAAAAAACGGGGGAGGCTATTAACATTAAACCCCAAGCTAATCCTGGAGATAAATATGAACGCTTCAATTGGGACTCCCCAATTTTAATAAGCCCCCATAACCCAACTACAATTTACTTTGCATCCCAAAGGGTGTGGAAGTCCACAAACCGGGGAGACAGCTGGAAAACGATTTCAGATGACCTTACCAAAAATCAAGAACGGTTTAGCCTGCCCATTATGGATAAAACATGGGGGTGGGACTCCCCGTGGGACGTTTATGCAATGTCCGATTATAATACAATTACTTCGCTATCTGAATCGCCGCTAAAAGAGGGGCTTATTTATGCAGGAACTGATGATGGGTCAATTAGCGTAACAGATAATGGCGGAGACACATGGAATAAAATCGAAGTTGGCTCTTTACCAGGAGTTCCTAAGAATGCATTTGTAAATGATATTAAAGCTGATCTATATGACGAAAATACAGTGTTTGTTGTTCTTGATGATCACAAAAACGGGGATTTCAACCCCTATATTCTAAAAAGCACCAACAGGGGAGAGAACTGGAAACAAATTACCAATAACCTCCCTGAAAATTTAATTGTTTGGAGGCTTGTTCAAGACCATATTAAGCCAGGAATCTTGTTTATTGGTACTGAGTTTGGTATTTATATGTCAATTAATGGTGGACAAAGCTGGTCTAAAATGACAGGGGGAGTACCTACAATTTCTTTTCGAGATCTTGCAATCCAAAAAAGAGAAAATGATCTTGTGGGCGCTTCATTTGGTCGTAGCTTTTTCGTCCTAGATGATTATTCTCCTTTACGTGAAATAGATGAGAACACTTTTGATCAGGAGGCAACTCTTTTTGGGTTGAGAGATGCGCTTTTATATTCTCCAAGAGCCTCTCAAACATTTGGAGGTAAAGGCTCAATGGGCGCATCATATTTTATTTCTCCAAACCCTCCATATGGTGCTGTTTTCACATATTACTTGTCTAAAAATTATACAACATTAAAAGAGGCCCGAAAAAAGGAAGAAAAGAAGTCTAAAAAAAATGGTGAAGACATTACGTTTCCTGGCTGGAACAATTTGGATAAAGAGCTTTACGAGGCTAGCCCAGTTGTTATCCTTACAATAATGGATAGTTTGGGTAATAGCATAAGGAAAATTAAAGCTAAAAAAGGAAAGGGATTTCATAGAATATCGTGGGATTTGAGATACCCAGCATTTAATGGTATTGATACTGATGGACTTGGTGTATTTGATGAGTTTTCTTCGCGGGGAGGTCTAATGGTAATCCCTGGTAGATATTATGCATCGCTATCCAAAAGAATTGATGGTATTAACAAACCGATTTCAGATACGGTTATGTTTAATGTGGTTAGTATTCAGGATGGATCCATAAAAGGGTCTTCTCCGGAGGATATTTTAGCCTTTGGCCGGGATGTTGAAAGACTAAAAATAGCAAATTATGCACTAAACACTGTTGTAGATAATACGAAAAGAAAATTAGCCGCCATGAATAAGGCTATGGGATCAATTGGCGTTTCAAATGACAGTATCTATGATGGTATATTCGCATTAAACGCTCAGCTTGACGATATCCAGCAAAAACTTTATGGTAGTAAGTCTAAAAAAGAGGTGGGACAGAAAACGGATCCAACTTTTTCGGAAAGAATTTGGAATGCTGCAGGTGGAACTCAAAATATTTCTTACGGACCCACTAAAACACAAAGACAGAGCCTGAAAATAGCAACCGTCGAGTTTGAAACTATTAGATTAGAGGTGGAAGAAATGGTAAATATTAAAATACCCCTGTTGGAAGATAGATTAGTAGAAATTGGAGCTCCCTGGATTGAGGGGCAGCCCATTCCAAAAGCTAATGATTAATGTTATGTAAAATAAATATGTAGAGGGGTTTTCACCCCCTTATAAATAAGGCCTTTATGATTTCCTGTGCCATTTTTGGATTCTCCTTTAGCCTTCTTGTTGAATAAGCGAACCATTGTTTACCAAAGGGGGTATAAATGCGCATTTTATATCCTTTATTGATTATGGATTTACGAAGCGCGGGGGTTACACCATAAAGCATCTGAAATTCAAACATGTCATTTGGCACATTGTATTTTTTAATTAGTTCATATGCGCCAATAACAAGCTTTTCATCATGGGTAGCAATTCCTGGATATATGCCTTTTTTGAACATCTGCTCCAAGGCTAATAGGAAGTTTTGATTTATTTTTTCGTATTTCTTGAAAGCAATTGTTTCTGGCTCCACATATATTCCTTTACATAATCTGAAATTCAGAGGATTTTCATTGGAATGCATATCCATCATTTCATCTATGTCATTCATGGTGCGGTGTAAATATGCCTGTAGGACTAGGCCTACATTCTTTGGAAATTCCTTTTTCAGCTTTCTAAAAAGTTCGATTTCCAGGTCAACACACTGTGAATCTTCCATATCTATCCTCACAAAATTATCATGTTCAACAGCTTTTGCAACAATCTCTCTGATTAGCTTATAACAAGTATCCTTATTTATTAGCAGCCCAAACATTGTGGGCTTTAGTGAATAATTACCAATCACATTGCTTTTCTCAACGGCTTCAATTATCTCGATGTATTCATCTCTATTCTTTTTTGCCTGATCTAGCTCTGAGATAAACTCTCCCAGCAGGTCAATGGTGGTAACATTTCCCTCTGAATTTAGCTTTTCTGCTATTTTGATTGCGGCGCCAAGAGACCGTCCTGCGATATATCTTTTGGAAAAAATCCAAACCAATTTTTGTGGCATCAATGGTAAAATAGCCGCAACTATCTTATTTAGGATCATCATTACTGCTCAGGTTTTATATTGTTATATTTTGGTGCAAATTTAGAGAGAATAGTTCAAATCATAACAAATTAATAGTATTTTTTTACCCTTTCTCTTAAGCTTTAAAGCGTTGTTTATCATTGTTTTACGAGTCGTGATAGAAAAATATTTTCCGCTTAACAATGAACAATATCAAAATTCTTGTTAAAAATTTAACACTGATTTGGTAATTGTAAAAGCCATCACGTCAAATCATTCTTAATAATATGTTTGTAATTAAAAATAAATAGCCGTAATTTTGCCGCCCGATTTTTGTATAGAATAGGCTATGGTGGAATTTAAAATACCCATTAAGGGTCTTTCGTTAGATAAGCATGAATATGCATATAAAATCGACAAGTCGTTCTTTGATAACTATGAGTTTCTGGAAATTGAAGATGGGGTTTTAGATTTACGCTTGGATTTGATAAAAGAATCCACGCTTTTGAACCTAAGCTTTAGCTTTGATGGAAACATAACATTGAAATGTGACAGGTGTTTAGACCTTTTCGATTTACACCTAAAAAACAGTTACAGACTGATAGTAAAATATGCCAATGATTTTGAGGAAATAAGTGATGAAATAATTACAGTCCCATCATCTGAAAGCAACTTAGATATAAGTCAGTTTGTTTTTGAATACATTAATCTTATGTTGCCATTAAAAAAGGTTCATCCCGATGAAGGTGGTAATAAGACATGTAATAAAGACATGGTAAAAAGAATTGACAGTTACTCTGAACAAAAAAATGATCCCAGGTGGGACGCATTAAAGAATATAAATTTAGATTAGAACTTAATAAATAAAGAAATAATAAAATGGCACATCCGAAGCGCAAAATATCAAAAACAAGAAGAGATAAAAGAAGAACTCATTATAAAGCAGAGGCTCCTCAGCTCGCTACTTGTCCTACAACTGGTACGGTACATGTCTATCACCGCGCATATTATGTTGATGGTGACATGTATTACAAAGGAAAGCTTGTGGTTGAGAATGCAAAGGCTGAATAAACAGCTGTTTTTCTGATTGCTTTTTTTAAGCATCCCCATAGATAATAAACTCTTGAACACTTTTGTTTTCAGGAGTTTTGTTTTTAAACCCTTCTAGGCGTCTGTATGCCGCACAAATATTTGTATTTTTGCGGCAAAATAAACTGAAAAATACTTAGTATGTCAAAAATTAATGCAGCAATAACCGGAATCCATGGCTGGGTGCCTGAATATGTTTTGACCAACGAGGAGCTTGAAACTTTTCTAGATACAACAGACGAGTGGATAATGACGCGTACTGGCATTAGAGAAAGGCATATTTTAAAGGGAGAAAATATGGGCACGTCTGTTATTGGAACAGAGGCCGTAAAAGGTTTATTAGAAAAAACAAATACTGCTCCCGATGAAGTTGACCTAGTTATATGTGCAACTGTCACCCCAGACATGCTTTTTCCAGCAACCTCAACAATAATTTGTGACAAAGTAGGTATTAAAAATGCATTTAGTTTTGATTTAAACGCAGCATGTACCGGATTTTTATACGCCTTGGATACCGCAAGAAGATATGTTGAATCCGGATCCTATAAAAAAGTTATTGTCGTAGGTGCTGATAAAATGTCTTCAATTGTTGACTACACAGACCGAACAACTTGTGTTTTATTTGGTGACGCAGGTGGTGCTGTTCTTTTAGAGCCAACTAGTGATGGTTTGGGAATAATAGATTCGGTACTAAAGAGTGATGGCATGGGTAGAGACCACCTTTATCAAAAGGCAGGAGGGTCAAGCTACCCCCCAACCCACGAAACCATTGATGCTCGACAACATTATATCTATCAGGAGGGTCAGGCGGTATTCAAATTTGCTGTTACAAAAATGGCGGATGTGAGTGCTGAAATAATGGAGCGAAATAACCTTGGTGCTGAAGACATATCATACCTTGTGCCACATCAGGCTAATATGAGAATAATTGATGCAACAGCTCGTCGCATGGGGATTGAAAGAGACAAGGTTATGATAAACATTGAGCGCTACGGAAACACAACAAACGCAACAATTCCCATGTGTTTACATGAGTGGTCTCCAAAACTACAAAAGGGTGACATCCTTGTTCTAGCTGCCTTTGGTGGAGGTTTTACCTGGGGTTCCATGTACATAAAGTGGGCTGTTAATGGAAGCTCTAAATAAATAATTTGAGAATTGTAGCTGCGTAAAAAGGTAGCCTATATCCTATCTGATTTTTAAAAACGTTTTTGTCATCACCCCCTTGGTATTTCTATATTTTACAAAATATATGCCGGGTAAATAGCCCTCAACATTTAGCTTGTATATTTGTTGTGGTAGTATTTTTAACCCATCAACCCTAAGTCCCCGAGTATTGAATACGTGAACATTCATTGCCTCAGAATCATTATTCTTGAGTAAGATGTTGATTTGGGCAGGGTTAGGGTATAATGAAAGGAGGGGTTGTTGATGTTCATAAATCCCAACTGTGATTGAAATTATAGCTGATGTAGTGTCCCAGCTATTAAGGTTATTTGAAACAAACTGTACCACATTGTATGGTCCTGAATTGGAATAAGTGTGGCTGGGGTTTTGCTCCGTACTATAATTACCATCACCAAAATCCCAATACCAGCTATTTGCTTTTTGACTTTGATCATAAAAGTATGCGTTATTTTCGATCTGCTCGTGATAAAATCCTGCATATGGCATATGGATAGAATGAGAAAAAGACACTGTTTTATTAAAAACCGTATCCCAATAAGCATTTGGGCCAACCGGCCAGTTGCCATTATTGGTTCCATAAAACTCATGTCCTTCGCCTACTACAAAATATTTTTCTGGTTTATATCCCAAGTTTTCAATTCTTTCGGCTATCAATTCACTTCCATAAGAAGCTGGAAACGCAGGATTTCCAAATGCCGCTCCATAGCCAAATGGAACCACACCATCATCGGTTCCATGAACTAATAAAACGGGAATTGTATCGGTCTCAACAATAAGAGTAGTATCTTGTAACGATCCCCACAAACCAACCAGTCCGTTTGATTTTCCCAGGTGAGAATAATTATTTCCAGAACAATCCAAGCATCCCAAATCAGGGTTCGAATATGTTTCAGGGGGCCTTTCATCCTCGGTATCTAAAAATATATTATGTAGCCCAACAAAAGAACCTGCGCTACTACCAAGCATGTATATGTTATTAGTGTCTATGTTGTATACATTTCTATTTTCCTTGAGAAACCTAATCGCCGTGCGTCCGTCTTGTAGGCCCCTGTATACCGCTCTTATTGAACTCGCTGAGCTCAGGGGATTCATTCCTAAACGATAGTCTATGCTTGCTGTAACATAACCCCTGTGTGCCATTGAATCACAAAAAGCCACCATGTCTTCAGCCAGCTTTGATCCCGTAAGAAAAGCACCTGAGTGCATGCACAACAATACTGGTCGTTTGGACAGGGTATCGCCCACCGGTAGATAAATGTCCATTAACAAGTCTTCATCCATGGTTAGGCTTTCCAGTATATATGGGAATAAAAGAGCAGGCGCATTGCCATATATAACATTTGTATTAATTTCGATTTCGGAGAAAACAGGAGAGGTATATCGATTATTATAGGGTATTTGACCCATTAAATTAATGGATGCCAACAAAAAAGCAAACGTAACCAGTTTGTATTTCATTTTTAAAATAACCACAGGCAAATTTAGAAAAAAACTATTCAAAAATATTACTTATAAAACAACTCGGGTTGCAATATAAAACGAGAAAATAATTTAGCTTAATTTAGACCTCTTATTGTTAATATTACTAAAGCTTTTATTTAATTATTTAGTATGAACTCAAAAATGCTTTTGTTTGTGTTTGTTACACTATTCCTATCGGTTCAAAAAACACATTCATGCACAAATATTCTTGTAACAAAGGGCGCTTCTGTTGATAGCGCAACTTATTTGGTATATTTAAATGATGGTGAATGGCTTTACAAGTTAAATCAAACCCCCGCTAAAAATCATTCTAAGGGAGACTCTTTGGTATATACAAGTATGACCGGTATTAAGTCTATGGTACATCAAGTTCCTCATACACATGCAATAATTGGTTTTCAAATGAATGAGTACCAGCTTGCAATTGGAGAAACAACCTTTCTTGGTAGAGAAGAGCTCTGGGATAAGAACAAACCATTAAAATACTGGGAACTAATGGAATTGGCTCTGTTAAGGGCTAAAACAGCCCGGGAGGCTATTGGTGTAATAACAAGCCTGGTAGAACAATATGGCTATGGAAGTGAGGGTGAGTCTTTCTCGATAGCAGACCCCAATGAGGCCTGGATACTTGAAATGACAGGTGCTGGTGGTGCTGGTGGCGCCATTTGGGTAGCAATGAAAGTGCCCAACGGCATGATTGCCGCACACGCAAACCGTTCTCGCATCGGTGAATTTCCACTGGATGACCCTGAAAATTGTATCTATTCTGATAATGTTATTTCATTTGCAGTCGAGAAAGGCTATTATAACCCTGATGGTGACGAGCCTTTTAGATTTAATAACGCTTATGACCCACCTACACCAAAGCACATAAGATATTCTGAATCTAGAGTCTGGAGTGTTTATAATAGAGCTGCTCCATCGGCCGGTTTAACACATAAATATAGCCGGGGAGAGGGCGGTGAAAAAGAGTATCCTTTGTTTATTAGCCCTGATAAAAAGCTAACATTAGCCGATGTGTTTTCTTTGGTTAGAGATCATTACGAAGATACTGAAATTGATATGACCACAGGTTTAGCAGCAGGTCCATTTGGAAACCCTAATAGGATAAGACCATTATCCTGGGAAGCTGACTCTATTGTATATTCCTTTGAAAGACCTATTTCTACTTACAATACCGCATTTTCATTTATAGCACAATTACGAGGCTATCTTCCAGATGAAATTGGAGGAATCGCTTGGTTTGGTGTTGACGATACTTACACTTCCTGTTATTTTCCAATATACTGCTGTGTAACAGAAATATCTAAGCCCTTTTCAACAGGTGACATAAATAGTTACTCTCGGGAGTCAGCTTGGTGGTCGTTCAACTTTGTGTCAAATTTTGCGAATATAAGATACTCATATATGATAGAGGATATAAGGGCGGTACAGATGGAGGTTGAAAATATTATTATTTCACAGCAAGACTCTATTGAAACAGAGGCCTTGAGCATGGGTGAGCATGAGCGCATAGAATTTCTAACAGCCCACTCATTTAAAATGGGTGAGATGGTTCATAATCGGTGGGTTGAATTAGGAGATAAGTTAATTACCAAATACAATGATGGTTATATAAAAAGTGATAATAATCAAATTGAAGAGAGGGGATATTCCTCTGAATGGTTAAATATAATCTCCAAAAAGGATGGTGAAAGATATCGTATTCCTTAATAATAAAACAGGTTAACCTGGGTGTGCAAAAGCGTTTTTAAAATTGAATTTATTTAAAATTACCTACCTTAGCACAACACATAAATTAAAAACCATGAATAATATTTCTTACTCAAAAAACTGGTGGGCGCTTGCTTTTAATGGTATCATAGCTCTTTTGTTCGGTTTATTGGCAATCTTTGCTCCGCGTGAAACTCTAGAGGTCGTTATAAAGTACTTCGGTATTGTTATGCTTATTGTTGGTGTTGCCATGCTCTTTGGGGCATACTCAAGTATGAAAAACAAACTAAACTACGGTACAGATTTAATAAGCGCAATTATTACGGTTGCCCTGGGGGTGGTACTTTCTTTTTTCACCGAAAAAACCCTTGAAGTTATTGTTGTAGTAATCGGGATCTGGGCTATTGTTCTGGGAATAGGGCAACTTATAATAATGTCTGCTCTTACTTCAAAGCCCGATAAAAATTATATGTTGTATTGTGGTCTATTTACTTTGGTTTTTGGAGTCCTGATGTTTTTTAACCCTTTTACTATGGCGTCAGTGATGACTGTGGTGGTTGGTATTATGGCGGTGGTTATTGGTGTTGTTTTGATTTCGTTTGCTTTCAAGCTTAAAAACTTATAAATCATCCCCTTGGATGTTTTAATCATGAAATTTAATGTCCAAAACTCTCAGCTGAAGCGTTGTATTTCCAAGCCAGAAATTTTCTTCGATATGATAACATATGTCGAAAATTTTACCCTCTTTCATCTTTTTAAAATGCCTTGCTTGATTAAATGCTATTGAGGGGACAGGGTTACCCGTTCTATCAGGGTGGACTGCTGAAAACTTTAGGTGCTTGCTCTCATCATTCTTACCTACAAGTTTAACATATCCCGTGTCGATAACGTTTTTGGTTAAAAATACCGGAGACATATTACCTGGACCAAACGGCGCAAATTGCCTTAGTATTTTATAGAACTTGTAGTTTATGTCGCTTATAAAAAGTTCGGTATCAATTTCTATTTCTGGAATAAGCATCTCTTGTGTAATGTTTTCTTCGGTATACTTATTAAACTCTGTGATAAAGCTTTCGAGATTTTCAGGTTTCAGTGACATTCCCGCAGCATAAGTATGGCCACCAAAGTTTTCTAGAAGATGAGATGTTGATTCAATTGCATTATAAACATCAAATCCTTTAACCGAGCGCGCAGAGCCCGTGATTAAACCATCTGCCCTGGTCAATACAACGGTGGGCCTATAATAGTTATCTATAAGCCTTGATGCAACTATACCAACAACACCCTTATGCCAATTAGCATTATAAACAATAGATGCTTTTTTACTAACTCCATTACCGCTCTCTCTGTTAGCAAGCATTTGTAAGGCCTCTCTGGTTATGTTGGTATCCAGTTTGCGTCGCGTTAAATTTAGTTCGTTTATTTGGTTGCCAAGTCTTATGGTGTGACCTTTATTATTGCTGATAAGAAGTCTTACAGAATCTGTTGCACTGTCTATCCTGCCTGCAGCATTTATTTTTGGGCCTATTAGGAACACAAGATCTGTTATTGTTATTTTCCTATCGAAATAATGCGTGGGGCCCAGTGAGGTTCTTTTTTTTATTCCAGCGGAGTTTAAAAGATATGTTATTCCTATACGGGGAGACATGTTAAGATTTTCTAATCCAAAATATGATAGAGTTCTATTTTCTCCTACAATTGCAACCATATCAGCGGCAATACTTATGGCAACAAGGTCAAGAAAAGCATAGGTGGTTTCTGGTGGCATTTCAAACCTAGCGGCAAGAGCTTGTATGAGTTTAAAACCAACTCCAGCTCCAGACAGCTCCTTAAAAGGATAATTACAATCATTTTGTTTGGGGTCTAAAACAGCGATCGCCTCTGGAATCTTATCTCCTGGGCGATGATGGTCGCAAATAATTATGTCTAGCCCTTTTTTATTTGCATATTCAACCTTTTCAACCGCCTTAATTCCACAGTCAAGTGATATCATCAACGTGTGGCCTTCAGAAACAGCATAATCTATCCCCTTAAAAGAAATTCCATAGCCCTCGTTGTAACGATCTGGTATATAAAAATCGACTAATTTGTGGGTGCCTTTCAGGAAAGAATAAACAATACTAACAGCAGTGGTTCCGTCCACATCATAATCACCATATACTAGTATTTTTTCTCCATTTTCTCTGGCTTTTTCCAGGCGGTTAATTGCTTTATCCATTCCCTTCATTAGAAAAGGATCATGCAATTTGCTTATTTCTGGACGAAAAAAAGACTTGGCTGTTTGATAGCTTTTAATACCTCTCTGAGCCAAGAGGTTGGCGAGTTTGTGGTTGATATTAAGCGCCTTTGAAAGCGGCTCAATAATCTTATTATCAGCCACTTTTTTTATCACCCACCTCTTTTCCATGCTTAAAATTTTATTCTGTAAATATATGTATTTATGCCATAAAATACGGGATGTTTGTGTATATTATAAGAAAGCGTCTATTCTTAAGAGTATTAGAATAAACTCTTAGTTATTTACTAAACCTCTCCTGTTTTGTTACTCTGTTTTTTTAGTTTCAGCACTAGTGGTTTGATGACGCAATGACTATTTGGTTATCACTAAAAGCTTGACCTCATCGCTTCCACCGGATCAAGCCGAGATGCTGACCATGCTGGTATAAATCCCGACACGAATCCTATCATGGCAGAAACTAATATTCCCAATGTAATATTTCCAAGTGTAAGTATTAGTTCAAAGTTGAAAATCGAGCTTACCATAAAGGTTAGGGCGTATACTATTACCAAGCCTACTATACCGCCAATTATTGCAAGGAATACCGCTTCGAATAAAAATTGCAATAATATAAAGTAGTTTTTGGCGCCGAGAGCCTTCTGTATTCCAATTTGATTTGTGCGTTCTTTAACACTAACAAACATTATGTTTGCAACACCAAAGCCACCAACTAGTAATGAAAAACCACCAATTATCCACCCAACGGTTGCTATAACCGCAAAAAGCTGATCAAATCCTTTGTTTATTATGTCTGTTTCATTTAAAGCAAAGCTGTCGTCTGCTGAAGGGGGTAGCTTCCTTATGGAGCGCATTATTCCTGTTAGCTCATCAATCATTTGATCGTTGGACACATCCGATCTTGCCTTTACAATAATCGTTGTACCAGTTCGTCTAAAATCCAATAGTTTTTGACCATATTTTGCCGGTATTATAATCCAATTGTCTTTAGAGTTGCCAAAAATATCTTCTCCTTGTTTCTTGGTTACCCCTATCACATCTGTTTTCCGTCCAAACACCTTTATTTTTCTGCCTATAGCATCTTTTCCCTTGAATAAGCTTTCGGCAATATCTGCGCCTATGATCGCAATGTTTCGGCCACTATGAGATTCTGCTGGAGTGAAATACCTTCCTTCCTGAAGGTCAAACGGCATAACCTTGGTGTAATCTTGGGATACAGGTACTATTGGCACATTCTCAACCCTGTCTGCTCCATAATAAACATCGCGATTCACGCTTACCATAAATGCAGAAGCGGCAGCGGTATTAGACCTTTTCATAATTTCTCCCATTTCCTTTAGCGTAGGCTCGGGTCTCTGATAGTATTTCCACCACGGGTATTCAGAACCCACCTTCCATGGCCACTTCTGGATAAATATAACATTGCTTCCAAGTGAGCTTATTTCACTTTTTATGGCGCTTTCTAGGCTATCAAAAACGGTGAATACCGAAATAATTGAGAATATTCCAATGGTAATACCTAGTAACGAAAGCACACTTCTTATTTTGTTTATGGCCAGCGCGTGGGTGGCGAAAAGTATACTTTCTGATATTAATTTGAGTATTTTCATGTTTATCAGTGATAAATTGGAAGTAATGTTCAGTATTAGATTACTACTGACTACTGTAAATTTCTAAATTTTCAAAAATCGTTAAAATATATGAGAAAAAGTCTCGTGTAAGTTAATTAAAACGTGTTATTTTGTAATAAATTTTATTTTACAATAATTTCCAAAAACTTTCTTCTTAAATGAAAAAAATAGAAACAGCATTAATTTCCGTATTTAATAAAGATGGTCTTGATTTGCTTCTTGAAAAATTAAATGGCTTGGGTATAAATTTTATATCAACTGGTGGTACTCATAGCTATATTAAAAAGATGGGTTATGAGGCAACTAAGGTAGAGGCCTTAACAACATACCCTTCTATTTTAGGCGGAAGGGTTAAAACACTACACCCAAAAGTAATGGGGGGAATACTTGCTCGCGGAGATAATGATGGTGATAAGAAAGAATTGGATGAATATGATATTATTCCAATAGACCTGGTTATTGTGGACCTTTATCCATTTGAAGAAACCCTTAAAACGGCAAGTGAGGAGGGTGAAATTATTGAAAAAATAGACATTGGCGGAATAACCCTAATTAGAGCTGCTGCAAAGAATTTTAAAGACGTAATGGTGGTTCCGTCTTCGTGTCTTTATGAAGACTTTTTGTCTCTTCTTGATTCAAAAAACGGAAGTACAGAAATGGAAGATAGAAAATTCTACGCCGCCCAAGCATTTAACATTAGCTCACATTATGACACTGCAATATTTAATTGGTTTAATCCTGGTAAAATTAACACTTTCAAGGTTAGTGATAATAAAGGAAATACCCTAAGATATGGTGAAAACCCTCATCAAAAAGGTATTTTTTACGGTGATCTGGTAGAGGTTTTTGATCAGGTTCACGGAAAGGCAGTTTCATACAATAACCTGCTTGACCTTGATGCTGCCATTGGCCTAATCAAAGACTTTGAGGAAACAACATTTGCCGTTATCAAGCATAATAATGCCTGTGGTCTAGCATCAAGAGAAAACCTCACAGAGGCATGGAATGCGGCGCTAGCAGGAGATCCTGTTTCTGCATTTGGTGGGGTATTAACAACAAACAAAAATATAGACGCGGAAACCGCTAAAGAAATAAATAAAATTTTCTTTGAAATAGTTATTGCACCATCATACGATGATGATGCTCTTGAGATACTAAAAAGCAAGAAAAATAGGATTATTTTAATACTAAAAAGTACAGGCTTTAATAGCCTTCAGTATAGATCTTTATTAAATGGCGTTCTTGTTCAAGATAAAGATCTTAAAACTGAAATCTCAGAAGACCTTGTTAAAGCAACAAAAAGAAAACCCTCCGAAAGAGAGGTGGAAGATCTGTTGTTTGCTAACAAACTGGTTAAGCACACAAAGTCCAATACCATTGTTCTGGCAAATAATAAACAGCTTGTTGGCTCGGGAACTGGTCAAACTTCAAGAGTAGACGCCCTTAAACAGGCGATCGAAAAGGCTAAAAATTTTAAGCTTCCCCTAGAAGGAGCTGTTATGGCATCTGATGCATTTTTTCCTTTTCCTGACTGTGTAGAGATTGCAGAAAAGGCTGGTATAAAATCAGTTATACAACCAGGAGGCTCCATTCGTGATAAGGATTCCGTTGATTATTGTGACAATAACGGTATGTCAATGGTAATGACAGGAAACAGACATTTTAAGCATTAAATTGCGCCATGAAACATCTTTTTATGAATCAAGTAAAAAAACTGTTGTTAACATCATAAAATTTCAATATTTTTACAAGCCACTAAGCGTAGTGTGGTTCGGATTGAATTACTAACAATTATTACTATTATATGGGACTGTTTTCATTTTTAACAAAGGAGATTGCCATTGACCTCGGCACTGCCAACACCATTATCATTTATAATGACAAGGTTATTGTTGACGAGCCTTCCATAGTTGCTTTAGAGCGGAACACTGGAAGGATTATAGCTGTGGGGAAAAAGGCGATGATGATGCACGGAAAAACACATGAAAACATAAAAACAATACGGCCCTTGCGCGATGGTGTAATCGCAGATTTTCAGAGTGCTGAATATATGATCCGTGAAATGATCAAAATGATCGGAATGAAAAACACCATCTTCCCTCCTGCCCTAAGAATGGTTATATGTATCCCGTCGGGTATCACCGAGGTTGAAGAAAGAGCTGTAAAAGACTCTGCTGAGCAGGCTGGTGCAAAAGAAATTAGGCTTATTCACGAGCCTATGGCTGCTGCAATAGGTATTGGTATTGATGTTCTAGAGCCAACCGGAAATATGATAATAGACATTGGTGGTGGTACTAGTGAAATTGCTGTTATAGCTCTTGGTGGAATTGTTAATAATACCTCAATTCGTATTGCGGGTGATGACTTTAATTCCGATATAGAAGAGTATATGCGAAAGCAGCATAACATTATAGTGGGTGAAAGAACGGCAGAAAGAATAAAAATTGAAGTTGGTGCCGCAATTACAGAACTTGAAAATCCTCCGGATGAATATGCTGTACATGGACGGGATATGCTAACGGGAATACCGAAAGAAATTAAAGTAAATTATAAAGAAATCGCAAGCTGTTTAGATAAATCCATATCAAAAATTGAAGCGGCTGTGCTAAACGCCCTTGAAAAAACACCCCCAGAGCTAAGTGCTGATATCTATCGTACAGGAATATATGTTGCTGGTGGAGGCTCTATGCTAAGGGGCCTGGATGAAAGGCTACATCATAAAACAAAGCTTTCTGTTCATGTTGCTGAAGACCCATTGAGGGCTGTGGCGAGAGGAACCGGTATTGCTTTGAAAAATTTTGATAAGTTCACTTTCCTTATCAAATAATTTAAAAGACTTTAAATGAGCTAGAATGCGCAATCTTTTTGCATTATTATGGAGAAATCAGTTTTTTGTTCTGTTCATTCTACTTGAAACCACATCGATATTTCTGTTAACCCGAAGTTATTCTTACCACGGCTCATTGGCTTATAGCACAACCAGCGATATTAGTGGTAGTGTTTTTAACTCTTACAACAACCTTACAAGATACCTTGCGCTTAACGAGGAAAATAATGCCCTGGCTGAAGAGAATGCAAGGCTTAGAAACCTGGTTCCGTCTTCATTACTATTGCATGATAGTATTTATTTAAACAACGACACATCCTACAGGTATATTCCTGCCAGGGTAGTTCAAAATACAGTTAACAAAAGTAATAACTTCATTATTATCAATAAGGGTAATAATGATGGAATAATGAAGGAAATGGGTGTGATATCTCGAAATGGCGTTGTGGGTGTTGTTGTGGGTGTTTCTGACAATTACTCTACAATAATGTCGATGCTACATTCAAGGGTGCGAATTAGCGCAAGAGTTAAAAAAAGTGGGCAGTTGGTAAATGTTATTTGGGGACAAAAAAACCATCTGTTTGGAACTGTAATTGATATCCCCTCCCATATTTCTCTTGGGGAGGGAGATTCTGTAATAACCAGTGGAAACTCCATGATATTTCCAGAAAACATTTTGATTGGAGTTATTGAGTCACACGAAACGGATTTGAATAAAAATCTGAGCTCGGCGAAAATACGGCTGGGTGCTGATTTCAATGGCCTATACCACGTTTATTTAATTGATAATGTTATGAAACCTGAGCAGGATTCTTTAAACCGATTAACAACACAATAATATGAATAATGTGGTCGTGTTAAATATCGTTAGGTTTTTGTCTCTGGGGCTTGCACAGATTCTTATTTTCAACAACATGAGTCTTGGAAGCTATATAAACCCCTCCGTATATGTCCTTTTTATAATCCTTCTTCCCGCAAGAATTAACGGCAGCCTTTTGCTTATTGTTTCTTTTATGGCTGGCCTAACAATGGATTATTTTACCAACTCTATGGGGCTTCACGCATCCGTGTGTGTTGCTATTGCATTCATGAGACCATCTATAATCAGCCTTTTCTTCAGGAACTACGAGTTTGTGTCCAACGAAGAGGTGGCTCCATTTTCAGTAGGTTGGCAGGGGTTTATTAAATTTTCTATTGTTGTTGTGCTGTTACATCAAGTTTTGATGTTTTATTTAGAGGTGATGAGCCTTAATAACTTCTTCTTTACGCTTTCAAAATCATTACTAAGTTCTGCTGTAACGCTAATAATTATAGTAATAGTTATGTTGATTTTTGGTAAAAGAAGACGAAGAATTTAATATTAATTCTTATTTGAGTAATTCAGCCAGCTTATTCTGTAGGTCATCTCCGTGAAGGTTTTTATCAATGATAATTCCATCTGGATTAATAAGCACGTTTTGGGGGATGCTCTTTATACCATATAGTTTACCAGCTTGACTATCCCAACCTATTAAATCGCTTATGTGTGCCCAGGATAGATTATCTGATTGGATTGCTTCAGTCCATTTATCATGGTTATTGTCAAAGGAAACACCAACAATATCAAAGCCCTTATCGTGAAATTTTTCAAACGCCGCAACAAGGCTCGGGTTTTCTATACGACATGGCCCACACCAAGATGCCCAGAAATCAACAAGAACATAGTTGCCGTTTAATAATGAAGAAAGGGGTGTTGGCTTGCCTTGGGGATTATCGAGTGTAAAATCTATAAATGGCTGGCCTATTGAAGATTTTTTTAATGTACCAACATAATCCTTAAGTTTTATAACGTATTCGCTGGTATAAATTGAGGGGTCAAAGTTGTTTAATATAGAGTCAAGCTCATTTAGCTCTAACTTATAAGAGTTGTTTAAAACAATAAAGGCCGTAACCGTGCTGCTGTTATTTACCATTGCATAATCAATAAGATGCTCTGTTTTTTTTGTGTCAACCAGAGCGTACTCATCCTCTATTACAAACATGCGGGCGGTGTCATTGTTTCCTTTTGCTTCTGAGTACTGTTTACCTAGCTCCCTGGCTTGATTATCATATACCGCAATTGAGCCCGTGTATGCGTCATAGATACTCTGGGTTTTTGAGCCAACAATAAGGGGCTCGGATATATTATTCATATCTACATCCACGCTTATGTTTCCTGGCTCAGCAAACAAAGGAATATAATCTCCAGAACCTTTGAAAAATATATAATAAAACTCTGGCTGAACAATATTGGTCCTCAAAACGGCCTTGTTATTAATCAGTTTTGCAGAGTCATAAAGTGTTCGCTCTCCACCCTCAAATTTGCTCAGGTATACAGTAGTGGTGTCTCCATTTGTAACTGTAAGGTTTACGTTAAGGTTGGTTGTGTTTTTATTGTTATCACAGGATATTACTACTGCCATGAACAATGTAAGACAAAAAAGTATTGTGGAAACTTTATACATATTATTGATTTTTATTTGATGGCAAAGTTAACAATTGGCACTTTCTTTTATGCATGTTTAACATTATTTTGCAACTATTGTCATATTTTTGCGTGCAAATAAAATTGAAATGAAGCTTTTAATTTTGTGTACCGGAAATAGTTGTCGTAGCCAAATGGCGGAGGGTTTTTTAAGGTCCTTTGATAATAAAATGGAGGTGTATTCTGCCGGAACGTCTCCTGCTGAAAACACAAGCCCTAATGCTATTTTAGTAATGAAAGAGTTGGGTCTAGATATAACCAACAGTAAGCCTGAAAATATAAACAGGTATATAAACGATGATTTTGACTATGTAATAACTGTTTGTGGTGGCGCCAATGAAAGCTGCCCAACATTTATAGGAAATGTTAGTAATAGGATTCACATTGGTTTTGATGACCCTGCTGATGCCATAGGAAGCAGAGAAGATATTATTAAGGAGTTTCGACGCATAAGAGATGAAATAAGGTATGGCTTTGCTGATTTTTATAATGATAAAATTAAGCCCTTCCTATAATGCCCAAAACAAACAAACGCCTCTCCTTCTTAGATAGATATTTAACCCTCTGGATTTTTGTGACAATGCTAATTGGTGTGGCGTCTGGGTATATGTTTCCTGCAATTAGTGGGTTTTGGAACAGGTTTAACGTGGGCGCTACAAATATTCCAATTGCCATTGGCTTAATCGTAATGATGTTTCCCCCGCTTGCTAAGGTTAAATATGAGGAGTTAAGGGGGGTGTTTAAAAACAGAAAGGTTCTTCTTCTCTCCTTGGTTCAAAACTGGATAATAGGGCCTCTATTAATGTTTTTTCTTGCCATTATATTCCTGCATGATTACCCGCAATACATGACTGGTCTGATTTTAATTGGTCTTGCCCGATGTATTGCAATGGTAATTGTATGGAATGACCTTGCGCGGGGTGATAGTGAGTACGCTGCTGGATTGGTCGCTTTTAATAGTCTTTTTCAGGTGATTTTCTTCTCTGCATATGCCTATTTTTTTATTACTATTTTACCGGTAAAGTTTGGCTTGGAGAGTTCTGAAATTGATATTACCATTTATCAAATAGCAGAAAGCGTGTTGATATACTTAGGTATTCCTTTTCTTGCGGGTATAATTACACGGTATTCTTTAATTAGAGTTAAAAGCAAGGCCTGGTATCAAGATAGCTTTATCCCTAAAATAAGCCCCCTTACGCTTGCGGCGCTACTCTTTACAATTTATGTAATGTTTTCTCTTAAGGGAGACTATATAGTTAGGCTCCCTATTGATGTAATACGCATCTCGATTCCTCTTGTTATTTATTTTGTGGTAATGTTTTTTGTTTCTTTTTATATCAGCAGAAAAATGGGAACTGATTACAAAAAAACAACAACACTTTCTTTTACTGCTGCAAGTAATAACTTTGAGCTTGCCATAGCGGTTGCAATAGCTGTCTTCGGTATAAATTCCGGTGAAGCATTCGCGGCAGTAATAGGACCCCTTATTGAGGTTCCTGTGTTAATATTACTAGTGAATGTTTCTTTGAAAATGAAAAATAAGTATTTCTAGGGCTATTCTTCGTGTGGATTAGCTCTACTGGGCTCCGTTGTTTTTTTCTTTCCAGAGCTGATTAAATGATTTGGGAGCAATTTCTGGCATATCACGTCTTGGGCCCCAGGTTTTTGAAACCGCCATGTTTAATACCTTGTTTTTTGTTTTGCCAGACAGAAGATCAAGCATTCTTCTTGACTTCAGGGCTTGTGTTGAAATATTTATTGTTTGTTTTTCAAAAAAAGTATAAAAACCTTTTTTTACCGCATCATTACGATTAACCAACAGTAATTCATGAAGAGGTATTTTTACTGGACATACAGTTGTACATTTTCCACATAGCGATGAAGCAAAACTAAGGTGTTTATATTTTTTTTCGCCAGATAAATATGGTGTAATAACGGCTCCTATGGGTCCACTATATGTTGTTTTATAGGCATGCCCTCCTATGTTTTTATATACTGGACATGAGTTTAAACAAGCTCCACACCTTATGCACGAGAGTGCTTGCCGTTGACGCTCCTGTTTTAAAAGCGCTGATCTTCCATTATCAATTAGAACGATATACATTTGCTCGGGGCCATCGGTTTCGCCATTTCTTTTTGGTCCGCTTATAATAGAATTGTATACAGTCATTGGCTGGCCAGTTCCATTAACAGCGAGCAACGGCCAATATAGGTCTAAATCCTCAAGCTTTGGAATTAGCTTTTCTATTCCCGCTATTGCAATATGGACCTTTGGGAATGACATTGATAACATGCCATTACCTTCGTTTTCTGTTATTGCAATTGAGCCTGTGTCTGATATTAAAAAGTTAGCGCCTGTGATTCCAAGGTCTGCAGAAGTAAACCTTTCCCTTAGTAGGTTACGTGTATAAAGGGTAAGCTCCTCTGGCGACATGTCTTCTGGAGTATTAAACTTTTCATTGTATAATTTAGCAACATCCTCCTTTGACATATGCATCGCTGGTGTTACTATATGATATGGTTTTTGATTGGCTTGCTGAACTATAAACTCTCCCAGATCAGTTTCAAAAATTTCAATGTTGTTTTTAGATAATGAGTCGTTGAGGTTTATTTCCTCAGTTGTCATTGACTTGGATTTAACTGCAGACTGAACGTTATGTTCCTTGGCTATTTTTAAAATTTCTATTAATGCCTCATCCGCATTTTGAGCCCAAATTACTTTCCCTCCATTTGCAGTAAAGTTATCTTCAAATTCAATTAAAAACCTATCGAGTTCGTTTATAACCTTATACTTTAAAAAGCCCGCCCTGTCTCTAGCTATATCCATATTGGAATATAGGCGTTGGCCTTTTTCAACAGAACTACTATAACGAGACATGTTAAATTTAATTTTTTCACGATGCTCATTATCAAACGCAATCTTTTCAGATGCTGCTAAAAATGATTTATTTTCAATGCTGCTCTTCATTTAGGGCCCTAAGAATTTATTGCTATTTTATCTACTCTTTTTGTGTGTCTACCACCTTCAAAATCTGTTGTGAGAAATATTCTTGTTATTTTCCAAGCTTGTTCAAGGGGAATAAACCTACCCGGTAGTGCTAAAATATTAGCGTTATTATGAAGACGTGTAAGCATTGCCTGCTCTTCATTCCAACATAGTCCAGCTCTAATTCCAGAATATTTATTTGCTGTCATTTGCGCCCCATTTCCGCTACCGCAAATAATTATTCCTATTTCAAAATCTCCATTATTAATGGATTCGGCCAATGGGTGTATCATGTCTGGATAGTCTACACTACTATCTGAGTGTGTTCCAAAATCTTTAGTACGATATCCAGCAGTTTCTAACTTTGTTTTTATAAATTCTTTCATCTCAAATCCTCCGTGGTCTGAAGCAATTGCTATAATCGTACTACTGTCTATCATTGTTAATAATTTTACGTCACAAAAGTAGGGAAATTTTGTTGCTAAATTTAAAAGTGCCTGACAATCATATTATTTAATAACTGTAATAATTAGTATTAAAATCATAAATTATTATTTATCAAATTTTTAAGGTTTTTCAACACTCTTATTGTTAATATCTGTGAAATTGTGTTAATTAAATATTAATAAGTCAATGGTTATTAACAACAATAAAGTGGGTTTCTCAGGGTTACGTTTTTTATTGTGTTTTTTTAAAATATTATTATTAGATATTAACACGTGATTTATATATTATTAAAGACAAGTTATTAAACTTATCTATGAAAACATCCATCAACAATACTATTAAGTTGTTGGTATACAGTGTTTGTTGTTGTAATAAAATGTATAAAACATGTTAATAAGTTGATCTTTTTGAATAAAGCAAGTTTTTGTATAAATATTATTCATGGATACTAACAGCATATTATTATTATTAAATATAATTAACATATAAATATATAATAAGAGAAATAGTTTATAAATATTCTTATTCCTATATTTGAGTTTTAGAAACAAATTAAATTGTATTTTGAATAATAAATATATTTATAATTTTTGATATTGGTATAATTATAGATTTGTATTTAAATTATGATAGATAAAAAACATATATACATAGTACTTATAATATTCTTTAGCCCTAATCTATTTGGTCAGAATAAAACAGAAATTAATCCAAATGGTTATAATGTGTTTTATGGCTCAGATAGTTCAGTGATTAGTGAAGGAGTAATGAAAAATGGTAAACCAGAAGGTTATTGGAAAAATTATTATAATTCTGGAGTTATTAAATCCGAAGGTAATAGGAAGGATTATGAACTTGATAGTTTATGGAAATTTTATAATGAAGAAGGAAAAATTATTCTTGAAATAAATTATAAAGTAGGCAAGAAAAATGGTTTTAGAATAACCCATCAAGGAGAGGAAATAACAAAAGAAAATTTTATTGATGATATCAAGCAGGGTAATACGTATGTTTTATATGCTAACGGCAAAATAAGGAGTAAAACCCCGTTTATTAATGGGTTAGAAGATGGGATTTATAGAGAATATAATGAAGATGGGGATATAATTCAATTGGTTACTTATAAAAAGGGGTATGTAACAGACAGATCTAGAATTAATAGATATGATCTTGAAAATATGCCAAATGGTAAGTGGTTATGGTTTAGTGATGATGAATTAGTAATTTTAAAAGAAGGGTCATACAAGCATGGTTTAAAACATGGCTATTTTAAAGAATATGATATGGATGGAAATCTAATTTCAGCCACAAAGTATATAGATGGTGAAATATTTGAAAAAGCAGAGGAACTTCAGAAGTTAGATGTAAGAACAGATTATTATCCAAGTGGAGTTGTTAAGGTTGTTGGTACTTATACAAAAGATGGAGTGCCAGAAGGTGTTAGAAGAGAGTACAATGAAAAAGGTAATTTAGAGAAATCTTTCATTTTCAAGTATGGAAAAATAATAGGAGAAGGAATATTTACTGATGCAGGACAAAAACAGGGCTTTTGGAAAGAATATTATGATGATGGCACATTGAAAGCTGAGGGGAAATATATGGATGATAAAAAGAATGGTTATTGGAAATATTTTTATAAAAATGGCAACTTAGAAGAGAGAGGTAAATACATACTAGGAAATCCAGATAGTACATGGTTTTGGTATTATAGTGATGGTAAATTGTTAAGAAAAGAAGATTTTTATAATGGACTATCAGATGGTTTGTTAACAGAGTTTGATAAGGAGGGAAATATAATTACGCAAGGAGATTATATTGAGGGAAAAAAAGAAGGTAAATGGATTTATCAGGTTGGTGATTCTAGAGATGAGATAGACTTTATTGATGATATGCGAAATGGCTGGTATAAATCATTTTATTCTGATGGTGAGTTACGATACGAAGGTAAATTTATTGATGATAATCCAAATGGAGAACATTCCTGGTATTGGGATAATGGAAAATTAAAGAAACAGGGAAGGTATGTGATGGGACGTAAAAATGGAGATTGGAAAAAATTTGATAATAATTCTTTACCGCTTATTGTTATTTCTTATACCGGTGGCAGAGAAGTTAAATATGATGGTATAAGTATCTCAACGGAACAATAATATTCATCAATTATCAGAGATTAGTATTATCTTCGCGAGAACCAAAATAAACTATTGTAAAATGAAAAACTATCCACTATTTATCCTATCAATGGTTTTGATTTTATCATCTTGTGAAAATCAAAATAAAATAGAATCAGAAAAAACACCTACAGCTGTTATTGTAGAAGAGGCTACGCCGTTAATTATTTCAGAATTTGAAGAAAAAGCTGGTAATTTAGTAGGAAAATTAATTGAAGTCAACGGAACGGTTGAGCACATATGTAGGCATGGAGGCCAAACAATGTTTTTGGTAAGTGAAGACTCAGATGAAAGAATAAAAGTTGTTCCGGATGAAGAGATTGCGGCATTTAACCTAGACATGGAGGGCAGCAGCATTCTACTAACAGGTGTTGTTGAGGAGCAGAGGGTTGATGAAAATTATCTAAGAGAGTGGGAAGAAGAGATTAAGGCCGGAAGCGATGCTGTCAGCGATAAAGGAGAAGGCGATCATTTAGGAGGAAAGGTTGAGGATGCGCTGGACATTAGTGAAGACATGGAAAAAATTAATAATCTACGCGCAATGATTGTAGAATCTGATACGAACTACATTTCTTTTTTCTCATTAGTGTGCACTGATTACACAATTGTTGATAATACAGAAAACCAGGATCATTACCATGACTCTGATCAAGATAGTGAATAGCATTATAATGAAAACTGTTAATTAATGGCTTTTAAATGGCGTAAGTGGAATCGTGCTGTTCACAGAGATTTCGGATATTTATTTTCAGGAATGGTTTTAATATATGCTATATCAGGAATAGCAATTAACCATGTTAATGATTGGAACCCTAACTTTGTCGTTCTTACCGAAGAATTTTCAATCAGCCCACCCCCATCAAAGCCGAGTAAAGCTGAGCTGATTGAAATAATCAAAATTATCGGTGAAGAGGAAGGTTATAAAAGTCATTATTTTCCAGAAGATGATTTTGTAAAAATTTTCATCAAGGATGGAACCGTTTTTATAAACCTTGAGAACGGTAACGGACTAGTGGAGAAAACAAAACGACGACCAATATTCAGAGAGGTAAATTATTTACACTACAACCCAATAAAATATTGGACATGGTTTTCTGACATATTTGCTGGCGCCCTTATTCTTTTATCACTAACAGGAATATTTATACCCAGAGGAGATAATGGTATATCCGTTAGGGGAGCCTGGATGGTTACTCTGGGAATATTGATTCCAATTATATACCTAGTTGTATATTTTTATTGAAAAACTAACGAATTATTTAAAAGGTAAGAATGAACGAATATTTTGTAATACTAATATTCATTGCGTGGTATACGCTTAGCCTTATTGTTTCCGAAAGGATAGGTAAGCGTCGTAAAATGGGAGTACAGTGGTCATTTTTTATCTGTATACTATTATCTCCACTCATTGGATATGTGATAACGTATTTTAGTTCTAGGCGCTTAAATGTCAAAAAATAATGTTGACGCTATTCCGTCGGCAAATAACTTACCAGCATTAGTCAGAGTATAAACACTCCCCCTTTTTAATATTTTACCACTTTCGATGAATGGTATAATGGTTTTGTGGAAATGTTCAGAATAACCATCACCAAACACATTGTAAATGTGTTCTAGATCACATCCCCACGATGTTCTCAGGGAAGTTAGAATATATTCGTTATACATTTGACTTTCTGATAAGACCTCTTTCTCCTTTATTAAATTTGACGAATCGCTATTACAATATTTTTTCATATTCATAACATTCCATTGCCTTGACAGTCCATTATAGGAATGAGCTGAAGGCCCGAAACCAATATAATGGCCTCCTAGCCAGTAAATACTATTATGTTTAGAGTAGAAACCCTTTTTTGCAAAGTTGGATATTTCATAGTTAACGTATGAGTTCTTATCTGTTTGTTCGATTAGGGTATTAAAATGCTTTATACTCTGCTTTTCGTCAATATTAGCAAACCGTTGTTTTCTTATCAATACATCCAGGGCTGTTTTTGGCTCAACGGTTAGTGAATATGAAGATAGGTGGGGGATATTATAATCAAAAAAGAGCTTAAGGTTTTCGGTCCACTTATCATTTGTTAAAGTGGGTATGCCATATATTAAATCGATGGTAAGGTTTTCAAAACCCACCTTTAGAGTATTTTCAATGCATTTCTTAGCTCTTTTGGAGTCGTGTACCCTGTGTAGGTACTTTAAATCATCATCAAAAAAGCTCTGAATACCAATACTTAATCTGTTAATGGGAGAATGTTTTTTTAAATCAGCTAAATACTCAAAATCAATATCATCAGGATTTGATTCAAGAGTAATTTCAGAATTTGGCTCAACATCGTATACCCCATAAATAGTCTCCAGAATTTCATTTAATTCTTCAACTGATAACATTGATGGGGTTCCTCCACCAAAGTATATTGTGGTAATTTTATTAGATCCTAGATAATCCTTTCTTGATTGTATCTCGAGCTTTATAGCCTTAACGAAATCATCTCTATACTTCAGGCTTCCGGTTGTATAAAAATTACAATAATGACACTTCTGTTTACAAAATGGAATATGTAAATATATACCTGCCAACGATTAAAGATTTAATGATTTATAATAATGTTTAAATATACAATTACCCCTAGTTTTTTTCTGGAGAATAATCCCTAGACCATCCGTAATACACAAAAAAGATAAATACAACAAAAAGAATGGACGCAAGTGGATAGTAGTAAGCCGAGATACTACTTTTTATGGCAACGGACACGGCATAAACCACCATCGCAAAAACGGTGTATGAGAATATAATTCTTAGATTGTAGCTTATCTTATAATGTTTCTTGCCCCAGTAATATGACACCAGCATTATTACAAGGTAGCTAACGAAGTTTGCCCACGCTGATCCAACATATCCATACTTTGGAATAAGCAGAACGTTAAGTAAGATTGTTAATAGACCACCAACGGTGGCAACCACCGCTCCGTAAAGTGTTTTATTTGTTAGTTTATACCAGACTGACAGATTATAAAACACTCCCAAAAATAACTTTGCAGACAACACTATCGGAACAATTTGTAATCCTGGCCAAAAAGCCTCCCCGATGAAATATTTAAAAACATCTATATACAAAGTTACCATCAGAAAAATGGACCACGTAAAGCCCACAAACAAGCTCATTACCTTACTGTATGTTTCCTTTGCGTCCTTTTTTTTGGCCTCTGCAAAAAAGAATGGCTCTGCTGCGTACCTGAACATCTGAACGAAAAGCATCATGATAATAGCAAGCTTGTAGCATGCCGCGTATATACCCAGCTGGGCGTCAGCGTCTACATCGCTTGGTAACATGTATTTGAGCAATATCTTATCAGCAACCTCGGTAATCATAAACATTAAGGATATTACAAGCATAGGCATACCATATTGTAACATCTTTTTGAACAAAGAGGAGTCTATTTTAAATGAAAAAGACACAAACTCTGTGGCAAGCATAACAAGGGTTGAGCATGAGCCCACCAGGTTAGCAATAAACACAAACCCCACAAGGCTAGTGCTTCTGTATACAGGAAGGTTAACATAATCATCACCAAAATAATTCGGGATTACCACCAGAAAAATCAAGTTTAATGATATCGTAATGGCAACACTTATAATCCTGATTACCGAAAACTTTAACGCTTTGTTTTTGTATCTTAAATAAGCAAAGGGAATTGCTGTTAAAGCATCAATTGCAATTATTAATGCCACCACCCTCACATATTCTTTATTATGCGGATATTGAATTAATACCGCAATTTCATCTACGAAATAAAAAACCAGCAAAAGAAAAATAACTGAAACGATTAATATCGACGAGGTTGCTGTATTAAAAACCTTTTTAGGGCTCTTACTCAAATTAGCGTACCTGAAAAAAGCGGTTTCCATACCAAAGGTTAGTATTACCAAAAGAATTGCAACGTATGAATACAATAGGGTAACTTGGCCGTATTGGGCCTGAGTAAAAACATAAATTGTGTACAGGGGTACAAGTAGATAGTTTAGAAATCTGGGCACCATCGTACCAAGACCATAAACCGCTGTGTCGCTCACAAGTTTTTTAACCGCCCCCGTTGGTTCGTTCATGAATTCAAAAATAGATAATACTAGCTAATAACGGTTAAATAATTACTTAGACCCATGATTTATGAATTTAAGGCGAAAAGTAGTGCCTTTATTTGGACCTGAGTCAAACCCAACCTCTCCACCAATCTCATTAATGATATTTTTAACAATAGCCAGGCCCAGACCCGTACCGCTAGACCTTGTTGTAAAATAAGGCTGAAAAATCTTAGACTTTAGGCTGGTGTCAATACCCTTGCCGTTATCATTAATCAAAACCTCTGTAAAGCGAGAGCTCTTCGATACGGATATTGTGATTATACCGGAGCTTATGCCTACCGTTGCTTGAGCCGCATTGTTAATAATATTGTTTATGGCCCTAAGAATATCTTTCTCAAAGCCGTTCACAATAAACTTTTCGCTTTTATTATATTCAACAATTATCTTCAGGTTATCTTGTTTGTTGAATAATAATGTTGCCGACTTAATTACCTTTATAAGGTCTGTTTTTTGATTCTCATGCTTACTATTTCTGGCAAAATCAGAAAACATTTCTGCAACATTGTTAAGGGTGTCTATTTGTGATATTAATGATTCACCCACGGACTTTATTTTTTGAGCAAAGTTAGGATCATTATCCTTAAAAGCCTTTTCCAGATATTGAACGTTCAGCTTCATTGGGGTCAGTGGGTTTTTTATTTCGTGAGCAATTTGTTTTGCCACCTCTCTCCAGGCGCTTTCTCTTTCTGACTGAACTAATAACTCAGCGCTCTGCTCGAGCTTGTCAACCATGAGATTGTATTCACTTATAAGAAGTCCAATTTCATCATCACTCGTCCAATTTATATGTTCGTTGGAAGAACCAATTCTAATCTTTGCCAAGCTTTCCTGTAGAGTAACCAAAGGACGCGTAAGATATCTAGAAATTATAATTGCCATTAACGCCCCAATAACACCTACAATTACATAGATGTTTATCAAGAAAGATAGCATAATATAATATGAGCGGTTATATTCGGCTTGTCTTGCAAAATAAGGCAGACTAACTATCCCAATGGGGTCGTAGCTATTGAGGTTAATCGGAACATATGAAGAATAATATTTTAATGAACCAATATTTTCTTTGGTAATATAATTTAGCTGTTTTTCTATAAAAATGGCACGATATGCACCAGGGTTAATGTATTCAGAAAGCAATCCATTATCAAATATTTCAGGTCTTGATGACGCAACAAGCTTACCAGACCTATCATAAAGGTTGATGTCAGAAAAGAAGACCAGTGAAAATTTTCTAAGTAGCTGGTGAAGTAAGACCCTATCTTCACCATCAAGACTCGAAACAGATGACAGTTTATGCTGAAGCTCAATTAGAACAGAGCTTGTTTTTTCCCTGAGCTGGTTCTCCATTTCTTCACGGGAATTATTTTGCATGAAATAAAGAGTAGACGTTGCTATTAGAATAAACGTTATGGTAAGGGTTGCTATCACAAAGGTCTGAAGCCTTGTTTTAAAGTTCATCCTAAACAGGTCTAACGCCTTTTTAGCAGAGGTAATTAGATACCCTATTATTGAAATTATGGAAAAAAGGATAAATATTATGGAAAAAATCACAACACGAATGGTAAAGGGTGTTTTTTCTCTAGTTACAATAAGGCGGCGCCCACTTTTGGTATTTGTAATAAAATGCTTGTGATTATTCAGGGTGTAGAAACGGCCACCCCCATGTACATTTTCATTAAGATCTAAACTACTATACGGGTACTCTCCGAACTTATAAACTAAAATATCATCATTGTATCTCGCAAATGAAAAACCTGACAAGTTTAATGATAGAAATTTATTATCAACCAATAACTCAGGATAACCCAGCCCCTCCGGAACATGGGAGTATATGAACTCTATATAAAGATTAAGGGTGCTATTATTCAGCGCATCATATAAAGAGAACCTGGCAATGTAATAATAACCCTCTGAAAAATCATTAAATCGGTACAAGCTTGGGCAATTTGTCTTAGATGCCTGGTTAAGTATAAGTGATCCGAAATATTCGTTACAGTTATAAATATTCTTTTCAGGCTGTATTTCGATAAGCTCTCCACTATCACAAAGGGTTACCTGGATGTTATAATTGCTATAGTTCTGCGAAAAATACCTTTGAATAAGATATTTTTCTATCATATCTCCAGCCGTATCACTCTTTATAACGCTTATAATAGTTTCGTCATTTGAGATAAGGCTGTCTGCATCCATAAACCGGTTTTCAAAGTCTGCATCCTTCTCTGTGCTCAATACATTAGCAATGTGTTCTTGGTAAGCGTTTGTCTTTGATGATAATGAAAGGTTTATTAAAATAGCAGATAAACCAGACAATATTAAGGTTAACAATAGCTTCTTAACCAAACCATCGTGAATGTGGCTCCAAAAAAACCTCTCAATCAGGTCAAGCATAACAATTAAGAAAAGCGCAAGAGTAAAGATGATATATGGCTGTGGATATATTAAGTAGACCAGTGCCAGGACCAATATTGAAATTAGAACGTCCAGTATGAGGGGTATTCTTTTTCCGAATTTCCCATCCATAACTGAAGTTATTACCAAGTATGATCCTGCACAAACCATAATTATACTTAATAAGAACGAGTAAGCCGACATATCAAAATATAAACCCCCGCCGAAAGATGCCTCATCTAAAATCATAGACGACCTGTATATTAAGTAAACAGCTGCTATAAAATAAAACGAAGTAAACGCTCTTTCAACCACCTTAGTAACAACCCCCTGGCTTTTTGTGTCGCTGCTCGTTTGAATGGTTATAATTATCGAAAGCATTAGAAATAGAAACGAATCTACCAACAAAGCTAGGCTTTGGCTGCTCCACATAGCAAAATCTGATGAGCTCATAAACAGACGCTGGAAAGCCCACAGTATTATAATAAATAATATAAATAGTGGTTTTTTAAATTGTCTTAATCTGTTTTTTTGTGCACCCAACAAACCATTTACCCCAATTATCAAGAAAATAAGCCAGGAGAAATAAAGAGCAACTACCAGTAAATTAATGTGGGGCTCTTCATCTTTTACAAAACCATAATTTAAACCAAATAAAAACGAACCATCTTTTTTATTAATTATATACTCAGAATTATTTTCATCCATCGACAGAGAAAGGTTGGATGATGCTAAATAATCTGCATCAAAATCCGATTTTAAAAGGTGATTGTTAAGGTTGTATTTAGATTTAATTTTATCAAAAATGTAAACATTTAGATTATGAACTGTGTCGCACTTTATCAAAAACCACCCCGACGGCATTTTAACACAATCGGTGAACACAGCATCTTTCACAAAATCAATGGCATAGGGCCCAATCTCGCTATTGTTCCAATAAATAAGAGAGTCCGAATTCCCAATTAAGCAGAACAGCTTATTTGGAGACAGCACACTATCAATTTTATTGTAGTCGATTCTAAGAGGGTGTATTTTAAGGATATTTTTAATCTGAATCATGGCCTTATCCATCTTAACAACCTCATTATCAACAGAATGAGTCACCGACAGAAACTCTCGGTTTTTCGTATGATAGTTTTTGTGAGCTTGATGTGAAAAATAGAATATGGAGAGAAAAATTAAAGAAAGCACAAAATAAGTCCAATAATTATTTTTGGATAACAAATTAGATATATTTCTGTTGCCAATCAATTTCATCACGTTTAAGACATCATTAAAATACTTAAATATTCCTTACAACAAAAATCATGCTTGAATAGTTGTTATTTTTTCTAGCCTTAATATTAGAGATTGCGCCATTTAGAAATGCGGCTGGGATATTTAAAGTGTTGCCCATATATTTTTCACTTAGCATGCTTACATAATAAGAGTCGAGCTTCATGGGAATTGCTGAGGTTAATTTTAGACCATGTTTGTTTACAAGCTTTTTGAAGGAGCTTTCGTTGAAATGATAAAGGTGTCGCGGAACATCTAGTCCCGCCCAGAACTGGCCATATTTTACTGCATCGGGAGAGCTGATGTTAGGCAGCGCGAATATTATAGCTCCCCCACTCTTTAATAACCCTTTTAACTCCACCATTCTTTTGTTTAGATCTTCAACATGCTCCAGAACATGCCATAATGTTATAATATCAAATGAATGTGGTGTTAATTTATCTATATAGCTCTCTTCATATACACTACCTCCGCTGTTCTTGATCGCAAGGTTTCTGGCTTTCTCATTTGGCTCTATGCCCGTGGTTGTCCATCCTTTTTCTTTAAAGTAACGTAGCAACTCTCCTGTTCCACAGCCCACGTCTAAAATGGTTTTCCCGGATGAGTTTTGACTTACGAGCTTGTACTTTCGTGCAATGTTTATCTTTCGTAGTAGTGAATAAACTTTTGAGATTAAACCACCAGAGCTTGTGTTGTGTGATAAATATTCGTCTGTCTCATAATACTTACCTGCGTTTAATGGTATTGGGTTTGTGTATAGAAACCCACACTCCTGGCATTTGGATATGGAAAACGCGTCTTTCGAGTAAAAATAATCCCTTGTATTAATGTGCAACGAGGATTGTTCACTTGAGCAAATGGGACACACCTCAACTTTTTTTGTCATAGCTTTTTGCTTCACGTGAAACGTTTTATCTGCCCAAAAATACGGCAATTACATTTATATCAGATGGCGAAACCCCACTAATACGAGAGGCTTGACCAATTGTACGCGGTCTGATTTTTGATAATTTCTCTCTAGCTTCGGTCGATAAAGACTTTAATCTATTATAATCAAAATCTTCCTTAAGTGGTGTTCCTTCAAGCTTAAGCAACCTGGAAACCATATCTTTTTCCTTTTCTATGTAACCCTCATATTTTATAAGAATTTCTGCTGACTCAAGATGCTCATCATCAGGCTTAATCTCCTCTATTCTTGCGTTAAATGGCTCGGATGTTTTTATAAGGTCTGTTATATTAATCTGTGGTCGCAGTAAAACATCAGAGATTTTCACTTTCTGCCTAAGTGGTGATGTGCCTCTTTCTTTCATTAAACTGTTAGCCTCCTCAGGGCTTATGCTCTGTGATTTAGTAAATGTTTCAATATCTCTAATTTTGTTGATCTTGTTTTTTACTAAAGCGTATCTTTCTTCAGATGCCAGCCCTAAGTCATAACCCCGCTTTGTAAGCCTAAGGTCTGCGTTGTCTTGCCTCAATAAAATTCTATACTCTGCCCTTGATGTAAACATTCTATAGGGCTCGTCTACACCTTTGGTAATAAGATCATCAATCAAAACACCTATATAAGCCTCATGACGTCCTAGAATAAATGGTTGTTTATTATTTATTTTTAAATGCGAATTTATACCCGCTATGAGGCCTTGTGCCGCGGCTTCTTCATAGCCGGTTGTTCCGTTTATCTGACCAGCAAAATACAGACCGGCTACCGTTTTTGTTTCTAGCGTATACTGAAGCTGTGTTGGCGGAAAGTAGTCGTACTCAATTGCATAGCCCGGGGTAAATATTTTTGATTTCTCAAACCCAGGAACTCTTCTAAGAGCCTCAAGCTGTACATGATCTGGTAGGGAAGAAGAGAAACCATTTATGTAATACTCAACCGTGTCCCAGCCCTCTGGCTCCACGAATAACTGGTGCCTATCTCTGTCAGAAAAACGTTCAATTTTATCCTCAATGGAAGGACAATATCGGGGCCCAGTGCCCTCTATTCTACCTGCAAACATTGGCGATTCATCGAATCCCGTTTTAAGTATATCATGAACATCTTGCGATGTGTAGGTTATCCAGCAGCTCCTTTGGGTTTTGAGCCTGTTTTGTTTTAGAAAACTAAAGCCACCTGGAAGCTCGTCTCCTTTTTGCTCTTCCATTTTTGTGAAGTCAATGGTTCTGCCATCGACCCTAACGGGTGTACCCGTCTTCATTCTATCGCTTTCAAAGCCCAAAGACCTAAGCTGTTCGGTTATACCGCCAGAAGAAGGGTCTCCAATTCTTCCTCCGCCAAAGTTTTTCTTACCAATGTGTATTTTCCCGTTTAAGAATGTTCCATTGGTTAGTATTATAGCTTTTCCGTAAATGTCTTGACCCATCTGTGTTCTAACACCAACGGCGACCTCATTTTTTAAAATAATATTAGTTACGGTATCCTGCCAAAAATCGAGGTTAGGTATTTTTTCTAATATTTCTCTCCATCTTATGGCAAACTGAACTCTGTCATTTTGAGTTCTAGGACTCCACATTGCTGGCCCCTTTGATTTGTTCAGCATTCTAAACTGAATCATTGTTGCGTCGCTTACCAAACCAGAATATCCTCCCAAAGCATCAATCTCTCTAACGATCTGACCCTTGGCCACGCCGCCCATGGCAGGATTACATGACATTTGTGCTATTTTCTGTAGGCTCATTGTGATCAACAACACCTTTGACCCAAGGTTTGCCGCAGCAGCAGCAGCTTCTGCACCAGAATGACCACCACCAACAACAATAACATCATACCGCTCGAACATATTCATTTGTTTCACGTGGAACAATTAGTAGGTTTATGGCTGCAAATTTAAATAATAATCTTCTTTTGATCGCATTTTTGCCCTATCTTCAGGCGTACCATCTCCATAACCAACGAAGTGAAGAACACCATGAACCATGACACGATACAGCTCGTTTATAAACTTAACGCCATACATCATAGCATTTTCTCTAACCCTATCGATGCTTATGTATATTTCACCACTTATAATATTTGTTGAATTTGATTCTGGAAAAGAGATTATATCTGTTAGGGTGTCGTGGTTTAAATATTGCTTGTTTATTTCAAGTAGCTCATCATCCGAACAAAATATATAATAAATGTCCCCAACTATTTTATGTTCTGATACGACTACATCACTAATCCAATTACCCGCCGCCTTTAGGTCCAGAGTTAATTTTGGTTTAATGCCATGATTAGAAAAATTAATCATTTTGTTGCTTAACTTTTTCTCCCACCTCTTGCTTGGAGAAGTAGTCTTTTAATAATGATTTACGGCTCTGGTAAATCTCATTGTGTAAAGCGCTTATGTCGAACTCGAGAGATAATATTTCATTTTCAGAAACATGAACCGTATCAACAAGAGAGTGTATTAAAAAAAGGTTTTTATGATTTTCTTCATCCACAACATTATCAATATCTATTTTTTGGCCAAAGGACTCAAGTATCTGATTGTCAACAGGATAAAAAGAAATAATGATATTTTCATAGTTGGAATTATAGGTAATTTCCAGCTTTTTGACAGAATTGTGTCCTAACAAATAGTTGAACATTTCTGTAAGCGACATTAGTATGTTTCCGTAATAAGTATCATTAATGAACAACTGATCACAAACCCTATCAACGAATGCTTCAATTTCCCTAATGTTTTCCGGAATAAGTTTTACAGTAACCGTTTGATCATTGTTCACCATTATTATTATCTTTTTCTAGTTTATAAAGATACTCTTTCAGCAACCTCCTATAATAAGGCCTAACCTCAATGGGAGCTGTAATGAGAATTTCTTCCTGATTTTCTTTTTCAATCTTATACTCTAATTCGCCATTTTGGTTACCAGAATTGCGATTTTTTCCCTCCTTTGATTCTCTTTTCTTTTCTTTCTCTCTTTGCTGCATAGCCTTATCGGATTTTAAAAGCCTTGTTTCAATGTTTTTTTGCCTATTATAGGTTTCTTGTGTAACCCTACGATTTACTATATCATCCTCTGTTTTTTTCATTTCATCTACAACTTTGTTTAGAGAACTTCCATTACCACCCTGAGACTCAAGCTCGTCTATTACCTCTTGAAGCATTCTTCGTATTTCTCCCTGAACAGCTGCCATTCTTGCCAATTCTTCACTTTTTTTATTTAAACCACCCTTACCATTTAACCCATTTTTCTTCATCTTTCCTTTCATTCCTTGATTCAATCCCTGTTGCTGTTTCATAATCTCTGACATGGATGGAGACTTACCCTTTCCGGGGGATTTACAATTCTTACTACCCTTATTGTTTCCAGACATCTGCATGGACTGCTCCATTTGTTCCAAAGACTCAGCAAGCATCAGAGACAAATTATTCATTGACGTCATAGCATATTGCTGTTGAGCGGCCGCCTGCCCCATATTTTGCTCTTGCATATTTTGCAGCGCCTTATCTATATGCTCATTTATTTTTCCCGATTCTTTAACAACAAATGGCTGTATTGCAACTTGTCGTTTACTCATAGCCATCAATGAATCATTAATAATTACAAAGTCATCTTTAATGTTTTTTTGAGTATCTCTAATGACTGAGTTCTTAGGGTCATTTTTTGTAATCCTGGTTAATTCTTTCATAAGACTCTCTTGGGCAAAACTTAAATCAAGCAAGTTATCAAGCATATTTCGAATCTGGTCAATATCTTCACCCATCCTCTCTTCCATTGCCGCGTTCATCATGGCTGATAGCGCATCTGCCATTTCTTTCATTTTCTTTCCGGCATTCTTTTGGTTTTCCGAAGCCTTATTCTTTTTATTTTTTTCTAAATTTTCCTGAGCCTCATCCATTTGTTGGTTAATTTCATCAGCCGATGAATCATCAACGTCCATATTAAATGGCTCTTCTAGCTCACTGTTAAGCTTTTCAGCCTTTTCGAGGTTTTCCATTAATTCTGAAAAATTCTCCTGTATATCCTCTTGCTTTTTAATTCCCTCTTGCTTCGTGTTCTTTTTGTTTGCGGTTTCTTTACTGAGATTATCTTCTTTTTTAGATAAATTCTCCATATCCTCAATGGTTTTTTCCATGAGTTGCTCTACCTCCATTTGCTTATACAGTTCAAGGCTTTGCTCAAGGTCATTTTTTAAATCATTGTTTTCTTCCTTCATCCGCTCCAGAAACTCATCTAGATTCTCTTTTTTAAGCTCCTCCTTGAGCTTTTCTAGCTCTTCTTGTAGCTCTTTATCAAAAAGGTCGTTAAATAAATCCTCAAGCTGCTTTAGTTTTTCAATAAGCTCAGGGCTCATGTTCTTTTTAAGCATTTCTTCCAACTCTTTAATTTCCTCCTTGAGTTTTTGCATGTCCTCCATCTGCTTTTTCAGGCCCTCTTCCTTTTTAATAAGCTCCTCTAATTGTTTTTTGTCTGCCCAACTAAGTTCTTTTTTCTCAAACAAATTAAGCCGAGTGTTCTCTATTTGCTTATTAAGGTTGTCTAGTTCTTTAATCGATTCCGATAGTTGTGCCTTAAGTTGATCCGAAGCTTCTTCAGCCTTCTCTTCAAGCTCATCGGAATCGGGCATACTAAATGTATATATTTCTGACTTAGTTTTTTTATAACCATTAAAAGCATCATTATCCCTAACCTCAAAGAAATATTTTAATGATTCTCCAGGGGCAAGGTTAAATTCCTGAAACAATATCATATAATCGAAACTTTGGCGAGAGATGTTTTTGTCTATTAGCAGCGATTTGTATTCCCAGGTCTTTTCTGGCACAGAATCCTTTCTATGAAAGAACCGTAACGAATAAAACCCATGATCGTCACTTATAATCCCGCTGAAATTAACCAGCCCATAGCTTTGCCCATCCATGTATTCATTGGTAGTTATTAATGGAAACTCGTCTTTTATTACTTGAACACTAAACCCCATTGAATCAGGGCTCGTCATAAACTCATTAGATGCCACAACCGAATAATCGAAATTTTTACGCGCTATAGCGTTGTGAGTAAACACATTGGACTTATCCTTTTCAAGAACAAAAGTGCTATCAGGCACTATAAAATCAATGTTACGAGTGTCTCTGGTAAAGATATGCCATGTTAATTTTGTTCCTTCTGGGACAATCAAATCTCCTGTGTTTTCAATTTTATCATCTGAAATTTGAAGATGTGGTTGATACGATAACCCCACATCAAAACTGAAAATAACAGGACGCGGAAATATTGAAACCTTATATTTTTTACTCTGATAATCATCGGTAATTACCGAAAAGTATATGTGATTTAAAACATCCTTAAAAACATATTCAAATACACCTGGCTCAACCTCTATGGCTCTATACTTAAATCCATCATTACCAACCCATATTTTTGACGGTATTTCGTCTCCATTTACTGCAACTCTTACCGAGTAATCAGAGTGTTGAGCAGATTCAAACGTCTTATTTAATAACTCAATAGTATATGGTAGAGGTCTGATAAAATTTTGTTTGTGTTTAATTAGCCTTTCTGCAGGTTCTAAGATAAGCGATGGCGCAGTCAAAACAAGCAAGGCTATAAGCAGAATCGGCGGAACTACAAATTTTAAATATTTTACATTAGCACTATACGAAACAGCCCTTCTGAAGGGGATAGGATTTAGTTCGGATGCTTTTTGATCAATCGAAGCAATTAACAATTCTTGGCTTTGAGATTCACCTATGTCATTTAACTGAATAGCATTAAGTAATTTATCGCTAACATCAGGAAAATAGGATCCAATAATCTTTGCTGCGTCTTCATAAGAAAGAACAGGACCAAGTCTCAGTAATTTCAGTGTTGGAATAATTATCCAATAAATAATAACTAAACCAGCCGAAACTAAAAATGAATAAAACACAATAGTTCTTGTTAGTGAATTATTCCATGATAAATATTCGAATAGTGATATTATAATAAATAACAGAACAATAATACCCAGGCTTAATATAGAGCCCTTGATAATAAGGTTTTTATAATATTTCTTTATGAATCCATTAAGTTTGGATGTCAATATGTTATATGACGAATTTAACAAGGCAACGGTTTCTATTAATATTATAAACTTTAGATAAAAATGAATATTGTCAGAAAACAATACTCATAAATTATAGCAATCTGCTTATTTTTACATAAAATATAATACAATCTAAATAATTAGCAAAGATATAAATTCAAATCTTTAACATAATGAGATATCTGTGTCATTTTAAAACTCAATTAAGGACATCAGTAATAATTCAAACATAAATCAACAAGAACCCATGAAGCATATCATAACAGTAGTTATAGTTTTTATAACCATTAGCCTTAATGGCCAGTGGTCTCATACATATAGCAATGACATTAAATGTGCGCATGCTAAAACGGAAAATAACAACCTCCTTTTTAATCCAGAATATAACTGGCAGAGCAAGTTTCTTTTCGATTATGATGTTACTTCCTATGTTTTGGATTTGCATGTTAGCGATACCTCTACTTTTGTGAGCGGAAATGTTTCAATAAACGCAGTTGCTCTAATCGATATTGACACATTCGCGTTTGAGCTTGTTCCCGAACAGCAAATAAGTAACATTCTTGTTAACGGAGATTTGGTGACGAACTTTTATAGAGAAAATGACAATGTAATAATGCCAATACCATTAATTGAAGCGGGTGGTGCTATTGTGGCGAAAATCTATTATGAGGGAAAGCCTCCCGGGGGTGGGTTTTTTACGGGAGTCACAACAGACTATTCTACTGCCTGGGACAAGCACGTTACCTGGACTTTGTCAGAACCATTTTCTGCAAAACAGTGGTTTCCCGTAAAGCAGGACCTCCAGGACAAGGCAGACTCTGCAATTTTGAACTTCACAACATCATCCACAAACATGGTTGGGTCAGAAGGGCTGCTTAAAAAGGTAGTAGATTTAGGTAATGGTAGAACGAGATATGAATGGAAAACACACTACCCCATAGACTATTACCTAATATCATTTGCCGTAGCGGATTATGCGGACTACAGCATCTATGCACACCCACAACAAATGAATGGAGACTCTTTACTCATTCAGTCTTTTCTTTACAATAATCCAGACAACATTGATGCTAAAAAAGAATCAATATCTAAAACCTCTGATATTATGGATGTATTTTGTGACCTTTTTAATTTGTATCCATTTTTTAATGAAAAATATGGTCATTGTGAAACTCAGTTAGGCGGGGGGATGGAGCATCAAACCATGTCAACTATGGGCAATTTTAGCTTTCATTTAATAGCTCATGAGCTTGGCCATATGTGGTTTGGTGATCATGTTACATGTGCTACATGGAGTGATATTTGGATTAATGAAGGTTTTGCAACCTATTCGGACTATTTAGCACACGAATTTATTTTAGGCAATGAATCTGCAAAAGCTTTTATTACCAAAGCTCAGGATCATGCCATGAATGACAATGCGGGAAGCGTATACGTTCCAGAATCGGAGATTTATCCAGGAAATGAGTGGAGAATATTTAATGGTAGATTATCATATGACAAGGGGGCTTCAATTATTCACATGTTGCGACATGAAATACAAAATGATCAAATATTTTTTGACATATTAAAGGCCTTTATGAACGAATATGGTGGCGGAACAGCGACTGGAGAAGATTTTAAAACGGTTGCTGAGGAAATATCAGGGATTGATCTATACGCCTTTTTTAATCAATGGTATTATGGTCAGGGCTTCCCCATATACTCATATAAATATTGGCAAAATGAGGAAAAAGCCCTATTTATAAGCTCAACACAAACAACAAGCTCCAGCCATACTTCGCTTTTTGAAATGTTAATGGATTATAGAATTAATTTTAGCGACGGCACTGACACTTTGGTTAGGCTAAAACAAACAGACAATCTTAATATTTATTCATTAAACTTTGCAAAGGATGTTAGTAATATAATTGTTGATCCAGATGCCTGGACCCTGGAGCAGGTTTCAGAAATTTCATCGGTGCAAGAAACGGATCCAAACAAGACTTTTTTCACAATTGGCCCCAACCCTACTACAGATGAAATAAATGTTTATTTTTCGAATAATAATCATAAAACGAAACTTGAGGTTTATTCAGTTAAAGGCAATGTTCTAATCAAAGAAAAGGCGTCAGGGAGGAATAAAACACTAAACACATCTAACCTAAAACCAGGAATATATACCATTGTAGGCAGGTCCGAAACCGGTATTTTCAAAAGAGCTTTTGTTAAAATATAATCTTCTGTAGTAAGATGATTTAATCCTAGAGAAATAATAGGAGAAAAATCTTATTTCTTCAAAAGCTGCTTGTTTAGGAAGCTTTCCATTGCGCGGTAAAAATCAAAACGGTTTTCTTCGTTACTAAAACCATGACCCTCATTATCCTTTACCATATACTCAACCGTAACACCACGTTTTTTCATCGCCTCAACAATCTGATCTGATTCGTCAATATTTACACGTGGGTCGTTTGCCCCCTGAGCAATGAACAGTGGAGATGTTATTTTATCAACATGATAAACAGGGCTAACCTTTCTTAACAAAACACTATCAGAAGTTGGGTTTCCTACCATTTCATACATCATATCCAACATCGGCTCCCAATATGGAGGAATTGTTTTCATAAAGGTGAACATATTTGATACGCCCACATAATCAACCCCTGCAGTATATAATTCAGGCTCTTTAACAAGCCCCATTAAAGTAGCATATCCACCATAACTTGCCCCATAAATAGCTATTCTGTTTGGATCAGCAATACCCTTTTTAATTAGCCAATTAGTTCCATCAGTAATGTCGTCTTGCATTTCTAGCCCCCATTTTTTAAAGGAGGCTTCCCAAAACTTTTTACCATAACCAGTTGATCCTCTAAAGTTCATTTGAAAAACCGCATAACCACGGTTAGCCAAGAACTGTATTTCAGGATTAAACCCCCAGCCATCTCGGGCCCATGGTCCACCATGAGGATTAATTACTGTGGGTAGGTTTTTTGCTGTTTCGGGTGTATACCCTTTTGGTAGTGTTAGATAAGCATGAATGGTTAACCCATCTCTTGAGTTATATGTAACAGGAAACACATTAGCCATTTCATTTTCATCTATCCAGGGGCTAACATCTGTTATTTTTTCAAGCTTATCAGAATTTAAATCATAAATATAATATGCTCCTAGAGAGCGGTCGCTATATGTACGGATTATGTATACATCTTCGTTTTTATTGGCATCAGTAATTGCAATCTCGTAATCACCAAGCTCTTTTTCAAGTCTTTTGTATAAGTCTTCGTGTTGTTTGTCGAAAAAGTGCTTTTCTGCTTTTGAGGATGTGTAGTTAGCGCTGGTAATTACCTTCCTTTTTTCGGAATATCCAACACTAGAAACATCATAATTTTCATTTTCATACAGTAATTTTATTTCCTTACCATTAGCAATGTCAAATTCAACAACAGCACTTTTGTCGCGATTTAAATTTGATGTTGCAATAACGTTTTTGTTGTCAAATGTGAAAAACTCGGGACTAAGGTTGTCTTTAAAGCTGGTAGTAAGAACACTCTCCCATTCATCAGCTTCAGTTTCACGGTATAATAAACTAACGTTTACACCATCAACAATAGCAAGGGCAATTCTTAATTTACCATCATGATCAAACATCCAGCCTTGAATATTTCCAGGATTTTCAGCCAACATTTCCATTTCTCCTGTTTCAAGGTTCAGCCTATACGGGTCAAAAACCTGAGGATTACGTTTATTTAACCCTATAATAACCTCATTTGGGATGTCAGGAAGACCATCAATAATTTGAGTGCGTACACCATCAAACTCAGTATAAGCAATTGCATTGGTACTATCAATATTAATACCATACAGCTTATAGTTTTCATCGCCACCTGTATCTTTTAGGTAAAGGATGCGCTCACTGTTTGGCCAGAAATAGCCAGCAACACTCCTGTCTGTTTCAGCTGTTAGCTGGATTATTTCATCACTACCCTTTTCTTGTACAAAAACATTCATACGGTTTTCGTATGGTGCCATATAAGAGTAGTATTTCCCGTCTGGTGAAATTTGGTAACTTGTCTTTTCAGGATTCTTAAAAAAATCCTCCAATGGAATTTGTTTAGCGGTCATTTGATTTTTATCTGCGTGATTACAACATGATGCCAGTAAAAAGATGCTGACAATTGTAATAATGGTTGAATTTTTAATGCTCATGATAGTATGTTTTAGGAATGGCTAATTAAGAAATGAATTTGCGATTCTGCCCGCAAATCTATACAATTTTAGGCTATTAAGTAAAACCCTGATCATTTTTGAGGAGAATTTTTAGGGGATCTATAATTATATTTGATGTTTTTCATTGTTGATTGCCACAAAGGCTCAAAACAAAAAATTGATAATTAATAAAACGCACATAAGCAAAATAAATTATTATAAAAACTTTCTAGCAGAAGACCGAACATTAAAGTTTCAACTTAACTATCTTTGCTGCCCAATAAACTAGTAATAATGAGCAACAACGATGTAAGAGTGAGGTTTGCCCCCAGCCCAACAGGACCACTACATATTGGTGGCGTAAGAACAGCATTGTACAACTACTTATTTGCAAAGAAGAATGGGGGAAAACTAATCCTTCGTATAGAGGACACAGATCAAAATAGGTTTGTGCCAGGTGCTGAACAATATATTATTGATTCTTTTAAGTGGTGCGGAATCGAATTTGACGAAGGGGTTACGGCTGGAGGAGATTATGGGCCATACAAACAATCGGAGAGAAAAAACTATTATCGTGAACATGCAATTAAACTGATAAAATCGGGGCATGCATATTATGCATTTGATACCCCCGAAGAACTAAATAAAGTTAGATCAGATTATGAGGCGGAAAAAAGAACTTTTATATACAATGCAGATGAGCGCAAGCGATTAAAAAACTCTCTTACACTTACAGATGAAGAAACAAAAGCTTTACTATTAAAGGGAGATCCCCATGTTATACGGTTTAAAATACCCGAGAACGAAAAGGTTATTATGGATGACCTCATAAGAGGCAGGGTAGAGGTTAACTCCTCAGTATTAGATGATAAAATATTATTCAAATCAGATGGAATGCCAACATATCATCTTGCAAACATTGTTGATGATCATCTAATGAAAATAAGCCACGTTATTAGGGGAGAAGAGTGGCTACCATCACTTCCTTTGCATGTTCTTTTATATGATGCATTTAAATGGGAAAAACCAAAGTTTGCCCACTTACCCCTTATTTTAAAACCAGATGGAAATGGAAAGCTAAGTAAACGAGATGGTGATAGGCTTGGGTTTCCTGTTTTTCCTCTACAATGGACTGATCCGAAGACGGGTTCGGTATCTTCGGGCTTTCGTGAGGATGGTTATATAGCACAGGCATTTATGAACATGCTAGCTCTTTTGGGGTGGAATCCGGGAGATGATAGAGAAATATTTTCAATGGATGAGTTGGCAGAAGAGTTTACAATCGAAAGGGTAGGAAAATCAGGATCAAAATTTGATCCCTCAAAAGCTATATGGTTTAACCATCAATACTTAATAAAAGAAAATAATAATAAGCTTGCCGACATGCTTTTGCCCATAGCTGAAAGCAATGGGGTATTAGTGGAAAAAGATAAAATGTCCAAAGTTATCGGCATTGTTAAAGAAAGGGCCAATTTTGCAAAGGATATTTGGAATCAGCTTGACTTTTTCTTCGTTCGACCACAAGAGTTTGATGCTAAAGCAGTCAAGAAAAGGTGGAAACACGATTCCTATGATCAGATGAACGAGCTAAAAGACATTTTATACAATATCAACAGCTTTAAATCAGAACATACGGAAGAGGTTGTTAAAACTTGGATAGAAAATAAAGAATATGGAATGGGAATGGTTATGAATGCCTTAAGGCTTCTAATCGTTGGAGCTCTAAAGGGACCCCATTTATTTGATATAATAGCCATTTTAGGAAAAGATGAGACCTTAAAAAGGATGGACCAGGGGCTAAATAAATTAGGAAGAAAGGAATAATATGTCTGTTGTATCTGTTGAAGGAATGGAGTTTTTTGCCTATCATGGTTGTTTTAAAGAAGAGCAGCTCACAGGCACTAAATTTATAGTTGATATCTTCTTGACTGTTGACACTAACAGAGCAGAATCCTCGGATAATTTAGAAGATACTGTTAATTACCAAGAGGTATTTAGGTTGGTAAAGGCTGAAATGCTAATAACCTCAAAGTTATTGGAGCATGTTGGAAGAAGAATACTAGATTCGGTAACGACAAAATTTCCACAAGTTGAAAGCGCTACTTTGAAAATTAGAAAAATGAACCCTCCTCTAGGTGGAAAGATGGATTTTGTAAGCCTAACGCTAAAGCACTAGAATGAAACTCATTGAGGATGAAATATGCCCACGTTGCGGGAAGCCTTTTGATTGCAGTAAGTCTGGCAAGTGTTGGTGTTATGAAATTAGTTTACCACAAAGCCTTCAAGACGCCATCGGTCAAAAATATAGCACATGCTTGTGCCCCAGTTGTCTAAAAGCTTTAACCATGAGTAATGAGGTAATTATTTAAGAGGGAGGGTTAATTTTTAATAAAGCGAATACTTATAAGCTTGTGGTTAATACTAACAATAGTAAAGTAAACACCTGGCTCAAGAATACTAATATCTATTCTCTCGGTTCCGTTCCCCAAATTATCCAAAATGGTTTTTCCCTCCATGCTCACAATTTGTACAATTTCAGCCTTTTGTCCCGAAGAAATTTCAAAGTAATCCTTTGCTGGGTTTGGATATAGAATTATTTTGTTGTGCGTATCTTCATTAATTCCTGTTATTAATTTAAACACAACTGTATATGTTTCTTCTGTAATTCCGTCCTGAGCCAAAACAACGATTATCCCTTCACCCGGAACAGTTGTTGCTTGCGTTATGGTGGTGGTTGCCAGCGAATCATTTGGAATACCGTGAATAATTGGCACGGGACTCCCCTCTGGAATATTCATCTCATAATTAAAAATTAAAGGCTCAAAACCATTAACTGTTAAGCCATCAACCGTAAGGTCAGAAAGGGTAGCGTCAGACCCAAGAGTGTAGAAATAAACAGTGTAAGTCATCTCAGTAACACCATCTTCAGCAATTACCAGTAGTGTTGCCTCGCCCGGTATTTGTTGACATTGAGTTATGGTAATGGTTGCCTCAGGATCATTTGTAATGCCATCAACAACAGGTATTGATGATGTGTCCGCAACCACATATTCATAATATGTTATTTGAGGATCAAATCCAGCTATGGTAATTCCATCAACAGTAAGGTCAGAAAGAGTTGCGTCATACCCTAGATAATAAAAACCAACCGTGTAAGTAAGTTGTGTAACACCATCCTCGGCAGTAACTTCAATAGTTGCATCACCAGGGATATTAACACATTGGTTATCAGCTACAGTTGCAAGAGAGTCGCTGGCTATTCCTTGTACATAAGGAGCAGCAGCAGGATACAACACAGCGTATGTATAATTAAATATATTAGGATCAAAACCCTCAATTGTAACCCCAGAAACAAGCAAGTCTGCCAATGTAGCATCCGAGCCTGCAGTATATAAAAAATTAATGGTGTAGGTATTCGTTGTTAGACCGTCTTCAGATGTTACCTCTACCATTGCCGAACCTGGTAGCGCAGTTGCTTGAGTAATTATGGTAATTGCATTGGAATCTGCTGGCGTAGCTCCAACAATTGGAATGGGCATCCCGGTTGCAACTGGGTAGTCGTAATTGAACACATCAGGTGCAAATCCTGTAATTGTTGTGCCATCAACGGTTAAATCAATTAGGGTAGCATCTGTTCCAGCGATATGAAAATCAATGATATATGTTAATTGAGTTACCCCGTCTTCTGCTGTGACAAGCACGTTAGATGTACCCGGAACGGAAGTTGTTTGTGAAATATTAACAGTAGCATTTAGGTCATTTGCCGTTGCGCCAGTGATTGGCAAAGGATTACCGGCAGGTATACCCACTTGATAATAAAATATACCTGGACTAAACCCGTCTACTGTTACACCATCTATGGTGAGGTCGCTTAGGGTTGCATCAGTGCTTAATGGAGGGTCTCCAATTGTACCATCAGTATAGATGTTTTGCATGTATATATCCGAAGAACTACCCTCCTCCCATACTGCAATTAACATATCATTATGCATGTCTGAGTTTACAATATGTACTTTTTCGGTTGTTCTACCTGCCATAAGAGTTGATGCAGGACTCCATATAATAGATCCGGCATCATCTACGCCAATTCCTTTTATGTGTGAATAAATGGATGATCCAGACACCCATTCATCATAAACGATCAGCGCACTAGTACCACTAAAAATACTACCACCAACAACACCAGAAACATCGGAGCTCATGGCAATAAACTCAATGCCATCATTACCCCAAAGCAAAGCGCCCGTATCTGAAAATTTTTGTCCAGCAATTGCTGTTTGTGTTTGGCCACTATTTTTTTTACTCCAACTAACAAGTGTTTCATTATTACCGTTTACCCCAAGTAATTGAGGGTTTTGATTGCTATTTGATGTCGAAGTCATGCAGCTTGACCCATTTGATGGCCATGTGATACTTCCATCACTAAGCACCCTTTGTACGGAGGCATTTATATTATTATCTCCATTCCTATCATCCATCCAAGCAAGTATAATACCGTTTGAATTATCTGAAGCAATCGTAAAGTTTGTAAATGCCGAGATACCGTTGGCGTTGCTTACTAATACATCTGATGTCCATATGGTATTCCCTGAGCCATTAAATTTTTGAACATATATATGACGAGTTAAGGCAGGAAAATTACCCGTTTCCTTATAAAACCCCATTATGTAATTGTCGCCATCTACACCCAGAACTCTTGCGCCCGTGTAGCTCTGTGAGCCACTTTGAAATGTAATACCAGCGCTACCCCAAGCCAAAGTACCAGAAGGAGTTATCTTTTGCATAACTATTTCACTCTCTGATGAAGTTGGCCTTGACCAGGCAACAATTGCATTATTTGATGAGGTAACAGAAATGCTTGGTACATATTCATCTTGTGGGTCTGATGTTAACTGAATACCATCAGCACCCCATCTGAAGCTTCCCGATGGGGATATTGAATATGCGTATATATTTGCATTTCCATCCCTGACATCATTAAATGCAATGACACAATTACCATTATTATCAACACCAAGATCCCACTCTGTTATCCAGGTGTTTTGAGTCTTATCACTGATTAAAATTCCATTATTGGCCCATTGGGCAATACCACTAAAATTATAATACTGTAGCCTTACATCATAGTTACCAGCATCATTTGAATAGAATCCCACATAGAAATTACCATTATTGTCATAGGCAATATGTGGTACGGCTTGTTCGCCACCAAGATCACAAACAACACTATTTACAACAGGATCATCCACCCACTGTGCAAATGATGTAAAATTAGCGCTCATTGAAATTAGAACAATTAAAATGTATTTCTTCATTGTGTTATGGATATTTATTTTCAAATATAGTGAGTTTAATATTTTAACCTTAAAATACCGACAGGATTAATCATAGGAGCTATCAACAACAAACCTCAAGTAATGTCCATAATAGGTGGTGCTGGAAAATACTTAGCCACAAGAGCATCATCTACTATAATTAGTTAATTAAACCAGCATAATAGAAAAGCTAGCCTAGTTGTATTTGCTCATTAAAATTTCTAAAAACCCCTAATAAGTATGGGAAAAATGCTATTTTTGCCATCCAATTTATTTAGGGTACCGTGGCCGAGTGGCTAGGCGCTGGTCTGCAAAACCATGTACAGCGGTTCGAATCCGCTCGGTACCTCGCATAAAATTTTAAACCCGATGTATATCAAGTAGATATGAATCGGGTTTTTTATTAGTGGGTCATGAATTAAGGCGTTGCCCAATAACTTTGATCAGTAATATTTTTGATTCCCTGTGGCTCATCACCAACACCAATGGGCTTTGTTTGGAAATAATATACATCATAACCATCAAGAGTGTTTGATGTTGAGGTGGTTGCCATATTCAATAAAGCGACCTTTTCATCTATTGGATCATCATTTCCAATTAATGCTTCCCACAAGTTAAGTACAGGTTCGCCTGCCTCATTAAGCTTTCGTTCCCAAACATGTATAAAAAGTGCATTTGAACCAAGTGTCATATCCCAAATAGCTCCAACCTCCCAGCCTTTGGAATAGTCTGTAGAGGTTTCATAAACTCCCCAGCCAATGCAGCACTCAACAGTTATCATTCCAGAATTGATATTTGGAGCTTCATTTTCATTCCAATTAATCATTGTAGTGCCATTTGGCGTACCTATAATTTCATTAAGTGATCCCACCTTGCTTGTTTGTTGGCCATTTTCCCATTTGTAAAGATCACAACTACCAAAAGACCCATATAGCTGCGCTGGAAGAGGCACCCCTCCCACATAAGCACCCGGAGAAACATTCCAATTTAAATCTCCACACGGAGGGCAGTCAGCTATATTTACTGGCTCAACAATTGTAGGAGAATTTTCCCACGAATCTATTAAATCATTCAAGGACTTAATATCTAGGGTTTCAATTGGCGCAGGAAGGTTGTCAGATTTGCACCCCGACAATATTAATGTCGATATTATCATTATTGAAATAAGGTAAGCGTTTAGTTGTCTCATGTTTTAAAAGGGGTTAAAATTTATAATAATGTTTTATGTATTTTTTGCTAAAAATAACGCTCTCTGATATAATGGCCAAAAACACTTAACATTTCTGGCATGTTTTTTCTACCAAAACCTATTCTTGCATGACATTTTCCATATTCAAAGGTTTCAGATGGCAGCAGCATAATACCAGTACTTTTGACAAGTTTTTCAGCAAAAACAGATGCAGGCTCATTTATTTTTAGTCTTATGAAAGCTGTAGATCCAGATAGAGGTTCTTCGAAGTCAATCAACCTACTATTAATCTTATGAAATTCTGAAAATAGTGAAATATTAAATCTTATCTTATCCATATTTGGAATCACAAACTTATCCATATTATTTAAGGCAATTGTTCCTAAAACTTCACTTGGAGCGCTGTTACAGATTGATAAATAGTCTTTGAATTTTTCTACCTTTTTAAGCAGGCCTTTGTTTTTAGAGGTTAACCAACCAAGCCTTAGGCCAGCTAGTCCAAATGTTTTTGCAGTACCCCAGAGGCTAATACTGTTTTCATATAAATCACACATGGATGGCAGGCCTGTTTCCTTATTATGGTTTAAATAACGATACATCTCATCTGAGAAAATGGTTATTCCACGCTCTCGCGCGAGCTCAATAATTTTATGGTGCTCTTCAATGGTGGGACTAAAACCTGTTGGATTGTGTGGAAAATTAACAACAATTAGTTTGGTTTTTGATGAGATTAGCTTTTTTAGATCGGTTATGTCATAATGCCAACCCCCAGTATTTTCATGAGGTTTCCAAAATGAAATGGAGCAACCTAGGTCCTTAGAGACCTGATAAAGAGACTGGTACATCGGGGACATGCATATAACATTGTCCCCTTTATTTAATAATACATTCATTAATATGAAGTTAGCCTCGCCTGGAGATGAAACTACAATTTCATCCATCTGGATTGTTTTATAGTGGCCTTTTATTGCCTTACGTAGAAACTCACTACCAACAGTCTCGGTATATCCAAGTTTTAGGCTTTCCCATAAGTTCTTTTCATCAGCCGATGCCACACTTAAAACATAATCCATACTATAGCCATCGCAGTCAGAGCTAGAAAGCATATATTGTGCACTAAACTCATATTTGGCAAAATACCTTTCAACTGCAAAATCTTTAATCTTCATAATTATCGTTAAAATACACAAGTTTTATTTTCAATTCTTATCTACTGGTTTTTTTATTGCCATAGCACAAAAGATTATCCATATAGCAAATGCCGATTCTACCATTCTTTGATATAGCCCAATGTATTCAGAAGCCGAATTTGTAACTAATATAGATACAAGAAAAATACTGACCGCACCAAATACAATTGATTGCAAAGAAAACGGATTGTTATTGGGTGATCTTTTTAACCCCAATCCAATTAATATCATAAAAACAGGAATAAATAAATAAGTTAGTAATCCCATAAAATTATGCGGTTCACGCACTTACAAAGAGGCTGACAATTTTCTATAAATAGAAAAAAAAATTATTATAATTGTCAAATAAATTAATCTCGAAGGCAACGGACACTAAATCCATATTGCTTACTGTAGTAGTTCTCGTACACGAAGCCATTGTCGTAACTTAGGCCGCGGAACCAGGCACTGGTCGCCGAACTCTCTGTAGAGGTCCACCAACTACCGTAGACACCAATGGAGTCGAAATGACCATCGAAGCTACGGTAGCCATCCGGAAGGCCTGAAAAACCACTTGAGTTAGTGGCATCTGTATTTGGACTATTCCACAAATTACTGATATCTTTCATCATGCCTCCAACTACACTTGCTCCTCCCAAATAAGTTGTTAAGATACTCCATTCAGCATCTGTTGGAACATGCCAGCCTGTGGGGCAGAGTCCGCGGGGGTCATCCACAGCATACCAGTTATAAAGGGCTCCGTACTTTTCATTAGCAGTCTTATCATTATCATACCAGCAATAGGCACCTGTAGTAAGTTCAGACCATAGACCTTGATCGGTTACATTATTTATTGGATCGCCATTCCTGTAATGCGTTACCTCTAAATTTTCAACCATCCACTCCTGGGTCCCAATGGTAATACTACTACCATTATTTCCATCAATTAAATCATCATCACGCTTACAAGTAACTATTAATAATGTAAGGAATAACAGACTTAAAATTTTTAATGCTTTCATTTTTAATTTTTTTGTGAATATAATAAAAAAATTTTCTGTTTTTTCCCAATCGTTTTATTGATTCGTATAATTCTTAGCTGTCAGCACATGCAGCAGATTCAATAGTCTTAATTTTCAGAAAGAAATTTGATTTTTCAACAATTTGAAAAAAAGGGGATGATAATTTCGAACTATCCTACCAATTATAAGCCTCTACAGAAAATCTTTATTTCTTATTCTTATAAACCGACACAAACCAGAGAACACCTATTCCCACAAAGAATATTCCTAATCCACCTAAGATGTAAAACAAAATTTGGATTGCGATTAATACATTTTCCATTTCAATTAATTTTTACTCATTTACTTTAGTTTTTTTGAAAAATCTTTAATTAATTCTAAAACTGAATTTGATGGATCATTTTCCTCAACCCAAGTATGAAGATGTCCAAAATAATACATCCCAAGATATTCAGCACTTTTTTCAAAAGGAATGAAGAAGCCGTCATTATCAAAACTGTCAGAACCACAGCTTATTGCCGCCATATTTTTTCCATGAAGTTTACGACCTATTTCCTTGTCTATATTTAAGCAATCAGTTATTCTATCAAAAAATGTTTTCATGATACCGCTCATTGAATACCAATAAACTGGCGTAGCAAATATTATTAAATCATACTCTACAATTTTTTCAATTGTTGTCAAAAAATCGTCATTCTGATTTCTGTTCTTATAGTCATACTGACGAATATCACACTCACTTAAATCGATAAAATCACATTCTAAGTGGCTTTGTAAAAATTGAACAATTTTATTTGTATTACCATTACTTCTCGAGCTACCTTGAACTATTATTCTTTTCATTTTTTAGTATTGTACTCATTAGTTAATGCGTTCCTGTTTTTTAGCCTACAACGGTTAATGTAAAAAGTCGTTCTAATACTATTTACATAGTGTTAGCATCTTTTATTTTCCTAAAATTACCGCCAACGGAAAAACCTTAATCTTCACTGTCTTGATGTGCTGGTTTTATTTCCGATTTTTGCCATTGCCCTCTCCGCAATTGCTGTTATAGTCAATGATGGGTTTACGCCCGGGTTTGATGAAATTACCGACCCATCAGCAATATACATGTTTTGATAGCCAAAAACGGCATTATTTTTATCTATTACACCTGTTGAAATATCTTTACCCATAACAGCACCACCAAGTATATGTGCTGTAGAAGGAATACCCGCAAGCGTTTCCAAGGCAAAAGAAGTTTTTTTACCATTAATAATTTGTCCATATTTCTTTGCCAAAGCAATTGATTCTGGAATAAAAGGGCTAGGCTTTCCCCCATTATTAACACTAGAAACCATGGCCCCAAAGAAATTTCGCCTAAATTTTAGTGTACTATCCAGGGTTTGCATAAACAATAACACAACAGTGCTTTTTGCCCAATTATTTACACAGTAAACTTTAAAATAGCTTAGCGGGGACTTAATTAGGGCCACAAACATTTTAAAAATTCTAACCATTGGATTGTTTCCCGACGCATAGGGGAGGTGAAGTAACTTCCAAAATCCAGATCCTTCGGAATATCTCACCACCTCCAGATGACTATTATCATCTGTGTGTAATATACTACCTATGGCAACTCCCTTGGCAACGTTTTTATTTTTATCCAAACTAGAAATGCTAATAAGCGTTTCATTATTAGTTCTAATATCCATCCCTAATCTATTGGAGAGATTAGGTAACGAATGAAGTTTTAATTTTAACAGCAATTTTATTGTTCCAAGTACACCACCAGAAAAAACAACCCCTTTGGTCCTAAATACTGTCTTTTTCTTAAATAACTTCGTGCTTGATTTTATGGAAACAACATATCCTTCAGCTCCATCGCCGCTTTTTATGGGAACAACATTAAAAACCTCATTTTCTGCCATTATTTTAGCCCCATTCTTTTGAGCCAAATAAAGATAATTTTTATCCAGGGAATTTTTAGAATTATTACGGCATCCAGTCATACATCCACCGCAATAATTACACCCAGTTCTATCAGGGCCGAGACCATTAAAGTATGGATCTTTTGTGGGGATCTTTTGATCACCAAAGTATACAGCTACATTGGTATGCTCAAACTTATGTTTTATACCTAACTCATCTGATAGAGTTCGGAGCTCCAAATCCCCATCAAATAGTTTTTCATTTCGTGTTGCCCCCAACATTTTTAGAGCAATTTTATAGTATGGAGCCAGTTCTTGTTCCCAGTTACCCAAACTACTCCAGCTCCCAGTGTTGAAGAAATAAGATAGGGGTATTGGTAGTGTGTTAGCATAAACCAAAGAGCCCCCACCAACACCAGTACCGCTAACAATAGCAACATGGCGAAAAATTGTAATCTTCATTATACCGAACCATCTTAAGAAAGGTATCCAAAGCCACTTTCTCAAATTCCAATTGGTTTTTGGGAAATCTTGTGCTCCAAACCACCGACCCTTTTCTACTACCAATACCTTATACCCTTTTTCCGATAAACGTAAAGCACTTACTGAACCACCAAAACCACTTCCTACTATTATGTAGTCAAAGTCCATATATAAGTATGATTACATGAATTTTTGTAGAGATACAATCCCTAACATTAAAATACTAATGTCTAAAGCCCCCACCCTCATCTTCGGTAAGTTGTGTTTTTGCTTCATGCTTTTTGAAATGCTCAAGGCTTCTTTTCACATCAGCAACAAAAAGGTCTCCAAGGTCGCGGCTAATTCCATGCCTAACCAATACTCTCATTACCACCACATCTTTAAGATTTGAAGGTAGAGAATATGCCGCCGCCTGCCAACCCCTGGTTCTTAGTCTGTCCGAAAGGTCAAAAAGGTTAAACTGTTTATCATATCCCTTTTTCATTTGCCATACCACGGCAGGGATCCCTCCTTTTCCGTTGTAGATTATCTCGAAAGGCCCCAGTTTATCAATTTGATCTCCTATGTAAGCAGCTGTATCATAGCAAGCATCATGAATTTTCTTATAGCCCTCTTTACCAAGCCTAAGGAAATTATAGTACTGAGAAATTACTTGACCACCCGGTCTTGAAAAATTAAGAGCAAACACCTCCATTTTACCTCCTAGATAGTTTACTGAAAAAATCAAATCCTCTGGTAGATCTTCTCTACTTCTCCAAACTGCCCATCCCACACCAAGAGGTGATAATCCAAACTTATGCCCAGATGCATTTATTGACTTTACCCTCGGAAGTCTAAAATCCCATTCCAGTTCGGGCTCAGTAAATGGGGCTAAAAATCCTCCACTAGCTCCATCAACATGTATTGGTATATCAAGTCCCGTATCTTTTTGTAGTTTGTCCAGGGCATCTGATATTTCTTTAACTGGCTCATACTGTCCTGTGAAGGTAACACCAAGTGTTGGCACAACTGCAATTGTGTTTTCATCACATCTACTGATAACCTCTTGTGCATTTAAAATAATCCTATCCTTTTCCATGGGCACCTCTCTAAGCTCAATATCCCAATATCGAGCAAATTTATGCCAACATATTTGTACAGGACCACAAATCATATTTGGTTTATCACAAGATTTACCTTGGAGTTTCATTTTCTCCCGCCATTTCCATTTCAAAGCCATACCACAAAGCATTGCTGCTTCACTGGAACCTATTGTGGAGCAGCCAATGGTGGTGGTTGCATCCGGAGCGTTCCATAGATCAGCCAGCATATGAACACATCTTTCTTCTATTGCTGCTGTTTGAGGATACTCATCCCTGTCTATCATGTTTTTATCAATAGATTCATCCATTAATTTATGAATTTCCTCATCAAGCCAGGTTGAACAAAATGTTGCAAGGTTTTGTCGTGCATTTCCATCTAGCATTATTTCATCATGTACTAATTGGTAGGCACCAATGGCTTCTTGTTCTTCTTGTGGGAATTTGGTTTTTGATAACCCTTTTTTTAATTCACTAGACGCATAAACATCATCTAATAAATTATTTTTTTCGTGTAATGGCATAGTAAATATATTTTTTCATGGTTTAAATATTAAAATAATTCAGATGGTATTTTTACAACAAAACACCATAAAGTCAAATAGTATTAATTATTTTTCGGTTTCTTTTTTCCACCCTGGTTTTTTCATCATGTTTATTATAATCGGAGTTATCACAAATACAATCACCCCGCAAATCAAAAATGTAACATAAAATACCGGGCTTCCAACGGCCAGTTCTTCGGGCGGAAAAAACCCGATAAAAAAAGCAAAAATAACTGCCATAAGACCTATTCCTGAAACTAGCCACATGCCAAAATTTCCCCAAGGCAGCTTAAATGCTCTTGGCACATCGGGATGTGAATAACGAAGCTTAATTGCTGAAATAAAAAGGAGAAAGTACATAATAAGATATGGAGCAACAGTAAGAATTGATAAAATAAAAAAGGCACTACTTACCGATGGCATAATTAAAAATATAAATGAAGTCAAAGTTACTATCAATCCTTGTATGATAAGTATGTTTTGCTGAACACCATTTTTATTAATTTTAGCCATTAAAGGTGGAAGATCGCCATCATTAGCAGTTGCTAATAAACCCTTACTTGGCCCAACAATCCATGCAAGCACTCCGCCTACTGATCCAAAGGCTATTAATAAACCCATAACAGGTAATAACCAACCAACACTAAACTTACTCAATAAATAACCAAGGCCTTGCATTATTCCTTCGTTTAGGTTTATTTCTTCTGCTGGCATCACAGAGGCAATTGACAAAGAGCCCAATGAGAATACAATTATGATAATAAACATTGCTGTAAAAATTGCTGAAGGAAACTCCCTTGATGGTTTTTTTAGTTCTGTTACATGTACAGCGCCAACCTCCATCCCTGCAAATAATAATACAATACCCGCAAGAAAAGCAAGACTGTTAAAGGTTGAAAAATCAGGCAATATGTTTATTGATTGTCCAACCTTCAAAAACTCAACACTATTCCCCGTTGAAACCCATAGGATTCCTAATATTATAATTAAAAGCCCCGGTAGGAGAGTGCCAAAAATAACGCCATAAGCCGCTATTTTACCTGCAATTTTAAGACCCTTAAAACTTGCCAGGGTAGCTCCCCAGTACACCACAAGGATTACAATAAAGTTAAAATACTTATTGGTTGCCAATGTCTCATCAATAAAAAGATATGATAAGGCTCCGGCAGCAAACGAAAGTACAGTTGGATACCAAATCACGTTTTGTAGCCATTGTAGCCATATGGCTACAAATCCGGCTCTTGTTCCCAGGGCTTCTTTTACCCACCTATAAACACCACCAGATTTTGGCCATCCAGTGGCTAGTTCAGCTGACACAAGAGAAACTGGTAGTAAAAACAGAACAGAGGAAAATAATATGTAAAAGATCATAGAAAGACCTTCTTTTGCTATCATGGGCAAACCCCTTAAGCTCATAACGGTCGCTACATTTAGCATGACCAACCCAAATACACTAATAAAGTGCTTTTTGTTAATATTACCTTTCATATTTTTTGACTTTATTAATAAATCAGATGTTTATAAACAGTTCAAAAACCTTTTGGAATACTTATTATTTGTAAACAAACCAGCTATAGTTTAATCAAAGCTAAAAGTAGTTAAAAAATAATACTTGATAACTACCACTCAATCAGCAGACAATGACTATACCGCTATTATTAACAACCGTTATTTTATGTTATAAGGTATAAAGTGCGTCCGGCATCATTAATGCTTGAGTTTATTGCACCAATTGTCCTTACGGAGAGTCTTTAGTGCCCATGGTTTCTTTTAAGAAAAACAAACATACAAGAGATACAGCTGCTGCTACAACCAGATACCAAGCTGGAGCCATTGGGTTGTTGGTTATTTGAATTAGGTATGTAGCAACAAGGGGTGTTGTTCCTCCAAATACAGCAAGAGCAGCGTTATATGAAAATGACAAAGCGCTAACGCGTATGTTGGAATCAAAACTTTCACTCAAAAATGCTGGTATAGACCCTTGTAAAAATGATGTAATAAAAGCCATGGCTGCAACGGCAATAAACACCGAAAAGATATTACCTGATGTTATTAGTAAAAACATAGGATATGAAAATAATAAGTAGCCAATAATACCTATGGCAAGAACTTTTTTGCGGCCTATTTTGTCCGTAAGGTTACCAGTAATTAATATAAGTCCGAGAAGAAGTATCAAGGCAATTGTATTTATCTCAAGAGATTTTGATAACGCTATACCAACCTCAGTATTTTCATAAGTTGGTAAATAAATAAATGGCATATAAAAAGACACAGAGAACACCCATAATAGACCAAAAATCAACAACATTTTTTTATAGTGATACTTTAAAGCAATTAACATGGGATGTTTTGGAATATGACCCGATTCCTTATTTTTTATGAAGGCCTGGGACTCTGTTATTTTTTCTCTCAATTTATATATTCCCAGCCCCATAACAATAGAAAGAAGGAATGGAATGCGCCACCCCCACGCGCTAATTTGTTCAGGGGTAAAAACATTTTCAACAATTGCTCCAATTGCTGATCCAACTAAAATCCCACCAATTACACTTACGGTAGACCATGAGGTATAAAAACCTCTTCTATTAGATGGTGCCATTTCTGATACAAATGTTATGGAGGTTGTAAACTCCCCTCCGACAGAAATACCTTGTATAAGCCTCAATATGGTCAATAATATTGGGGCCATAATTCCTACGCTTGCATGTGTTGGCAGTAAGCCAAGCAAGCTAGTGGCTATAATCATTACTAAAACTGATAACAATAGAGCTTTTTTTCTTCCGAGCTTATCACCAATACGCCCAAATATAAGGGCTCCAATAGGCCTCATTACATAGCCTGCGGCGAAAACACCAAATACAGATATTAAAGCAGCAGTCTTGTCTTCAGTTGGGAAAAATAAGGGGGCAAGTACCTTAGCAAAATAGCCATAAACAGCAAAATCATACCACTCCATGGCATTACCTAATGATCCTGATAGCATAGACCTGAAATCCGAGAAAGTTTTTTTCATTTTCTGATTTTTTAGATATTGATAAATAAATAATTTATAATAATAATTTATTGGCAATAAGGATGTAAAAAGGGGTGTTCTTAATCATGGATAAATCAATTGTGATTTGATTTATAAAAATATCGAAATATTGAATAAAAATAACAATTAACAAGAAAATTTACACACTAAATGATTAAAACATGGACTTTTGAATTAACACAAGTAACACTGAAAAACATCTTGATATTAATTAATATTCCCATTGGTTATACTCTATTAGTACCGGAAGGTGGTCAGAAACGCATAACCCATTATTTCTTTTGGCATTTATGTGCATATATAATTTAACACTAAGATTTTTCGAAAAAACATAATCTATACGCTTGATTGGGATTACTGTTGGATCAAAACCGTTGAAAGTGCCCTTAGGACCGTGTATGGGTTTATTTTTTGATTTTATTGGAAGGTCCAAATTATTAGCTAATATTTTAATTGGCTTTTCCTCAGGCAACGAATTAAAATCTCCCATTATAATTAGGCATGAGTCCGATATTCCAAGATTTTTAAATGTATTTAGTAAAAGTTTAGATGAATTTTTGCGCGATTTTTTACCAATATGATCATAATGAGTGTTAAACACATATATATTTTTGCCTGTATTATTGTCGATAAAATGTCCATATGTGCATATTCTTAGCATTTGAGCATCCCATCCTATTGATATCTTGTCTGGTGTTTTTGACAACCAGAACGTGATTTCGTGCACAAGGGAAAACCTAGTTGAATCATAAAATATAGCTGTATACTCACCCTTCTGCCTTCCATCGTCTCTACCAACACCAATATATTGGTAACCCCGCATATTTTCATCAATATACTCTAGCTGGTTAATTAACCCTTCTTGTATTCCAAAAAAACTTGGTTTATAATTTTTTAAAACTGATACAACATCTGCTTTTCTCTCACTCCATTGATTTAGATTGTCGTTAGGGTTATCGAATCTAATATTAAATGACATGGCCGATAAATCCTGAGCAGATGTTTGCTGACAAATCATTAAAACCAACAAACCAAAGACATGTTTTTTCATAATAACATTAATATTATTTTTCTTCTTTTAAATATTATATTTGCCCCCGAAGACTTAAAAATCGCAAGAAATCGAAATCCTTTAATTATGAAGCAATCACAAATTTAACCAAATTGACTTTTGTGGATTAACGAAATTATAAAGAGCGATTTAATAACAATTATAAAAAACACGAAAAATTATGTATGAAATATTAAAACACGCACATTCAGGCATTATGTGGCTGGTATTAGTAATGATATCCCTAGGGATTATTGTTACTTTATTGAAATATGTTAAAAAGGAAGAATCAGCTTCACCAGGGTGGTATAAGTTTTATAAATATACCAAGCACCTAATGTACTTGCAATTATTGATCGGTATCGTTTTACTTTTCATAAGCCCCATGGTAAATTATGGTAAGGGAATGATGAAAAATGAGGCCTTAAGATTTTATGGTCTGGAACACCCTTTGATGATGTTGATAGCCGTTGCAATCGTATCCATAGGTTTATATAGAGGCAGGAAAAAAAGTACAGAGGTAAAGAAAAACTTAACCATATTCCTATACCTTGTGGCAGGCCTTGCTGTTATGCTTTCAATGATTCCATGGGATGTAGTAATTGCATAACACAATAGTTTATCTGAGTATTACAATTTTCTCTGATACCCCTAGTTCAGGTATGAATAATGTGTAAATACCGGCTGCCATCGCAGTTTCAATAATTATTTTATTCTGATTCGCCAGTAACATCTTCTTGGTTATTAATTTTCCTTTGGAGTCTAGTATGTGAAGCCACACATCTTTGGTCAAATGGGAAAATTCCAAATCAAACACTCCAGAGGATGGATTGGGAGTAATTTTAAAGAAGCTATGACCAGACTCGCCAATAAAATCATTTTCATACAACAGTTTTGCTGTGAACATATCAAATAATCCCCATCCCCATCCTGTTAATTCAATATCATCAAAGCTGGCAACATCTTCGAAGTCTCCACATAAATAAAGAGCGCCAACTTCAGGATTACCGGCGGTAATACCATATCCATAATCTTGATAAATACCACCCGCTCGTTTTGCCCACTCAACTTCACCTGCCCAATTATATTTTGCAATAAAAATATCTGATTCTCCTTGACTTTCTATGACATGATCTCCAAATACAGCAACCGAGCTAAAGAAACCTGTTGCGTATGAGTTTCCATCGTTGTCTGTAAATAAATCAAACCCTTGATCATTTCCATAGCCCCCGGCTTTATTTAGCCATTTAAATTCACCCTCTGAATCATACCTTACTATGTATGCGTCAAAGTCATATGGTCCTCCCGTTGCAGTAACCGTATTTTCTCCAAATGAAAAACTTCCTGAAAAGAAACCGTTACCACATACATAACCCTCATTATCCATGCTTAATCCAAACCCTCTTGAATAGTCGTTGGCGCCTCCCGTTCCATTTTTTACCCATATAAAATTGCCACCTGCATCCATTTTTGCTATGTAGGAACTAACAATGGAATTTGAAAAAATATCATGGTCTCCAAAAAAAGCTTTGCCATTGTACATACCAGTAAAATATATATCACCATTTGGCGCACTCACGATGTCATAAGCACGATCTTCTCCTTTTCCTCCTGCATTTATTGCCCAATGAAAGTTTCCGAGATTGGAGTAGTTTGCCACAAAAATATCTCGATTACCCTCGCTTGTTATTGAGGCTCCTCCTCCAAACTGAGCGGTGTATCTAAAACTACCAGAAACAAGCACATCATATTCAAAGTTTGTAGTTATTCTATTTCCATAATCATCACCTTCACCACCAGCACTTTTTGCCCATATTACTTCGCCATTATTATTATATCTCGCAACAAACATATCATAACTACCAGAGCTTTCCAGAACAATATCGCCAAAATGTATTGTCTCACTAAACCATCCGGTTATTATAGGAAACTCATCCCAATCCATACAAATACCTGCTGCACTATTGCTTCCTACACCCCCTGCGCTTGTTGCCCAAACTACTTCGCCATTGCTATTATATTTTGCCAAAAAAACATCTTTACCACCCTCACTGATTAATACGACATCTCCAAAGTTGGCAGTTTCTTCAAACCAGCCAGTCACATAGCTATTGCCATCGTTATCAGCAGTAATTGCATATGCCCTATCGGACCCATTACCTCCCGATGCCTTTGCCCAATCAAAAGCTTGTCCAAAAGTTAACATAGTAAATAGCAGGTTCATCATCAAAATAGAAGTTAGTGTTTTCATAACACATAAATTAATTATTAGTCGCGTAAAGTTAATAAAATTGCAGCGGTATAAATATTATAGCCCTAAACGGCAACAAATTTTATCTTTGCCAATTATTTTAAATAACGGCATTATTGAAACTAATGAAGAAAACTTGTTAAAAGAAAAAGTACTCCAAGCGTTTATCAGCGGAGAATATATACTTTCACACATAAAACAACAACGATGAAATTAGGGCTTATAGCAGTTACAGCAATTATTAAAGAACCACTTATAATAGATGATGCAATAGTCTTTGGGCTATTGATGAGTTGCTTAGGTATAGTTTTTTATACCTCACAATTAAAAAGTCTAGCATGGTTTTATAAAATTATTCCAGCACTGCTGATGTGCTATTTACTCCCTGCCTTACTAAGTACTTTTAATATTATATCACCCAAATTTTCAGGCCTTTGGCCCATCGCTAAAAATTATTTTTTACCCGCCTCCCTTATATTAATGACTTTGAGCACAGATTTAAAAGGCATAATTCGATTAGGACCAAAAGCATTAATTATGTTTTTTACTGCTACGATAGGCATCGTTTTAGGTGGCCCTATTGCTATTTTAATTACGTCGGTAATTTCTCCCGACACATTGGGAGGAGCTGGACCTGATGCCGTGTGGAGAGGATTGGCGACATTGGCAGGTAGCTGGATAGGTGGTGGCGCTAACCAAACAGCCATGCTTGAATTGTATCAATTTAATGTTGATAAATACGGAGCCATGCTTGCGGTAGATGTTGTTGTTGCCAATATTTGGATGGCCTTTATTTTATTTGGCGCAGGAAAATCTGATAAAATAGATCGATGGCTCAGGGCTGATGCCTCTTCTATAGAATCGCTGAAAACCAATATGGCGAACTACACAGCTAGCGTACAACGCAACTCTACCCTTACCGATTTAATGAAAATATTTGCCATTGCTTTTGGAGGTGTAGGCTTGGCTCACCTGTTGGCTAATTTTTTTGGTGATTGGGCAGAAAACACAGGCATGGCTGACTCGATTTTGGCCAGTCAATTTTTCTGGATAGTCGTAATTGCAACCACATTTGGATTAACACTTTCATTTACCAAAATGAGGCGTTTAGAGGGAGCGGGCGCTTCAAAAATGGGGAGCGTTTTTATTTACATATTGGTAGCAATAATAGGAATGAAAATAGATCTTTCGCAATTGGTTCAATATTGGGATTTTATCATCATAGGATTAATCTGGATGGCATTTCATGTTGGCTTATTGTTTTTGGTGGCCAAATTGATTAAGGCTCCTTTTTTCTTTTTAGCGGTAGGTAGTAAGGCTAATGTTGGTGGTGCTGCTTCAGCACCAGTAGTGGCATCAGCTTTTCATCCTAGTTTAGCGCCAGTTGGCGTTCTTCTTGCTGTATTGGGGTATGCATTAGGAACTTATGGAGCAATATTTTGCGCTACTTTAATGGAATTCGTGTCACCATAAAACCGGCAATAAAAAAATCACCTTTTTCATTTAAGTAATACAAAAGGCTTACTCAAAGCATATATTGCTAGAACAGTTAAAGATGCGGAGTTTCAAGAAAAAAGTAATTAATTAGGTGTTGTAAATTTTTTGATTTGTGTAATGGTATTTTTATTTAGTCCTCCAAAGCTAAATAATGAAATCCCATCAGCACCACCTCTCATCGCTGCGTTTATAGCCTTTCCCAAGTCATTTCCTTTCTGTAGAGATGGTAAATAAAGACCACAAAAGATATTTGTATATTCTCCAATAGCCACACGGTCTTCTCTAATTACTTTCTCTATCCAGTTAATATTTTCATTATAAAAATTATGATATACCATGGGGAAATAACAATCTAAATTCCAGTTTTGCCAGTTTTGCCTTACCATTTCTGATGACATCTTTGGTGTTGGAAACACCGCCGCTGTTATTATGAGGTCATTAACGGTTACATGATTTTTAATGTGTGCAACGGTACTATTTAATTCATCAAGCCTAAACTGGATCCAGGTATCATTATTCCCTGGATCTTTTAATTCCAAGGGGTCAACACCATATTTCTCTTCAAATAAATTTCTCATGTATGGGTGATAACCGTAGTCATATTTGGGCATAATATAATCTTGCACGAGATTGTATTTAGGCTGCAAACCTATGGGAAGAATTACATCCACATACCTTATATAATCCATATGAATCCCTTCCAGTCCATCCACGGAAATAAGCTCATCCATTTTAGATAAAATAAATTTTTTTGTATCGGGAAGAGATGGGCACATGAACTTGTAATAGTTAACATATGCTTTTTCTTTTGCGAGCGATTGCCCAAGTTGATTATAACTCAGCAATGATGTATCTGCATCTCCACGATTCATGGTCCAAAACCAAGCATGAACTTTTATGTCATACTGCTTAGCTAATGGAATCATCTTTGCCAGGATATCCACATTACCTCCAAAAAGAAGACCCCTTATTCCTGCATCATCCAATAATCTAAAAACCGTTTCCCAGTCATGTATAGTTTTAAATGAACCTCCACCCATCCAGATCCAAAATTTTGGGTAATCATCTTTAGTCCATTGCAGATTATATGTTCTATCAAAGTCATTAATAAACGTTAGAGTTCCCCACTTTTCAGGCATATGCATATTAATAACACCCTGGGAAGACCAAACCCAGTTGTTTTCTTTCTCAACTTTTCCCGTTAGCGAATCTTTGGCTTTCAGGTATTTACCGTTTGAAAACTCAGTTTCCCACTGAACTCTTGAAAAATTTACTCGCCAGACATCTCCATTTTTTGGCGGGGAGACGCTGTTCTTTTCTTTGGTGTAAATGTTCCATGGGATGGCTAATTCAACGGTCCACTTTATATCCTCAATACTATCATCATTTATGTGGCCATAAATTTTTATCGCTTTTTTTATGCCACTGGCATTCCATTTAAGATCTGCACTTCCTCCACGATTATATGGCTTTTTCATAAACAGATCTAACACTGTTCCAAGCGCATTAATTTCTATTTCATAATAGTTTAATCCATCGCCATCAGGATCCAGGAATACTTCAAAATCATTATCACGATATATTATATCATCATGATTTTCAAGATAACTCCATATATTAGAATCTTCCATCTCTGCCGCCACATATAGATAGCTTTCATCCCATAACATTTTCATCCTAGTTTGGTAATAGGGGAGTAAAAGTGTATCGCCAGTTATATCAACAAAAAAGTCAGACCATGGGGTTTCTTTCCATACATCCTCATAGACATTGCCATCAATTATGACTTTTGTTGTGGCCCGGTAACAGTTGTAATTTTTTGGAATTTGTCCGAAAGAAACCAAAGAAAGTAATAATAGAACGGTGGGTAAAATGCATTTTTTCATAAATGATCTAATCATAATCAAAAATATTGAAAAGAAACGAATCTTTACATCCAAATCATGGTAATATCAATTATCATAAATACTTATTCCCGGGTAAAATCAAATTACATACCTTTGTTTTTAAAATGTTAACATGTCGAAAAAGCTATCAAGAATAACAGATTATTTTGATGGGTTTCACCTTTATTCAATTGTAAGCCACCTCAAAGATTATTCGTTATGTTTTCATATTAATAATGAGCTTGGCTTTGACTTGATTAATTATGAGGATATAATTTTTGATCTTGCGGGTGATCCCGAGAAGGGCTTTTCTTGGTATTTTTATAAAGACCACAAAACACACACAAATTTTTACTTGATAGGAAACAAATCCGAAGGAAACATATTATTGCCGTCTCAAAAAACAGTAGACTTTTTTTTATTAATAAAAGATGCCATTGACGATAATTATGCAGGCAAAACCTCGGCTGCCATTCGTAAAATAGTAAATGTTTCAGCTGTATTTCAGGCCGAGATGACTAAAATTAAAGACATGGACTTATTAATGGAAACAATAGAACTTCATGAATTAAAATATGTAAAACCTAAATAAGGTTATTTTTAAATCAGGAATTCATTGGTAACAAAACATATTTTTAAGCGTTTATATAGGTAGATGAGATTATTTGATAACATACATCAATACATAAAACATTACGACGAATCAGAGCTTAAATCATTTCTGAGATCATACGGAAAAAAATTAGGTAACACGGTTATGTTATATGCACTGATTGTATTAACACTAATAGGTGATTATAGGGTTCCATTAAAATTAAGGATTCTATTAACAGCCTCTGTAGGATACCTTATATTACCCACAGACCTGATTAGTGACTTCTTGCCAGTTATAGGTTTCACTGACGACATAGCGTTTTTAACCTACGTTATAACAAGCGCCAATGATTATATCACTCCCGAGGTTAAAGAAGAGGCAAAAGGTAAAATGAGCCGGTGGTTAAAAATAGACTATGATGACGTTGAAATAATAGATGATCAGGTGGGATGATTAAATTGTTGATTTAAATTGATTTATAAACCTCACATCATTTTCGAAAAACAATCGCAAGTCATTAATCTGATATTTGAGCATTGCTATTCTTTCAACACCCATTCCAAAAGCAAACCCGGTATATTTTTCACTATCAATTCCACATAAATCCAAAACATTTGGATCCACCATACCGCAACCCAATATCTCTACCCATCCAGAATACTTACAGATATTACATCCTTTACCACCACATATATTACATGATATATCCATTTCGGCAGAAGGCTCAGTAAAAGGAAAGTATGATGGTCTAAACCTTGTTTTGGTATCTTCTCCGAAGAGTTCTTTTGCAAAATAGAAAAGGGTTTGTTTAAGGTCAGCGAAACTCACATTGGTATCAACATATAACCCTTCTACCTGATGAAATATGCAATGAGCACGTGCAGATATAGCCTCATTTCTAAAAACTCTACCAGGAGAGATGGTTCTAATTGGCGGTTGTGAATTTTCCATCACGCGCACCTGAACAGATGATGTGTGTGTTCTGAGGGCAATATCAGGGTTTTTGTTGATGAAAAAAGTGTCCTGCATGTCTCTTGCAGGGTGATTAGCAGGGAAATTTAACGCAGAAAAATTATGAAAATCATCTTCAATTTCTGGACCTTCGCTAACATTAAATCCAATTCTTGAAAAAATATCAATTATGTCATTTCTCACAATGGCAAGGGGGTGTCTGCTTCCCAATGGTGCTTCAGCCGGAAGTGTAAGATCGTGCTTATTAATTTTATCCTGGCTTTTATCCAGCCCTTCCTTTAGGGACACTATTTTATCCTGAACAGTATTCTTTAACCTATTCATTAATTGTCCCATTTCTTTTCTTTGCTCTGGAGCAACGTTTTTAAACTCAGTAAATAGCCCGGTTACAATACCCTTCTTGCTTAGGTACTTTATCCTAAATGCCTCGAGCTGATCCAGATTTTCTGCACTAAACCCTTTAACTTCTTCGAGTATACCGGCTATTTTATCTTTCATTATATATTATTTTTTAACGGAAAAGTTAGTCAACTAATTCAACTGTCATGGTAATCTCCTCCAAAGGCACATCTCCACGCCCAGTTTTAACAGCTGCGATTTTGTCCACAACATCCAATCCCATTACTACTTCTCCAAAAATAGTATAGCCACCATCTAGGTGGGGTGTGCCTCCTAGGGTAGTATATGTTCTTTTCATCTCTTCCGTATATTCAAATCCGGTTGAAGAAGATGCTCTTTCAAGGTATGTTAGCGGAACAAGTTGTCCCTGAACAATGTAAAATTGTGATCCTGAAGATTGTTTTTCAGGATTAACAGCATCACCCATTCTTGCTGCCGCAAGAACACCCTTTTTATGGTAATGATTTGGGAGTATTTCAGCATCAATTCGATATCCGGGATCCACACGACCATCACCGTTTTTTCCTGAGTGTCCCGCCTGAATCATAAAGCCATTAATAACCCTGTGAAATGGGGATCCATCATACCAGCCCTCATTAACGAGCTTAATAAAATTATCCCTGTGTAAGGGGGTGTCATTATATAGTTTTACTGTAATATCACCATATGATGTTTTAATAACAGCAAGAGCTTCTGGTTTATTAGTCTGGGAAATAAGCTGAAAGCTTAAAAATAATCCTAAAATAAGTAGCAAATTTTTCATCCATTGGAATTTAAAAATAAAAGGCAAAATTAAGAAAAATGAAGTAATTAATCTTTTGTTTCTGATCTATTACAAAAAATATATCTAGTCACTACTTACGGCTGTTTTGAAGCATGCTCTACACAGCGGTTCGTATGAATCGGTTTCTCCCAACACAACTAATTTATCATCCTTAATTGTTCGATGGGAATAACTGGCAAGACTTCCGCACTTCATACATATTGCATGAACTTTGGTAACATATTCGGCCGATGCCATAAGCGCAGGAATGGGGCCAAAGGGTTTTCCTAAGTAATCCATATCCAATCCGGCAACAATAACCCTTTTTCCTTTGGCAGCTAATTTATTACAGACATCAACCAGGTCATTTCCAAAAAATTGTGCCTCATCAATTGCTACCACATCAAACTCATCGGCATAAAAAAGAATCTGGGAAGCATTTTCTACGGCTGTTGACGAAACGGTGTTGGAATCATGTGAAACAACATCATCATCATCATATCTTGTATCTATGGCGGGTTTAAAAATTTCTACCTTTTGCTTTGCAATGCGGGCTCGGTTAAGTCTTCTTATTAGCTCTTCTGTTTTCCCAGAAAACATTGAACCACAAACAACCTCAATCCATCCGTATTTTACTGATTTAATATGGTCTTTTTCGAGAAACATCAGATACTATATGATATTCTTTGTTTACTTTTGAATAATTTACCAAAACAAAACCTGAAAAGGAAAAATTTGCTAAACAGCAATTGAATTTGGGATTACAAAAATAAGAACTTTTTAATCAATGGATAAAGAAAAAACATTACTCAGATTAAGTACTCAGGTTGATACCTTAAAAGCACACATAAACAGATTAAAAAAAGAAGGCTATGAAATACACTCCATGGACATGGATGTGCTTCGTAAGAATATACTTCAATTGTACGAAATGTTAGTTGAATTGAGTGATATTTCAAAAAGTAGAGATGAACATGAAATCATAAAGGAAACGGATCACAATACAACCAACAACTTACCCGCTGAAAATGAACCCAATGATATCGGTAGTGTAGATTTGATAAACGATAAACAAGAGGGCATTGTTGCGAGTGATACTGTGGAAAATGAGGGAGAAGAATTATCACATTCGGCTGTTGAAGAATCAGATCAAATTATTGAAGAAAAAGTAGAAGAACCAAGTGTTGACAAGTCATCAGCCGATGATACTCCTATCCAAGACGAATTAAAAAATGAAGAACCAGCTGCCCAGACAGCATATGATCTTTTTTCTACAACAAGTGATAATGCCATTGCCAAACAGTTTACTTCAGATGAAGACCAGAGTGTGGGAGAAAAAATGCAGAAAACTCAGGTTGAAAACATTAGAGAGGCCATAGGGATTAATGAAAAATTTCTTTTTATTAATGAGCTTTTCAATGGCGACATGACTAGGTATAATAAGATTCTGGATGAGATAAATGAATTTACTACCTCTAAGGGTGTTGAAACGTATATACTAGAACTTAAAGTTCAATCACAGTGGGGTGATGATAACGAAGCATACCACAAACTTAAGGAGCTTTGTGAAAGAAAACTTAACCAATAGTTCCGTAAAATGTCGAAGCTAACCATAGTTCCAACACCAATTGGTAATCTTGAGGACATGACCCTTAGAGCAATAAAAATTCTAAAGGATGTAGATTCAATATTAGCTGAGGATACCCGTAAAAGCGGCAAACTATTAAAACATTTCGATATTGAAACTAAAATGACACCCTATCATCAGCATAATGAACACAAGGTTTTAGAATCCATTGCCGAAAGAATTGAAAACGGTGAACATATGGCACTGATAACAGATGCTGGTACTCCTGCTATTTCAGATCCTGGTTTCCTGATAATAAGGGAGTGTATATCTCGTAATATTGAAGTTGAATGCCTTCCGGGCCCAACTGCATTTGTTCCGGCATTAGTAAACTCAGGCCTGCCTGCAGATAGGTTTTTCTTTGAAGGGTTTTTACCACAAAAAAAAGGAAGGCAAACTAGATTAAAATACCTCGCCCAATTACCAACCACAATTATTCTCTATGAATCTCCTCATCGATTGATAAAAACACTAAATCAGATTTCAGAATTCTTTGGCAACGATACAAGTGTATCGGTTTCCCGTGAAATCACTAAGATTTATGAGGAAACAATAAGGGGGTCTGTAATGGAGGTATTAAATTTCTATACTGATAACCCTCCGAAAGGAGAGATAGTAATAATTATAGGCCACAATAAAATTAAATGACAATCATTTTTTAACGATAATTTAAATAGACATAAACATGAAAAAATTAACCATTTTACTTCTCATATTAACATTAGGGTTTTTATCTGCTGAGGCAAAAAAGGAAAAAGAAGATGATAAAAAACAAATTTTAAATCCATCTTTATTTAATGGTTTAACTTGGCGAAGCATAGGGCCCGCATTTGTTTCTGGAAGGATTGCGGATTTTGCTGTAAACCCTGAAAATCACAGTATATATTATGTTGCTGTCGCATCAGGACACATATGGAAAACAACAAATAACGGTATAACTTTTAGTCCTGTATTTGATAATTATGGTGTTTATTCCATAGGTTCATTAGCCATGGACCCAAACAATAATAATGTTGTATGGGCTGGAACAGGCGAAAACAATCACCAAAGGGCTTTGGGATATGGAAATGGAGTATACAAAACCATAGATGGAGGAAAGTCATGGAAAAACATGGGATTAAAGGAATCTCGACATATTGGTGAAATATTAATTGATCCAAGAAATTCAAATGTTGTTTACATTGCTGCTGAGGGTTCTGCATGGGGCCCAAACGAAGAGAGGGGTGTTTTTAAAACTACTGATGGTGGAAAAACCTGGGATAATGTGCTATTTATAAGTGAAAATACAGGAGTAGCTAATCTTAGCTTTGACCCTTCTAACCCTGATGTTATATATGCTGGAGCAGAGCAAAGAAGAAGACGTCAGTTTGGTAAAATTGGTGGTGGTCCCGAATCAGCATTTTATAAATCAACAGATGCAGGCAAAACATGGAATAAGCTTGAAAAGGGAATTCCAAAGGTTGACAAGGGAGGAATGGAAATCGTGGTTTCAGCAAATGATCCAAATATAGTTTATGTAATGTTTGAAGCATCAAATGAAAAGGGGGGTATTTTCCGCTCTACAGATAGGGGTGCATCGTTTAAAAAACAAAATAGCTACAACAGTAGTGGTCAATATTATAGTGAGCTCATTGTTGATCCCGTGGATTCACAAAAACTATATTCAATGGACACACGCAGTAAGGTAAGTACTGATGGAGGAAAAACATGGAAAAACATTGGTTTAAAAAGCAGGCATGTTGATGACCATGCTTTATGGGTTGATCCATTAAACACAGATCATTTTATGATAGGGGGAGATGGTGGTATTTATGAGTCCTGGGATGATGGTAAAACATATATTCATAAAACCACACTACCTGTAACTCAATATTATCGTGTTAATGTTGATAATACGGAGCCTTTTTATTGGGTTTATGGTGGAACTCAAGACAACGCCTCAATGGGTGGTCCATCTCAAAACACTAAATCTGGTGGTGTTGCTTCAGACGAATGGGTTGTAACCCTAGGTGGAGATGGCTTTTGGCAGGCAATAGAACCAGACAACCCAAACATTGTTTACTCTGCATATCAATATGGAAACATATATAGGTTTGACAAGAAGTCGGGCGAGAGAATTAAAATTAAACCAACTCCAGGTAAAGGTGAAGATACATATAGGTGGAATTGGGATACGCCTTTTATTTTGAGTTCATATTCTGGTACCACACTGTATATTGCTTCAAATAAGGTTTTTAAAAGTACAGATAGAGGCAATAGCTGGACTGTTATTAGTGATGATATTACAAGAAAAGAAGATAGAAATCAATTTCCTGTTATGGGTAAATATTGGCCATCAAGTGCTGTTGCAAAAGATGTTTCTACTTCACAATGGGGAACAGCAGTGGCATTAGCAGAGTCTCCGGTTAAAAAAGGGCTTATTTATGTTGGTACTGATGATGGGTTGATTCAGATTACAAATGACGATGGAGAAACATGGGTGAAAGTCTCAGAGTTCCCAGAAGTGCCAGAGTATACTTATGTTAGCGACATACTTCCTTCACAGTATGATGAAAATGTTGTGTATGCGACCTTTAACAATATAAAAAGTGATGATTTTACCCCCTATGTTTTAAGGAGTGATGATCAGGGTAAAACATGGGTTTCAATAGCTTCAGATTTACCCAAGAATGAAGCTGTTCACACTATAGCGCAAGATCCAGTTGAACAAAACCTCTTGTTTGTTGGCACAGAAATGGGATTTTATTTTACAGTTAATGGTGGTGTTCAGTGGATAAAACTAGGATCAGGGTTGCCAGATATTGCAGTAAGAGATATTGCCATTCAAGAAAGGGAGAAGGACTTGGTAATTGCCACATTTGGCAGGGGTTTTTATATACTTGATGATTATTCTTCCTTGAGAGATGTTACGGAAGAGGTTATTGAAAATTCAAACGCAATAATATTTCCCATAAAGAATGCAAAAATGTTCATTAAAAGTGGTAATGGCAGATATGGAACAGGTTCTGGATATTACCAAGCTCAAAATCCTGATTTTGGAGCTGTGTTTACATATTACTTAAAGGACGTACCAAAGTCATTAAAATCACAAAGATTAAAAAAAGAAAAAAAGCTTTTTAAAGATGGCGAGCCTATACCCCAGCCATCCAAGAAAATAATGGATGCTGAAAATAATGAAAAGGGTCCATATTTGATTTTTACCATTAGAGACAATAATGGAGATATAATTAAGAAAATCCACAAAAAAGCTTCCAAAGGAATAAGCAGGTTTACATGGGATATGAGGTATAACTCCGTTAGTCCCGTAAGGCTAAAGAATAATAAGTTTGACCCCATGAATACGGGGTCAAAAAGCTTGAGAGCATTGCCTGGCAAATACACTGTGAGCATGGAAATGTATCATAATGGTCAGGTAGAAGAATTAGCAGGGCCCGTTGAGTTCAATACTGTAGTGTTAGAAAACACTTCCCTTCCAGACCCAGATCCAATTGCATCTCAAGAGTTCTACAAGCGAGTATCTGAATTACGAAGGGTTATGACTGCAACGATGAAATATCGCGAAGAGCTATCAACAAAAACAGCATATATCCAGCAGGCACTTCAAAATATGGTCGAACCTCCTGCAGAGATGCAAGGTGAGATGTATGAAATATCATCAGAATTAGATAGTATTGCTTTCTTATTTGTAGGAACTCCTTCCAAAGCAAGCTGGGAAGAGGTTCCCCCAGAAACAATGCCGTTAAGCAATCGATTGGGGGCAATTGTATGGGTCTCCTGGGGTTCTACATCAGCACCCACAGAAAGCCAGAATATTAACTATAATATACTAATGGAAGAACTTCCTGCTATTTTGGAGGAGTTGAAGTCCATTCACAATAAACTGGGGCTTGCAGAACAGGAGCTTGATAAAATGAAAGCTCCACATACTCCAGGCAGAGTCCCCAAATTCTAATGAGCAAAAAATTAGGATTAATTATATTAAAGGCAAGCCCAACAGGCTTGCCTTTTGTATACTTAGAATGTAGCACCTGTTATATGCCAATAACCAATAACAAGTAAACACCCTTCGATTATAATAGCCAATATCATCAAAGGAACTGCTTCGGGCCGGTGGCTATAATATCTCCTGAGTAAAAAGGCGCCTAAAATTAGTGATACAAGGACTGGAGTTAGTACAATTAGTGTTATCATACCATAATTATTCCCGAACTTAACCATCATTCTGGCTCTGCGAGTAAACAGTTTCTTATTTTGACGTTTAATTTTTCTTCTGGCATTATACTTTTGATAATATTCTATAAACCCTTTTGGTAAAACCTTTTTTAATTTGGGATTTATATGCTTGGTGGAAATGATTATGATTTTACTAAAATGATAGTAAATGAGAAACCCCATGATTCCACCACTTATCATGGTAATAAGGGTGGTCCAAAAATCAAGACCTATAATATGTGCATAAATGGGCGTATAAAAGTACTTTATGGTGGATAAAAAAAGTACGTTTATTATCTTTAAAAAGTATGCCATAGCAAGAAAAGGCAAAAATAGAACATTATTTATATTCATCAGATTGCAGTAATCAGTTATTTTTATGTTGTATATGAATGGAGTCTAGAACGTGTGTTTCTTTTAGCTTTTATTAATTATACTAATAGATATTAGGATTTCGTTTTATTTAAAACCGCACCATGAAAAGGGTATTAAAATTTCTGTTCAAAGCATCCTTAATAATATTATTAACCGGAGCAATTGCATTTAGTATTTTATTTGGGGCTGTTTATATTGGTGTTTTTGGTGCCTTACCAACCACAGAAGAGTTATCTACAATTGATAATGAGGAAGCATCATTGGTAATGGCATCCAATGGATCCATAATTGGAAAATATTTTGCGGAAAACCGAACTAATGTTAGTTGGGATGATATTCCAGAACAGCTTATCAATGCTCTTGTAGCTACAGAAGACAAAAGATTTTACCTACACGAAGGCTATGACAGCCGGAGCTATTTGAGGGTTTTTTTTAAAACAATTCTACTTGGTGATAAGAATTCTGGGGGCGGTAGCACTTTAACCCAGCAGTTGATAAAAAACTTATATGGTAGAAATCACCATAGTTACCTATCCATGCCTGTAAACAAAATCAAAGAAGCTATTATTGCCACGAGAATGGAAGATGTGCTTACAAAGCAACAGATTCTTTTATTATATCTAAATTCTGTCCCTTTTGGTGAAAATGTATATGGTGTAGAGGCCGCATCCATGAGGTTTTACGGCAAACACTGTAAGCAATTGAACACCCAAGAGGCTGCTGTATTGGTTGGTATACTAAAGGCAAATACATATTACAACCCTCGATTATATCCTAAAAATGCACTAAAAAGAAGAAATCACGTGCTTGTTTTAATGCATAATGAGGGATACCTTTCGGAAAATGAGCTTACTCGATTAAAAAATATACCCTTGAATATCAGCTACTCTAATTATCAAAAGGAGCCACCTGCGGGATATTTTGTTTATCAGCTTAAAAATCGTGTAAAGAAAATACTGGAAGAGCTTGCCCCGGAGGGTTACTCAGATTATGATATTGAAAAGGATGGTTTAAAAATTTATACAACCCTGGATATAAACTTGCAAAAAGATGCTCAGAAAGCAGCTAAAAAACAGCTTTCTAAAATGCAAATAAAACTTGATAATGAATTAAAAAACAGCTCGTTAAAAAAAGTCTATTACAAGGAAATGACATCTAAAAATCATTTATCTAACGAGAAAATAAGTAGAGATGTTTTTACTTGGGATAATAAATCTAGTAACATGACCATCACGGATAGTCTTTGGCATTATTACAGCATGCTAAATGCTGCAGTGTTAGCTACTGAACCCGAATCGGGCAAGGTGTTAGCATGGGTGGGAGGGAACAACTACAGATATTTACCTTTTGATCTGATTCTTACAAAAAGACAAATAGCCTCTACAATAAAACCATTGATTTATGCGGCGGCTTTAAATGATAATATGACACCTTGTGATTATTTAGGGAATGAACTTGTGGAATATAAAGAATACGGAGGGTGGACCCCTCAAAATTATGATAATAGTAGTAGCAACGATACGCTCATATCCCTGTGGTATTCTTTGGCAAACTCATTGAATCTCCCAACAATGGACCTGTATTTTAAAACTGGTTATGACGAAATAAGCGATATGCTGGAGCGGTTTGATATTAATACACCCCTCATAGAAACACCATCAATTGCTCTGGGTTCAATTGACGTTTCATTATACGAGATAGTAAAAGCGTATGGTGTATTTGCAAACAACGGTAATTTAAGCAGTGATTTAATAATGGTTGAAAAAATAACAGATTCCAAGGGCGATATCATATACGAAAACAAGAACTACACTAGTAAAAAAATTATTAACGAAAACCTTAGTGATCAAATAACACACATTTTAAAGCATGCTGTTAATGAAGGAACAGGAAAAACCATAAGAACAAGGTTTGGCATTGATGCTGAGCTTGCTGGTAAAACCGGCACGGCTCAAAATTATAGCAACGCATGGTTTGTATCATATACTCCAGAAATTGTTCTGGGCATATGGGTTGGAGCAATGACACCAGAGGTTCATTTTAGGGGAGGTTTGGGGAGCGGATCAGTTTTGGCGCTGCCGATTGCTGGTAATATTTTTGCAGATATACAGAGTAATGCAGCCATGTCAAGAACATATTTTAAGGGATTTGATCATATCTATACCAAGGAGGAAATAATTAGTTGTGATCCATTTTTTGAAAAGGGCTTGTCGGGGGTTATTAATCGCTTTACTAACAATTTAAAAGAAGAAAACACCCCAATAGACAGAGGTAAAAAGGACGACGGCGATAAAAACAAAAGTAGATTTAGAAAATTTTTTGACAACCTTTTTAAGGATAAGGATAAATAGATCACCAATTTTTATAAGGGTTTTTCACCAGTATTGAGTTATAATATCTAGCATCCCCAGTTACCTCTTTTCCCAACCAATCTGGTGCCTTGAACACATAATCTTCAGAAGGCAGTTCAATTTCTGCAATAACTAACCCTTCATTATCTCCATAAAATTCATCTATCTCAAAGGCTAAACCCGATGGTTCTGGAACTATAAAACGTGTTTTATCTATTAACCCTGGCTCACAGATTTCAATCAGTGCAGTTGCTTCTTCGACGGAGATTTCTTTTTCCCACTCAAAACGGCTAGTGCCGGACTTACTCGCGATACCCTTTACTGTTAAAAAACCATTATTACCCTTTATCCTTACCCTTACTGTACGTTCCGATGCTGATGATAAATAGGCTTGAATGATTCTAAAATGTTTTACAACACTAGGCTTATATTCACCCTTGACTAAAAATTTTCTTTCTATTTCCTGTGCCATTTATAATTAAGTAAAAATGTTTAAAATAAATTCAACATCAGCAAAAAAGCTTTTTATTACTTATTACTCTACATACTGATCTGGATTTAATGCATCTTTCATCTTTGATTTAGAGTAAATTCCATAACAAGAATGTAATCAGAATAAGGTGGGGTTGGAATACCCAAACCTGTTACTGCTGTGCCCATGTATATGCACCTCGCATATGTGCTTCACAAATTTATAAATTTATTAAAACTTTCCAAATATATTCCCTAAACACATTAATTAACAGATAGTTAACCTCTTTACAGTGAAAAGATAAAGCAGAAATCCTTAGGACAAGGTGCAAAATAACGGCTTAAGCTGATGCAAATTTACGCAGTAATTTATGAGTCGGTTAAAATTTATAATATTATTTTTGACCAACCCTTTTAAAGATTTAAATGTCATATATTTAATAGCTTAATTTAATTTGTGCTGGAAAAAATCACCATCTATTGATGTAAATTCTATTCTTGTAAAACGATAACTTAATTTGATATGAAAAACCCCTACTTATTAGTTTTTATAATGACATTTCTTATGTTTTTGTTGTTAACCAATACCATAAAAGGTCAGCTTTACCTAAATGAGTTTATGGCTAAAAATGATACCGCTCTTCCGGGGCCTGAAGGAGATTATCCAGACTGGATAGAAATTTATAATGCGGGTCCAGAAGCTGTTATGCTTGGTGGCTATTTTTTAACTGATGAGCCAATGGGCGGTGATATGCATCAGATATCTTCGGCATATCCTGATTCAGTAACGGTTTCTGCTGGAGGGTATATATTGTTTTATGCAAACAAAGGAGAGGAATCAAGTGTTTTGAATTTAAACTTTAAACTTAGCAGCGACGGAGAGGACTTAATTTTAATTGCTGCTGACACTACTTTTATTGATGGCTTAATTTTTGGAGCTCAAGAGGCAGATATTTCGCAGGGAAGATATCCAGATGGAACTGGAGAATGGTTGCTCATGAATGATTATACACCAGGAGCCCCTAACTCAAATCCTCTTGACATCAATGAACATCATATGACCTCAAGTATTTCTCAGAATTACCCAAATCCTTTCAGAACAAATACATACATTGAATTTTCATTGGTCAGAACAGACAACATTACGATTAGCATTTATGATATGTCAGGAAAACAGATAACTGTGATTGCTGATGGAAATTATCATGAAGGTACACATCAAATCGAGTGGAATGCATCTGATGTTATAGCGGGGCATTATTTTTATACCCTAAAAACAAGTTTTGGTGTAATCTCGCGTAAAGCATGTGTGATAAGATAATTACAAGTGCATATTAAACAGTAAAATAAACCTATAATTTTGATACTAACCCAATATTTTCATTACGTATTTACAACAAAATAAATAATGCGGGTGTAATTTAACCCAATACACCATCATTTTTTCATGGACATATAATGGAAAATTAAGCATCTATATTAATCTAATATCTGCTCATATTATTTTTCATAATGATATAGAATAACATGAGTACGTGATTTTTACTTAGCTTTGTTATCGCTAAAGTTTAATAGAATATCCAAAAAAACTATTTAACATCATGATCTTGCCAGAGGAAAAAAAGAATCCTAAAGACATGGTCAATTTTTTGAAATCAAAGTCTAAGACAGCCAATGACCTATTTTTTATTATGCTAGGTGAGGAATTAGACTGGGATATCGATTTATTTATTGACCTCTGTAATAGGGAAGAAATAACCATAGTTGGAGGAATATTTCCTGCTGTAATTAAGGGGAATAATTTATACAAAGATGATATGATTATTAAAAAGATGTCAGCGACCTCAGCACCCACTTTGGTGAGAAACATACAGTATTCTCCCGAGGTATTTTATCCTATTATTGATAAGGTTGATATGGATAATAAGCAAACCGCCATTGTTTTAATTGACGGATTGGCTAAAGGCGTTGATATTTATTTGAGTGACCTATACAAACAAGTTGGGGATACTGTAAATTATATTGGAGGAGGAGCTGGAACAATGAGCTTAAAGCAAAAACCCTGTGTGTTTTGTAATGAAGGCTTGTTCATGGATGCGGCAGTTGTTTGTTTTGTTGATAGTCAGGTTAATTTAGGGGTTAAGCATGGTTGGAAAAACCTACTAGGACCATTAATTGCGACAAAAACAAACTTTAACACATTAGAAGAATTAAATTGGTCTTCTCCCTTTGATTTATATGCGAAAATAATAAAAGAGGATAGTGGGCAAGATATTAATAGAGATAATTTTCTGGAGATTTCAAAAGTTTATCCATTTGGAATAGCAAAAGAAAATGATGAATATGTAGTAAGGGACCCCATAAATTTAAATGAAAAAGGTGAGATAACTTTCTTTGGTGAAGTACATGAGAATGTAATTTTAGATGTGTTAAAAGGAAGCAAGGAAGATATTGTTGAGGCAGCACAAGAGGCAGCAGAAGAAGCCGGCAACAGTGTTAGTGCCGTAAGTGACAACCTTATGTTCGACTGCATCTCCAGGCCATTATTTCTTAAGGAGGATTATTCAAAAACCCTAGAATTGATAATCGATACCCTTAAAAAAAATGGCAACAAAGAAACTCTTGAAGGGGCATTATCCTTAGGTGAAATATCTTCTCACAGACAGTCATATCTAGAATTTTTTAATAGAACCATTTTACTTGGTGTTTTTTATGACTAAAAAATCCACAAATAATACAATACGTGATATTTTATTTCTTTACGAGATATCATTGTCAATTGGGGGAAGTCTTGACCTTGTTAATACCATGTCAGATTTTGTTAGTATTCTAATGCCTCGTAAGAGGTTCAATTATATGTCTATTTGGCTTGATAAATCTGAAGCATTTGTTAGCTCAGTGTCAAAAAAAAGCTTTAAACTATATTACTCAAACCCCATTAGCTACGACAATGTAAAGGAAATTAAACATGATCACATAATAATAAAGTCACTCACAAAACAAACATCACTACAGGTATCATCCAAGAATAAAAATTTCAAGAAATTTATCTGCGAAAAGCACATTAAAGGGGGGTGCTTTGTCATCTATAAACTTGGAAATTTTGGCTTTGTAAAATTATATGATTCAAAGGTAGAGTCGTATGATGAAACAGAAATAGCCAAACTAACAGGTATAATGGAAAAGTTTGCAAATGCTATATTGGCATGTCTCTATCATGAAAGAGCCCTCGACTTATCCAATGAGCGAAAGAAGCTTTTATCAAATATTCAAACGAGAGAAGATTATCTTCTGTCAATGGTTAGAAATTACCCAGGACTATTTTGGCTGAAAGACAGCAATGGAGTATACAAATATCTCAATACGGAAAACACGAAAATTATTTATGATTTCTTCCAATCAAACGGAAGGGATGTTTTAGGTAAAAAAGATTTTCAGATTTTTAATAGTGATATTGCACAGTATATCATCGAAGAAGATGGAGATATTAAAAAAACAAAAAAAACAATTCATACCACCAAAATAATAGAAAACGATGAAACAAAGGCTTGGTATGAAACCACAAAATTTCCGATACTTCAAAACGAGACGGTTATTGGGGTTGCGGGATATGCTCATGATATAACTGAACGAAAAAACAATGAGCTTACAATGAATTTACAGAGTGTTGCAATGAATGCCGTATCTCATGCAATACTAATAACCAATAAAGAAGGGGTTATTGAATATATAAACCCTGCATTTACAGATTTAACGGGATACCTACCCGAAGAAATTTTGGGTAAAAACCCTTCAATTATGAAATCAGGATTACAAGATAAATCTTTCTACAATAATTTGTGGGCAACCATATTGCGAGGAGAGATATTCAATGATAAAATGGTGAATGTAGATTTTAAGGGAAAAAATTTTTATGTTGAGCAATCAATTACTCCAGTAAAGGATAAAGAAGATGAGATAACACACTTTATATCTGTGATAAAAAACATAACTGAAGAAAAGGCAATAAAGGAAGCGTTATTTCTCAGTGAGCAAAGATGGCAGTTTGCTTTGGATGGCTCTGGTGAAGGGGTTTGGGATTGGAATCCCACTACAGATGAAGTATACTACTCCACACAATGGAAGAAGATGTTGGGATATAAGGAAAATGAAATTGGAACCGATCTTGATGAGTGGAAGAAAAGAGTTCATCCCGATGATATTGAAGAATGTTATAAGAATTTGAATATGCATCTAAACGGAGATACAGAAGTATATTTTGATGAGCATAGAATGTTGCATAAAAAAGGCCATTATATATGGATATTAGATCGAGGAAAGGCCATTAAAAGAGATAAAAACGGAAAACCAACTAGGGTGATTGGAACCCATACCGATATAACTAAATTAAAGGAAACAGAGGAAAGGCTAAGAATCGGAATTGATAAAGAAAAGGAATTAAGCGTTTTGAAATCAAAATTTATTTCTGTTGCTTCTCACGAATTTAGAACCCCTCTTGCAACAATGATGGTTGCTGCTGAAGCCCTTACTGATTACAGAGACAGAATGACACCAAAACAACTTGATGATAGGCTTTCTAAAATTAAAAGACAGATCCGCTACTTGAATAATATTGTTGATGATGTGCTTCAGCTGGAAAAATTTAGAATGGATAATGAATTATTATTATTTGTAGAGGGTGATATAATTGAATACCTTAAGAGTATAATTGATGAAATTGATGTAAGCTTGTCATCGGGTCGTATACAGAAAAAATATACCATAAAAACCTTAAGGATGATTTTTGATAAAAAGCTTATTTATCAGATAATTACAAATCTTATAAGTAATTCAATCAAATTTTCTAAGAAATCAGACGATATAATTTTTAAAGTTGAAGAATCAAATAAACATCTAGTTATTACCATTTCTGATAACGGAATGGGAATCGACGAATCAGATCAACATAATATTTTTGACCCATTTTATCGCAGTGATAATACTAGCTCAATAACTGGTTCTGGCCTTGGTCTAAGCATAGTAAAAGAAGCAGTTGAAAAACTAAAAGGAGAAATTAAACTAAAATCAAAACTAAATGAAGGAACAACATTTACAATAGCGCTACCCATCAAAACAAAATAACCCAAAATAACCCAAAATAACCCAAAATATCAATAAATGTCAATAAAAACTATCCTGCTAATAGAAGACGAGGTCGACTTACGAGTCGAGGTAATCGAAATGTTAACCTTTGAGGGGTATAACATGATTGGAGCCAAAAATGGCAGAGAGGGAATCAAATTAGCCCGTAAATATATGCCAGATATAATAATATGCGACATAATGTTGCCTGAAAAAAATGGTATAGCTGTGTTGAAAAAATTATCGAAGTATCCTGAAACGGCTAGCACTCCTTTTATTTTTATTACAGCTCTTTCTGAAAGAGAAAATGTTAGAAAAGGAATGACTCAAGGAGCTGACGATTATATAATAAAACCATTTACAATAGGCGAATTATTGGATTCCATTAAGGCAAGAGAGAAGAAAGCATTTCAGGTGGAGAATAAAATTGCTAGCGCCTTGAAATCACTGGAGAATGAAACGGAAAATAGAATTCGTGAATTTAAAGATGCACTATATACAAAGTCCAAAGATTCAGTATTTCCCATAGACATTAATTCCAAAAACACCAACTATAGTCCAAAGCATGAGATTAACTCTGAGATATTACGGCTAATAGATGTAAGTAATACGCTTGAAAATCTTCATCATACCGTAAGTAAGATGCTTAAGGCGGGTAATTTATCATCAAAGGAGGAAGAAACATTCATCAAACTCCTAAATAAAATAAGGGAACCTAAAATAATTTCGGATACTAAAAGTTTATTTCTTATGAAGTTTAATAGATCAAAACCAGAATTTTTTGGTAGGCTATTGAAGAAACATTCAAATTTATCTCAGCAAGATCTTTTGTTGTGCAGTACCATGATACTTAATTTAAGCGGAAGACAAATTTCAGGTATTTTAGGAATAGAACCAGAAAGCGTTTACAAAAAAAAATATAGACTTAAGAAAAAGTTAGGGCTAGTTCAAAAAGATAATATTCTGATCTACCTTCACGAATTTGAGTGATGATACTTAAACCCCTGTTTATTAGGTAAGAATATTTAGAAACTCTTTCGGGCAATAAGTAATAATTATTACTTTAATGCATCATAATATTTTAGATGTATTCAATTACCATAGTGTAATAATACTTAGTGGGCAGTGTCATCCCACCTATCATCTATAATAGGAGCATCTTTAATCATTTTTATCAACCATACAATACCCACAACTAAGCCACCTGCAATTCCAAAATACAACACCATAATCCCCTCCTTTTTTATTAGTAAAACCAATAATAAATTTTCAATAACAAATTAGCAGAATAAAAATGGATTACCCGAGTAAATTATATGGACATTAATTAGACATTCAACCAAATGTGATTTATATCATAGTAATAATGAAAAAATAATAAGGGTAACTGTGCTAAAAATCACCATTAGCTATAATACATCCTGAAAATTTTATATGGAAACGGATTGTGATAAAACCATTTTATTAAGCATGATTTTTGGCTATGAAGAATATTAGTGAAACACCCACGATAACACTTATTACCACATTCATAAGCGCCACAGTATAATGCCCATGTTTTAGTAATACAAATGTTTCTAAACTAAAAGTTGAAAATGTACTAAAGCCACCGCAAAACCCTGTTATAATGAATAGCTTGAGAACCATATTTTCAGATGTTTTTCCAGTAAAATATACGACAGCAAAGGCTATAATGATACAGCTAAGCATGTTGGAGATAAAGGTCCCTAGCACCAGTGGAAAATTAGTTGCTGTTAGTTTGATCATAAGTTTTGATATTCCAAATCTGCAAAGGCTACCCAGCCCTCCTCCGATAAATATTGCTAAAACATTCATAATTATAATCCAGTTGGTTAATTAGAGATTGTAATTAACTTAATGATAAATTTGAAAAACATCAACCACAATCATTTTTTGATATTGACATTTAAAACTTTCAATATTGCCTAGCAAATATACCTTTTTAATAAACCATTAAGTTACACATGCCATTCTGATTAGTAAAAACGACGACTCAAAAAATAATAGGTAGTAATTATTAATAGGGTCAAAAAATCACACACAATGATTCTAAAGCGTCCATTTAGATGGGGGTTTAAACACGATGGGTTTTTAAACAAATATAAGTTTGTCCACATTTTGTCCATATTTTAATTTTAGAATACTTAAAACAATGCCTTATTTTTGGACACAGCTAAATAAACTCAAAATCAATTACTTTACTTTTTATTTGAAATTTTAGAACCAAATTATTTAGGGTTTGTTAGGCTAATTCTACAACAAAATAAAATACTAAAGGTATTTTATTTTGAATTTATTATTACCTTTGCAAAATATGAATAAGAATAACAACATACTTATTATCGAAGATGATAACGACCTGCGAGAGGAGGTTGTTGGTATGTTAAGTTTTGAAAACTATAATGTTTTAGAAGCACGTGATGGCATTAGTGCAATAGAATTAGCAAAAATAAATAAACCAGATCTAATCTTGTGCGATATAATGATGCAAGGCATAGATGGTTATGATACAATTGATAAAATCCGAGAAAATTTGAATTCGGTTACAACACCTGTTGTATTCATATCTGCATTGTCAGCTAGGGACGATGTTCGCAAGGGGATGAGCCATGGTGCAAATGATTATTTAACAAAACCATTTGCAAAGCGTGAATTATTGGGCGTGGTTGAAAATCAGTTAGCTAAACAAACAAACATTAACAATTATACTGAGGAGAAGAATGACGATTTGAGAAAGAATCTTCTTTTGAACTTACCGCATGAATTCCGCACGCCTCTTAATTCAATTGTTGGCTATGGTTCTATTTTAAAAATGAATGATTCTCAAATGGGTATTTCAGAGCTAAAGGAGATCGGTGATAATCTTCTCGAAAGCGGTAATAGACTCACTCAGGTTGTTGATCAATATTTGCAGTACGCGGAGCTTTTGGTTAAATCTCACAGCGAATTAGATTCAGAAATAATAAAGGACGCACATATTGTTCTTGCGGATTGTGCAACAATTATTGCATATAAGTATGATAGGGTAAATGACCTCATGCTTGTACTAGAACCCGTTGATTTGAATATTTCAGATCATTATTTCAAAATGTTAATTACTAACATCGTTGATAATAGTTTTAAATTTTCACATCCAGACAGCAAGGTTGATATTAAAGGCGAGGAAAGTGATGGTTTTTATAATATAATAGTAAAAGATAATGGAATAGGATTTCCTGATAATAAAGTTGATAATATTGGAGCCTTTGTTCAGTTTGATAGAGACAAAAATGAACAGCAGGGCATAGGACTTGGCTTAGCTATTGCCAAAATGATTGCGAAAGTTTATGGAGGAAAAATAGTTGTTGGTTCAACAAAAAAAGGGACCAGAGTATGTTTGAAAATTAAAGTAGGTTAGTAGTGGTTGTGCACCTCTGTCACGAAAGTGCAGAGGTGCTTTTTTACGCTAGGTAAAAAATGGTTCACAGTCACGATCGATTATAAACAAAATATCCCGGACAATAGTCCGGGATATTTTTATTTAAGCCCATTTATAATATTCCAATAAATAACACCATATATTTTATCTCCCGCATCTTGTCAAATTGCTAAACTGATTATAAGCCCATATCTTTTGTGTCTTTTTATTTTTATAAAATCAAATTAATTAAGATTAGCTAAATACTTAGTACGACAGAATGTATTTCTAAGTATTTTTGCAGTTTGATAAATAATTAATATACACATGGATTTTCCTGAAAATGAAAAGAAATCTCTTAACTTTATAGAATCCATAATAGAAGAAGATATAAAGGAAAATAAAAATCAGGGGAGAGTTCATCTGCGATTTCCTCCTGAACCTAACGGCTATCTTCATATTGGACACGCAAAATCCATTTGTTTAAACTTCGGATTAGCAAGTGAATACAATGGGCTTTGTAATTTAAGGTTTGATGATACTAATCCCGAGAAGGAAGATATCGAGTATGTTGAGTCCATAATGGAAGACATAAAATGGCTTGGTTTCAGCTGGGATGGTGAGCCTAAATTTGCATCAGATTACTTTCAACAACTATATGACTGGGCGGTACTTCTTATTAAAAATGGCAAGGCCTATGTTGATGAGCAACCCCAGGAACTCATAAGTTCTCAAAGGGGTGTGCCTACTCGTCCAGGTATAGAAAGTCCATATCGTGACAGGCCTATTGAAGAAAGCCTGGATCTGTTTGAACGAATGAAAAATGGAGAATTTGATACGGGTAAGATGATATTGAGAGCTAAAATAGATATGAGCTCTCCTAATATGCACATGCGAGATCCTATTATGTATCGCATACTTAATCAAGAGCATCACCGCACAGGAAACCAATGGTGTATATATCCGATGTACGACTGGGCTCATGGACAATCAGATTTTATCGAGGGGATTACACATTCAATATGTACTTTGGAATTTGAAATACACAGACCTCTTTATGATTGGTCATTGGACCAAATTGTTGAAGGGAATTATCGCCCTCAACAAATAGAATTTGCGAGACTTAACCTGAGCTATACAGTTATGAGTAAACGCAAGTTGCTAGAATTGGTGAAAGAGAATTATGTTAATGGATGGGATGATCCTAGAATGCCTACCATTTCTGGGTTTAGAAGACGTGGGTATACTCCAGAATCAATAAGAAAATTTGCTGACCGAATTGGTGTTGCAAAGCGTGATAATGTAATAGACGTAAGCTTACTTGAATTTAGTGTTCGTGAACACCTTAACCAGATTGCACCTCGTAGGCTGGGGGTTATTGATCCAGTTAAAGTTATAATTACAAATTATCCTGAAAATAAACTTGAGCAATTAGACCTTATAAATAATCCAAACGATGAAAACAGCGGACATAGAGATGTGCCGTTTACTCGTGAAATTTTCATTGAACGAAATGATTTTATGGAAGATCCACCAAAGAAATTTTTCAGACTTGGGCCAGATAGAGAGGTAAGGCTTATTGGTGCATATATAATTAAGTGCGAGGGTTTCAAGAAAGATGACGATGGTAAAATTGAAGAGATTTACTGTTCCTATGATCCTGACACTAAAAGTGGTGGGTCGGGTGCCCAACGTAAAGTTAAGGGAACCATACATTGGGTCAGCGCAGAAAAGGCAGTAACTGCTGAGATAAGATTATATGATAGATTATTTTTAGATGAGGATCCAGGTGGGCACAAGGAAGCCGACTTTAAACAATTTTTAAACCCAGATTCACTCAAGGTTATTACTAATGCAAAGCTTGAGCCATCAGTAGCAAACTTTAATATAGGAGATAAGATGCAATTTCAGCGTCTTGGCTATTTTTGTGTTGACCTTGATAGCTCCAATGAAAAAATGATAATTAACCGCACAGTTCCATTGCGAGATGGGTGGGCCAAAAAGAGATAAGAACACGAGGCTCGTAGACTAGTTTTTATTCAGTACTATCAGGAGCAACTGCCATCATTAGCCCTGTTGCATCACCAAAGTCTCCAGAATGAGTGATTTTTCCTTCATCATTAAAAACCAAGTAATGATACATAAGAATCTCAAAGTCTTTGCCGGAAGCAGTATTAGTTCCTGTCCAAACACCATAAGTTCTTACACTACCATCTAGTTGACCTGTTTCAGGGTTAACGCCAGGAAGATAGTTTTCTGGTGTATATGTAATGTTTTCCATAGCATCATGCCAACCTTTCATATAATCCATTGCTTGTGCTTTATCCATTAGAGGACCTCCATAAAAACAGCTTTGCCATTCAACAGTATCGGCCATTAATGCAGATACTCCTTCATAATCTTCAGATGTAAATGTTGCAAACCAGTTTTTGGCTAATTCAACATTTCCTTCATAACTTGGGTTTTGTTGTGTTTGACCACATGACATTAGAATACTAATGAAAGCAATCATGATAATTTTTCTCATTTTTTACAGATTTTGGTTATAAAAGACGTAAATATAACAAAAACACAAAAACGAGCTATTTTTTTCAAATCTTTATAATATAATTGAGGTGATTTTATTTAGTTGCCAGTTTAAATGAGATGGCACTTTTTATTTATTGCTATTTTCGTATTTTTAAACCCATACACCATTAGCTGATGGAATACAAAGATTATTATTCTATTCTAGGGGTTCGCAAAACGGCAACTAAAGACGAAATAAAAAAAGCCTATCGCAATCTTGCAAAAAAATATCATCCCGATAAAACCAAGGGTGATAAATCTCTTGAAGAAAAATTTAAGGGAATAGCGGAAGCTTATGAGGTGCTTGGTAATGAGAAAAATAGAAAAAAATACGATGAGCTTGGAGCCAATTGGAAAAACCAACAACAGCAAGGACCTGGTGGCTTCGATTATTCACAATATTATTCCAACTCTGCTAATAATGGTAGGCATCAAACATTTGAGGGTGATCCTGAAATGTTTTCAGACTTTTTCAATAATATTTTTGGCGGAGGATTTTCAAACAGGGCCTCTGGCCAAAGGCAATCATCAATAAAAGGTCAAAATTATTTGGCCGAAATGGATATAACCCTTGAAGAAGCTTTTCATGGAGGAACAAGAATAATAGATGTTAATGGCAAAAAACTTCGCATAAAAACAAAACCTGGAACTAGAGATAAGCAAAAAATTAAGCTTGCAGGTAAGGGGAGCCCTGGAATAAATGGTGGCCCAAATGGTGATTTATTGATAACTATAAATATAACTCCCAATGCTACTTTTAATCTAAAAGGCAATAACCTTTATGCAAATGTTAAGGTTGATCTATACAAGGCCGTGCTCGGAGGAAAAATTACAATTCCAACTTTAAATGGAAATGTTAACATGACCTTGCCCAAGGGTACCCAGGGTGATAGTACCTTAAGGTTAAAAGGAAAGGGGATGCCTGCTTATGGAAGCACGACTAAATTTGGCAACTTATTTATTAAAGTTAATATTGAGGTACCAACAAATTTAACCAGCAAGGAAGAGAAATTGTTCAATGAACTTAAAAAGTTAAAATCATGAGTACACTTATTCACTACGAACACATGGCAAATCATTTGCCCATACTAAATTTTGTAAAGGCAGTTGTTGACAATCAGCTAAAGCACTATGCATCAGATTTGTTTCCCGAACTACAGCTAAAAGATGAAGAGGTATTTAATATTTCGCTTATGCGTGCTCAACAAGTATGCGCTACATTGGACTTGCCCATTGAACATCACTTCAAAAAAATATATAGAACACACGGAAACCGAACCTACTGTGATTATAAATTGTCACATGCAGCTTATGTATTAATTGGAATAAACGGAGATGTAAACCATGTAAAAGTGGCAAATATTCAAATGGAGCTTGTGAATTTATTAGTGAAAGCCAGGAAATAACCCCTTCCTATTTCTTGTAATGTTTAGCTAGATTTAATCCTATTTTCAATCAGTGTTGTGGAGTACCCCTCAAGAAAATCAATTGTTTTAATGGCTCCTCCTTTTTGCATAACAATATCATAACCAACTATTTTTTCTGGCATATAATCACTACCCTTAACCAGAATATCTGGTTGAACCAATTTAATAAGATTGTATGGAGTGTCTTCATTGAAAAGAATCACTGCATCAACAAATTGTAATGCAGCAATGATTGTTGACCTTGAACTTTCATTATTAATTGGTCGTGAGCTTCCCTTTCCGAGTTTGCGAGCTGAATGATCAGAATTCACACCAACCAGAAGAATATCTCCTTCATCTTTTGCTTTGCTCAAATAATCAATATGGCCCAGGTGAACGATATCAAAAACGCCATTTGTGAATACAATTGATTTTTTAAGCTCGGCCCACTCATCGATTTTACTTCTTAATTCTGAGTCAGAAAGAACTTTATCTCGTATTTCATCAAGTTTATTCATTCAAAGGTTTTTCTCTGCTTGTGAGATATCCAATGTAAAAGTAAGATAAACTACCAACAATTATGTTTAAGATAGTTTGTCCAGCATGAGTAATTGCAGCAAAGGAGCCAGCTGCTGTGCCCTCTATACCATATATTTCAACTAAAATAGCCTTTACTATAAAATGATAAGCCCCAATACCTCCTGGAACAGGGGCAACAATTCCTAAGCTTCCTATTGCCAATATTGTGAGAGCATCAATAAATGTTAATCCACTTGTTTCGGGAAGCATAAACACCGGGAAGTATATCATTAATGCGTATAATAGCCAGATAAGAAATGTATAAAACATAAACATCCATTTATGTTTTAACTTGCCAATGGTTTTAATTCCCTCTAACAAACCCTCAATGAATCCCATTACTTTGTAATATAAGGGATGACTTTTGATTTTTTCTTTGACTAATTTTAGGGTTACCATTATTGCAATTACACACAATAGGGTGATTACAAAAAATGTTACCAGTCCCTGTAAATTGGAAAATATATTATTAATCAGTGGAGTAAAATTGGCTTCTAAAAACCCTCCAAGAGACTGAAGCTGAAATGCAATCACTAGGAATATAATGAAGAAAAGTGTTATCAAATCAAAGATTCTCTCCGAAATAACAGTCCCAAAAAGTGCATTAAAAGGAATTTTTTCCTTTTTTGAAAGGACGCCACAACGTGCAAATTCTCCAGCCCTAGGAACAGCAGTATTAGCCATGTATCCTACCATTACAGCGTAAAATGTAGTGGATAGCTTGGTTTTATAATCAAGAGAGTTGATAAGTAAATTCCACCTCATTGCCCTAAAAAGATGAGAGAAAATAGCAAACACAAGCGAAAGAAGCATCCAATAATAATTGGCTCCCATAATATCATCCCAAACCTCTTTCATGTTTAGCTTGCGAAAACTTAGCCAAAGTAAAAGAACTCCTATACCAAGAAAGAATAGATATTGGATTACAGTAAAAACTTTTCTTTTTCCAACTGTTGTCAAGGTGTTATTTTAAACGGTTATTTTCATCTGGAAATAAAATGGCTGGTTTAAATGTCTTGGCTTTTTCAAACTCAATACTTGCATACGAAACTATTATGACAAGATCATTAACAGCAACCTTTCTGGCAGCAGCACCATTCAAAGAAATGACCCCAGATTTACGCTTTCCCCTTATAACGTATGTGGAAAAGCGCTCTCCATTGGTTATATTATAAATACTAACTTTCTCATTTTCAATCAGATTTGCGGCATCCATTAAGTCTTCATCAATGGCTATGCTACCAATGTAGTTCAAGTCAGCTTCAGTTACAGTAGCCCTATGTATTTTTGATTTTAGTACTTGAATATTCATTATATGTATTGTAAATAGTAGCTTTTGCGTGCAAAATTATTAAATAATTCGAATATTATCGATTAATCTTACTTTACCCAATTTAACGGCGATAAACCCCAATGAACCAACTTCTTCATTCCATTGTTTTACTGGCTGCAGATTTGTATCATCTGCAATTTCAAAATATTCCACATTAAATTCAGTTTTGTCGATAAAATTTTCTAACACAAACGCCTTCATTTTTTTTGGGCACAAGGTATCTTTAGAACTTTTTGCCATTTTTAGAGTCTGATAAATAAATGGAGCAATCTCTCTTTCGTGATCTGTTAAGCGAACATTTCGTGAGCTCATGGCTAGCCCATCTGCTTCTCTTACGATTGCGCATGGAACAATATTTACACGAGTATTTTCAATATCTACCAGTTTTTTAATTATTGCTAATTGTTGAAAATCCTTTTCTCCAAAATAAGCGTTATGTGGGATACATATCTCAAAAAGCCTGCTAACAACAACACCGACCCCATTGAAATGCCCAGGTCGAGATGAACCTTCCATTACATGTTCTATGTCACCAAAATCATAGGATTTACTAATTTGGCCTTCTGGGTACATCTCCTTGGTATCAGGAGCAAATAATACATCACAACCAACACTTTTCAACAACTCTGCATCCCGATTCAAATTGCGTGGATACTTCTTTAGATCTTCTTTATTGTTGAATTGAATTGGATTCACAAAAATGCTTGCAACTAGAATATCATTTTCCTGTTTAGCTCTCCGCATTAATTCTAGATGCCCTTCATGCAAAGCCCCCATGGTAGGCACAAACCCTATTTTTAACCCATTTGTTTTTTGTTGATAAAGAAATGTTTGTGTATCTACTATCTTTGAAAATGTGATCATTACTCGTGTCTTATTGCTACCAGGTTATCTAATGATTTTCCATAGATCTTGCTCATGTGATTTTTTAGGCGATTCAATGATTCTGCCAACTTCTTTATCATCCTTGTAAATAATCATTGTAGGAACTCTTTCGATATTTAAATCATTAATGTCTACCAAAATAGCTTCTTTCCTTTTGTTCACTGCTATTACCTTAACTCTTTTATCGTTGTAGCCTGCTTCATTAAGAACCTTGTAAAAATGAGGCACTTCTTTTTTGCTATCAATACACCAAGTGCCCATAACAATGGTTATTTCGTACTCATCTATTTTATCTGATATTTTTGAAATATATGAATCGGACGGATTATAAATATCGTACTGGCTATCAAAATATGCACCATATACACCCTTTTCTAAGCCCTTTTTATCACAATAACCCATTAACATCTTTTCTCCCGTGTTAATATCAACCACAGTGCTATTCATCTGTCCAATAGCTTCATAACCAAGCAAAACTACCAGTATGAATAATAAATTTTTCACTTTCATAAATTGTGTATTAAAAATGCAAAATTAGAGCAAAATACCACATCTAAAAATTTAATCTACTATTATCAACCTAAATAATAGCTTTTGCTAAGAAAAGCTATTATTAGAACAATAAAAATCAATAATGTATGATTATTTATTTTTTACATTTGCATCCAATAATAATTAAATTGACCGATAACTTATATAAATATAACGAACCCCTTAAAAGTGAGTATGAAAGCCTGAGTAGAAATGATCTTGAGGCTAGACTACACACTTTTATTTCTAATTTACTTCAAAATGATTTCGAGAAACTCTGCAATATGATATACAGACATGATGTGGATGAAATAAAATTTAATTGTGCTCTGGAATTAAAAGATATAGATGAAAAAGCATGGGGTATTACTCACTTGGTAATTGATCGTGAGATGGAAAAAATCAAAATGAGAGAAAAATATAGAAGAGATAAAGAGGGTAAGGATAGTAAATCACTTGACAATTAACTAAACTATGGAGTACTCATATGGTACCATTGCATTTGCCTTAGGACTAACACTTTTTGCCGGATTATCTACTGGTGTTGGCAGCGCACTTGCTTTTTTCGTAAAGAAAACAAACACTACTTTTTTGTCTCTTGCGCTTGGCTTTTCTGCTGGTGTGATGATATATGTATCGTTTGTGGAGATTTTTGTAAAAGCAAAAATTGAACTTGTTTCTAAACTAGGAGAAACTCAGGGTTATTGGGTTACTACTGCTGCTTTTTTTGGCGGAATTTTATTCATAGCAATTATCGACAAATTTATTCCTGATGTGGAAAATCCACATGAAATTAAGAAGATAGAGGATATTTCCGATGAGCATATAAAAGACAAGTCAAAACTGATGAGGATGGGTCTTTTTACAGCTCTTGCCATAGCAATACATAACTTTCCAGAAGGTCTTGCAACATTCACAGCAGCATTAACTGATCCCACACTTGGTATTGCCATAGCTGTTGCCATAGCCATTCATAATATTCCCGAAGGAATTGCTGTTTCAATACCAATATATTATGCAACTGGTAGTAGAAAAAAGGCGTTTTGGCTCTCTTTTATTTCTGGATTAGCTGAGCCCGTTGGTGCTATCATTGGATTCCTCATTTTAATGCCATTTTTAAACCCAATAGTTTTTGGAATTTTATTTGCAGGTGTTGCTGGAATTATGGTATTTATATCACTGGATGAATTATTACCCGCAGCAGAAGAATATGGTAAACACCATCTTTCAATCTATGGCTTGATTTTAGGAATGGCAGTGATGGCAATTAGTTTATTGCTTTTTGCATAAAAAAACCCGACCATAGGGTCGGGTTAGCAATAGTTAATCATATTATTTTGCGTATGATTAATTACTTCACAGATATTTCACGGCTTAGTTTTGCTTCCTCTTCTTTGGGAAGTGTAATCATTAATATCCCTTCATTATAATCAGCACTTATATCGTCAAATTTTACAGTCTTTGGGAGAGTAAACGATCTGCTGAAACTGTTAAAAACAAACTCTCTGCGTGAGTAGTTGTCTTTATTGTCTTCTTTATCCTCTTTTAGTTCGCGCGAGATGGTTAATGTATTATTTTCAAGATTAATGTTAAACTCATCTTTTTTTACGCCTGGTGCTGCAACCTCTATAACAAAGTCCTTATCATTATCCTGAATATTCACGGATGGAACAGTTGCTTTCGAATTGGTAAACATGTTATTATTCCCTTTTTCAAATGCATCAAAAAAGTGCGATAGTCCTGGATTATTAAATTTTACTAAGTTCATTTTTATTATCTCCTATTTTTAATAGTTGTTATTTGTATAATCAATTTATCAGATTATGGTCAATTTCCATTCCAATGAACTTTTATTACTAAAATCATGTACTAAAGTGCCAAAATGACATATAATGGTCATTATGAGTGACATAACGACAGTAAAATTATTAATCAACAAGAAAATAATTGTGTTTTACAACACTTATCTCAATAATTTAACTTGTATCTACAAATCAAATTGCAAAGTTTTTTGATGTATTAACAAACAGATTTATTGATGAGTTATAATTTTTCAACCCAACTTCCTTGAAAAAATTTAGTGGACCGCAACATTTAAGAGGTATCTTTGCGTCATAACCTTCTTATCGTGGATAAAATAGTTAATAGTCTTAAGCCAACTAGAATAATATGGCCAATATTAATTGGTTTGGGTGTTAGTGCATGGCTTATGTTTAGGGGTTTTAACTCGGAGACCTTCTCCTTTTTAACTTTCACTTGGAACACCATATTTTACATTTTTATGGCTTTTGTGATGATGGCCGTTAGAGATTTAGCATATATGTACCGTATTATTGTTTTAACGGACGGAAGGTTAACATGGAAACAAGCATTCAATGTTATTATGCTATGGGAATTTAGTTCTGCAATCTCACCCTCTGTTGTTGGTGGAACTGGACCGGCTATATTTTTCCTTTACAAAGAGGGCCTAAGCGGTGGAAGAAGCACTGCTGTTGTACTAACTGCAATATTCTTGGATGAAGTATTTTTTGTTTTAACAGTGCCGATTGTATATTTTGTTTTTGGGACTAACATATTTCCTCCTGACTCCATATCCATAGATCAAATTTTATATGCATTTTATGGAGGCTATATAATCATATTTATTTACACTTTGTTCTTAGCATATGCACTGTTTATTAATCCGCATATGTTTAAATCATTTATATCCTGGGTATTTCTTTTTCCCATATTAATAAGGTGGCGCACAAGGGCTAGAAAATCTGCAAACCAGCTCATACAAACATCCAAAGCCATAAAAAGCAAACCTGTAACATATTGGGTAAAAAGTTTTATTGCAACCATATTTTCATGGCTTGCAAGATATTGGGTTGTTAATTTTATGCTGGTTGCTTTTTTTGCAGGAAGGTATAATATTTTAGATCATTTTCTGATTCTAGGGCGACAACTTAGTATGTGGATAATATTATTAGTAAGCCCAACACCTGGTGGAAGTGGCATTGCGGAATTCGTTTTTTCGGATTTTCTTGGAGATTTTATACCTAACTCAGCATGGTATGCACCACTGGCAGTATTTTGGAGAATTATATCATACTATCCTTATTTATTCATTGGCGTTATAGTTTTACCAATTTGGTTAAGGCGAGTTTTTTCAAAGAACAACAAAGCGTAACTTCTCAACAGATTTTATTCATTGTAGATAACCATTAATAGTACTTCCCCAACAACCTGAAGGCTATGTTTATCAATAAATTCCATTTTATCATCCACCGTGTGCCATTGATCAAAAAAGCTTCTGTTTTTACTTGTTGGATCAAGATGAATTATGTCTATTGATGGTATACGAGCATATTTATTCACAAAATAATGATCATCTGTAATTTGACCACCGGGCTCATCAATAAAGAGATTACGATATCCCATATCTGATGCAGTATTCCATACAAGATCAACAATAAAACCGGCTTCTCTATCGGAATGATATTCCCTGCGAAATTCAATGTTACCGGCACCTACCATATCCAAAAGAATACCAAAAGCGGCTGTATATCCATGCTTGTGCGGGTTTTGAGACCAATATTGTGACCCCAAACCCCAATACTCCTCATCATACGTAATTTGCATTTCGGAGGGAGGCCCCCAATCTTCAAGGTCAAAAAGCACAATATCAACCCCAACTTGTGGAGTTTTTAAACTCATCTGCCTCGCAATTTCAAGTAATACTCCAACACCGCTTCCTCCATCATTAGCTCCATCTATTGGAGTATTATGATTTTCGGAATTATCATCATGATCGGCATATGGCCTAGTATCCCAGTGTGCCATTAATAAAACCCTCTTAATTGCATTTGGGTTGAAACTAGCAATTATATTTTTTCCGTTTCTTGCTATTCTGTCGTATGTTCTAGTTTTAAAATTTTGAACTTCTACAATGGCGCCGTAATCCATAAGTTTATCTGCGAGCCATAAAGCACAAGAATCATGTGATCTAGTACCAGCAACACGCGGACCAAAAGAAACCTGCTTCTCAATAAAATAATAAGCTGAGTCTGAATTGAAAATAGGAGGTTTTACCAGTTCTTTTTTTTGCTTCTTTCTTTCTGCTTGTCTCTTTTTTTGTCCCATTTGACAGGAGTTAATAGAGAGTAGTATTGTAAAAGCTAAAAAGTAAACAATTCTTTCGTTTTTCATGAGTGCTAGCATCTGTCTTAATAGAAGATTTAAAATTAAATAATAAAGTAACAACTAAAATTAGTCGTTGAATTTGCCTCTTATAACAATTGTGTCGAAGTTCTTACGCTCTCTTGGCTTTAATTCTAGTTGTGCAAAATCTTCAGTAAGCATATCTTTATGGCCCTGATAACCAAAAGCTGTTACTGACACAGCATGATACCCTTGAGATATGTTCAATGATTTTTCAGCCATATCAGAATCAAAGCCACTCATTTGATGACTTACCACACCCTGATTCATGGCTTCGATAATCATAAATGCAACTGCTTGTCCAAGGTCATATTTATAGGTATCATTTGGTGTATTATTATGAGTAAATAACTGTTTTGCAATGTTAAGCACAAGCACTGGTGCATTAACTGCCCAGAGCTGATTCCATTCAACCAAAGATTCCAAAATGTGGTTATATACTTCAGTTCCTTTCTCCCCTACAATAAATCTCCAGGGCTGCTCGTTATATGCTGAAGGAGCCCATCTTGCAGCCTCCATAATGCTATTAAGCTTGGTCAATTCAATGGGTTTATCGCTGAATGAGCGAGTGCTCCATCTCGATCTTATTAATTCGTGTAAAGAGTGTATATTTTTAGTTTTCTTTTCCATGTTAGCTGTTGAATACTCATTAATACAAAGTGCTAAAATATGTAAATATTAAAGTATATATTAACTATAACATACAATAGATTTAATTTATATTTTTTACCACAGTTTTATTCCATGCCTGCTAACAATCAAAAATTATTTTTATATTAGTCAACCTTTATATTCAATCATACTAAACAAAACAATAGAAAAATTATGAAATTTCAAGCAAAGCTATTTTTAATTACTCTTGTGATACCAGCATTACTTACAATTGGCTGTAAAAAAAATGATGATGGAGACAATGAAGATCCTAATAACAATCAGTTACCTGCACTATATCGTGCAATAATGACTGACAAGCTTGTGGATGCAGATTATTGGCAAGAGGAGCCTGCCATACTTGCCGCAGGATTGGGGTTTACTGATATTAATGGAATTCCTGATTTGGGTGCATCAGGTCAGACCCTGGAGCAAACAAAGGCTTTGGTCAGATTACATGGCGGTGGATGGCACAATATAATTAGCAGCGCTCCCGAAGATGAAATTCCATTACGTGCTAGAACTTCAGGTGCTTCAGTTTTTCAGATTACAGAAAGTTTTGGGTACTCATCTCCATTGGGTGATGGTTTACCAATGGAACTTTCTCATCCTGTGCTTGCCTCCACCGTTGAGCGTGAAGACATACTTATCTATTTAAATACTGGAGAAACAGTTGTACCTTCTAATATTTCTGTGATGCCCAATATGGAATTTAATGAGCGTAGCACATTAGTTATGAATGGTAACTTTGGTAACCGCATTAACCCAGATGAAGATGGTGCCATATATCCTGTGAAGTTTGAAATAGTTGGAAACTTATTACTGGTAACCCCTTCTGGGCTGATTGATGCTACAGGACTAACCTTTGGGGATGGCACAGCTCCTCTTACCGCCTATAGAACTGGTGCCGGTCCTAGATTATGCGCTGCTAAGCTAACCCATGCTCAGGCAGGATTAGCTGGAGAAGGAGCGCCTACGACAATTCAGGATGATTCTTTTCCCAACGATCTAGTCTCTTTGTATGGAGATAATGCTCAATATCGTCTACGCGTGTTGACCACTGGAGGTTTTTCGCCCGATGGCGTTCGTTCTATGTATCCCTCTGAATTTGAGCGTTATTTTAGGGTTGGAGTAGCTCCAGAGGGAGTTGCAGCCGATGATTATGAAAACCTTTTATGGCTAATAAAAACAGATACGGAGTATGTTTTGCAAGGCTATGGAAAACTTATTGTTCATGGACTAGCAGAGCTAGGTCAGTTAAGGGGTGATTATGATGATAGTTATCTTGAGGATCATGACAATCAAATAGATATAGTGTTATCAGGTGATGAGGAGGCAGCAGCGCGCATCGTTGTGGTATATATTCCAGCAGAACATCCATACTCACCATTTTACAACCCAGGAGGACCAGGAAGCATACCAGACCCAAACACAATTTATTCAGAACCAGGGCCAACTTACTATCAGCCTGTTACTGTAGCCTTGGATGACCCCATGCAAGTATCATTTGAGCTTTAGTACAGTAAAGAAAGGGCTATCCAATTTTAAAATACACCAGTAATTAAATTGTTATTATTAAATACCCAACTGTAACTTTAGTTTTTTGATTCGGGACTTACTTACATTTACCTTGCTGCCGTCTTTTAATATAACAATGTGGCTTTCTTTGCCGTATTTTTCAATTTTTTGAATATGGCTTATGTTTATTATGTGAGACCTATGAACACGTGAAAATACTTGTTTAGACAGAACTCTTTCAAGATAATTCATGGTATCATTCTTTAGATACTTTTTGTCGGCAGTATGGATTTCAACATAGTCGTCTTGAGCCTCTATTTTTATTATTGTATCCACAGGAACCACATCTATTTTAGTTCCTGTTTTTACAAATAAACGCTCAATTTGATCAACATCTTGTTTTTTGTTGTTGGTAAAATCCTCAATATTTTTATTTGGGATTCGTTTTTTTATTTGGGATTCGCTTCTTGATTTTAAACGAGATATGACCTTTTCAATTGCTTCATTGAAACGTTCTCGCGAAAAAGGTTTCATAAGATAATCTACAGCGCTCAGGTCAAAAGCCTTAATTGCATATTGATCATATGCTGTTGTAAATATTATCTCCGGCACTTCATCCAATAATTCTATCATTTCGAAACCTGTAAGCTTTGGCATTTGAATATCAAGAAATACTAAATCAGGCTTAGTTTCATTTATTTTTTTTACACCGGAAAAACCATCGCTACATTCGCCAATAAGGTCAATGTTTTTATTGCTTTTTATATAGGCTTTTACCAAGTCTCTAGCAGGTGCTTCGTCTTCAATAATAACTGTTCTTAATTTGATCATAATTATGGGTTAATAGGTAGTTTTAATGTGGCTTTGAATACCATGTTGTCTACTGAGGTAGAGAACAGATCTTGCCTTCCGTAAATAATTTGTAATCTTTTTTGTATGTTTTTTAGGCCAATTCCGTTTCCTTTTTTATTAATGGAATCAGGATCATATTCATTTAGAATCTCTATGGTAATGTACTCATCATCACGGTCACATTTCAATTCAACTAAAACCTCTTCTGTGCTATCATATACACCATGTTTAATTGCATTTTCAATTAGAGGTTGTAATATCATATTTGGAATTTGAAAACCAGTATATTTTTCGGAAATGTGTGAAATGAAATTTAACCTGTTTCCAAACCTAATTTTTTCTATGTCTAAATATCGTTGAAGGTTATTTAATTCCTCTTGAAAACTAGCCTTTTCATCCTTATCATGACGAAGTGTATATCTTAAAAAATCACTGAGTTTAATAACCATCTCTTGAGCTTTATCAGGGTTACTTATTGTTAGTGAACTAATGGAGTTTAGGCTATTAAACAAAAAATGCGGATTAATTTGTGATTTAAGGGCTAATAACTCAGCTTCATTTACTAACCCTTGTAATTGTGCCTCTACCCTTAACTTATCTTGGAGGTCTTCGTAGTAGATCATTACGTAGTAATACATAACAAATAATAGATAATAAAAAATGCCCGTAATTACCCTCCATGGGATACTCTCATTTAAAAATTCCCTGTAGGATGTTGAGTCTGGAAATATATATATCAAAGTAAAATACGATATGGTTATCCATGCCGATATGGAAATTGTGGCAACCATAAAATGATTTAAAAGTAAATCAAATATGTTTTTTCTCTCCTTGAGATTAAATCTAATAATATACCATAAATTGAATCCCAGAACAGCATACAATAGATTAAAAATAGCAGAATCATATATGCTTATAGTACCATCAACACCATAAAAGAAATTAATAATTAAGCTTTGAATGGGGATAACAATAGCCCATATTGAAATATAAGCTAGTATGATATTTCTGTTTTTTATTATGGGATTTATCATGTTTTGCCTACAGATGTGTAATTAGACCTTTTTAATACTTAAGTTAATTATTAAAAGCTTTTAATTTCTATTCCTCCAAATATAACAGCGCCCTTCAGGTAAAGAATATTTTTATGATCTGCTTTTTCAGGTTTAATTGTTCTTTTGTCATTGAAACCTCCAAAAATGGAGAACATGTCAGATTTTACAACCCAGTTATCAGGAATAATAAGCTTTGAACCTCCAAACATAGTAAACACATCAATTTCACTTCCTTCATCTGAAAGTTCAACATCTTTTAAACTAAAATCAGACCCTCCGAAAATAGCCGTTATGCTTCCACCTTTAAAATTTTTTGATTGAACAACCTTGGTCCCTCCACCTAAAATACTGATGTCGTCAATGTAATCATTATTGGGTTTATTGCTATAAGGCTCACTTTCTTTAGTATGGTAAGTATTACGCTTCATTTTCTCCCCTCTCCTAGTAATAATTATTACTCCAATAGCTATTAATAATGCGGGTAAAAATACCTGACCAAGAGAAATGCTATAATTTATAAAACTGGGTAGCCAAAAAATTATTCCTAAACCAATTAGTACATATCCTGAGACTGCACGCTCCTTTGTTGCAATGATTACTGCTCCAATTCCGATTAATAATGTTTTCCAATTAAATATATAGTTGCGAATGGGAAAGTTAGTAACCTCAAATGTTTCCAATAACAGAAGGGAGCCTGCCAACATAAGTATGATACCAATTATTAGTTTTTTATCAGTTGATTTATTTTCCATTTTGGTATTTTTTTAAGTATTATGTGGCAAAAGTATTATGTACTGGCACTAATGTAAACAAAAAATCGGTAAAAGGCAGTTATTTATCGGTGACTGTCGTTGCCTTTTCAAACCAATTAAAATTGGGTTTCATCCATAGACGCATATATGTGTTTTGGAAATAACTCTTCGTCCGATCCCAACCACACAAATTCTGATAAAACTTCTGAAACGGCTGTTTCATATTCATCAAATGTTTTGGTTTTTTTTATTCTACTGAACACCTTATGAGGATTTGAAAATGAGTAACACATGAAACTCCACAGTTCTTTCATAACGCTAATGGATTGGAGCCTATCATTTGTTTTTTTTCTATAGGCTAGATATAGTTCGGTTACGAACTTGCTTACAATGTGTTTTTGCTCATCTAAATCTGGAACATTTTCCTTGGATATTTTTATGGGAAGAAATGGATCAACTAATAACCCCCTGCCAATCATCCATCTATCTACTGAAATTAATTTTTTTGACATGGTTTCAAATTCTTTAACCGAAAAAACATCGCCATTATATACCACCGGAATTTTTGCAGTTTTAAGAGCATTAGCAAACGCATTAAACCATATACCTCCCTTGTATAATTGAACACCTATTCTGGCATGAATTGTAAGCTCGGGTACTTGAAATTCATTAAAAACTTCCATAAGAGTTAATATCTCTTTTTCCGAATAATATCCAAGCCTACACTTTATGCTCAAATCAATATTAATTTCATGTTTGACAGTGGTAAGGATTTCTCTTACTAATTCAGGATAAGGTAATATACCGGAGCCTCTTTTTTTATTAGCAACCCTCGGATATGGACAGCCAAGATTCCAATTTACTTCTTTGAAACCTTTTGTATCGCAATAATTAACAAACCGAATTATTTCATCAGAATCCTTTGATAATATCTGGGGTATAAGCTGAACATTGTTATGATGGGTTATGTTTAGCTCTGATGCTCTTTTTTCCAGCGTTTTTGTTTTTTGAACACCTGAAAAAAAGGGAGTATATAACTTGTTAACACCACTAAAGTATTTTGTGTAAACACTTCTATATGGAAATGTTGTTATGCCTTGAAATGGGGCAAGATATATTCTAGACTCTGACATTAATTATCAGTAAATATAAAATGATTAATCTTTAGGGATAAGCCCTAAACCCAACTCATCAAGTTGGTCTTCTGCAATTGATGAGGGTGAATCAATCATCATATCTCTACCTGAATTGTTTTTTGGGAATGCTATGAAATCTCTTATGGAGTCCTGTCCACCAAACAATGCGGTTAGACGATCAAACCCAAGAGCAATGCCACCATGAGGAGGAGCCCCATATTCAAAGGCATTCAATAGAAAACCAAATTGTTCCTGAGCTTCCTCATCAGAAAAACCAAGGTGTTTAAACATGAGTTTTTGTAAATCGCGGTCATGTATTCTTATTGATCCACCTCCAATTTCAGATCCGTTTATTACCAGGTCATAAGCGTTAGCTCTTACATCACCAGGATTTGAATCCAAAAGATTAATATCTTCATGTTTTGGAGATGTAAAAGGGTGATGCATTGCGTGGAACCTTTCCGAATCTTCATCCCACTCTAATAATGGGAAGTCAACCACCCAAAGTGGGGCAAAATTATTAGGGTTACGCAAATTAAGTTGTGTGCCCATTTCTAACCTTAGTTCATTAAGCTGCTTTCTAACCTTGTCCTTTTCTCCTGAAAGAACCAATATAAGGTCACCTTTTTTTGCATTGGTTTTTGTTGCCCATTTATTCAATGAATCCTGGTCAAAAAATTTGTCTACGGATGATTTATAAGTACCATCTTCATTACACTTAACATAAACAAGCCCCTTGGCTCCAATTTGTGGCCTTCTGACAAATTCAGTAAGCTTGTCAAGTTGTTTTCGGGTATAATCAGCACATTCTTTGGCTACGATACCAACTACTAGTTCAGCATCATCAAATACTTTAAACCCCTTGTTTTGTGCAACATCATTTAATTCCACAAACTTCATATCAAATCTAATATCGGGTTTATCGCTACCATATAATCTCATGGCATCTGAGTACTCCATTCTGGGAAAATCAGACAGTTCAATTTCTTTAACTGTTTTGAAAAGATGTTTTACCATGCCTTCAAAGGTTTTAAGAACATCATCCTGATCCACGAAAGCCATTTCGCAGTCTATCTGAGTAAATTCGGGTTGGCGATCTGCTCTCAGGTCTTCATCACGGAAACATTTAACCAGCTGATAATATCTGTCGTAACCAGCTACCATCAGTAATTGCTTAAAGGTTTGTGGAGATTGAGGAAGAGCATAGAACTGTCCTTCATTCATTCTTGAGGGCACAACAAAATCTCTTGCCCCTTCTGGAGTTGATTTGATTAGATATGGAGTTTCAATTTCAAAGAAATTTTGCGAATCCAAATACTTTCTTGTTTCAATTGATAATCTATTTCGTAATTCAAGATTTGATCTCAATGGTTGACGCCTTAGATCCAGGTATCGATATTTCATTCTCAACTCTTCACCGCCGTCTGTTTCATCTTCTATTGTAAATGGAGGAGTTAGTGAGGAGTTTAATATTTGAATTTCTGATAAATCAATCTCAATATTACCTGTTGGGATATTTGGATTCTTTGATAGACGCTCTATTACAGTACCTTTTGCCTGAATAACATACTCTCTACCTAATTTTCTGACCGCATCTATAACGATTGAATTTGAACGGCCATCTTCTATCAATAATTGTGTAATGCCGTAACGATCCCGTAGATCTATCCAAATTAATCCTCCTTTATCTCTAATTTTTTGAACCCATCCGGAAAGGATTACTTTCTTGTTTTTGTCTTCTAGTCTTAATTCCCCGCAAGTATGTGTACGAAACATGTTCTTATGTTTATTTATTATTGTTACTTATAACTCAAAAACAGCTAACGTTTATTAACCATTTTAATGATATTATTTTGTAACCATTTAATCGTTGTTATTGCAACTAATATAGGCGGCGAAGATAATAAAAAGTAAGGAGTTAGATGCTGAAGCGGGTATTGTAACCAACTGAAAAATTAATCAATGTTTATACAAAATTTCCCAATTGCTATTCAAGTTATTCCGGTTCCATACCTAATATTGGTATTTTGGGAGTAAGATACTGATTATGTTCCGGTTGTTTATGAATAGTATTTACCACATCCATACCGTATATTACCCTACCAAATGCAGCAAATCCTTCACCATCAGGATTGCGCTTTCCACCATAATCAAGGTCCGGCTGATCGCCAATGCAAATAAAAAACTCAAAGGTTGCTGTACCTGGTTCATATCTTGCCATTGAGATAACCCCATTTAGATGCTTGATGTTAGTTTGAGCCGTATTCTCATGAATAATTGGCGGTAGAAGTGAAGGGTGATTTTCTTCATAAAGACCACCTTGGATTACAGCTATTTTTATACTGTCTTCCAATTGATTATTATTGGTAACCGTTCGATAAAATGAAGCACCCTTAAATCTATTTTCTTTTAGATATTTTATAAAATTACCACAAGTAATGGGAGCATTTTCCTCATATAGTTCAACTCCAATTACTCCAAAGTCCGTTTCAATAATAACTACCGAATTGTTTTGTTTACATGAGGCGATTAACAGTAAGCAACAAATAATAATAAATATCATTTTCATATCACTCAAACATACAATATTTTCCGTCGGATAAATAATGAAGTATGAAAAGGGGATTATGTGGTAATAAATAGATTTGTCGGCAATTTTATTGATAATAAATATATGGAAAGGACGATTAATATTTTTCTTAGTATGAATTTTACTTATAAATTTAAATATTTTTGTACAACTACTAATCGTGATATCAACAATGATGAAAAATACATAGTTCCATGTATTTGTCTGTGTTGTGCAACCATTATACCTGCTCTAATGTCAAAAGTATTGGTTGAAGGTATGTATTATCTTGCAGGATGTTTTTAATGTCACTCATAGGTAGTTGATATCCGTATGGAATTTGATAGTGCCTTCATAAACAAACTTAAAGAAAACGATGCAAAATCGCAACGTTTATTTTACCAGCATCTGGCGCCCAAGATGTATGGTATATGCTTGCGTTTTGCTTTAGTAAATGAAGATGCAGATGATATATTGCAGGATGGTTTTATCAGGGTGTTTAGACACATAAAAGACTTTAGAGGGGAAGGTTCCTTTGAAGGCTGGGTTAGAAGAACCATAGTAAATACGGCAATAAATTACTATAAAAAGAAAATTAAACAAGGAATAACTACTGACCTAGAATACGTAAAAGGAAAATTAAAAGAAAGAAATGATATTTTAGAAAAAATGACATGTGATGAACTTCGTATTATTATAAACGAGCTTCCGCCTGGCTACCGAATGGTATTTAACTTAAGCGCAATAGAAGGTTACACACATAAGGAGATAGGGAAAATGCTAGAAATTAGTGAGAATACATCTAAATCGCAGCTTTCAAGAGCCAGAGCGTCATTACAAAAAAGCATTGCTAAAATTCAACAGAAGGAAAACGGTGGAAAAGGATAATCAAAATATAGACAAACTAATAAGAGATAAGTTTGAAACTTATGCGCCTGAGCCACCCAAACATATCTGGCATGGTGTTGAAAAGGGTATTAATAGAAAGCCTAGTGTCATTGCCTCAAACAAATATTTGATAGCTGCATCTATTCTTGTATTGCTAACAATATCTTTTGTCTTATTTTACCCATTCTCATCTAATCAGGACGATACTTCTATAATTGTTGTGAATGCAGATAATTCATCTAACATAATCAAAGCAGAACCAGCTAGTAAATCGGGTACTGAGATAATTGTACTGGAAGAAAATACAATAACTAAAAAATCAATAACTAAAACCAGCAAATCTAACAAACCTAAAAAGGTGTTAAAAGCTGATGATAAGCCATCTTTCAAAGAACCTGATGAACAAATTTTTGAGGTTTTTGAATATAAATCCCAATTCGGCACCGGAGTTATCGGATCACTTGATATGAAGCATGATGATTTTACTATTAATGTTCCAGAGAAAGTTATTGAACCAATGGAGAGACCAGAGAACATCGCTGAGGAAGAAAAATCAGAAGCAAATCCCAACGACATTATACCCAATGAGGAAAGAACAAGAGATTCCCACTGGCAAATAGGTATTAATATTTGGCCAGAATTAACCGTTTCTAATATTGATTCCGTGGAAATATTAAATACATATAACCTAAATATTGAACCTACATATTATATAAATGATCATTGGTTTATAAGAACAGGACTTGGGCTATCTTATGTTCAGGATAGAGGATTTGCACAGATAAAGTATAATACAAATGAATTAATGGGCTCATATGAAGACGTTTATAATATAACATTTGATTCAATAGATGGAATTGTTACACCTACATATTATACCAAAACAGTTGAGGTTTATGATTCCGTAAAACATTTTACGGTTTCTAACATTACAAATAAATATTTGTACTTGCAGATACCACTATCAATAGGTTATTCCTCCAAGATAAATAACTCCTCATTTAATTGGTATGTATATGGTGGATCGTCCATGTTTATTCGCACAAATACTTGGCTTGATACACCATCATTAAATCAGACAGATGTTGATATTATTGATCTTAATAATGACTTACCCGAAAGAGTTAGCACTTACTTTCAACTATGGATAGGAGCGGGAATAGGATATGATTTAAATGATAATTTTAACCTTACACTTGAGCCAACATATAACAACTACCTGACCAACGTTTATGATAATGCTAATTATAAAGGACCAACATCAGGGTTTTCCCTTAGACTAGGCCTTGTTTACAAACTGAAATGATGAAAAACAGAACGTTAAATATTTATTTAAAAGGGTTATTCTTATCAGGGATAATATTCTTGTTTCAACAGAGTATCATAGCTGATAATTCTGCCAATCAAATAATTGTGTCAGGCCAGGTGACCAATTTCGAGTACGGTAATGTAATACATAACCATCCCGTTTACATTACAAGTGATGTAACCCTACATAAATTGGGTAGCTATTCAAAAGTTGTGTATACTGATGAGCAAGGCTATTATCATGATACTATCTCAACCACAGATACAAAGGGATCACTATTGATATATACCACTGATCATGAAGGTAGAATATTAGATACAACAATTCATTTTAGATTTCTCAACAGAAACACCAATTTTATAATAGCAGATTTTAGTACTTATCTTCCATTTAAGCCTCTTGATTTGCAGGCAAGGTTCAAATATGTTAGAAAAATCAATGGAGATAAGCATAAATTTAGTTTTTTGGATCAAACAGATTTCCAACATATTATTTCCTGGTATTGGGAGTTTGGAGATGGTGAAACATCAAATTGTCAAAACCCTACTCATAGATACGCTGATGCAGGCTTATATAAAGTGCGGTTAACCGTTACAGCTAGACTCAAAGGAACAGTTCAAACCAGTTCAATTACAAAACAAATACACCTGCAAAGAGAAGAATGGTGCCACTTGGGAGGTCTTGTGTTTTCTGAATACTTCCCAATAGATAAGGGGTATGCATATTTATATTTAATTGATTCATTGCAGAATTATATTGCAATTGATACCATGCCATTTGATACATTGGGATATTATTATTTTTATCATATTCCGGAAGGTAAATATTTGGTAAAAGCAGAACCCATGAAAGAATCTGAGCATTATGATCAATTTTTACCAACCTATTATGGAGATTTTCTTTTTTGGCAAGATGCTAGTGAAATCAGTCTACATTCAACATCATGGGAGTATGATATTAAGTTGGTTAAATCACCAGATATCTCCGCTTTTGGTGGCTCTGGATCAATTAGCGGAAATGTTGAATTTTCATATGAGGATAAATCAACTTCAGGGATAGTTGCAGATGGTGTACATATATACTTGAAAAATGACCAGGATGACATATTAACCTGTCATTATTCAGATGAATTAGGTGAATTCATTTTTGATTTAATAAGCTTGAATACATATTGGATATACCCTGAGGTTACAGGAATTACAACAGAACCATTTAAAATTGAACTCAATGCCATCACTCCAACTGTAGATGACATTACAATAAATATAAATTTTGGATCTATTAGCTATGTAATACCTGTAGATAATGAAATAAATAATGTTGTAGGACTTCCTTTTCCAAATCCTGTTATGGAAAATCTTACCATTCCTGTTAATATACCTAACCAAAATATTATTTATGAGGTTTACGACAATTGTGGTAGGCTTATTGAAAATGGTATGATTGATTCATCGAGGGATAACGAAATAAAATTAAATACTTATTTTTATAAAAGAGGTATATACACACTTAAGGTCACATCTAACAATGAATCTGCCATAAGAAAATTTGTGGTGGTAAAATAATAACCGCCCCCTTACCATGGTAGGACATATCTATACACCGCAATGAAGTGCGCGAAACTTCCAATCAAAACCCAAATATGAAATATTGCGTGATTATAAGGAAGCCTGTTTAATAGATAGAATACTACCCCTATGGAATAAGAAAATCCACCTCCCAAAAGCCATAATATACCCTCAAATTCCAGATTATTGTTAAGTGGTTCCAGTGCAATTATTATAAGCCATCCCATGGATAAATAAATAAGCGCTGATATGAAATCATATTTCCCTGTATAGAATAGTTTAAATACTAATCCACCGATTGCAAGACCCCATATTATGCCAAACAAACTCCATCCCCATGGTCCTCTTAGTGTTACCAGTAAAAATGGGGTATAAGTTCCTGCTATGAGAAAGTAAATGGCAATATGATCAAAAATATTTAGCTTATTTCTTAAACTTTGTTTTTTTGTGCTGTGAAATAATGTTGATGCAAGGTATAATGTTACTAAAGATACTCCGTATATAGAAAAACTAACCATATGCCATGGCGTACCTTGTAAGCTTGCAAAAACAACAAGAATAACTAATGCTACAATACTGAGAAGGAATCCTAACCCATGTGTAACAACATTTAACCGTTCTTCAAGTTTAGGATATTGCTTGGCGTTATGTTGCATAATTTTCCATTTGATCTTTAAAAAAATTAACGAAAAACATAAATACTTATTATAATTACCGATGTTTAAATGTATGGGTTATTAATAGATAAAAGATAAGTGTCAGATTTTATTCAAATTCAGTACTTTTGCCGCATGGAAACGATACGTCAGGAAAGAATAAACAATCTTTTGCAAAAGGATCTAGGAGAAATATTTCAACGTGAAATGAAACACGTTTCAAGAACAGCTATGGTTACAGTAACCAGGGTTAAGGTAACTCCTGAGTTATCTCTTGCCAGAGTTTATATTAGCTTGTTTGCAACAAAGGATAAGAACGCTCTAATGGGTGAGATCAGGAAACATACCAAAGAAATAAGAGGAAAGCTTGGTAATAGAATAAGACATCAGCTTAAATCAGTACCAGAGCTTAATTTTTATTTGGATGATTCATTAGACTACATTGAAAATATTGATAACTTATTGGATAGGTAGGTTTCGGGCCTTGAAATACTCTCAATTATTTTAAAAACAAAGGAAATAGATGAAATATGACCCTATAAAACGTAAGCTCGGAGTTCTGTTCAATAGCTCTCCAGGTCTTCGTAAATTATTTTATAATTTACTGGATTTGTTACTTTTACGATCTTGGCATATTAGAAAAGAGCTGAAAATATGGGAGGCTAGCATAAGTGGCAAACAGTCCATACTAGATGCAGGTTCAGGATTCGGACAGTATGATTATTACATCGCAAAACGATATCCTGATTGGAATATTACCGGAATAGATGTGAAAAAGGAACAAATTGATGATTGTAACAAGTTTTTCTCAAAAATCAGACTTAACAATACATCCTTTAAACTTGGTGACCTCACGAAACTAGAATATAATGAAGAGTTTAATATGATACTTTGTGTTGATGTAATGGAACACATTGAAGAAGATGAGCTTGTACTTAAAAACTTTCAAAGGGCATTGAAAAAAGGAGGGATGCTCATGGTAAGTACCCCATCTGATCAGGGAGGTTCTGATGTACATCATCATGATCATGAGGATTATGTAAATGATGGAGAACAGTCATTTATAGATGAACATGTTCGTGATGGTTATGGAATCGCAGATATTACTGACAAGATGAAGCGTGCTGGGTTTACAAAGACAAAGGTTTATTACCAATATGGTAAACCTGGTAAGTTAGGATGGAAATTAAGCATGAAATACCCTATTGTAATGCTCAATAAAACATATTTGTTTTTTATAATCTTACCATTGTATTATTTGATCACATTCCCTTTTGTCCTCATCTTAAATAAGCTTGATGTAATTAGAGATCATAAATCGGGCACAGGCCTAGTTGCTCTTGCATGGAAATAAACCATGAGATTGTATAACTACAATATCGTATTACTACTTAAAAGGCTTTCATTGGCACTGGTGCTATTTTTTATAAGCCGATTATTCTTTTACATTTTTAACTATAATCTTTATACAGAAGTAGGCTTGTTTGAGTTAACAAAACTATTTTTTTATGGATTAAGGTTTGATCTATCCGTAATATGCTATTTCAATAGTTTATTCATTTTACTCCATATTATCCCATGGCCTAAACTGTATGCAAAAAAATCATTCCAGTTAACCCTCCTGGGCTATTTTTTAATTACAAACCTGCTTCTTACCATAGGTAATATGGCAGATTCGATATATTTTCATTTTGTGCAAAAAAGATCAACAGCTGATGTTTTCAAACTTATTTTTACAGCTGATGATTTTTTCATTTTGTTACCAAAATTTCTAAGTGATTATTGGTATATATTGGGATTGGCGATTGTTTTTTTTATTGTTATATGGCGTATTTATCCAAAATATAATCCCCCTGCTGATATAAATATTGCCAATAATAAGAGAGACATATTACAACTATTATATGAACTTACAATAATGTTTATTTTCCTTGGATTAGCTCTGATAGGTGCTCGTGGCGGTTTGCAATTAAAGCCACTTACAATTATTGATGCTTCTAAAAATGTTAAAGCAGCCCATATGCCTCTTGTACTAAATTCGATATTTACCTGCATGACAACCTATAATCACAAATATCTGGAAGAAAGAAATTATTTTAGTAACGAAGAAGCAGTCAATTACTATTCAGTGATTAAATACCCCTCAGATGATTCTCTTGAATTTCGCAATAAAAATGTTGTTGTATTATTACTTGAAAGTTTTTCAAGAGAATACGTCGGAGCCTTAAATAATTATTCCGGATACACTCCTTTTATCGATTCATTATCACGTCATTCACTTGTATTTGAAAATGCATACTCCAATGGGCTAAGGTCCATAGATGCAATTCCGGCAATTATTGTAGGACTACCTACTCTGATGGATGACCCATTTATAACATCTAGCTATAGCACTAATTCCACTAAAGGGCTTGTTGAAATATTGAATGAAAAAAACTACCATACCGCATTTTTTCATGGAGGAAATACCGGAACAATGAATTTCGACGGCTTTGCAAGTTATGCGGGATTTAAAGAATACTATGGTAGAGAAGAATATGATAATGATAAAGATTATGATGGACATTGGGGTATATACGATGAGCCATTTCTGCAGTATTTTGCTAAAAAGTTAAATTCTTTCACTCAACCATTTTTTGCATTTGAATTTACTCTAAGCTCTCACTACCCATATAATTTACCGGCTCACCATCAGGATAGATTTCCTGAAGGCACTTTAAAAATTCATAGGGTTGTAAGATATACGGATTATTCTCTCAAGAAATTTTTTCAAACTGCGAGTAAGATGGAGTGGTATAACAACACTATTTTTGTCATCGCTGCCGATCACCCAGCACAATCTGTTATTCCAAATACAACAAATGATTTTGAAAATCATGAAATATCAGTGGTTGATCAACAAAAGATGCGTTATTACAAAAACACATCTGGTAGATACTCTATTCCTATGATGATATTTGTTCCAAATGATACCTCAATGGTTGGAATTTCATCTAAGACAGTACAGCAAACGGATTTGTTTCCAACAATTTTAGATTATTTAAATCATAATGAACCCATTTATGCATTTGGAACAAGAATGATAAATGATAGCTTAGAAGGGTTAGCTGTTCACTACGTAAATGGGTTATATCAGATAACTTCAGGCGATTACTGCCTATTAATGGACGGAACAAATAGTATTTATTTATATAATAACATTAAGGATCCAGGACATAATAATAATCTGTTAAACTCAAATCATAAATTATCATTAGAGCTAGACAAAACCATCAAGGCAATAGTTCAACAATACACTTCAGGAATGATTAGGAACAAGCTAATGGTAGAGAAATAGTATTAATTTTGGTTGAATATCATTTATCCAAAATCTAAGCGTAAATGCGATTAAGTCTTTTTATAGCAAAACGGTATTTGATTTCAAAGAAATCACACAACTTGATAAATGTAATATCAATTATATCAGTTGTGGGGCTTTCAGTTGGCACAATGGCTTTAATAGTTGTGCTTTCTGTTTTCAATGGTTTTGAAGAGGTTATTAAATCACTTTACACAAGTTTTAATGCTGATATGAGAATAACTGCGGTTTCTGGCAAAACCATAAATTATTCAAATTTTCCTACTGAAAAAATATTGAGTATTTCGGGTGTTAAAAATTTGACACAGGTTGTAGAAGAAGATGCTTTATTCAAATATCGCGATAAACAGCACATCGCCAAAATTAAAGGGGTTTCAGAAGGGTTTATTGAAAGTTCAGAATTAGATAGCATGATTGTTAATGGTAATTTTGTTCTTCAGGAGGGAAATGCCAACTTTGCAGTTGTGGGCGCTGGTATTGCATGGTACCTTGATATTTATCCAGAAAACATTTCAGATCTACTCTCAGTTTATGTTCCCAAAAGAGGAAATCAGTCTTCCTTTAATTTTGAAAATGCATTTAACTCGTCAGCATTACATCCCACAGGCGTATTTTCCGTACAGCAAGAATTTGATGAAAAATATGTATTTGTTCCACTGCGTTTTGCAAAAATTATGATGAATTATGGTGATGAAGTAACTAGCGTTGAGATAAGACTATTGCCAGATTATGACACTAAACCTATCCAAGAATCCATAAAAAAAATATTAGGGAATGAATTTGAGGTAAAAAACAGATATCAACAAAATGAAACCCTATTTAAACTATTGAAATCAGAAAAAACTGCAATATTTTTCATTCTTGTTTTTATTCTACTATTATCATCCTTTAATATGATAGGATCCATATCCATACTGATTGCTGAAAAAAAGAAAGATATTGGAATACTTTCAGTGATGGGAGCAGACTTGAAATTGATTAGGTCCATATTTTTTACAGAAGGCATGTTGATTAGTCTTATGGGTAGCCTTACAGGGCTTGTCCTAGGATTTTTACTTCTATATTTACAGCAAAATTATGGCTTACTGCAATTGGGCAATGCAGACGGCGATTTTATAATATCTTCATATCCTGTGCACATGAAAATAACAGATTTTATTTATGTGTTTTTTACGGTTTTGACAATAGGATTATTCGCAACAATTTATCCCGTATCATATCTTACAAAACAAGTGTTTAGGGGCCAAAGCAATAAATAATATTAGCATATATTTCTGGTTTAGGATGCAACCTTAGTTACCATATTGCTATCTTACTTTTACTGTAGTGGATAAACGTTAATTTTAACGGGTATAAATACTGTAATCAATTGATAATCCGGAAAAAAGATGCTACTTTTGCTTCGTTTTATCATTATTTAATGACATTATCAATGATAAATATTGTTACGAAATTAATGTCTTTATTAAATAAGTTGTTAATTACTCAACAAACAATAAAATGAAAAAGAAAGGAAATGCACGTTTGCTAACAATTACATTAATGTTTTTCTCCACATTAATTTTTGCAGCAAACACAAAAGTTGAGATAAATAAAACGGATAAAACTGTTTTACAGATAACAGTAAATACACCTCAAAAGCTCGCATTCATTGCGAACTACGGGGAAATATCCATAGAAAGTGTTAAAACCGATTTGGGAAATTATTCCAGGCTTAACATTGCTAAGTATGGAAAATCTAATGTTGAAGGCTCTCCCGAACTTCCCGTATTTAGAAGGCTGATTCAAATGCCCCTAAATTCATATCCTGTTGTAAACATTACATCTTTTAAGGAAAAAGAATATAATCTAAATGACCTTGGCATATCAACTCAAATTATTCCATTGCAACCATCTCAACCAAAGTGTGGAAGTACAAAACAGTTTGATTTAAATAATCTTATTTATGATTCAGATGAATTTGTTGGTTATGGGCTTGTAAATATTGATCAGGTTGGTGTTTTAAGAGCTGCTAATATTGGTAGAATTGCCATTTCACCCGTAAGGTATAACCCTGTTACAAATACAATAAAAGTTATATATGATATTGAGTTTACGGTCACTTTTAAGGATTGTGACATAACTTTTACAGAAGAACTGAGAAACAAAACTAGATCGCCATATTTTGAAGGTATTTACTCTAGGTTGGCAAATAATCAGTATGGAACAAGAAATTACTTAACAACATATCCTGTACATTATGTTATAGTTTCAGATAGGATGTTTGAATCTCAGCTGCAGCCTTTCATTGAGTGGAAAAAACGTAAAGGATTTACAATCTCTGAAGCATATACAGATGTTATTGGCACATCTCTTCAACAGATAAAGGGTTATATAAAAGATTTATATGATAATGGCACTACAGAAAATCCTGCACCTTCTTTTGTTTTGTTTGTGGGGGATATTAGTCAAATTCCTGCCTGGAATAATGGCGACGGAGTTACTGATAGGAATTATGTTGAATACACTGGTGACCTGTTCCCTGAAATCTTTTATGGTAGGTTTTCCGCCAACAACGCTTCACAGCTACAACCATATATCGATAAGACATTAATGTATGAGCAATACACTATGCCAAACCCCACATACCTTGATACCGTTTTATTGGTTTCGGGTGTGGATGGAAGCTATGCTCAAGATTGGGGCAATGGCCAAATAAACTACGGAACTATCAACTACTTTAATGATGACCACGACATTTATTCACACACCTATCTATATCCTGCCTCTGGAAGCGCATCTGCGGCCATAAAACAAAACGTTAGTGAAGGAGTAACCTTTGGTAATTATACTGCTCATTGTTCTTCAAATGGATGGGCAGACCCTTCATTTGTAATAAGTGATATTCCAGGTCTTACAAATCAAGATAAGTATGGACTGTTGATAGGCAACTGTTGTTCATCAAGTGAATTTCAAGTTACCTGTTTCGCCGAAGAAATATTAAGAGCGGCTAACAAGGGTTGTGTTGGATACATAGGAGGATCAAATAGTACATATTGGAATGAAGACTACTATTTTGGAGTTGGTGTAGGAACAATTAGTGAAAACCCACCTTCATATGAAGAAACAACATTAGGAAATTATGATAGATCTTTTCACGATCATGGCGAAGAATACAGTGACTGGTTTACAACCATGGATCAAATGGTTTTTGCAGGTAATCTTGCTGTTTCAGAGAGTGGATCTAGTCTCGAACAATATTACTGGGATATATATAATCTAATGGGAGATCCATCCCTTAATATATATTTTTCAAATCCAGAAGTAAATCCAGTTGTTCATGATCCATATATTATGATTGGAGCCACATCATTAACCATAAATGCAGCTCCATATTCTTATGTTGCTTTAAACAACAATGGTGAAAATATAATTTCTGCTATTACTGATGAGAATGGTGATGTTATTTTGGAATTTGAAAGCTTTACAACACCAGGGTTTGCAGAATTAGTAGTAACAGCACAAAATTATCAACCATATATTGAGAGCATTCAAATATTTGCTCCTGATGGGCCATTTTGCATTTATGAAAACCATTCAATTAATGATGATTCCTTGGGAAATGGCAATGGAAATGCTGATTTTGATGAATACTTATTCATAAACCTTTCAATGATTAACTATGGAAATGAAGCTGCCTATGATGTTAACGTTACCTTAACAACTACTTGTGATGATGTGTTAATAACTGATGATGTTGATATTTTTGATACAATCAATATTAATCAGCCTGTTTCACATGAGAACAGTTTTTTAATTCATTTATCGGACTCTATAGAAGATCAAACAACCATTATATTCGATATTATGGCCGTTGATAATGAGGGTAAGGAATGGGATAGTCAGTTTGAAGTGCTTGCAAATGCACCTAAACTTACACCCGATATACTAATGGTTGACGATGCATTCACAGGAAATAATAATGGTAGACTTGACCCTGGTGAAACAGCAACTCTAAAAATCAAAACCATGAACACAGGGCACTGTGTTGCATATAATGTAAAAGCTGACCTAATTTCCTATAACCCATACATCACCGTACTTAGTAGCGACACAATAATTTCAGTTTTAAGCACTTTTGGTGCAGTTTATCCTGAATTTGAAGTTGTAGTTTCTGATGATGCCCCCGAGGGGATACTAGCAGAAATGAGATATCAGCTAACCTCGGCTGGATATTTTGTTGAGCAAATATATTATCCAAAGGTTGGTACTTTTCTAGAAGACTGGGAAACGGGTGACTTTAGTAAATTTGATTGGAAAAGTGATGGAAACCAGCCATGGTCCATCAACACTTTATATCCCTATGAGGGATTTTATGATGTGGTTTCTGGAGATATTTTAGATAACCAATCAACGGAATTTTTTATACAATACGAGGTAATGTCTTTGGATAGCATCAGTTTTTATAAGAAGGTATCTTCGGAGTCGGATTTTGACTTTTTGCAATTTTACATTGATAATGAACTTAAGGGAGAGTGGTCAGGAAATAACGCAAGCTGGACAAGAGAAGCATATATTGTTAGTCCAGGTGACAGAAAGTTCAGATGGGTTTATATCAAAGATTACTCTGCGACAGGTGGTGTTGATAAAGCATGGATAGACTATATAGAGTTACCTCTTATGATGACCACAACAGTTTATGCAGGCCCAGATAATAGTGTTTGCGAAAACACATCTTTCCAGTGTCAAGGCACAGCAACAAATTTTGATTCAGTTTATTGGTCTACATCAGGAACAGGATCATTTAATAACACATCATACCTCAATGCAATTTATACTCCTTCAGATGGAGATATACTAGCAGGAAGTTCCATGTTAACTCTTAACATAATAGATGTTGATGGAGTATATGTATGCGATACTATGACATTAACTTATTCATACTTGCCTTTTGAAACGGCCATACCCATTGGTCCAGAAATTATAGACCTTCAATTAATCACTCAGTCTAACTATAACACAAATCCTGTTTATGGTGCCGAGTATTATAGCTGGAAGGTGTTTCCTACGGAAGCTGGCTCAATAACAGGATCAGATACTGTTGGAATTGTAACCTGGAACCCAAATCATGAGGGAGATGTTTGGATTAGTTGCGTTGGCATGAATAATTGCGGTTCGGGAAGCACTATAGACTCACTGATGGTGGAGGTAGGTAACTATATGGGAGTTTATGAACCCCCATCCGAATACATATCAATAATTCCAAACCCTAATAATGGTAATTTTACTATTATGGGCTTTGCTGGCAATAATCTAGAAACACTAATTACTATTTATAATATGCTTGGTGAGATAGTTTCAATTTATGAAAATAAATCAGAAATTACAGAACTGAATATTGATTTATCAGATCTTCATTCAGGTATATATCTTGTAGAAATAAAGAATAGCAATCAAAAGATAACGAAAAAAGTAATAATTGAAAATGATTAATGACTACAATAATTTTTGTACAATATACAACCGTATCTGTAAGGCGATTGTCATTAATCACATAAATACAATTCGTTAAACAAAAAGATGTGATATATTTGCGGGTTCTGTTTTTTAGAACCTTAACAGAAATAAGACGGCATAAATTATGAAACAATTTACTCTAAGTTTAATTTTCTTGGTAACAACAAGCCTTTTTTCATTCGCTGACAATTGGATTCAAGTTAATACATCTAATGGTGAAGTTGATGAAGCACAGCTTGTATCATCAACAATAACAAACTCAACCATTAGTTTTACCCTCGATGGATTTTGGTATGAAGAAATTCAGACAAGTCGGGGAGTAGCATGGAAATTAAAAACACGAAATGGATCGCCAATACTTAAAAGTGGATCACCAGACCTTCCTCTTTATGCCACATCCTTAATAATTCCGAACAATGCTCAAATGGAGATCAAGGTTGTTTCATCCAAATATACTGAATACATGGATGTTCTTATTGCACCTTCAAAGGGTAATTTATTAAGAACTACTGATCCTAAAACTGTGGACTATGAGTATGGCAAGCAATATGGAGTAGATACATATTATCCCTCTGAATTGGGATCTTTAAGAGAGCCATATGTGGTTAGAGATTATCGTGGACAGACCCTGCTAATTCAACCAATTCATTATAACCCCATTACCAAAACACTTAGAGTATATTATGATATTGTATTGGAAGTAAACGAAGTGGGAACTTCTGTTATTAATATTCTTAATGATGAACCAAAACCAACCAATAGAATATTTGAAAATATCTATAATCGTCATTTTTTAAATTTTAACTCTTCCTCAAGATATACACCAGTGGAAGAAACGGGTAATATGCTGATTATATCACATGTTGATTTTATGGATGAGATGCAGCCGTTTATCGACTGGAAAATAATGTCGGGCACTCCTGTTGAAATTGTTGATGTTGCATCAATAGGTAACTCAGCAGCCATAAAGCAGTACATAGAAGACTATTATAACAACAATGGATTAACATTTGTAATACTTGTTGGAGATGCACAACAGGTGCCAACTACAATAACTGGAGGAAATGATTCGGACGTTGCATACTCTTATGTTGCCGGTAATGACCATTATCCAGATTTATTTGTAGGAAGATTTTCTGCAGAAGCAGAAGTTCATGTAGTAACACAAGTACAAAGAGTATTGGATTACGAGAAATATCCAATTAGTGATACTTCCTGGTATAGCAAATCGATAGGAATAGCATCCAATCAAGGACCTGGTGATGATGGCGAAATGGATTATCAACATCTTCGTAACATTGCTGATTTGAACCTACTTCCCTTTACTTATAACTATGCGTATGAATTTTTCGATGGCAGTCAAGGTGGAAATGATGCAAGTGGAAATCCTTCTCCTTCAATTGTTGCAGATGCAATAAATTCAGGAGCAACAATAATAAATTACACTGGTCATGGTAGTGCCTCTTCATGGGGAACTTCCGGTTTTTCAAACAACAATATTTCAAACCTAACCAATTCGGGTAAACTACCCTTCATTTTTTCTGTGGCATGTGTAAATGGTGATTTTGTTGGCGGTACTTGCTTTGCAGAGGTATGGTTACGTTCTGAACATAATAGTCAACCATCGGGAGCAATAGCCGCTTTGATGTCAACAATTAACCAAAGTTGGAACCCTCCAATGCGTGGACAGGATGAGATGAATGACATACTAACTGAAACATATTCCGATAACATCAAAAGAACATTTGGAGGAATATCGATGAATGGGTGCATGAACATGAATGACGTATATGGATCTGGAGGTTATGAAATGACAGATACATGGACATGCTTTGGAGATCCTTCAGTGGAAATCAGAACTGCAGCACCCGAAGACTTAACAGTAACACATCCCTTATCAATATTTTTAGGATCTACGTCTTTAATTGTTAATTGTGACACAGATGGCGCTCTTGCCACTCTCAGTATGGATGGAAATATAATAGGTTCTGCAATTGCATCAGGAGGAGTTGCTACAATAGAGTTTGATGCATTAACTGATATTGGAACAGCAGATATTGTTGTTACATCATTTAATTACATTCCTTATATCTCAACCGTTGATATTGTGCCTGCTGAAGGACCATTTGTAGTATATGCCAATAATGTAATCAATGATATATTGGGAAATAATGATGGCTTGATGGACTATGCAGAGAATATTCAATTAACAATTGGGTTGACAAACATTGGTGTTGAAGATGCTTTGGATGTTAACGCAACACTTACCACAACAAGTGCTTATGTTGAAATTACAACTAGCGAAGTAAGCTATGGAGACATTATTGCCAGCGATACCATATCAATTATTGATGGGTTTGCTTTTAATGTATCAAATGATATCCCCGATGAAATAATAGTTAATTTTACAGTAACAGCAGTTGATCAAGACGGTATTATTTGGGAGTCTGGTCTCATGCTTACAGGGCACTCACCAAAACTTGTTTTTTCAGGGTTCGTTATAGATGATTCAAACGGAAATAATAACGGTAAACCAGATCCAGGTGAAACGTTTGACATTATTGTTGATGTAGCAAATGAAGGCTCATCGGATGCATATAACGGATTAGCAAATTTAACGTCTTCCAATCAGTATGTATCAATAAATTCAGATCCTCAAGCAATGGGGGATATCATGGGAGGAGAAACTAATCAAGCGACCTTTAGCGTGACTGCTGACGGAGATACGCCAGAGGGTACCTCAGCTTTTTTCGAGCTAATGATAATTGCAGATAATGATATTTCTGGAGAGGGAGAGTTTTTCACAATTATTGGTAAAAAACCCGTGTTAATACTAAATCTTTCAAATAGTATTTCTGAAGATTCAATGGCAGCATGTTTCACCGAATTGCAAACTGGGTATGATGTTGCTACAAGTTGGACAGATGAAATAAATACTTACACTTCAGTATTTATTCTTTTGGGGATGTATCCCAATAACCATATTTTAACGGAGGATGAGGGAGAAATGCTAAAGCAGTATCTTGATGATGGTGGCAGAGTATATATGGAAGGTGGCGATACATGGTATTTTGATAGTCCAACTGTTGTTCATCCCATGTTCCATATCAACGGAATTGCAGATGGCTCAGGTGACCTAAGCGTTATTTTGGGTGAAGATGAAAGTATGATGAGTGGTTATATGTTTGAATACTCAGGAAATAATAGCTACGTGGATATATTAGAACCCAAAGATGGAGGAACGCTAATTTTTAGTAACTCAAGCCCTGAATATGGCACTGGAATTTCATATGAAAATGTAACATATAAAACCATTGGTACTTCCTTTGAATTTGGAGGGATGGTTGATGGAACGGGTTCAACAAAAGATGGTGTAATGGCTGAAATTCTTTACTTTTTTGGTATTAATTATACATGGACTGATATAAGCACAAGAAATGAAATTGATAATTTCGTGGTAACATATCCAAATCCGGTTAATGATATATTATACCTTGGGATAAACCTGAAAGATAATACAGAAGCAAGTATTAAATTACTTGATATACAAGGTAAAATCATTTTGGAATCAACACATAATGAATATTCAAATGGTAACCAAACAATTTCATTGGACATGAAAAATGTTAAACCAGGTGTTTATTTTATCAACTGCCTTATAGGTGGCAAATCCGAAACCAAGAAGATTATCAAAATGAGATAACTCCAAAACGGATAGCTTTTAACTGAGCAATGAAATATCTGTTTGCGCATAAGCACACTTACTATGCTTCAAAATAAAATAGAGTTTCGATTTTTTCTCCAATTTCCAATGATATTTTCATTGCCAACTCTAGGGAAGGTTTATACTTATATTTCTCAATTGAAATTATAGTTTGTCTACTTACACCAACCTTATTACCAAGCTCCTCTTGGGTGAGATTTTTTTGTTGTCTAAATTCTCTGACTCTATTCTTTAGCCTCACGCTCATGATGTTCTGTATAAGAATAGTTGTATGGATGATTTGATAAAGGTTATCATCACAACGGATACAAGGATGTAAAAAATCAAGTCTTCAATGCCAATGCTAAAAGCAGGCTTTTTATTAGCCCAAATTGTAAAGGAGATTAGGCCAATTAAAAACACCTCAAAGATAATGTACCCCCATTTATATACTTTTAGTTTTATTAACGAATCTCTTTCATCATTAATAATGTTTTTTCGGCAGATGCTTTCAATGATAATGTATGATACTGTATAGTATATAATGGAAGCAACAATTATTTCAATAATAAGCCCGGTAAAATCGCTGGGGTCGTTTAAGAGTGCTATTCTGTTTTTATATATTAATGGAATATAAATTATTGCGAATAAAATACTGTACAGTATTTCTACCATCAACCTCATCTCTTTTTTTGATATTTTCATATAAATAAATGTTAAGTTTACTTTACAAAGATAGACAATTTTATATGTAAAGCAAGCTTAACATTAATATTTTATAATGAGATGAAGTTTTTGAGTTTATTTTCGTTACAAAATAAATGTAATTAAGTATAAAATAACTACTCCACGGTAACGGATTTAGCAAGGTTACGTGGCATATCTACATTACATCCTCGCATAACAGCCATGTGGTAAGCTAGTTTTTGTAGGGGAATTGATGCAAGTATTGGCATTAGGTATTCTGCTGTTTCTGGAATTTCAATAACATAATCAGCAATTTCTCTTACCATGGTATCACCTTCTGTTACTATTGCTATAACTCTACCTTTTCTTGCCTTAACTTCCTGAATATTGCTAACTACTTTTTCGTAAATACCCAGACGCGGTGCTATGAAAACAACTGGCATGTTTTCATCTATAAGCGCAATGGGTCCGTGTTTCATTTCAGCAGCCGGATATCCTTCCGCATGAATATATGATATTTCTTTGAGTTTCAATGCGCCCTCAAGCGCAACAGGGAAATTATAACCCCTTCCAAGGTATAGGAAGTTTTCCACATCCTTGAATTTTTTTGCAATCTTCTCCGTAAGCCCATTTGTATTTAAAACCTTCTCCACTTTTGTAGGAAGAGCCTCCATTTCCATTAATAACTGCATGAATTTGGTACGAGAAAGAGATCCTTTTAATTGAGCTAACCTAAGAGCCATTAGAGTTAAAACAGTCACCTGTGCAGTAAATGCCTTTGTTGATGCTACTCCTATTTCAGGGCCGGCATGTGTATACGATCCGGCATGCGATGCTCTTGCAATTGATGAGCCCACAACATTACAAACACCAATTATTATTGCTCCCTTTTTCTTTGCAAGCTCAATGGCAGCAAGTGTATCTGCAGTTTCACCAGATTGACTTATCGCTATAACCACATCGCCTTCCTCAATTATGGGATTTCTATATCTGAATTCTGATGCGTATTCAACTTCAACGGGAACTCTTGCAATATCTTCAAATAAATACTCACCAACAAGTCCGGCATGCCATGAAGTTCCACATGCAACTATAGTTATTCTTTTAGCAGCAAGAATAGTTTGTTCATAATCTATTATACCTCCCAAGGAAACAGTGCCCGTGGTAGTGTTTAAACGACCACGCATACTATCCCTTATGGACCTTGGTTGCTCATAAATTTCTTTCATCATAAAGTGCTCATAACCTCCTTTTTCAAGCTCGCTAAGATTCCACTCTAATTCTTCCACATAAGGGGTCTTTTCCTTATTATTAGTTGTTTTTATTTTGAAATCCTCACCTCGAGTAAGAACAGCAATTTCCTCATCTTGAAGATAGACTACATTTTTGGTATATTCAACTATGGGAGTTGCATCAGATGCAAGGAAATATTCACCTTCTCCAATTCCAATAACCAATGGGCTTCCCTTACGAGCAGCTATTAGAGTATTAGGATGTTCATCCGAGAGGATAGCAATAGCATAAGCCCCCACAACCTGATTAAGTGCAATTCTCACAGCTTCATCCAATAGTACATTTTCGTTTATACGAATATCTTCAATAAGATTAACCAATACCTCGGTATCGGTGTCAGATTTAAATTGATACCCTCTTTTAACAAGCTCTTCTTTTAGAATAGCATAATTCTCAATAATTCCATTATGGATTAGTGATAAGGACTTAGATTTTGAGAAATGAGGATGTGCGTTTTTTGTGTTTGGAACACCATGAGTTGCCCATCTTGTATGAGCTATGCCCGCTTCACCATCGGTATTTTTATTCTTTATATGATTTTCTAGTTCAGATACTTTACCTTTGGTTTTAAATGTTTTAATACTACCATTTAAAATTGAAATACCCGCACTATCATACCCCCTGTATTCAAGTCTTTGTAGACCTTTTATAAGTATAGGTTGTGCTTGTTTATATCCTATATATGCTACTATTCCACACATTATTTTAGTCTGTATTAAATGTAAAGATAATTCAAATTATACATAAACGGGTTATTATTTATGTATTAATCAGAGTAATTTATAGATCAGTAAATAATATTTCCAGTTTAATTCCTGTGGTATCAGAACCAAATTGGTTTCCTTTGAAAATAAACCTGTTAGCATTAACAGGTTCACCTGACACAAATAAACCAAGCCCATTATTTGGTTGAGTGGTATCGTTTATCAATGATTGTATATACCTTGTTATACGGAATTCGTAAGAATTAGTTATTGAATTGTAATTACCATCAAAATATGCATCTCCCTCATATTCATCCGTTAAAGTATAAAATGATGAGTCTGCACCAATTTTATATAACGCAAGCCTGGTAGGAGGAGCAAAGAAATTATCATCTTCATAACCAGGAAGTAATAACTTTGCTTCGTTAATGGCCACATTGCCTCTTATTGCCCATTTGTTTATGTGAGGTAATCTAATAACCGTTTCAATACCCCCAAATCCTTGTAAATAAAATTTCTCCTGACCAAGGGCCGTATCTCCATTTATAACTTGCTCTCTGAGAGACAATCCCGCATTATTACGATTGTGCTCATATTTACTAACATTTGCTGTGGCGGTTGTTATTATATAATCATAATTTAAAGAATCAGCATCATCATTACTATAATATAGTGTAAGCTTTGTGTCGCTGGAAGATAGAGAGAAGTAAATCAATCTTCCATCATAATCGACAGGTTGGGATTGAATGAACAAACCATTAAAAAATTCCCTGAAGTTTTCAGAACTTTCCATGTCTTCCTCTGATGCATTTAGAAGCTTTTCTCCCAAGCTAATATCAAGATCGGTAAGGTTTAATCTAATAACAGAACTTATGGTATCATCACCAACTACAATGCTATCATTAACACTTGGCAGGAATGATTGATTTGAATAATCAGTTGTTCCAATAGGTAATTGAAGTGTAGAATAATAGATACTATCTCTAGATATACCTTCCATCATTTCGTATGTATGAGCATATATCATGGCATTTGTATCACCATAAGAATTAGCATATTTCAATTGCAGAACCAATGAATCTAAAGTTTTACCTTCTCCAAAATTATGGGCAGGTGCTGAAAGAACAAATTGAGTATAAAAACCAGCAATAGTATTACCAAAAATAGGATCATTAAGACTACCAAGAGCACTTAATGACATGTGGCTAGTTTGAACAGAGTCAGATAATCTGGAATATGCATAAATAGACGTTGAATCATCGAATGCCACATTAAGCTTGCTATCTTCTGGCTGAATAACATATCCAATTTGGCCCGGATCCTTGGCACAAGATCCGAGAATGAAAATAATAAGGATTACTAATATATTCTTGAACGGGTTGTTTTGTCTTGCTTTTTCCCTAATCCTCTCCAATAATCTTGTCATAAAACTCATTATAAGCAACGTAATAGTTCTCATCATCAATATAATCTAACATTGGTTTTCCTGATGCTTTAGCATATTCTAAAATTTCAGGGTTTAAATTTTCACTACCCTGAATTAGTGCATCAGAACGATCAATGGCTCCCTTCATCAATGAAACGAAAGTTCCATCACTATAGTGTTTGAGTTCTTCTTTTGTAAGCCCCTTGGTTACCATTTTTTCGGTAAAGCCATTTTTAAAACTTTCAGTAAAACCATCATCATATAATGAGAAGATAATTTTTAAGTCACTAAATATAGGGTTATCTTTATATGCAGTGCGAATATATAGAGGTAATAAACTTGAGAACCATCCATGTGCATGAACTATGTCAGGAGCCCAGCCTAATTTTTTAACCGTTTCAATTACTCCTTTTGCAAAAAATACAGTCCGCTCATCATTATCATCAAAAAACTTCTCTTTTTTATCTCGGAATAAAAATTTTCTATGAAAATAATCTTCATTGTCAATAAAATAAACCTGCATTCGTGCCTGCTGAATTGATGCAACCTTGATTATTAAAGGATGGTCAATGTCATCAATTATAAGGTTCATACCTGATAATCGAATAACCTCGTGAAGCTGATTTCTTCTTTCATTAACCAAGCCGTATCTTGGCATAAAGGTTCTTATTTCCTTACCAGCTTCCTGTGTTTTTTGGGGAAGAAAACGTCCTATCCTACTAATTTGAGTCTCAGGTAGGTAGGGTGTAATCTCTTGATTAACATAAAGGACCCTCTTTTTCTCCATAGTATTTTTATTAAAAAAATTAAGGATGCAAAAATAGTAAAAAAAACGCTATCAATCAATTAACATCTTCAATTAGAAGCCCCAGGACCTCTTCTTAAATTTTTTTAACATTATGATTTACACTTAATCAGAATACGTTAAGCGAATGGTATATCACTCAGCGGATATTGCATTCGGATATCTACACTTGAACGAAATAATTTAGTATGACAATAAATCTTTGTGTTTATTCACCAAATTTAAATTACCTATATGGATTTAATTTCAAAAACAGCACGGCTGAAGGTTGTGTCAATTTTATGGAATATCGGATAAAACCCTTTTTCATCAAGGATGTTTCTACCCACATAGGCTTTGAAAAGAGTAGCAATTTTTTCCTTTGACACCTTTATTTTCTCTTCGGAAGATTCTATTCCTTTTTCTTGAGCATATTTTACCATATCACGGAAAGTATTATTATCCATGTTAAATGATTTATCAAATCTTTCAAAATCTTCGTATTGATTTAGTGATGATCGGTTTCTATCAGTGTAATCAAAGGCGAATTGAAAAATAAGACCCTTATTTGCAAGGAGATTATAATATGTATGTACGGTATCAGTTATTAGTGGCACAAAAATATCGGGCATTATACCTCCTCCACCATAAACAACTTTGCCCGCAGGAGTTACAAACTTTAAGGAGTCGATAAATTCAATACTATCTATATTTGTCATTTCACCATTGGCATATCGGTGAAAGTATTCTTTGTAGTATTCTTCAGAATCTCCATTTTCATATGGTCTCTGAATTGATCTGCCAGTTGGAGTATAGTATCTTGCAGTTGTAAGCCTAATAGCCGAACCATCCGGCATACTGATTTGTTCTTGAACAAGCCCCTTACCAAATGTTCTTCTGCCTATTATTAAACCCTTATCATTATCTTGAAGTGCTCCAGCTACAATTTCACTTGATGAAGCAGAATTTTCATCAACCAGAACAACTACATCCATTTCATCAAGTTGGCCATTATTAGTTGCAAATGCATGCCTTTTAGATCTGTTTTTTCCATCTGTGTACACTATCAATTCTCCATCATCCAAGAACTCATCACTTATTTGTATTGCAGCCTGCATCAAACCACCAGGATTACCTCTAAGATCGAGGATTAATTTTGTCATTCCCATGCTCATCAGCTCGTCAGTGGCATCATTAAACTCTTCGTATGTTGTTGCTGAGAACTTATTAATCTTTATATAACCAATACTTTCATCTACCATATAGGCAACATCAACACTATAGGTGGGAATTAAATCTCGAGTTATGTTAAAATCAATGAGTTTTGGAATGCCTCTTCTAAAATTACTAACCTTGACTTTGGTTCCTTTTTTCCCCTTTAGAAGCCTCATTGCACGATTATTTGTTATTCCAATTCCTGCAACAAGTGAGTCATCAATTTTCACAATTCTATCACCACCCATAAGACCTACCTTTTCTGAGGGTCCCCCAGGAATAGTATTAATGACGGTGATGCTATCTTTCTCAATACGAAAGGAGATACCAATACCCTCAAAACTTCCTACAAGTGGATCATTAACCTCACTAAACTCTTTTTTTGAAATGTACATGGAATGAGGATCAAGCTCCTCTATTATGTTGGTGATTGCTTGATCTTCAAGAATTGTAAAATCAACTGTATCAACATAATCCTGAACAATAAAATCAAGTATATCTCCAACTTTGTTGTAGGATTTATCCTCAATTTGAAGAATGTTATTGCTAACCCGATTGGTAGATACGAGCTGAGTACCTAGCCAAATTCCTAAAATAAGTATTAACGATAATGCAACCGGAAGATATATTTGTTTTTTTGTGTTTTTAGTATCCATGAATTATTTTTTTCAAATTTAATAAAATGCAAAACGGAGATAAATGTTTTCAAATCCTGTTGAGTGATAGTATTGTTAAATGATTTATCCGGACCATCTCCTATGATGCTATTAAAAAGACGAAGAAATTAAAATTAACATCAAATTATCTGGTTAAATTTCAGCTACATAAGCTTTCTATATCTTATTCTTTTTGGTCCCTCATCACCAAGTCGCTTCTTTTTATTTTCCTCATAATCGGAATATGACCCCTCAAAGAAATAAACATTTGAGTTACCCTCAAATGCCAATATATGTGTAGCTATTCGATCAAGAAACCACCTATCATGTGAAATGACCACCGCACAACCAGCAAAATTTTCCAACCCTTCCTCAAGGGCCCTTAGAGTATTCACATCAATGTCATTGGTGGGTTCATCAAGCAATAAAACATTTGCTTCTTGCCGCAGAGTTAATGCAAGATGCATTCTATTTCGTTCACCACCTGATAAAATTTCGGATTTTTTACCCTGGTCAGTACCACTAAAATTAAATCTTGAAACATATGCTCTTGAATTCATACTTCTATTTCCTAGCTGGATATTATCATGACCTCCTGAGATAATTTCCCAAACATTTTTATTGGGGTTTATTTCCTCATGTTCTTGGTCAACGTATCCTACTTTTACTGTCTCACCCAAGTCAAAAGTTCCTTCATCTGGATTTTCCAGTCCCATTATTAGACGAAATAAGGTAGTTTTACCAGCTCCATTGGGACCAACCACCCCTACTATACCACCAGGAGGAAGGCTGAAATCCAGGTTGTCAAATAATAATTTTTCACCAAAGGCCTTGCTCAGATTTTTTGCCTCAATAACTTTTGATCCAAGTCTAGGACCATTTGGAATGAAAATCTCTAATTTTTCCAATTTTTCAGTCCCATCTTCGGAGAGTAATTTTTCATAATTATTGAGTCTGGCCTTTGATTTAGCATGGCGTGCTTTAGGTGCCATTCTTACCCATTCAAGCTCCCGCTCAAGAGTTTTACGTCTTTTGCTTGCTGTTTTTTCCTCCATCTCCAACCTCTTTGACTTTTGTTCTAGCCATCCTGTGTAGTTACCTTTCCAAGGGATTCCTTGACCACGATCAAGCTCAAGAATCCATCCGGCCACATTATCAAGGAAATATCTGTCATGTGTTACCGCGATTACAGTTCCTTGATATTGTTTCAGGTGTTGTTCTAGCCATTCAACTGACTCGGCATCTAGATGGTTGGTAGGCTCATCAAGCAATAAGATATCAGGCTCTCTAAGTAAAAGTCTACACAAAGCAACTCTACGTCTTTCTCCACCTGACAATATATTAACGGGGCTGTTTTCATCTGGACACCTCAACGCATCCATTGCTCTCTCTAATTTTGAATCTAATTCCCAACCGTTTTGTTGTTCAATGAGCTCTGTTAACTCTCCCTGTCTTTTGATTGTTTTATCCATCTCTTCATCTGACAATGCCTCTGAGAATTTCAGATTTACTTCCTCATATTCCTTCAATAAGTCAACAGTCTCCTGAACTCCTTCTTCCACGATTTCCCTTACGGTTTTGGTTTCATTCATAAGAGGCTCTTGATCCAATAAACCAATGGAATATCCCTTTGAAAAAACAACCTCTCCATTGTATGATTTATCAGCACCTGCAATTATTTTTAATAGTGTTGATTTGCCTGAACCGTTTAATCCTATAATGCCAATTTTTGCACCGTAGAAAAATGACAAATAAATGTCCTTTAAAATCTCTTTATTGGGGGGAACAATTTTTCCAACACCAACCATTGAAAATATAATTTTTTTATCGTCCGACATGGGTTTAAAATTTTAGGCAAATATAGCGAATGATTATACTAAATTAATTCAAAAATAGCTTTCAAACTAGATAAGGAGATATTTTATGAAAGTTTTATTCATGGGATCTATTTATGAAAATAATAACTTTGCTTTAAATTGACATATTAATGAAAAAAATACTCCGAATACTTGGCCCAGGTTTATTATATGCAGGTGCAGCTGTTGGTGTATCACACCTAGTTCAGTCTACAAGGGCTGGTGCAATGTTCAATTACGATTTAATTTGGGTACTGATTATCGCCAACATATTAAAGTATCCTTTTTTTGAGTTTGGAACTCGCTATGCAATATCTACAAAGTCAAACCTTGTTGATGGGTATAATCATATTGGCAAATGGGCAGTTGGTTTGTTTGGCTTGGTTACATTTATGTCTATGTTCATATTTCAAGCCGCAATAACTGTTGTAACAGTTGGTTTAATATCATATGTTTTTAATATTTCCATCAATTTAATCACCCTAAGCACTGTGGTATTGTTGGTGTCTCTTTTGATTTTACTTTTTGGGAAGTATGCATTGCTTGATAAGATTATAAAATACACGATATTGTTACTAACAGTATCTACTGTTATTGCAGTATTTGCTGCACTGGGCATCCACAATGAAGTTTCCCCGGAGTCGATGGCAAATTTTTCTTGGACAAAACAGGCGGATGTATTTTTTATGATTGCTTTTGTTGGATGGATGCCTGCACCCATAGATGTATCCGTATGGACATCAATGTGGAATAATGAAAAGGCTGCTGAAATAGGCTATTATCCTAGTTTAAAGGATGCGCTTATTGAATTTAGAATAGGATATATTGGCACTGCAATTCTTGCATTAGGTTTTATGCTCATGGGGGCTTTGGTTATGTATGGTACTGGGGAACAATTTTCCACAAATGGTACAAAATTCTCAGGTCAGCTAATTAATATGTATACAACTAGTCTGGGTAATTGGGCCCATTGGGTAGTTTCAATATCAGCAGTGGCAACAATGGTTAGCACAATCATTACTGTAATGGACGCATATCCTCGGGTTTTAACACCTGTGGTTTATCATCTTTTTCCAAATAGGTTTCCAGGAAAACGTAACAAACAAAAGGTAATGTGGTCTTGGCTGATAATATTATTGCTTGGATCAACTTTTCTGATAGCCTTTGCCACTAGATCTATGGGAGCCATGGTTAGCCTCGCAACTACAGTATCATTTTTGGTCGCACCAATTCTATCTTGGCTGAATTACAGAGTTGTTACTGACAAACATATGCCCCCTGAAGCAAAGCCAGGGATTATGTTAAAAATACTTTCATGGCTAGGAATAGCATTTTTCCTTGGATTCTCATTAGTTTATTTATACTGGCTTATTTAATGGGACATTACCTTCTCCAAAATGCAGGAGAAAGAACTATTAAAATTGTAAAAAGCTCTAGTCTTCCTAGTAACATCATAAGTGATAATATCCATTTAGCTGGCATCGTAAAGAATGCATAATTATCAACTGGGCCTACGTTTCCAATACCAGGGCCAATGTTACCTAAAGTTGCAATTGCAGCACCTATTGAGGTTTCAAAGTCATATCCAAACATTGATAGGATTAAAGTCCCTAGTGAGAAAATCATAAAATAGATTAGAAAAAATGCCATTACGTTAAAAATCAGTTGCTGAGAAACTGATTTCTTATTGTATTTAACAGGAATAATTGCATGCGGATGAATTGACCTTTTCATCTCTAGCAAAGAGTTCTTAATGAGTAATAGTATTCTGATAACTTTTATTCCACCACCAGTTGATCCAGCACTTCCTCCAATGAACATCAAAGCAAATATAAACATCCATAAAAACGAAGGCCATAAGCTATAATCAGCAGTTACAAAACCGGTTGTACTAAGTATAGAAACAACAGTAAATAAAGAATTTCTAATCGAGTTTTCAGGAGTTAGCTGCTCAGTTAAAAATAATCCCATGGAAATAAATACTGTTAGAGATACTACAATCCAAAAGTAGATTCTAAATTCTTCGTTTGAAATCACCCTTTTAAATTGTCGATGGAGAGAAAAATAATGGAGTGTAAAGTTGGTTCCTGCTAAAAACATAAAAATAACTACAATGTATTGTGAATATGATCCAAATGCAGCCATACTTGCATTTTTTGTTGAAAACCCACCCGTGGCCATTGTTGTAAAAGAGTGGCAAATGGATTCAAATAAATTCATTTCTCCAGCCCATAAAAGCAATACTTCTATGAAAGTAAATATCACATAAATTCCCCAAAACCGTTTTGCTGTTTCAGTAATTCTGGGATGTAATTTATCCGGAGTGATTCCGGGCATCTCAGCAATCATAAGCTGTAGGCCTCCGATTCCAAGGAAAGGAAGTATTGCCACAGTTAACACAATGATACCCATGCCACCAATCCATTGAGTCATTGATCTCCAGTATAAGATATTTTTTGGCAGGGCTTCTATATCAGGTAATATGGAGGCGCCTGTTGTTGTAAAGCCTGAAATGGTTTCAAAAAAAGCATCTGTATAGTTTGGTATTGCACCACTAAACAAGAACGGCAATGATCCAAAAATTGATATTATCACCCATGTTAGAGAGACTATGAGATACCCCTCTCGTTTACCAATATTTTTTCTTGTATTTTTTTGTGTTAGAAGAAATGTTGGAAGGCCAACAATAATTGTAATAAAGGCTGAAATAAGCAATGGCCAAATAGGCTCGTCAAAGTATATGGCAAATCCTATTCCACTTAACATAAACACTCCTTCAACCATTAATAAAAAGCTAAGTACTTTTAATACGATTGAAAGGTTAATTAGTTTTCGGTTTGACATCAATACTAGAATTAATTTTTAAAGTAATCCGCCATTTTGCTTGTGGAAAATCTTCTCTAACTTATGTGTTAGGCCTGGCAGTGCAAATACTACTACCTTATCATCTTCTTCAATTTGAAAATCACCAATTGCAATATAAGACTTGTTGCCTCTGATTACACCTCCAATAATTGAACCTTCGGGCATTTTGAGGTTTCGAATTAGTTTTTTTGTAACTGCAGAGTCCCTTTTTGCAATAAATTCTACAACATCTGAACTAATACCACTTAAACATTTAAGAGATGATACTTCATCTCCCATACTATGCTTAATCATATAGCTTGCAGCACTAAGTTTTTTGTTTATGATGGTATCAATTCCAATATTCTTTGATATTTCAATATAGTCTAGATTCTCGACAAGAGCTATTGTTTTCTTAACACCAAATTTTTTGGCATGTAAACAGGTAATGATGTTGGTTTCAGAATTATTTGTAACTGCAATGAAAGCATCAACTCCCTCAATACCTTCCTCTTCAAGAAGTTTGATGTCACGAGCGTCGCCGTTTATTATCAATGTGTCATTTAGTAAATCGATTAAGTTCAAAGATCTCTCATGACTTTGTTCTATTAGTTTTATATTTAGTTCAGTTTCAAGTTGCTTTGCTATTACTTTTCCAACTCTTCCACCTCCAATTAGCATGATATTATTTATCTCAACATCCTGCTTACCTCCTAACTTCATAAGCTCCTCCATACCTTCTGGTTTTGTTATAACATAAACAAAATCGTTAGGCTGAAAAATTGTATCTCCACTAGGTATAAAGGTAGAATTACCTCTGTGTATTGCCACAGCTCTGAAGTCTAGGTTTTCATATTGATTGGCAATATCATTCAATGATTGATTGACTGCGTTAGCATCATCATTTATTTTTATTAAAAGTATCTGAAGCTGCCCGTCTGATAAATCAAAAATTTCAATTGCAGCAGGTCTTTGTAATAATTTTACAACTTCATGACCTGCAATATCTTCTGGAGATAGAAGTTGATCAATACCTAATTCGTTATAAGTTTTCTGGTTTTCAAGTGCAAGATTTTGCATAGTGTTAACCCTTGCAATTGTATATTTTGCACCAAGTTTTTTAGCGATAATGGCCGTTAAAATATTAATTTCTTCACTATGTAGTACTGAAATTACAAGATCCGCCTTTGCAACATTTGCTTTTTTTAATACGGCAACGGAATTCGATTGGCCTACAATTGTCATAAGGTCAGCGTGCGATTCAACAAGCTTGAGAAGTTCTTCATGAGGATCAACAATAGTTATATTGTGATTTGAATGAACCAGAGCTTCAGCAAGATAAAAACCAACTTCTCCATCGCCAGCAATGATAATATTCATTTCCTGATTTTTATTTAATAATTAAAGATAAAAAATTTTGAAGCACGCGGCAAAGCTATAAATATTACATAATCAATTGGAAATAATATTAGAAAAACCATTAATTTTTTAAGTAATATTTACTGGTAATTATCTGTCATGCAATCGTTTTATAAGGGTTACAATTATTTTGTATCTTGCGCCACAAAATTTTTAAACCACTATTAATATGAGTTTATTGAAGAAAAGCCTATTATTTTTAGGTGTAGCATTGATTTCATTGAATGTTGATGCTCAGACTGTTTCCGATGCAGGAGCAATGTATAATGAAGGCAATGGTTATTACAAGGAAAAGGATTATGCCGATGCAATTATAGCTTATGAAGAAGCTATGGAAATTGCAAATATGGTTGGGGGAGATGCTGATGAACTAAAGGAGCGAATCCAGACTAATTTATTAAAGGCATATTACGGAAATGCAACAGCGTTTTACAAAAAGGGAAAGTTTGATGAAGCAATTGCTGGTTATGAAAAATCATATGCATATGCTGAGAAGGTTGGGGATAGTAAAAAGATGACCAGCTCAAAAAATAACATTGCAAAAGTTAGAACCTCCAAGGGTACCAGCTATTTGAAAAACAATAAGGCAGATGATGCATTAGCTGAGTTTAATATGGCTCTTGAGATATACCCTACATATTACAAGACTTACTATGGTATGATGTTAGCATATAAGTCAAAGGGAGATCTAACCAAAATGGTAGCAAATGCCGATAAGGTGCTTGAGTATGGTGGAAACAATCCAAAAGCTGCAAAAACTGTAGCTAAAACAAAGTCTACAGTTTCAAAATCACTTGTGAATGCAGGAGCCAAAGAAATTCAAAAAGAGAATGCAACAAAAGCAGTGGATTATATAAATGCTTCTTTTACATACGCTTCTGGTAGTGCAAATGCTTATTATTATTTAACGCTTGCCTATTCAATAGAGAACAACTGGAATAAAGCAATTTCTTCTGCAGAAAAAGCTATAAATATTGATCCAACAAAAGATAAATCGGATGTTTATTTCGCATTGGGACAAGCATATGAAGGTAACGGAGATAGTTCAAATGCATGTTCTGCATATAAAAGTGTAACAAACGGCCCCAATGTGGATGCGGCAAAGTATCAGATTGCACAGGTACTTAAATGCGGTTAGTACGATAACCGATAGCAATAGAATTAGCTAGATTAATTTAGTCTACAATTTCATCTGCTTTATCATTTAAAGCGGCTTTTGCACCCTTTTCTGATCCGAGCATTATTGCCATCCATTTGGAATTTTCTCGAGTCTCTAGGCTGATTTTCATTCCCATAGTAATCGGTACTGCTAGGAGCATGCCAATATCTCCTAAAATCCATCCCCAGAACACTAAAGATAGAAAAACAGCTAGAGTGGATAATTTCATTCCTCTTGCAAGAAATTTTGGCTCGATTATTTGACCTAGTGTAAAGTTTATAAAAGCAAATGCTAAACCAAAATAAACCATACCCATGAATCCATTTTGAATAAGGACAAAAAGAAATATGGGAATTGCTGCAATTGCTGAACCAATGTTTGGAATATACCTCATTACCCATACCAATAATCCCCATACAATCGCATACTGTACATTCATTACAAACAATACAACTGCAACAGAAGTTCCACCAATTATACCAGTAAGGGTTTTAATGCCAAGGTAATAACGGATGTTTCTCGAAATAACAGTAATATTATTAAGAGATGTATCGGGATACTTTAAAACAGCCTTTAATTTTATTGGATAGCTATTGGTTTCTCCTAATATGAATGCTGCAACCAAAATCAATAATGTTATTTGACCAAGAAGACTACCAATTTTAGTTAGTAATCTACTTGCATATGTGAATGCTACGCCATCTCCAAGCTTTTTATTAATATCATCTTTGGATATATGAAGACCATAATCATTCAGAGATTCCAAGGCGGAATCTCTTATGTTAAATAAAGCTTCTTTATAGGTCGGTACGTTATGTGAAAACTCAATGATAGATTTAGTTACTGTATCTCCCAGCCCTGCTAAAACAATAAGTAATCCAAAAACCACTAATATTATTGCAACTATTCCATTCACACCCTTTCTCTTAAGCCAATCAATGGGATGATATATAATAATGCTAAAGAATACGGCCATCAAAATGGGGTTAATAATGGGAGCTCCTATTTTAATACCAGCTATAACTATCACAGTTGCAGCCACATAGAACATGGGATGCATTTTTGTGTACTTGGAATTGGATTCAGACATGACTACTTTGAACTTATTATTGTTTCATTAAAAATATAAAATATTTTTAAAACAAAATAAATTCTACTAGGTATCATGTATTTATCGTAGATAAAATAGATACCTATTTAATCACTAAAATCTTAGTTACTACTTTTTCTGATTTATCTTCTGTTACTGCAAATACCATATAGATGCCAGTTGCAACTTTTTCTCCATTAAAATTCAATCCATCCCAAACAGCTTGGCCTCCCTCGGATTTCGTTTGGTATACCAGATTACCATAGGAATCTGTTATTTTAACGTATGAATTATTCACTAGCCCTACAATTGCCACTAAACCTGTAAAATTTTCTCTAACAGGATTCGGATAGGCATATACTTTTGATCCCGGTGGGTTTGGAGGCGTGGCTGTTCCTTTATATGATATTATTCCCTCGGCTGTTCCAATAAACACTTCTCCTTTTTTGTTAATGGAAATGCTGGTAATATTATTGGATAATAAGGGGCTATTTTCGGCAGTGAAATGTTCTAGTTGATCAAGGCCATCTTCAGAAAATAAAAATAATCCTGCTCTTTCTGTTCCTATCCATTTTTGATTTGCACCGTCAACTGCAATGCTAGTGATTAGTTCTGTTTCCAAAAGATAATCCGCAAGTCCAGAGCCATCATTTCTAGGAACAAGAATCCTTTGAGCATCGTAATCAGCACCTGATATAAATATGTTTTCGGGAGAGTAAAATACAGCTACCCCCTTATCCGTTCCAACCCAAACTTCACCATCTAGGTCTTTTGCAAAGGAGTATACCTTATTTCCAGGGATATTTCCAGCACCCTGTGTACTATAAAGAACCTTTACTTTATCATCACTTGTATCATCGATAGTGCCTTCATCAGTAAAAACTATTAAAAGCCCATTACTTCTTTTTAGTATCCATTTTTGATCACTAGCATCAACAATCATGAAACCAATATCACTACCACTTAGTGATCCTCCCAAGTTAAAAGATTTCCAATTTCCGTCATTCTTCATTACTGAAAGTAAATCAGGAGCTCCTGAATTTGCAACCCACAGATTATGCTGACTATCGAAGTCTAACCCGCTTATATTTACCAAATCAGGATTTGCAAGCCAGGGCTGAAGGGAACTATTGTATTCATCAAAAATATCAGTTAGAACATTATTTTCAAATTTAATCACACCTCCCTGCCAGGTGCCAATGTAGGCTATATTACTATTTGCAGGATCAACTTTGACACAAACAAAATCACTAATGGTATCTAACTGGGGAGTATTCCTGTAACTGTGGGTTGTCCATGTATCATCAACAAAAGAAAAAACACCATCTTTCATGTATAGCTTAGACCAGTTTGAAGCCCTTCCTCCGGATGCAACCCATAAGTTATCACCACCCGCATTCAAATTAAATACATTGTTTGACCCAGGACCATTTGGTTTTATAAATTCGCCTGACCAACCATTATTAGTTGACTTGAGGAGTCCCTTGAATTTAGTTCCTACCCATATAAAATCATTATCCATATCTGCAGAGAGAGGTAGAATGGATTGCCCTTCGGGATTCCAGATATTAATTATTTTTTCCATTTCTGAATCATAAACACCAACATTGTATGTGTTAGCAATAAGAAAAAATTCATCTTTAACCGTAAATTGATGACGAGTTGTATTTTTATCTTTTTCAAAATAATCCCAGTCGTATCCGTTGAAAACAAACATTGTGTCTTGATCGAATGATTCACTGTAAAGGTTTGTATATAGCTTACCCTGGAAACTGGCAATAAGATTATAGGCTAAGTTGGGATGAATTACATTCGTATCTTTTGACCATTGATGAAAGTCGGCAAGGTTCGAGGCATTTTTATTGGCATAATAAATCCCAGATTCTGTGGCAGCAAATATGGAAGTGTCATTGAAAGTTATGCCATTAACATTTATGGCATCACCATCTTGACCTATGAAATATGTGTCTGCTATTTCCTTACGCTCCATGTTTAGTAACACAATGCCAAATCCACATGATAAATAGGCCATATTATCCCTGAATGTAATATCATTTATGGTTTTATACCCTAATATTTCTTTGTTTTTTATGTCAGGAATATTTATTATTTCTCCATCTTTGTTTATGATGTCCATGTTTGTATTTGAATATGCAACAAGGATTTCTTCCGTATTATAATTGTAACCTATGGAAGTTATACCAATGTCATTAAGACCTTGAACCTTATCGAATCTTTCAACATGATTATCAAGCTTGTTATATGTAAAAATACTTAGCTCAGTTGCTGCATACACTATTTCATCAATAACAACAACATCAATTACTTTGTCATAAGGTAAGTGTGTTCGCCAACTGCCAATTGCAGAGCCCTGCCCTATGCTTAACACAGGGGATAAAAAAACTAAGGAAAATAATACGAATGTAAACTTGAATCTATGCATTATCTAGAAATATTTTTGTCATTAGATAAACTATAAATAACTTAATTTATTGTCAAAATAGAGGTCATTATCAAATAAATATCAACCTTGATTCGCCAATGATAATTTGATAATTTCCTTTAACTCTTCAACTTCATGCGCATCATTTACAGAAAATTCACCTATTGCTGTGCGCCTTAAGCCACTCATGTACGCACCATTATCCATTGCTTTACCAAAATCATTTACTAGAGATCTTATGTAGGTTCCTTTACTACAATGAACCAAGAAATCAATTTCAGGAAGCTTGTAGTTTAATAACTTGAACTCTGAAATTATAACCTCTCGAGATTTAATTTTAACCTCATCATCCTTACGAGCGTATTCAAATGCACGCTTACCTTCTATTTTTACAGCGGAGTATATGGGAGGAGTTTGGGTAATCTCACCTATGAATGACTTAACAGTAGAATCTAAAACTTCATTGGTTATTTCCGATGTATCATATTTCTGATCAACCTCAGTTTCTTTATCGTAAGATGGCGTTGTTTCTCCTATATGCATGCTTCCAACATATATTTTATCCTGACCCTGAAATGTTTCAATTTGCTTTGTGAGTTTTCCCGTACAAATTATTAATAATCCTGTTGCAAGAGGATCAAGTGTTCCAGCATGTCCGACTTTTATCTTTTTTATCCCCAGTCCTTTTTTTATGGTATATCTTAAAGAATTTACTACATCGAATGATGTCCATCCATATGGTTTGTCAACTAGTAATAGCTCACCATTTATAAAGTCAAATTGTTTTGGTGATTCCATCATGATTTTTTAAAAATAGAGGCCGGATATTATAGCAACTCCACCAACTATTATGCAATAAAAAGAAAAATAGATGAGCTTTCCTTTTTTGACAATGTTTATCATCCACGTACATGCAGCCCAACCAGCAATAAATGCAGCCATAAAACCAACTAATAAGGGGATCGCTCCAACACTTTCATTACTTGTCATTTCACCGCCCATGAGATCCAAAAAATTAGCTCCTAGGATGGGAATTAAAACCATTAGAAATGAAAACCTTGTTACACTTTCTTTTTTATCTCCCAATAAAATACCTGTTGAAATTGTGGCTCCTGATCTTGAAATACCAGGTAAAACAGCCATGGCTTGGGCTAAACCAATAACAAATGAATCTAAGTATGTTAGTTCACGCTTATTGGATTTAGAGAAATAAGTAAATGCTAGCATAGCTGCAGTTACCAGCAACATTGATCCAACAAAAATCATATTACCATTAAAAAATCCTTCTACTTGATCCTTAAAGAAAACTCCAATTATTAAGACAGGAATCATTGAAATTAAGATTTTAACAGCAAATTTTGTTTCAGTGTTCCACTCAAACTTGAATAAGCCTTTAAGGATAATCAGTATATCTCTCCAGAATACAACAATGGTGCTTAAAACAGTTGCTCCATGCACTACAACGGTAAAAAGCAAACTTTTCTCAGGATTAATATTCATTAAATACTTTCCTATTTCGAGATGTCCGCTGCTGCTTACGGGTAAAAATTCGGTTAATCCTTGAATTAATCCAAGAATAAGTGCTTCAAACCAGCTCATTTGTGAATTATTATTTGTTTTTTGGACGTCGCATAATTGCGAAAATCTCAATTATGTATCCGCCTAGAATCAGAAGTGGAGCAAGGGTAAGTCTTCTAAAACCAAATAGAGCGTCACTAAAAACTTCTGGGTCATCGGATCCTCCTCCAATCATTAAAATAAATCCCAATAGTATTACCACTAGTCCAATGATTAACAAGGTGTAGTTTTCACGATTAAATGCAAATCCTGAATCTTTTTCTTCGGGTTTCTGAATTTGAGTTTTTGCTGTCATTTTTGAAATTTTCCTCAAAAGTACAATAAAATCAATATATTTAGTAAATGATGTTTACTGTTGGCATCATCAATAACGGGTTTTTTAACTGTGACAAATTAAGTAGAGAAAGTATTAGGTAAATTTAATATGAAATGATAGCCGGCTAACCTTTAACCGTACATGCTGTCTGTCTTCATATGGAGATATTTATCCACAGCAAATAAGGTTGAAAACCCCGTAATAATAAGCCCCCCCATAATTATTCCCGCATTAAGATAAATTAACATTCTTTTACTTGTAAGGATAATTAATTCAGGAATATTTTGGTGTGCTGCCATAACCATCAGGTGTAAAACAGCCATTGCAATTATTGCACTTATTAAACCTTGTATAAAACCGGTTATAATAAATGGTCTAATTATGAATCCTTCAGTAGCTCCCACTAGCTGCATGGTACGAATTGTGAATCGCTTTGAGTAAATACTCAGTCTTATGGTATTATTTATTAATGCCATAGCAATGAATAATAAGAGAATTGAAAATGAAAGTAATACGAGGCTGATTTTACGGATGTTTTTATTAATAATATTTACGACAGATTGTTGATAATAGACTTCCTTTACAGCAGTACTTTCCAAAACAATTGTTTCTATTTTTATGATACTATCGTTATTTGCCCAACTGGAATTAAACCTTACATCAATTGAGGGTAGTAAAGGGTTATCATCATCATTTAAAAATCCAGTGAAATCTTCACCAAGAATATTATTTAGCCTTGCGGTAGCCTCTTCTTTCGTTATATATTCTGTTGACTTGATGCTGGGAAGTAAATCAAGCTGCTTTTGGAGATATATTATATCTGCTTCCTTAACATCTTTATTCATAATTATTTCAAAACCAATATTTTCCTTGATATATTCAGAAAGACTTTTTGCATGTAAAACGAATAGCCCTAAAAATCCAAGTGAAAATAAAACAAGGGTAATACTTATCACAGAAGTGATGTATGATGCATTTATTCTGCGTTTATAATGATTATTTGAGCTGGGTGACATATTATCAGGCTAAAATAAAAAATAATATAACTACAACTTTTATTAATTTCGCTACCTCAATTTTAATGCAAATATGCGACAATTAGCTATTATAGTGTTGAGTATACTACCTACAATATTCGTAGGCCAGAATAACTATAATTACAACAAGAATCTTGTCGTAATAAGTGATACATCTTATTATTTAATGCAGCTATATGAAAGTAGTTCCTATGAATTAGTGGATATTAAAGAGTATGTACCTGGAATTAAGCTTGACATAAAATATGCAACACCTAATAATTTAATCGAAGAGAAAATTTATCCCGTTTCCATGGCGATTGTGAGAAGGCCACTTGCAGAATCTTTGTATAAAGTGCAACAGTCATTAAATAATTATGGATTAGGCTTGGTTATTTTTGATGGTTATAGGCCTTATGGGTCTACGGTAAGGATCTACGAGCTTTTTAAGGATACAAATATTATTGCATCACCATGGCAGGGATCTCATCATAATCGTGGTACTGCCGTTGATGTTAGCTTGATAGATTTGGAATATGGGCAAGAAATACAAATGCCAACGGGATATGATAATTTCTCGCAAGCTGCATATTCCAATTATCAAAATTTACCAAAAAATGTATTGAAGAACAGAGATATTTTAATATCAGAGATGCAAAACCATGGCTTTAAGGTAAACCCAAAAGAGTGGTGGCATTTTGATTTTATAGGTTGGCAGGAATATGATATTATGGATTTATCTTTTGAGCAAATTGAGCAAATAAATAGGAAGAAATTAATCAACAAAGAATAAAAGATGGGGTACGAATTTCATACCATTGAAAAGAAGTGGCAGAAGTATTGGGCAGAGAACAAAACATTCAAGGTTGCTATAAACTACGATAAACCCAAGTATTATGTTCTTGATATGTTTCCTTATCCATCTGGTTCGGGTTTGCATGTAGGGCATCCTTTAGGATATATTGCCAGTGATATCTACTCACGTTTTAAGCGTCACAAGGGATTTAATGTACTACATCCCATGGGTTATGACGCATATGGCCTCCCAGCTGAACAATATGCTATTCAAACTGGTACCCACCCTGAAGTTACCACTGAAAAAAACATAATTCGATACAGGGAACAACTTGATAATATCGGGTTTTCATTTGATTGGACTAGGGAAATTAGAACTAGCGACCCTGCTTATTATAAATGGACTCAGTGGACATTTATAAAGTTATTCGGATCATGGTATAATAATACTACAGATAGAGCCGAGTCAGTAGAGTCATTAATAGATGTGTTTCTCGAATCTGGAAATTCTAAAATTGATGCTGCCTGTGGAGATGTTGAGTCATTTAGTGCCAGCGAATGGAAAAGTATGAACGAAAGGCAACAGCAGGAAATATTAATGAGTTACAGGCTGGCATTTCTATCAGAAACAATGGTAAACTGGTGTGCTGAACTAGGTACTGTGCTTGCAAATGATGAGGTTAAAGAAGGAGTGTCTGAGCGTGGGGGGCATCCGGTTGAGAAAAAGCTCATGAAACAATGGTCTCTCAGAATTACCGCATACAGTCAAAGATTACTTGATGGTTTAAATAAAGTGGACTGGCCGGAATCATTAAAGGAAATGCAACGCAATTGGATTGGACGTAGTGAGGGGGCATCTATTTTGTTTGATATCCATGATTCCAATAACAATATAGAGGTGTTTACAACAAGACCGGATACAATATTTGGATCAACTTTTATGGTTCTAGCACCAGAACATGATCTTGTTAGTGAAATAACATCTTCCGATAGGGGTGAAGCGGTTGAGAAGTATCGATCATGGGCGAAAAATAGATCCGAGCGTGAAAGAATGACCGAAGTAAAAAATGTAAGTGGAGAGTTTACAGGCTCATATGCCATAAACCCATTAACGAATACCAAAATACCAATCTGGATCGCAGATTATGTTCTATCGGGTTATGGCACAGGAGCCATTATGGCTGTTCCTGGCCATGATAGTCGAGACTTTGCATTTGCACGTCATTTCAACCTTCCCATTACACAGGTGGTTATTAATTCGGGCGAAGAACCAAGTGATACAGCTACTTGGGATGATTCATATGATTCCAAAGAAGGATTGATGATTAACTCGGGATTCATAAATGATATGTCCGTTAACAAAGCCATAACCTCGGTGATATCAAAAATTGAAGAAATGGGTATTGGTAAAGGAACCATAAATTTTCGTCTAAGAGATGCTATTTTTAGTCGTCAAAGATATTGGGGGGAGCCTTTTCCAATTTATTACAAGGATGATATGCCTTATCCCTTATCAGAAGACCAACTACCATTGGAGCTTCCCAAGGTAGAAAGTTATTTACCAACTTCCGAAGGAAATCCACCGCTTGCCAATGCTAAAGACTGGGTTACAAAAGATGGGTATCCATTGGAAACCAATACAATGCCAGGATTTGCAGGGTCCAGTGGATATTATCTAAGATTTATGGATCCAGAAAATGAAAATGAGTATTTTTCCAAAAAGGCAAACGATTATTGGAAAGATGTTGATCTTTATATAGGAGGAGATGAACACGCTGCTGGACATCTAATATACTCGCGATTTTGGAATAAGTTCTTATTTGATATTAACCGTGTTTGTGAAGATGAACCATATAGAAAGTTAATAAATCAAGGTAAAATACAAGGCAGATCAAACTTTGTTTACCGAATTCAAGGCACAAATAAATTTGTATCTTTTGGATTGAAAAAAGATTATGAAACTACTGCATTACATGTTGACATAAACATAGTTAATAATGATATTTTAAATACCGAGGAGTTTGTAAACTGGCGTCCTGAATTCAAAGGTGCAGAGTTTATACTTGAGGATGGGAAATATATTTGTGGTCATGATGTTGAGAAAATGTCAAAATCAAAGCATAATGTCCAAAACCCAGATTCTTTAATTGAAAAGTATGGCGCTGATACACTTCGTCTTTACGAGATGTTTTTAGGGCCTCTTGAGCAGGACAAACCATGGGATACTAATGGTATAGAAGGAGTTTTCAGGTTTTTACGAAAACTTTGGAGACTATATTTTGATGAAAATGATACAATTATAGTCACCTCAGAAAAAGCCAGTGATAATGAACTAAAATCGTTACATAAGGCAATAAAAAAAGTAACCTCTGACATAGAAAGGTTCTCCTTTAATACTGGAGTTAGTGCATTTATGATTTGTGTAAATGAATTAAATGATCTTAATTGTCACAAGAAAGAAATACTTGAACCTCTAGCCATATTGATAAGTCCATATGCCCCCCATATTGCAGAAGAAATATGGCAATCACTCGGGCATAACGAAAGTATAAGCGAAGAGGATTATCCCATTCATAATGATAATCTACTTGTAGAAAATAATTTTGAATATCCTGTTTCATTCAATGGTAAAATGAGATTCAAATTAGCATTACCATTCAATATGCCAAAGGAAGAAGTTGAAAAGGCTGCAATTAATGCTAATGAAGCAAAAAAGTGGTTGGAGGGAAAAACGGTCAGAAAGATTATTGTTGTTCCAAACAGAATCATAAACATCGTGGTTGGTTAATAATATGCTAATAATAATCTAAGCCCATGATTTATCGTCATTTATATTGTATAATTTCTTTGGCTGCTCTTATTATGGTCATTCAAACGAATGCTCAGGATACCATTGTAAACAATTCTTTTAAAGCGGGCGAGTATCTGAAATATCGTGTTTACTACAGCTCATCAATAGGTAATTTTACGGCAGGAGAAGCAATTTTAACTGTTGAGAATTGGAAAGAAGCATCTAGAGGAAGAACAAAGGATGTTTATCATATAACGGGAATAGGTAATTCCAAGGGAATGTTTAATTGGTTTTATAAGGTAAGAGACAAGTTTGAATCATTTGTTGATAAGCAAACCCTTTTACCCTATGCATTTATACGAAAAACACGAGAAGGAAAATATAAGCAGGATGATAAAGTTATATTTGATAGAGAAATTAATGAGGCAATAACAAATTCCAAGGATGCCACGATTGTACCCCCAGACGTGCATGATTTTGTTTCGGCACTATATTTTATGAGAACTCTTAAAATTACTGATTTTGATGCTGATAGTATGTATCGTATAAACTTTTTTCTGGATGATTCTGTTTATACTTCTGCAGTTAAATTTAAGGGGAAAGCCGATATAGAAACAAAGTGGGGAGTTGTAAGGTGTCTTAAAATTGCCCCAATGATGGCATCAGGTGAAGTGTTTGCTGAAAAGTATCCTATGTATGTTTATGTTACCGATGATAATGCACACTTGCCTGTTTTAGCCGAGTCAAAGGTTGTTGTTGGGTCAGTTAAAATGGAGCTAATTGAGTACAGTAACCTGACAGAGACATTAACAATTCGCAAAAATGGGCCAGAGCTAATCATTAGAGATACAGAAATACAAAAGCCCACAAATGAATAATTTATCCGTGGGCCTAAATAATAATATTTAATACTTTTTATTTTGAGGTTTCTTTAACTCTCATATCTCCAAGTAAAACATCCCAAAAACCAATAAGTCTTCCACCTATTTGGGTTTCTTTCCTTTTCACGAACACCGTAATATCTTTTTTGGTGGTGTCTTGATAAACCAAACGTCCTTCTGCGTCGTATCCCTTAAATTTCTGGAAAATAGTTATCACACCCACATAAGTCCCATCAGGTTGACGCTGCAAATCGCTCATATATTCTATATTATACCATTCAATCTCAACCTTCTTATAGTTTAACCTCATTAGCCTTTCGAAATAGGTTCTAACGGCATAATAATTAATATTATTTGGATTATTTAATGAAGAAACACCTATTTCACTTTCCGGCATAAAAAGTTCTTCGGCTCTGTCAATAACCCTATTTGCTTCACTCCATGGAGTTTCTTTACTTCCAATAATGCTTATGTATTTACTCAAGTCTCTCACTTTTTCAAGGGCTAAGCTATCCACCGCTTGTTTTCTTTCTGGACTTAGATCATCTTGAGCATATGATGAAAAGCTACCTACAAAAACAAATGCCGCAATCAATAAATAGGAAAATCTCATTTTATTATTTTTTTATTAGTTCCAACTCCGTTATTTTACCCAATTTGTCTTTTTTTAATGACTCTACTTGATACTTATATTGCTGTTTATCCTTTAAATAATGAAGGAATTTACTTATGGTAGTTGGTCTATCATAGTCGTTGAATCCTCCAGATTGACTTATTATTATTAATACAGGAACGTCAGGACTTGCAAACTGATCCATCGATAACATTATCTTTTTATTTGCAGCGTCTATGGTTGATGAGGTAGAAATTGACTTAAGCTGTTTATCAATTTCAGTATATTTAGAAGCTTCTTTTTTTCTCTTTTCCTCCTCAAGAAGTTTCAATCTTTCTTCTTCTGCTAGTCTCTCGGATTCAGCAATATCCAGTGCAATTTTTGCCTCAGCCTTTTTAATCATTTCAATTACCTCTGAATCATCTATATTGTATGACTTAATTTGATTTACTTTATCGCTTTGTTGATCAATAGTCCAAGATGTAGTGCCATTAATAATGGCTGTTAAATCTTTTTTAGCTTGTTCAACCTTTGCTGCATATTCGGCAGCAGCTTTCTCTCTGGCTAGTTTTTTCTTGCTTTTACATGATGTGGCTCCTCCAGTGATAAGGATCACAGAAATTAAAATGGCCAGCAATTTAGTATAATTCCCTTGTGATAATTTCATAAATGTTATTTTATCGTTGTTATAATAATGCAAAGCTATCGAAAAAATTGTTTGATGTTGACTAAATAATTTTAGTATGCATCACCAATAATTATATCTCTATTCATCAATAATTATTCTTCTACCCTTTGAATTACTCCCAAACTCTTGAGCATACATACTTTTAATTGTTGCGATACCATCCGTAAAACTGCCTGACTGTGTCACAAATAAGGGGTATTCAATGATGTATGTGCCCTTTTTAAGCTGTTTGATGAAGAATTCCGTTCCGAGATCAGTAATGTTTTTATAAAACCATAAACCACCCTTGTAAGCATACCCCGATTCGCTAGAAGCTGATTCAAAAGCAGTTGCCCTCATATCCTTAACATGAATGTATTCAATATCTCTATCGGTTTTAATAATAAGTCTTACTACAACTTTATCTCCTTTATGCAGTGTCTTTTCACCCAATTCAACTAATAATGGACCATTATTTGTTATGGTTTCAATAAAAATGGTTTTGGTAATATCCAATGGAGAACTTGTAGATTTTATGTTTTCAATATTCTCAAAATATTGCCAATAAGCGGCACCCCAAGCAATATTATTATTTGGATTTATGACAGAAATATTTGACATTTCAGGACTAATGTCAGATCCTGTCCAAGATGTTGAAAAATATCCTGTTCCGGATTCTGAGCTTATATCAGAATTACTGCTGATGTCAATAGTTTCTTCACCAACTGTTACATCAACAAGCTCATCACCCTCAAGTGAATTATTTCCATAAATTAATAAAGCAAAAATTGCTTCAGCTGTTGCCGAGGTAGTCGACCAATGTTGTGTTTGCTTTTGTTTTATCAACCATACTTTCAGCCTTTCAACAATTTCTGGATTATTATCAAGAGTAGCCATTGTTTCAATCATCATAGCCTGAGTTTCAACAGGAGATTGATACCAATTCCACCCATGTTCTTGTCTCCAGTACATCCCCATTTCCTTACTATAAAGCGATCGTTCTTTTAAGGATCTAATAATTGCTTCGGATTCATTTCTGTGACCTAATTTATTCATTGTAATTGCAATCATTCCTTGCAAATAATTTGATTGTTTAAGCCAGAATTTTTTTGATTGAGTTGTGAAATAGGCAAACGCTTCATTTGCATTATCTGGTAATGGGAGTAATTCTAAAAGTAGAGATCTTGCGTATAAGTATCTTATTTGATAACTAGTGATGTTATTTTTATAATTTGATTTTAACTCATCGTATTCCTTAACAATCTCTTCATCTAAGAATTTAACAGCTTTTTTAACAAGGTGTAATCTTTTTGGATTACTGCTCAGATCAATAATCCCTTTATCATTGAGCTTGGCCATTCCAAGAACAATGCTTTGAGTGGTATTCACATCCGCTCTCATACCATTAAACCAAGGCCATGCACCTGATGCAAGCTGTGTTTTTATTAGCTTGTTTAATATATTTTCCTTTTCATTTTTCATTCTATTTAAATCAAACAGAACACCTATTTTTCTTTTCTGCTCACTTTGATTATCAGCATCTAATACCCACGGAGTTGCCTCCAGTACTGCATCTTTCAATTCCTGATTCTTTTCAAGGTTTGATATAAATGCATCTGGAGTTAGGTTTTTCCAACTTTCGAAAACGGATTTTAATTTTGGATTACCATTCATAATATAAGCAGATATAGAATTGGCAAAATATCTTTTAAATAATTCCGAAGGATTATCCTTATTAGATCTACTTATATATGGAAGAGCTTGTACCGCATACCAAGATGGATTTGAAGTAAATTCAACTGTATACTTATAGTTTGCTATTGATGGAGATGTATAATTCTTAAGGGAGTTAAAGTTGAAAACAGCAGTGCTTGATTTTGCTACATTCATGGGTAATGAATTGGTTACTAAGGTTCTATTAGTAAGCACAGGGACCATTCGTTCCTCGCCATCAGTGTGATTTCCAGATGAAGTCCTAATTCGATAACCAAGCATGCTTACATCATCCGGAATGGTAATAGTCCACTGAACAAGGCTGCTTTTATTGGGATCAATATTGCTAGAAATTGTGCCTTGGTTGACTATAATAATTTGATCAATATTTTTCATGGTAACCGCATCATAAAATTCAATTGTAGTTTCGGCTTTTATGTGTATATCTGAGAAATTTACAATTGTTGCAGATAAATTTAGAGTATCTCCATATCGCACAAAACGTGGGAAGTTTGGCATAACCATCAATTTCTTTTGGGATTTTATACTTTTTTCCATCCCTCCTACTTTTAAGTCATTTGTGTATGCCATAACTCGAATTTTCCATTCTGTTAATGCATCAGGAGTTTTGAATTTCAATGAAACTTTTCCGCTTGAATCGGTCCTTAGGTTTGGATAAAAGAAGGCAGTTTCTTTAAAGTTTTTTCTTATTGGAATTATATCTGGTGAATCCGATTCCGGTAATGAAATATTAACATTTAATGGTGTTTTTTTATCTTCAAAATTCAATGTATTGGATGACATTGTTTCCATGGCTCCTCCTGCTATAACAGACTTTCTGTACATAAAATCAGACTCATCTCTATAAATGGGATTGTATCCCATAAATTTAAATCCATACCAATTTATAGCTGGATAATTTTTATGTCGTGGCTTGTGGTACTTTAATTCGGGAACAAATAGGGAGGAAGACCAGGAGCTATTAAATTGATTCGACTCCCAACCAGAGGCAGTTCTTTTATTCTGATATAAGTTTAGCCCCCATGTATTTTTAGCAAAGATATCAAGAGATGCATCGTACATGCTCGCGAAGACATTCGAGATTAATAAATTCCCATTTGAACCTTTCACTGTTATTTTCCATTCTTCTATTTGACCTGGTGTTATATAATCTCTATGGGTTTCCAATTCGATTTCCAATTCTTTATTGGTGAAGGGCACGGAAATAATTGTGTTATTTGAATACAACCTATTGTACCTAACCATCGTAGTATTTAATGAGAAATTACCCCTGTAGCTTTCCATTACAGGTATATCTATTATTTTTTGGCCATTATTTAGTTTTACCCACTTTCTATCAATAACTTTATCACCATTAATAATCTCATACATGATTCTGCTCTTTGGGGCACTTGTTCCAACGATTAGCTTAACAACATCTCCTGGCTCTGCTATTTTTTTTTCTATTATGTGCCAGCTTATTGTGTTTTCTGGCATTTTTTTGCCTTTTTTATCATATACAGAAAAGAAATGATTTTTGAATATTTCATTTCCTTTCTCATCAGATGTAGTGGCAACAGCCATATACTTGCCAATTGTTAGAGAGTTGAATAAACTTTTTGGGATTTCAGTTTTTCCATTGGCTTCAAGGATTAATTTCGAAACTTCTTTTTTAGGCCAAGTATTAGGATCATCTTCATTGCCATAAACTTCATGTGGAAACTCATTTTTAAACTCAGTTTTATCAATTAGAATAAAGGTTGGTTTTTCCCAGCGTCTCTTATTATACAATCCCTTTAGAGTGCTCAACTTATAAAGAGTTATTTCTACTAACATTTCGATACCGTTTCCATTGATGTTTTCGGATCTTAAAAAAGTATTGTCAATTGAGGTAGTGGAAATTAGTTTCGGTACTTCAAAGATTAAATTAACAGAGTTATAGCCTACGTTTAAATAATGCTGGGCTGTTTGAATCTCTCCGGCTAAATTCATTACCTCTACTAGAACTTCATATGTGAAAACAGGATTGTAACTTTTAGGAATGTTAGGATCACTTTCAGCAATAAAACGGATTTCAAATACCCCTTCTTCGTTTGTCTTAACAGAGCCATTTGCAATTTCTATATTTCTAGGATTAAAAGAAGGAATGCTTCTTCCATAATTTGGAAGAAATGGTTGTGGGATGGCTACTTTTCTAATTACTCTGTATTTAACTGTAGCATCATAAATTGAGTTACCGGCATAACCTTTAGATTCCCCTTTTACTAATATTAGATCATCTAAAGTTTGTTTATCATTATCAGTTGTTAGGGTTGTTTTAAAAGTAGGGCGTTTGTAATTCTCAACTTGTATTGTAATGGATCCTGACTTAGTTTTTAAGGTCATAGTTCCATTCATTATTCCATTGGGGATTACAAAAAAGTCATCAAATGAACCATTTGTATTTGTTTTAAAAGCCTGACTATCAATTTTCTTCCTGCTGGCATTTATAAATTCTACTTCAACAGAATATTCTGACATAAGCTTCACTTCTGAATTATTTTTTTCAATAACCAAACCTTTGAAATAAACCGTTTGTCCGGGCTTATAAATCGCTCTGTCTGTAAAAAGATAGGTTGTTACCCTGGGTTTATTATTAATCTTAGGAACAAAAAAACTCATGTAATTCTCTGAAAATAGCGTATCGCCTTGCTTATGAAACTCAAATAGGAAAGTTCCATAGTTATTCCCACTGAAGGAGGTTATTTTAGCATAACCATTTTTATCGGTTTTTAGCGATGCTATTTTTTTGGTAGTATATGATCTATTGCGATTTTCATATTGCTGGACATAGACATTAAACGCCACAACACCTGCACTTTTTCCTGTTTCTCTGTCCATTAGGAACATATCATTAAATTCTCCTGATGGATTGGAATTAAATACATAACTAAGGTTTGAAACGGCAAAAGCTGAATATTTTATTGTTTTTGTGGTGTTGAAATTTGGATCATCCGAAACAAAAATCACATAGTTGCCCGTTTCAAGTTCTGGAATTTTAATCTCTGCAGTATTTTGCCTGTGATCATTTGTATTTGGGAGCTCTAAATCCCAAGTAAATATAGCCTTCTTTCCCAATTCCCTCTCGATGTAATTTTTTAAATTATACCTGTCTATATATGCCTTTGGATCACCTTTTACTATTTTAAAGTATAATTTATTGGTATTTTGAAATTCGATTAGTGCTAGACTTGATTTTCCTGGCGATTGAGCAACTGACACATCCAAGTTAAATCTAATATTATTTATTCGCGCTTTTAGATTTCGACATTTATTTGTTTCCTGAAGGTTAGGATATTCCCTGATTGCGATATTACAAATACTATCGGCGATTACATAAAAATACCTGAGATTATCATTCAACCCTTTGACATACCCATTACCCATGGTATAGTAGTTGTTTGCTAACTCATAGGCAATTGATGAATAAACAGGTTGATTGTTGAATTTGTTTGCCAGATATAGTAAGGCATTTGCATATTCCATCTGGTCATTAAATGTATTGGGTGAATTTGAATATGCAAATTTTAATCTTTTCAAATCTATATCAACAAAAGCTTCGATGTTCTTATTTTTTTTATGAAGGGATAGAAGGCTCTGAAATATTGACATCACAGCAGATGTTCTAGATTTATTGCGCATAATTTTCTCAACAATAAATCTGTCCGATGGCATAAGGAATTCAGCAGCTTCTTTTGAGTCTTTTTTGCCAATAGTTGCAAGGCTGTAATCATTAGAAGCAAAATATTCAATAGCGCGACCTGCAAGTAAATCAAATAAATATGGATAAGTAGCATAATTTGATGTGTCACCATGTATTAGGATTGCATTATATTCAGTCAATGGGATGGAAGTTAACTCTTCCATGGGCTCTAGTGAGGAAAAATAATACTTGGCTATAACTTTGTTAAAAGTTATAGCATCCCATGTTGAAATATCATCATCCGAAGGACCTTCAGATATTTTCAAGTTGTTTATTGTCCAGCGGTTATGATTATAATAGGCATGATATAATTCCGCAATAAGTGAATATAGTATCTGTTTTTCGGGAATTGAAGCGGTTTCTACTTTTAATTTAAAGTTATTTATGGTATTAATTAGATAATCCTCTTTAAAAGTACTTTCCAAGCTAGCCATATAAACCAGAGCCTTTAGAGCCTCTGGTTGATTGTTTTTATCTGAAGCATCTGCGTAAATCTTTTCCACAACTTTAATAGCTGATTTGGGTTGACCATTTTTTGATAGCTTGTATGCTTTATCCCATTTGTCCTTAAAATTGTCATTATTATAATTGGCAAAACCGGATGTCGTCAGAGTCAGGAAAAATATGAGTACCGTGAGGATTATATATTTATTAGTATTCATCATTAGAATAGTAAAATCAAGACATATTAGATTAATGGCCACAAATATAACGCCTTAATTGTTCTAATTATTTCTTTTGGATTTGATACTATTATTGTTGATTAATAAAAACAGATAGTATTTCATCAGCTGAAACTTGGGTGTTAATCTGTTGTTAATTATGCAGATGCTTAATTTATCATTCGGAGATTTTATACTATATTTGCTCCGTAATTCAATTCCTCGTACTGCTAACTGAATTGTTTAAGCACCACTGAGGCTTCTTGATTTATAAAGAAGGGTGGAGAGATTAGGCTCTACGAAACCCTGGCAACCAGCTATTAAAGAAATGGTGCCAATACCTAACCCGCTGTTAAATTACTGTGGGAAATGATAAATTTTAAGTGCAGGTTCAGGCAAGTACATCTTCACCATGAAACCGGTTTAGTCTAGCTCTTGTACTTATTAAACTTATTGAGTATGAAGTCTAATATAAAAGCTGAATTATCCAAAAGAATTTTGGTGTTGGACGGGGCCATGGGAACAATGATTCAAAGATATAATCTGGAAGAAAAGGATTATAAGGGAAAGAGATTCCTAAATCATAATTATCCCGTTAAAGGCAACAACGATTTATTAAACCTTACGCAGCCTCAAATCATTAAGGAAATTCATAATGAATACTTAAAATCAGGTGCTGACATTATCGAAACCAATACATTTAATGCTACTCGTATTTCACAAAGTGATTATGGCCTTGAGTCAGAGGTTTATGATATAAACTATCAGGCTGCGAAAATCGCAAGTGATATTGCCCGTCAGTATACATATTCTAATCCCCAAAAGCCAAGATATGTTGCCGGTGCAATAGGTCCAACAAATAAAACCGCATCAATGTCTCCAGAAGTTACGGATCCTGGATACCGTAATATATCATTCGATGAACTTCGTGATAATTATTACGAGCAGGCAAAGGCATTAATTGACGGAGGAATTGATGTATTTCTTGTTGAAACCATATTTGATACCTTAAATGCAAAAGCTGCATTATTCGGCATAAATCAATTACTTGAAGAAATTGATCAAAAAATACCAATAATGATTTCTGGTACAATAACAGATGCCAGTGGAAGAACTCTTTCGGGTCAAACTCTTGAGGCATTTGTTACTTCTGTTTCTCATATTGAAATGCTTAGTATAGGCTTAAATTGTTCTTTGGGATCTGAACAAATAAGACCATATCTTGATGAGTTATCACGATTATCACCAACAAATGTTAGCGTCTATCCAAATGCAGGTCTTCCTAATCAATTTGGTGAGTATGACGAAACCCCACATCAAATGGGAGTTTTTATACGTGATTTTGTTGAAAATGGCATGGCAAATATTGTTGGCGGATGTTGTGGAACAACCCCTGATCATATTCAAGAAATTGTAAACATTGTTGAAAAGTACAATACACGGAGATTACCAGAAAAGAACAATATAACAGAAGTTAGCGGACTTGAACCAGTAAAAATTACACCCCTTGTAAACTTTGTTAATATTGGAGAAAGAACGAATGTAAGTGGGTCAATAAGGTTTGCAAGATTGATCAGGGATAAAAAATATGAGGAAGCCTTAAATGTTGCTAGAAATCAGGTAGAAGGAGGGGCTCAAATATTGGATGTGAACATGGATGATGGCATGCTTGATGCAGAGGTGGAAATGGTAACATTTCTTAATTATCTCACATCAGACCCAGATGTATCAAGATTGCCCATTATGATTGATTCATCAAAATGGGAAGTTATTGAGGCGGGGTTAAAATGTATTCAAGGTAAGGGGGTGGTAAATTCTATTAGTCTAAAAAATGGTGAAAAGGAGTTTTTACATCAAGCAAAACTCATACAGAATTATGGGGCTGCTGTAGTGGTAATGGCTTTTGATGAACAAGGACAGGCTGCAGATTATAAACGAAAAATAGAAATATGTGAACGTGCATATAATTTACTTGTAAATAATGGCTTTAAGGCTGAAGATATAATTTTTGATCCAAATATTTTAGCAATAGGAACTGGAATTTCAGAACATAATAACTATGCTGTTGACTACATAAAGGCAGTTAAATGGATTAAAACAAATCTACCATATTGTAAAGTTAGTGGTGGTGTAAGTAATCTTTCTTTCTCATTTCGGGGAAATAATGTTGTGCGAGAAGCCATTCATTCAGTATTTCTCTATCATGCTATAGATGCAGGTATGGACATGGGGATTGTTAATCCAGGGATGTTACAGATCTATGATGAAATTCCAGAAGATCTCCAAAAACTGGTTTCGGATGTTGTCCTGAATAAGAGAAAAGATGCTACTGAGAGGTTACTGATTTATGCAGAAAAAATTAAAGAGTCTGATCATAAAAGAGAGAAATTAATATTGGAGTGGAGGAACCTTCCGGTTCAGGAAAGATTAGAGCACGCATTGGTTAAAGGAATAATGGAATTTATAGAAGAAGATGTTGAAATAGCTAGAAAAGAATTAAATAGAGCCATTGATGTTATTGAGATACCACTTATGAATGGTATGAATATCGTTGGAGACCTTTTTGGGTCTGGAAAAATGTTTCTTCCTCAGGTTGTGAAAAGCGCAAGGGTTATGAAAAAAGCTGTTTCATATTTATTGCCATTTATTGAAGAAGAAAATGACGGGATCTCTATTAGTAGCGGTAAAGTGGTGCTTGCAACCGTAAAGGGGGATGTTCATGATATTGGTAAAAATATTGTTGGAGTCGTATTAGCGTGCAATAATTATGAGGTTATTGACTTGGGTGTTATGGTGCCAGCTGAAAAAATAATAGAAACAATAGAAGAAGAAAAAGCAGATATATTAGGTTTAAGTGGTTTGATAACACCTTCTTTGGAAGAAATGGTGCATGTTGCAAATGAACTTACTCGTTTGGGAAAGGATATACCTCTTTTGATAGGAGGGGCAACAACCTCTGCAATACATACCGCAGTAAAAATAGATCCAAAATATAAGCATCCTGTAATACATGTTAAAGATGCATCTAAAGTTATTGGTGTGGCAGGTAAACTATTGGCAGAGAATGAAAAGGAAGCATTTTTGGACTTGACAAACAATGAGTACGATAGGCTAAGAAATAAGCATGAACAAAATACGGTAGATAAAAAATACATAAGCTTGGCCGATGCGAGAAAAAACAAATATAATTTGATATCAAATGACACTAAAATAGTTACACCAAACTTTATTGGTGTAAAAGTTATAGATAATATTGATCTTAAAATTTTAAGAGAATACATAGACTGGACATTTTTCTTTCATGCATGGAAACTAAATGGGAAATACCCTGCAATTTTTAATGATCCCATAAAGGGAGACGAAGCCAAAAAACTTTTTTCAGATGCCAATCAGATGTTGGATCAAATAATTGATGAAAATTGGCTTAGGGCAAAGGCTGTTTTTGGAATATTTAGAGCTTCCTCTAATGAAGATGATATAATCGTTTACGACCAAGATGGTAATTCCAGAACCCTTAATTTTCTCAGAAACCAGGAAGAAAAGAAATCGGGATATCCAAACCTGTGCCTAAGTGACTTTGTTACTAATGATAAATCTACCAAGAATGATTACATGGGATGTTTTGTTTCTACAACTGGTATTGGCATAGAGCATCATATCGAAAGATTTAAGGAAGAAAATGATGATTATAGTTCCATACTTTTAAAGGTACTTGCAGATAGATTGGCAGAGGCTTCTACGGAGTATTTGCATGAGATAATAAGAAAAGAATATTGGGGATATGCCAAAGGTGAAGATCTAAGTAAAGAGGAATTATTAAGAGAAAAATACCAAGGAATAAGACCCGCTCCTGGCTATCCTGCATGTCCAGATCATAGCGAGAAAGAAAAATTATTTGAAATGTTAAAGGCAAAAGAAGCCATAGGCGTATCACTAACTGAAAGCTATGCCATGTATCCCGCCGCTTCAGTTAGCGGCTATGTTTTTGCTCAAAAGGATGCTCAGTATTTTAATGTTGGAAAAATTCAACAAGATCAGGTTGAAGAGTATGCCGTTAGAAAAGGGCAAACAATAGACACAATCAAGAAACTTTTACCCATGAACACATAATAATTAGATTATAAAATATGGCACTAACAGTATTACAACACATAGAAAAATCAAAGGGAACACTTTTTTCCTTCGAATTATTACCCCCTCTCAAGGGGCATGATTTTGAGTCAACAGAACAGTCCATTGAACCACTATTGGAATTTAATCCTTCTTTTATCAATATTACCTATCATCAACAAGAGGTTGTTTATGAAAATGCAGGACAGGGATTAATGCGAAAGCACACGGTTAGAAAAAGACCAGGAACGGTTGGCATTGCTGCTGCAATTAAGTATCGTTATGGTATAAATGTTGTCCCTCATATTATCTGTGGAGGCTTTACAAAAGAGGATACAGAAAATGCATTAATAGACTTGCAGTTTTTAGGAATAAATAATCTACTAGTTGTTCGTGGTGATCCACAACCAGGAGCAAAAGTTTTTGTTCCTGAGCCCAACGGAAATGAACACTCTTCAGATCTAATAGAGCAAATAGTAAACCTTAACAATGGTATTTACATTGATGATAAACTTGAGAATACAAGGTCTATGAATTTTTGCATTGGTGTTGCAGGTTATCCCGAAAAGCACAGTGAATCACCTAATATAGAGAGTGATATTCATTTTTTAAAGAAGAAGATAGATGCGGGGGCATCATATATAGTTACTCAAATGTTTTATGATAATAAGAAATATTTTGAATTTGTAAAGCTATGTAGAGAAAAGGGAATAAATGTTCCAATTATTCCTGGTATTAAACCCCTTTCAACAAGTTCACATCTAAAAAACATACCAAAAACATTTAATGTTGATCTTCCCGTTGATCTTGTTAAAGAAGTTATAAAGTGTAAGGATAATAAGTCCGTAAGACAAGTAGGGGTGGAGTGGTCAACTCAGCAATCAAAGGAATTAAAAGCGGCAAATGTTCCTGTAATTCATTTCTATACAATGGGTAATTCTGACAATATTCAAAAAATAGCGAAGGCTGTTTTTTAGTTAGGATATGATATCTACATAACTATTTTAATCCATGGTAATCCAATTACAACATAAACCATAAAACTAAGTAGAGTTAGTATTCCACCATATTTATAAACTTCTTTGGGAGTTATGTAACCGCTGCTGATATATAGTATGTTGCAACTTGATCCTTGTGGAGTTAGTACTGAAAAATAATTCGTTGCGAAAAGAAGCATTAATGCGAGCGGAGCAGGATCTATTCCAAGACTTTTACCTGCGCCCATAAAAACGCCCATAAGAGCCAGCATATGAGCTGTTTGACTTACGAACAAATAGTGCAGAACTATGTATACAAACACCAACATAATAAAGGCAATATTTATGTTGATACCACTAATATGATCTGCCAAAACACCTCCAACATAATCCATAAATTTCATTTCATTTAGCTGGCTACTCATTATAAATAATATGGCAAACCAAATCATTGTTGATAGTGCTTCCCCTTCATTTTTTATTTCTTTCACCTTGAAAACATTAGTTACCAGTAGAAGAGCAAACCCAAAAAATGCAATTATTGTTTTGTTTAAATCCAGCAAGCCTGATAAAGCCCAAAACACAACAAGGAGCGCAAATACAACCCCAGTAATTATTTCATCACGGCCCATTGAGCCCATGCTTATTAATTCCTTTGTAGCATGATTAGGTGCCTCTGGAGTATTTTTTATCTGTGGAGGAAATATTCGATATAAAATCCAAGGTACAAAAATCGCCGCCACAATTGTTGGCACAGAAGCTGCTAAAACCCAAGTTCCAAAACTAATATTAACCCCAAATGATTGAGCAATGGATACACCCACAGGATTAGCTGCCATTGCAGTAAGCCAAAGCGCTGAGGATAATCCTATTCCATACATACTCGAAAACATTAGGAAGGCTCCCAGCTTTTTCCTTGTACCTTTTTCAGGATCTGATCCATTTACTTCTGACACAGAATAAATAATTGGGAAGAGTAGTCCTGTTCTTGCTGTATTACTTGGGAAGGCTGGAGAAATAATCATATCTGTTGCTATCAAACTATATCCAAGTCCCAATGTTGTGCTTCCAAACCTCCTAATCATTAACAGTGCTATCCGTTTACCAAATCCAGACTTAACAATAGCTTTCGCAATCATAAATGCTAGCACAATTAATAAAACAATATCATTTGAAAAACCTGAAAATGCGGTACTAGCGTCAATTGTATTTGTAATCACAGCAATTACCATACCTAATATAGATGCCACAAGAATATTGAATGCACCCGTTATTACACCAAAGATTGTTGTTATGAAAACAGCAAATAAATGCCAAGCGGTATGGTCAATTTCATTTGGATGTGGTAGAAACCAAATTATGATGCCTAAACTTATTATTGCAATTTTTTTAATCAAAACTTGTGTTTAATGTTTAAGAGAACTAATCTATATACCGTATAACTTTGCTTTCATATGCGTCTAGATCAAACCAGAAAATAATATCACTGTTTAACTTTTTAAACTGAGGAATAGTGCCATCAACGGTTACGGCTTTAGCTTTCACTGCCATTGACAATCCAACAATCATAGAATCAGTATTATTTGAAACCTGCACTCTCCCATCAGGGTTAATGTTGTATTCAATGTTATCAATGGATGTTCGATAATCAAGAAAATCAGCAATTGTAGTTATGTTCAATCTACCCAGCATTCTTTGTTCAGATAGGCTACTTAATGCCCTATTAAAACCTGGCTGCGCTATAATTATTGAGTCTTTATCATAAGTCCACATCCCTTTTTCCTGATTAACCCATGCTGGATAAACATGATTTATTTCTACATAACCGTTTTCTATCATGCTTTCAATATTTTTCGTATTAAAAAGGTAATTCCACATATACGGATCATTGATAAATAATGCACTGGATGTGGACCAGTGAAAAAGATTATCCGTAAGGCTATTATGTTGGTAATAATCTGGTTTTGGAAAAAAATCACCAAAACCGCTAAAGGGCTTTTCCAGTGAAGATGAGAATTGCCAATTCTGAAATGTATTAAGCTCCTCATAATATGCATTATGTAAATACCTAATTCCATTTTCTTTCCATATATCTACAGAGTAGAAAGGCGACCCTTTAACCGTTGCATCACATATTAGATCCTCTCTATTGTTTTCAGGGCCATTGTTATTTCCATGATCAATCCATGTTGGTGATGAAAAATTTTGAGACATATACTCAAGTGCTTCATTTAATCTTTTTGGAGTAGTCGTAAAGTGATCAGGAGTATGTAAACAAATATCATATCCTTTACCTTTTAAGTCAAAAAGAAAACTGGCAAATTCATCATCAGTTAATATGGCGCTTTCAGCTCCAATAAATAATCCATTTGAAGCATTAAAATTTGTAACCGTATCAGGATTATCATAAAAAACACTTTTTGTAACAGGGATATCATAATAGACAAATCCTCCAGTGGAATTATCTGATGAAGTAATTTTTTCTGATCCAAAATATGTAGCTCTATTTGTTCTAATATTTGTAAAGTCAGCATGTTCAGTCCAGATGTAAGAAGCTTCATACCCATTTGGATTCTTCATGAACCTTGGGATTGTATTTATTGGAAGGCCTATGTAAATGGAAAATTCAAATTCCCTACGAGTTGATTTAACATATTTGCTGTATGATTGATCAACCTTCCAGTTGGTACTATCAGGATTCAGTGGAAATCTAAAAAATGGATGATCTTTATTGTAGTCAAGATTTAAATAAATAATTTTTTTTGAGATATCTGCTTGGATCGAAGATATCTTTGGCGCATGATAAATTACAAATCCATCGGATTTATCGCCAATCATTAATCCTTCCCTATCGAGCCAGTATTCAGATTGAAAAGGTTTAGATTCTATTTTCCTATTACTACGATATACTTCGCTAATTTCCTGATTGTATTGAATTGCAATAGCCTCCCGATTTACTAGTTGCTTCTTTTTATATTTTTCATCTATATTAATGTCTAATCTGCCGGAGTTGTTATTGCACTTTATAACTACTTTAATCTTGCCCCATTTTATATTTAAATTAAAGTTTAGATTAACACCTTCAGGTGTAACTTTTTTCCCTTTGTAATCCAAACCATACACTCCATTAATTGGATTATCCTTGAGGATTCTATCTGTATTAAAGTATAAATCTTCTATGATTATATTATCGGATTTATTCCTAAAACTAATTTTCTTGTCTGAATACCATATGGAATAGTAATTGTTTTTGAATAGCAGTGTTTCCTCCAGAGCTTCATTAATTTTTACTTGGTAATATGGCAAAAATGAAGGATTTGAATATTTTGAAAACTCAAACTTTAAATCATCCATATCAGTTTCTGAATTCCTATTCCATAGATATGCTTTAAGTTTTGAATTTTTTATGATGCTTCTGGGAATTTTTATTGATGCATCGAAATCATACCACTCATTAGCTGTTTTTAAAGTATTAGATAAATTTACCCCTTTCCACAATAATTCTTTATTTAAGCTGTCAAGAATAGTAATAACGAATATTGCATCATTATTTATCTTGTTGCTCTTAACATAACCCCCAACCGAGAGCATAACATTTTCATTTGATAATTCCTGGGGGATAATAATTTCTATACCTAATCCATAAGGGTTTAACGAATCAGTATGAGATAGATAATAACCGGAATGGGCTGCTCCAGAATCAATGGTGCTAAGACCAATCCAATATTTTTGATGATTTAAACCCTCTAAATCATTGAAATAGACCTGTGAAAACAGAGAGGTTGAAAATGATAAAAATATTATAATAAGCAACTTTTTACCATAAGAACACAAATTAATTAATGACATTTTTAATACTGTTTAACTTCGATTTACTTCTTCTGGATAAATAATTAAAATATTCTCAACATTAACAAAAATGTATGACAGAAGGACCATTAACAATTACATGTTTCGGCGATACTGACCTCCAACATGGAAAAGAGTATCCGTTATTTGACCTATGGAAGTATATTTGGCAGCATCCATTAACGCATCAAAAACATTCTCATTTTTCATGGCTTTTGATTTGAGAGTCTTCAGAGCTTCTTTGGATTCACTTGCCCATGTTTTGTGTAATTCATTGAGCATTTTAATTTGATATTCTTTTTCTTTTTTAGTAGCACGAATAACCTCACCTGGCACAATGGTTTTTGAACCTTGGCTTCCAAGAAATGTGTTAACACCAATTATTGGCATTTCACCAGTGTGTTTGAGGTGTTCATAGTAAAGACTCTCCTCCTGTATTTTACCTCGCTGATACATTGTTTCCATAGCTCCTAGAACACCACCTCGTTCAGTAATCCTATCCATTTCTGTTAAAATAGCTTCTTCAACAAGCTCAGTAAGTTCCTCAATTATAAATGACCCTTGCAATGGATTCTGGTTTTTTGCTAGTCCTAGTTCATGATTAATAATCATTTGAATAGCAATGGCTCTTCTTACCGACTCTTCCGTTGGAGTTGTTATTGCTTCATCATAGGCATTTGTATGAAGCGAATTACAATTATCATAAATGGCATAAAGAGCTTGTAATGTGGTGCGAATATCATTGAAGTCAATTTCTTGAGCATGCAATGAGCGACCCGAAGTTTGAATATGATATTTTAACTTTTGTGCTCGTTCATTAGCACCATATTTTAATTTCATGGCCTTGGCCCAAATTAGACGGGCTACTCTTCCAATTACTGCATATTCAGGATCTTCACCGTTTGAAAAGAAAAAACTTAGGTTTGGAGCAAATTTATTGATATCCATGCCCCTTGAAAGATAATACTCCACATATGTAAATCCATTTGCCAAGGTAAAGGCAAGCTGACTAATTGGATTTGCACCAGCTTCTGCAATATGATAACCGGAAATACTTACACTATAAAAATTCTTAACATAATTATCAATGAAATACTCCTGAATATCTCCCATTACCTTAAGTGAAAAGTCAGTCGAGAATATACATGTGTTTTGGGCTTGGTCTTCTTTTAAAATGTCAGCCTGAATAGTGCCACGTACCCTGCAAATAGTATTTTTCTTGATATCATCATATATATCTTTTGGTAGAACCATATCACCTGTTACTCCCAATAACATTAATCCCAGTCCGTTATTTCCCTCTGGTATTTTTCCTTGGTAAGATGGCCTTTTGGTTCCCTTTTCAGAATAGATGGAATTTATCTTTTTCTGAACATCCTTTTCAAGGTTGTTATCCTTTATATATAATTCACATTGCTGGTCTATGGCAGCATTCATAAAGTAGCTTACCATTGTAGGTGCAGGTCCATTTATTGTCATAGACACTGAGGTCATGGGGTCGCACAAATTAAATCCAGAATACAATTTCTTTGCATCATCCAAGCATGATATACTCACACCAGAATTTCCAATTTTTCCATAAATGTCAGGCCTATTATCAGGGTCTTCACCATAAAGAGTCACGGAATCAAATGCGGTTGAAAGCCTTTTGGCTGGCAGTCCTCTACTGACATAATGAAACCGTCGATTTGTTCGCTCTGGACCGCCTTCACCAGCAAACATTCTTGTTGGGTCTTCACCCTCTCGTTTAAATGGGAAAACACCTGCTGCAAATGGAAATTCACCCGGAACATTTTCACTTAATACCCACCTTAAAATTTCACCCCAATTCTTAAATTTTGGCAAACTTATTTTTGGAATTTTAATGTGTGAGAGTGTCTCTGTTTTGGTTGCAATTTTTATTTCTTTATCACGAACTTTGTAAATATAATAATCGCCTTCATATTTCTTTTTTATTTCTCCCCAAGTGTCAATAATCTCCTTGTTTTTAGGATCCAACTCTTTTAGTGTATTTTCATAAATTTCCTCCAGAGTTACATAATCATCACTACCAGTTTCCTTAACAAAATCAATTGATTTATGAAGGTTATATAGCTTTTCAGCTACTTCTGACTGCTGATTAACTTCTTTGTTATAACTACGAATGGTTTCCGTAATTTCTGAAAGATATCTTACCCGTTTGGGAGGGATAATATAAATTTTTTCAGTTGAATATTCAAGGCTACCTTCGGGTAAAATAAAATTACCTCCGGCTTTTTCATTCAAAACATCAAGTAAGGTTTTAAAAAGTTTATTTACTCCAGGATCATTGAACTGTGATGCAACAGTGCCATATACTGGCATATCTTCGAGATCAGTATCGAATAACATGTTGTTACGCTGATATTGCTTTCTTACATCACGCAGTGCGTCTAGGGCGCCACGTTTATCAGACTTATTCAATGCAATAACGTCCGCATAATCTAGCATGTCAATTTTTTCCAACTGACTAGCAGCACCATATTCAGGGGTCATAACATAGAATGAAACATCACTATGATCAATTATTGCCGTATCTGACTGCCCTATTCCTGATGTTTCAAGGATTATGAGGTCAAAACCTGCGGCCTGAGCAATTATTTCAGCATCCTTAACATAATTTGAAATACTCAAATTTGATTGACGAGTTGCTAGTGAACGCATGTAAACACGCTCATCATCAATTGCATTCATCCTTATACGATCGCCAAGAAGTGCACCTCCAGATTTTCGTTTTGAAGGATCAACGGAGATTATTGCAATGGATTTATTGGGAAATGTATCAAGAAAGCGTCTTACAATTTCATCCACAAGTGAAGATTTTCCAGCACCTCCGGTTCCGGTTATACCTAACACAGGAGCCTTTTTAGCCTTGGATTTATTTATCAGCTCTTTTATCATGGGTGCTGCTATTTCAGGATAATTTTCTGCAGCACTTATTAATCTTCCAATCGAAACATAGTTACATTTGAGAATATTATTTAAATCAATTTTTAGACTTTCTCCTGTGGGAAAATCAGATTTCTCCATAAGATCGTTAATCATTCCCTGCAGCCCCATTTCCATTCCATCATCTGGCGAATAAATTCTGGTAATACCATAATTCATTAGTTCTTTTACTTCCTCTGGAAGTATAACACCACCACCACCACCAAATATTTTGATATGACCACAACCCTTATCTTCAAGCATATCATACATATATTTGAAAAACTCCATGTGACCACCTTGATAGGATGTGATTGCAATTGCCTGGGCATCTTCTTGAATAGCAGTATTTACTATTTCATGCACTGAGCGATTATGACCAAGATGAATTACCTCAGCACCGGATGATTGAATAATCCGACGCATAACATTTATGGCAGCATCATGGCCATCAAAAAGTGATGCAGCAGTAACAATACGAATGTGGTTTTTAGGTTTATAAACCTTAGGAGCCTGTGTCATATTATTTTAATTTTTGAGTAATTGCAAATATAATCAATGTTTGGTTTAAAACGATTGCAAGTATTGTTATATACGTGGAACAAAATCCAACAAAATTTTAAACAAAAGACGTTATGATGTATCATGAATCTAAACATAAAAAATATCATTTGTTTATCTTTTTTCTGATGTATAAAGTTCTTAGGTAACTGGATTATAGGTAAAAATAACTAGGTTTTTTTGGTAAATTTGTGACATATTTAAATATCTAAACAAAATGAGAACCTTAAACGTATTTCTGACTTTATCTTTTGTGATTATAAGTCGTATTTATTTATTTGCTGGCGAGGGAATGTGGATCCCAATGCTATTACAACAAATGAATGAAAAAGAAATGAAGGAGATGGGAATGAAGATTACAGCTGAGGATATTTATTCCATCAACAAAAGTAGTTTGAAAGATGCCATTGTATTATTTGGTCGAGGGTGTACTGGTGAAATAATTTCGAAAGAAGGATTATTGCTTACCAACCATCACTGTGGGTATGGTAATATACAAAAGCATAGTAGTATTGATAATGATTATCTCACAGATGGTTTTTGGGCTATGAATCGTGATGAAGAGCTCCCAAACCCTGGATTAACAGC